>Ga0335081_10011567_pt1 | contig 14285 bp, 10 predicted proteins | sample Lox_Sample_35_FD_206713 | JGI IMG/M metagenome (GOLD analysis project Ga0335081, IMG submission 206713) | Soil microbial communities from Loxahatchee National Wildlife Refuge, Florida, United States - Lox_Sample_3.5 | ecosystem: Environmental > Terrestrial > Soil > Wetlands | place: USA... | reverse complement strand
GCGCTGAAGCCGGCGTTGCCGGGTCAGATGGTGTCCGGTTCGCGGCGCTTCATGTCCGCTGCCCGCATTGCGGCGAGCATCACGAAATCAAGATCGGAGCCGACGTGTTGGACGAGGCGGCTTAGTCGCCCAGCGACCACGTCGCGCCGTTCAATGCAATCCGGCGCAAGCGCCTTTTCCGGTTAAGCAACCCTGCGGCCGCCGGAAGCGGATTTCGCCGATTGCAATGTGTCAGCTGATTTAATCGACACCACATTGGCTGAATTGACGTCGCTACGGAAGAAGCTCACGCGCTCGTCCATGTGCGATGCCTGCTGCTCCAGGGTTTTGGCGGTCGCCGCGTTCTCTTCGACAAGAGCGGAGTTCTGTTGCGTGACTTCATCCATCTGGGTCAATGCCTTGTTGACCTGATCAATGCCGGAAGATTGCTCGGCGCTCGCATTGGCAATATCGGCCACGATATCCACCACGCTCTTGATCGATTCCATGATCTCGCTGAGCGCCGTGCCCGCTCGGTTGACCAGCGCGACTCCGTCCTTCACCTGTGTGCTGGAGTTGTTGATCAAATCCGTGATGTCCTTCGCAGCCTGCGAAGAGCGTTGCGCGAGGCTCCGAACCTCCGAAGCCACTACGGCAAAGCCGCGCCCGGCCTCGCCGGCGCGAGCAGCCTCGACTGCAGCGTTGAGCGCCAAAAGGTTGGTTTGGCGGGCAATCTCGTCAATCACGCTAATGATGTCGGCAATCTTGCGTGAGGATTCCTCAATCCGCGACATCGCCTCTACCGCCTGAGCGACGACACTACCGCCGCGAATGCCGACCTCGCGGGTGGACGCGGCCGATTGGCTGGCTTGTTGGGCGTTCTCGGCATTCTTCTTCACGGCAGCAGCGATTTGCTCCATCGACGCAGAAGTCTGCTCCAGGCTAGCGGCCTGTTCTTCGGTCCGTTGCGACAAATCGGTCGTCGCCCCCGAAATTTCCACTGCGGCGCTGGCGACCTCCTTGGCTGCGGATTTGATTTCGGCAATGGTCCCGGACAGCCGCTGCGCAGTAGCATTGGCGTTATCTTTCAGGCTTGCGAACGCACCTTGATAGGTGGCCGTGATGCGGGAGGTGAGGTCGCCCTGCGCCAAGGCGCCGAGCATCCGCACCAGGTCATCAAATACTTTCCCGACATTGTCGCACATCGCATTCATCGATGCCGCGAGATTGCGGACGACGCCGTCCTTGCCGTCCAGGGGCACGCGCTGCGTGAAATCCCCGGCCATCGCCGCTTTGACGATGCCGCCGACCGCGGCATCGAACTCGCCCATGACCTTGGCGGCGGCGGCTTCGCGTTCAGCGGCAGCTCTGCGATCGGCTTCAGCCTTCTCTTCCATGGCGCGGCGCTCGCGCTCAGCCTTTTCGGCGGTTGCCCGCCGGTCGCGTTCGGCGGTTTCCGCCTCGAGACGCGTCTTTTCAATGGCAGCATTGCGGAACACCAGCACCGCTTTCGCCATGGTGCCGATTTCGTCGCCGCGACTGATCTCGGAAACCTCGACCGAGGTATCGCCACCGGCAAGAAGACCCATCGTTTTCACCAATGCGCCTACCGGCCGCGTGATCGTCAGCGCCACATACACACTCAATCCCGCGGTCGCCGCGAGCATCGCCGCAAAGAGCGCAATGATCAGCCAAAAACTCCAGTGCGCCCCAGCGGCAATACCGCCCACGATCGCGGCCAAGTCTTGCGCTTGCCGGGCCTCGATCGGCCGCAGCGCGTCGATGTATTTGCTGGAAGCGTCGAACCATTTTGCGGCGGTGGTGCCGCCGACGCTGCCCTTGAACGGCGCTTCGGCGCCCGCCGTGCGCAGGCGCGCGAGCTCGTCCAGGCCGCCCGCTTTCAAGGTATCGTTTGCGAAGGCTATTTCGGCCGGCGTTGCGCTCTTTTCGAATAGCTTAGCTTCAAGCTCTTGCATCGCGCTCAGCTGAATAAATTTGCGCTGAAGGCCGGGTTCGAACTCGCCCTTGGTAAAACCAACAACGCCAGCGGCGCGCTCTTGGCCGGCAAGCTCCTTGCGCTCCATGATCGAAGATAAAGCGATCGCCGCCCTTAATGTCTGCGCGTAATAGCTCACGTCGCTGATCGTATCGATCAGGCCGAACAAATGGCCAATCGTGACAGTGTAGTAGGCTGACGTGTTGTCCGCAGTAATGCTAAAGCTGTCGGCGCGTTTGCGAGTTTCTCTTAACGCGCCGAGCGCCGATTGGGCTTGATTAAGCTCGGTTTTGAATTTTCCGCTGAGCACGGACGGATCAAGGGCGTCCATCTCGTGCTGCCAATCCGCAACCGCCTTATCCGTCAACGGACGCTGATTGCGCAGCATGTCGGCAAACGCGTTGCCCTTTGAGTTGACGAAGCCGGCAGTCGCCCCTCGCTCCTTTTGCAATTCGTGAATCAGGCCCGAAATTTCCGGCGCAGTGTGGGCAATCGTCGAGATTCGATCAGCGGTCGAATAGGTCGCGTGCCTTTCGACGATGTCTTTTAAGGCAAAAACGACGAACGCCAGCATAGGAACGAGACATGCAATCGCGATACGAACTGGAATTTTCATATTGTTCAGGCGCAGCATGGCGGCATCCTTGGAGTCTCGGCCGGAGGCAGCGAACGATTCGAAATTTCCGATGACGCGATGGGATTCTCATTGGGTAAAATTGCTGGAATCGATTGAAGGATTATTAAATTCTCAAACAAAGCGAACCGCTTTCAGCTGCTCGCACCGGATCTTGTCCGGAGTCATAGCCTCGTTTGCTAATCTGAATTAAAATTCGCAAGCTGCCAGTCGCAGCGAGCTCTGCAGAAAGCGCCCTGCACCATCCGATTGGGTTTACTGCGCCTACATCGGCCGCTCGCCCAGCACCGTGATTCGCCGCATCAGCCGGCGTTCGTCGTTGGAAAAATCGGTGCGGGCGTGCAGCGCGCAGCGATTGTCCCACATCAGGAGATCGTTCACCCGCCAGACGTGCTCGTAAATGAACTCGGGATTTTCCTGGTGCGCGAACAGGAAATTGAGAAGCTCGTCGCTTTCCTCCTCGGGCAGGCCCTCAATGGCGATCGTCATCAGGCGGTTCACATAGAGCGCCTTGCGGCCGGTCGCCGGATGGGTGCGAAACACCGGGTGCGCGAAATGCGGCACGCCATCCTTGATCTGCGTGCCGCGTTTCATCGACGCATTGTCGTAATCGTAGGCGTGCAGCGCCTTGCGCCCCTCAAGACGGCGTTTGATGTCGTCGGGCAGCGTCTCATAGGCCTTGTAGGCGTTGGCGAACAGCGTATCGCCGCCGGCGCCGGGAATCTCGATGGCGTAAAGCATCGAGGCCATCGCGGGTTTTTCCTGATAGCACTGATCGGAATGAAACTGCATTTCGCCGTCCGGCAGCGCGCCGATCTGCTTGCCGTTCTCGCGGATGTTGGAAATCAGCATCACCGCCGGGTTGGCGGTGGTGTAACGGCGCGTGTGGCTCAGCGCGAGCTGGCCGAAGCGTTCGGCGAAGCGGACCTGATCGGCTTCGCTCAAATGCTGGTCGCGGAACAGAACGACGATGTTGTCGTGCCAGCAATCGCGGATGCTTTCGAACAGCTCATCCGTCATCGGCTGGCTTAGATCGACATTGAGGATTTCCGCACCGAGCGCCGGCGACAACGGCCGCGTCCGCAACTGATTAGCCCGCTGCCGGACATTTGCGCCAACGGTTTGCGTCGTGGTCTGCATCGGCGTCCCTCCCTGGGATCGAGGAAATCCTACTCCCGTCCGAACTGCCGGCGCAATTCGGTTTTGGCCTTCTCGAGCACGCGGCGTCGCGTGGCCGGCAAGTTTTTACCGGCGCGATTGATGTAGAACACCAGCATCGACAGCGCCGAGCGATAGGGGTCTGCCTTGCGCCGATGGCTCTCCTCCGCTGAGCGCTTGAGCGACGCAGCGATGCGCTTGGGGTCGCTCCAAGTAAACACGCCGCCTTCGAGGTCGAGCGCGTCGCTTTCGCGGGTGACGCGACCGGACCAATAGTGCTCGTTCCTCCGGCGGCGATCTTTGCGGCGACCCCTTTGACCCGTCGCTTGCCGCCGCGGTGACTTACGGCGCATTTTTGCGCGCGTGGCAACTTTCGGCATGTGTCAGCTCCTTTGCATGTTATGCAAAGAAAAACGGCGACGTTAATATTTGTTCCGCGCCCGCACAGCGAGCGGCAATCATTCGGCCGCAATCCGCCGGTTTGTCTGCGCCGCAATGTCAGCAAGGCATTTGGCGAGGGCCTCGCCTTCGGGATCGAGCAGCGCCGCCGTTCGCGCGTTGGCGATCGCCTCCGCCGCCTGGCGCGGGGCCAAAGCGCTGGCCAGCGCCGGGAGAATCAGCTCCCGTTCGATCAGGCGATAATTGTTCGTGCTGCGCTTGTGCGTGTCGCCATAGCCCTTGATGAGACGAGCGCACTCCGCGATTTCCAGTGCGAGCTCCGCCGATAGCGGCGCCGCTTGCACGATCAGCTGCAGCCACGCCTCGATGGCCTGCTGCTCCTCGCGGTAACGATAAGTCCCTGGCCGCGACGCGCGCAGCCTGGCGAGCAGATAAAAGCGGACGTAACCGAACACCGACGTCGTATTAATTTCCATGCCCCAATGGGCGCGGCCAAGCGCCGGATGACGTTCAGCCAAAGCCAGAACGCGCGCGCCAAGCCAATGCGGCAGAACCGAACAGAACTCCTCGACGCCGGGCTTGAGAAACTCGGTGATGCCGAACGGTTGGCCGGGCTTGATCCCCATTTGCCCGGCGACCCGCGCCATTCTCTCGGGATCGATCTTGGCCTGAGCGACGCGGATTACGTCCTCATAGGACATGCGCACCGCGAGATGCCGCGCCGTCTCGGCGACGAGGCGGCCGCCGGCCTCGGCCTTCGCGTCGGCATCGCGGACCGGCGCGAGACGATCGAGATAGAGCCGGGCATAGCCGAGGTCCTGATAGGCCGCGAGGCGCCGCATACCTTCGCCGGCGAAGGCGTGCGCGGCTTCCGGCAGGCGCGCAATCTCGCTCTCCATTTCCGAAAGCGAAGGCGTCGCCGGCCGCGCACGCTTATCGGGAGCAGCAGCCGGGCGCACGCCGTTTTGCGCCGCCGCTAATCCGGCACGGAAGCCGCGCAGGTTCGCCTCGACCGCCTTGCCATCGGCGCGGATCGCGGCCTCGAATGCGTCGGCAGGAATCGGCAGCGCGCCGGTACCCGCGACAACACCGAGCATCACCGCATTGATCATGGCGCCGCTCTGGCGCGCGATCGCTTCAAGGTCGAGCAACAGCGAGTCTCGTGAGTTCTTTTGCACCGCCTCGATCAACCGCTGCGGATCGTAGCGGCCATCCGCCATCGCCATCTTCTCAACAACCAAATACGAGCGGCTGGTCGAGGCAATCGTTGTGGTGCGGTCCGCCGTCACGTATCCGCCCGCAACGGCGCGGCCGGCCTCCATCAGTTCGCTAGCGACAACCAGATCGACGTCGCCGACTCCCGGCGCCAGCGCCAGGATCGGACGCCGGTTGCCCGGCTCTGACTGCGGCAGCAATTCGATGTGATAGGTAGTGGCGCCGGTGCGCTGAGCGACGCCTGGGATCGACGTCGATTGCACCGGGAACCCCTGGCTCGCCACCGCGGCCACGATCCAGTCGGTCAGCACGCCGCCACCTTCGCCGCCCAGCGCAGCAATCAGGATGGTGAGCGGACGAATGGCCGTCTGTGACTGCCGAGCAACCTGCACGGCAGGCGCTCCGCCTGCCGGAGAGGAAGGGTTAGAGACGGGATCTGGCTGCAACAGAGGTGATTGAGTTTTTGATGCGCCACTCAGCCAACCAATGATCGCGTTGCGCACACCAAACAGCGCGCGGTCCCACCAGCTCGGATTGCTGATGACGTCAGTGCGGTAGAACGACGGACACAAGACGGCCGCGTGCGCGACCTCGCCGCACAGCCCGCAGCCGACGCAGCTTTCGACCACGGCCGCGACCGGATCGGTCCGCAGCGGATCGGGATTGGGCTTCACGGTCAGCGAAGGACACCCGGACAGCCGGATACACGAGTGATCGCCAGTGCAGATTTCATCATCGACGCCAAAACGCGTTGTCACGACGCGCTCGCCCCGTTTGAGCTTTTCGGTATTTTCGGCGCGCAGCCGGCGCTGGCGTGCCAGCATACACTCGCCGTCGGCGATGATGACTTTCAGGCCGCGTTCGGCGGTGCGCATCGCCTCCTTCAGGGTCGCCACCATCTTCGAGACGCTGTAAGTCCGCACGGTGCGCAGCCAGGTGACGCCGAGCGAGCGCACCGTCTTCTCGATACTGATGCCGGTCGGCGTGCCGGACCGGTTCGCGTTGCTTGACGGCAGATATTGCTGGCCGGTCGCCGACGCGTAGCCGTTCTGCATCACGATCAGCACGCCGTCGCCCTTGTTGAACATGTTTGAGGCGACGCCGGTGATTAGGCCGTTGTGCCAGAAGCCGCCATCGCCCATGACGGCGATCGGCCGCTTCGCCATGTTGGGGCCGACGGCGGCGGCGCTGGCGAGCGACATGCCATAGCCGAGGATCGAATTACCGAGCGAGAACGGCGCAAAGGTCGCGAACGAATGGCAGCCGATGTCGGCGCTGATATGCGTCGGCCCGATCTCGCGCTGCGCTAGCTTGATGGCGGCAAAGACCGGTCGCTCCGGGCAGCCGGTGCAGAAATTCGGCGGCCGCGGGGGAATATCGCCGACAGCGGCGAGTACACCCGGTTTGTGGGCGAGCGCGTCTTTGACGCGCGCCGCAATGGCATCGGCGTCGATCCCGGCCGGGCGGGTTTCGCTGAGGAACGCCGCAATGCCGCGCAGAAATACCTCGGAGGTATAATCGCCGGTTCGTGGCAAGCAGCCTTTGCCAAGCACGCGCGCTGCGATACCCGCGCCGCGCAGAACGACGTTGATCTGCTGCTCGACGTAATCGGGCGAACCCTCCTCGACCACCAGCACGGCGCGCTTTCCCGCGCAGAAGGCCGTGACCTCTTCGGGCACCAGCGGATAGGCGACGTTGAGCACATAGAGTGGCATACGCGAACCGCCATAGAGATCGGCGAGATCAAGCCGGGCAAGCGAGCGCAGCAGAGGATTGGCCAAACCGCCGAGCACGATGATACCGACATCATCGCAGTCGCCCGCGATCGTCTCGTTGAGCTTGCGCTCGCGAATGAATTTCTGCGCGGCCGGCAGCCGCTCCTCGATCTTCAGCCGCTCCTGCGTGAAGATGACCGGCGGATGCGCCAGGCGGCCGTATTCGAACCGCGGCGGCCCCTCAAGGCGGTGCCGGCCGCTATAGATAGCACGCTTATTATCCTTCGCGATGAACTCGCCGGTCAGATGGCAGGCGCGCACCCGCAGATCGAGCATGACCGGAGCGTGGCTTGCTTCCGAAAGCTCGAATCCCTGCTCGACCATATGGACGATGGTCGGCAGGTCCGCGCGCGGATCGAGCAGCCACATCGACGATTTCATCGCATAGGCGTAGGAACGCTCCTGGATGACGCTGGCGCCTTCACCGTAGTCCTCGCCGAGCACGATCAGCGCGCCGCCGATGACGCCCGGCGAGGCAAGGTTGGAGAGCGCGTCAGCCGCCACATTGGTGCCGACAATCGATTTCCAGGTGACCGCGCCGCGCAGCGGATAATTGATCGAGGCGCCCAGCATCGCCGCCGCGGCGGCTTCATTGGTGCAGGTTTCAACGTGCACGCCGAGATCGGCCAACAAGTCTTCGGCATCCACCATGACGTCGAGCAGGTGCGATACCGGCGCGCCCTGATAGCCGCCCACATAGCTCACCCCCGACTGCAGCAGCGCCTTGGTGACGGCAAGAATGCCTTCGCCGCGAAACGTCTCGCCGGCGCCGAGCCGGAGCGCATCCACTTCCTTCTTGAACGACCGTTCCATGGCGTGTGTTTTCGCAGGCAATGAAAGACGAACCCGTATACCCGCTTTTGCCGAATCCGTCATTCCGGGCGGCCGCCAGGAGAGCCGCCGCGGGCGCGGCATCGCCTCAGCTTGGTGTTCGTCCGCGCTCCGGGTAGGGTGCGGCCGCCGGCGGACGGGAACCTGCCGGGGGGATGGGGACCCTATGAGCGGCCAGATGACCGGCCAGGCGCAGATCGTTATCGACAAGGTGAACCACACCTACCGGCCACCGCGCGGCAAGCCGGTCCTGGCGCTGGCTGACGTGTCGCTGGAGGTGAAGCCGCGCGAGTTTCTGGCCATCCTCGGCCCATCCGGCTGCGGTAAATCGACCCTGCTGTATCTGGTCGGCGGCTTCCTGCCGATCGAGACCGGCCGCATCATGGTCGAAGGCAAGGCGGTCGCGGCGCCGGGCCCCGACCGCGGCATCGTCTTTCAGCACTTCGCGCTGTTTCCGTGGAAGACGGTGCGCGGCAACATTCTTTACGGGCTCGAACGTCAGGGTCTGCCACGCGCGGAGCGCGAACAGCGCGCGAAAGCGTTCATCGACCTGGTCGGCCTGCGCGGCTTTGAGGACAGCTATCCGTCGCAACTGTCCGGCGGCATGAAACAGCGCACCGCCATCGCCCGCACCCTGGCCTTCGATCCCAACATCCTCCTGATGGACGAGCCGTTCGGCGCGCTTGACGCCCAGACGCGGTCGCTGATGCAGACCGAGCTGCTCGGCATCTGGCAGCGCACGCCGAAGACCGTTATCTTCGTCACCCACGACGTGCAGGAGGCGGTTTATCTCGCCGACCGTGTGGCAGTGATGTCGGCGCGGCCGGGCCGGATCAAGGCCCTCGTCGACACCAAGTTCGATCACCGCGATCCGAGCATATTCCGCGAGAAGGCCTTCGTCGAAAAGGTCGACGAGCTGTGGAATCTGGTGCGCGTCGAGGCGCTCAAAGCGCAGGAGGAGAAAGCGCCGTGAAATCCTCGCTGGTGCGCTACCTGCCGCTCTTGCTGCTGGCGCTCGGCTGGGAAATTGTTGCGCGCCTCAACATCGTGGATTCGGCGGCGCTGCCGCCGTTGAGCAAAGTGGCGGTTGCCTGGATTGACCTCATTCGGGACGGCGAACTCGTCGACAACGGCGCGATTTCTCTTTATCGCGGCTCAGTCGGCCTCTTGCTTGCCATCCTGATCGGCGGCGGTCTCGGCATGGCGATGGCGCGCTGGCGCCTGCTCGATGTGTTTCTCAATCCGCTGGTGGAGCTGTTCTATCCGCTGCCGAAATCGGCCCTCATCCCGGTCACCGTGATCTGGCTCGGCTTTGGCGACGGCTCGAAGATTTTACTGATATTTCTCGGCTGCATGATCCCGGTCACCATCGGCGCCTACAACGGTGCGCGCGGCAGCGAACAGGTGCTGGTCTGGTCGGCGCGCAGCATGGGCGCGAGCCGGCTGCGCATGATGTGGGACGTGGTGATGCCGAGCGCCCTGCCCGAGCTGCTCAACGGCATCCGTACGGCGCTGGCGCTGGCCTTCATCCTTTTGGTCAGCGCCGAGCTGATCGTCTCGCAGCAAGGCTTTGGCTATCTGATCGGCTATCTGGGCTCCACCGGTTCGTACGAAGGCATGTATGCGGTGGTGCTGACCGTCGCCTTCCTCGGCTTTGCCGCGGATCGAGTTTATCAAACAATCATGCAATGGTTGCTGCGATGGCGCGAGTAGAAGACCAGACCTCGCTGGCAGCGGCGGAAGCCGATTTGACCGCAGCCGCGACGCGGCGGCTCGATATCATCTTCCGCGGCGGCGCGGCGATCTTTTCCATTCTGCTGCTCTTGATCGCTTGGGAGCTGTTTGCCCGCAGCGGCAAAGTGACGATGTTCATGCTCCCGCCGTTCACGGTGGTGGCAAAATACATCGCGAATGATGCGGTTTCCGGCGTTCTTTGGATCAATCTCGGCCTCACATTGTATCGGGCCATGATCGGCTTTCTGATTGCGGCGATCTGTGGGATCGTGCTGGCGACGCTGATGTCGCGCGTCAGGCTGGTGCGCTGGTTCTTCGACCCGCTCATTTCAGTCGGCTTCCCGATGCCAAAGATCGCGTTCCTGCCCGTGATTATTCTTTGGCTTGGGGTCTACGACGTGTCGAAGATTTCCATCGTGGTGTTCGATGCGATCTTCCCGGTGGTGACGGCGACGCTCGCCGGCATCGCCGCCGTGGAAAAGGAACTGCTGTGGTCCGCCCGCAATATGGGCGCTAACGAGCGTGAACTGACCTGGCAGGTGGTTCTGCCTGCCGCATCGCCGCAAATTCTGACCGGCCTGCAAGTCGCGCTGCCGATTGCGCTGATCGTCGAAATCATCGCCGAAATGGTCATGGGCGGTTACGGGCTGGGCGGCGCCATGATGAGCGCCTCACGCTTTGCCAATTCGCCCGGCGTGTTCGCCGGCATCGTCGAAATCGCGATTGTCGGCTTTGCCCTGATCAAGGCGATGGCAATGCTGCGGCGCCGGCTTCTGGTTTGGCACCAGGAAGCCGCTTAACCAAATTCCGGCGCGCCTCAACCGTTCGGTGCGGCAACCGATAGACTTGCGCTGCGCCCACCTTTGCGCCGAAAATCGGCGCGGATGGACGCTGGCAGGGCATCGAAAAAGGCCTTGGCAACAAGCCAAGCCGTCATCTGGGAGGGTAAATCATGCGCGCAGTCACTGCGGTTTTAGGTCTGGCTTTGATGCTGCTGGGGGCCGGCGCCGCACGCGCCGAGCCAGTGCAGATTCGCGTTGCCTGGGTGGCGCCGATCGCCAACTGGATATCGATCTGGCAGGACAAGAAGGATCTCGCCCGCCATCTCGGCAAATCCTATGTGTTCACTCCGGTCCATTTTGCCGGCACGCCGCCCATGGTCACGGCGATCGCCAACAACGAAGTGGAAGTCGGCGACCTCGCGTTTTCTACGCTGCCGATCGCCATCAAGAACGCCGGCCTGGACGACATTCGCATTATTGCCGACGACTTCCAGGACGGCGTCGCCGGCTATTGGACGATCCCATTCGCCGTGCTCAAGGATGGGCCCATCAAAAAGGTGGAAGACCTTAAGGGCAAAGTCGTCGCCACCAACGCGGAAGGTAGCGCGGTCGACGTAGCCATGAAGGCGATGCTGCACAAGCACGGGCTCGAGCCCAATCGCGACTATACCGTCATCGAAGCGCCGTTCCCGGCGATGAAAGCGATGCTTTCCGAGCACAAGGTCGATCTCATTCCGGACGTTCTGCCGTTTGCGCTCGATCCGCAAATGCAGAAGATCGCAAGAACGCTGTTCACCGCCAAGGATGCCATCGGCAAATCGGAATTCGTCACCTTCCAGGCGCGCAAGCCGTTCATCGATGCCCATCGCGCTGCCCTGGTGGACTGGCTCGAGGACTCGCTTCGCATCCTGCACTGGTACACGGACCCGAAGAACCACGCCGAGACGGCGCAGATTGCCGCCCGTTTCGTCAAGGCCCCACCCGAACGAATGGGCTGGGTCTTTACAAAAACCGACGCCTATCGCGATCCAAACATGCTGCCGGACCTCGCCGCACTGCAGCGGAACGTCGACATGACCAAGGAACTTGGCTTCGCGCAAGCAAGCTTCGACGTCAAAGCCTACTCCGACTTGAGCATGGTCAAGGAAGCGGCGCGGCGGCTGAAATAACAAGCCGGCGCAGCCAAGGCGTTAACGATAAGGTGCGGCAAGGCATACGCTTGCGCCGCACTTTCCGTGTGCGCACAATTGTCCTAACAAGGCGGGCCGCTGTGTCGCCCGGCGGCTTAGCCACGCCGGAAAGACGCGAATGGCGAGCCGGCATCATAAAATCAGCTTTGGAGGAATTGATGCGTACTGTAAGTTTCGCCTGGGTGGCTCTCTGCGCCATGGCGTGCATCGTACCGGCCCAGGCGGACCCGTTAAAGATCCGCGGCGCGTGGGTTGCGCCGGTGTCCAACTGGGCGTCGATTTGGCTGGCGAAGAAAGACCTCGCCAAGCATTTCGGACAGTCCTACGTTTTCGAGCCGACACATTTTGCCGGCACGCCCCCAATGGTCACGGCTATCGCTAATAATGAGGTGGAGATCGGCGATCTAGCCTTCTCCACCCTGCCGATCGCCATTTCCAATGCGGGCCTGGACGATATCCGCGTTATCGCCGACGAATTCCAGGACGGCGCGCCGGGCTATCGCGACGACACCTATGACGTGCTGGCCGACGGTCCGATCAAGAAGATCGAGGATCTGAAGGGCAAAGTCGTCGCCACCAACGCCATCGGCAGCGGCGTCGACGTCGCCATGCGCGCCATGTTGCGCAAGCACGGGCTGGAGGCCAATCGCGACTACACCATCGTCGAGGCGCCGTTTCCCGCCATGGCGGCGATGCTGACCGAGAAGAAGGTCGCTCTTATTCCGGCGATCCTGCCGTTCGCGCTCGGCCCCCAATACAAGGTCATGCGGCCGCTGTTTTCGATCCACGATGCGATCGGCGTCTCCCAATTCGCAGTCTGGAGCGCGCGCAAGCCGTTCATCGAAGCGCATCGCGCGGCGCTGGTCGATTTCCTGGAGGACACCATGCGGATCGAGCACTGGTATCTCGACCCGAAGAACCACGACGCGGTCACTGCCATCGCCGCGCAAATGACTAAACAGCCGGCCGACCGGTTCGGCTGGCTGTTCACCAAACAAGACTATTACCGCAATCCCGAGATGAAGCCGAACCTCGATGCGCTGCAGCAGAACGTCAACATGACCAAAGATCTCGGTTTCGTCCAATCGAGTTTTGACGTGAAGACGCATTCCGATCTCGGCCTGATCGAAGACGCGGCCAAGCGCCTGAAATAAAAGACACTAGAGAGCGAGGCGCCGAGAAACGGCGCCCGCTCACTTTCCTGGGAGGAAACAATGCACCTTACGAAACTCATAATAGCCGGAGTCTGCGCGTCGGTATTTGCCGGCGGAGCCAGCGCCGAACCCTTGAAAATAAGCGAGGGCTGGGTCGCTCCCGGCAACTGGGCGTCGATCTGGCTGCAGAAGAAGGATTTGGCCAAGCATTTCGGCCAATCCTACGTCATGGTGCCGGAGCACTATGTCGGCACGCCACCGATGATCACAGCGCTCGCCAACAATCAGGTCGCGATCGCCAACTTGGCCTACTCGACGCTCGGCATCGCCATCCAGAATGCCGGTCTCGACGATCTGCGGATCGTCTCGGATGAGTTCCAGGACGGCGTGCCGGGTTATTACTCCCAGGAATTCATGGTCCTGAAGGATGGCCCGATCCATAAAATCGAAGACCTCAAGGGCAAGGTCGTCGCCACCAACGCCGAGGGCAGCGCCGTCGACGTCGCCATGAAGGCGATGCTGCACAAGCACGGCTTGGAGCCGAATCGCGACTATACCGTCGTTGAGGCGCCGTTCCCCGCCATGCGCGCCATGCTGGCGGAACACAAGGTTGATCTCATCCCGGCGGTGCTTCCGTTCTCCTACGATCCGGCGCTGCAGAAGATCGCCCGCGATCTATTTACGGCCAGGGATGCGCTGGGAGTCAGCGACTTCATCGTCTGGGCCGCGCGCAAGCCGTTCATCGACAAGAATCACGCAGCGCTAGTCGATTTTTTCGAGGACACGCTGCGCATCACGCACTGGTACGAAGACCCCGTCAATCATGACGCGGCGATCAAAATTATCGGCGACTTGGTGAAGCGGCCGCCGTCGATCTTCAGTTGGGCGTTTACTCACCGGGACGTTTATCACGATCCCAATATGATCCCGAACCTCGCTGCGCTGCAGAGCAATATCGATATGACACATGAGCTTGGTTTCACCAAAGCAAGTTTCGACGTCAAGAAATACACCGACCTGAGCATCGTCGAAGAGGCTGCGAAACGGCTGAAGTGACGCGCGCTTCGCGCGTCAATGCATCGACTTGCCGCCGTCGACGTTGACGGTCTGGCCGGTCATGAAATCGCTGGCCGGTGACGACAGAAACATCACGGCACCAACCAGATCGGCCGGCACCTGCACCCGCTCGATGGCTCGGCCCGCAATGCGGGTGGCGAGGTAATTGCCCGAAGAACTTGCCACCTGCGTTTCGCTCTGGGTCATGCCCGGCGTCAACGCGTTGACGGTAATGCCGAACTCGCCGACCTCGCGAGCGAGCGCGCGGGTGAACCCGATGACGCCAGCCTTCGAGGTTGTGTAGTGCAGACGGTTCGGCGTTCCTTCCCACACGCGCGAGGAGGAAATGTTGACGATTTTTCCGCGTCCCTTTGCCTTCATG
>Ga0335081_10011566_pt1 | contig 14285 bp, 13 predicted proteins | sample Lox_Sample_35_FD_206713 | JGI IMG/M metagenome (GOLD analysis project Ga0335081, IMG submission 206713) | Soil microbial communities from Loxahatchee National Wildlife Refuge, Florida, United States - Lox_Sample_3.5 | ecosystem: Environmental > Terrestrial > Soil > Wetlands | place: USA... | reverse complement strand
GACGATCGCGAAGCAGCCTGCGTCCTCGAGCTCGAGGGCGGCGTCGTAGAGCGCGACCGCCGCGTCGGCGGTGCGCCCCTGGGCCCGGAAGCCGCCGAGCTTCGTCGCCGACTGGGGCGTCAGCCCGATGTGACCCATGATCCCGATGTTCGACTCGGCGATCGCCCGCGCCCGGGAGACGATTCGGCCGGCGCCTTCGAGCTTGACGCAGTCGGCACCGCCCTCCTTGAGCATTCTGATCGCGCTCCCGACCGCCTGCTCGTCCGAGATCTCGTAGGTGCCGAACGGGAGGTCGCCGATCACCAGCGGTCGCCGCGCCGTGCGGGTGACGGCGCGCGTGAGGAAGATCATCTCGTCGAGCGTGACCGGAACGGTCGACTCGTGGCCGAGCATCACCATGGCCGCCGAGTCGCCGACGAGGACGAGCTCGACGCCCGCCTCGTCGGCGAGCTGGGCGGCCGGCGCGTCGTAGGCGGTGATCATCGAGATCCGGTCGCCGCGCTGCTTCATCGCGCGCAGCTCCGGGAGGGCGAGCTTCCCGGGGGCTGGGGCGGAAGGCCCGGGGGTTCTGGGCCGTGTGCTCATGCGGGCTCTCCTTCCAGAAGGACGTTGTCGATCAGTCGGGTCGAGCCGATCCGGGCGGCGACGGCGAGCGTCGGCCCGTCGAGATCCGCGACGGCGACGTACTCGGGCTCGACCCCGGCCTCGGCGAGTACCTCGCGCGCGCTCTCGGGATCGCGGGTGGCGAGAGCGCGGGGGATGGCGAGCGCTCGGCGGCGCTCGTCGGCGGACAGGCGGACGTTGCGGGACGAGAGGGCGAGGCCGTCGCCGTCGCGCACGGTCGGAACCACGCGCAGCTCGAGCTCCAGGTTGAGGTCGCGAACGAGCTGGCGGACGACCGCGACCTGCTGAGCGTCCTTCCGGCCGAAGTAGGCGACGTCGGGGCGGACAATGGTGAAGAGCTTGAGGCACGCGGTGGCGACGCCCCGAAAATGCCCCGGGCGTGCCTCGCCCTCGAGTCCGACCGCGGCCCCTTCGGGCTCGATCCACGTGGCGAAGCCCGACGGATAGAACTCCTCCCGCGACGGCGCGAAGACGAGGTCGACGCCGGCTGCGGCGGCGCGGCGCTCATCGGAAGCGAGGTCCGCGGGGTAGGCGGCGAGATCCGCAGGCTCCGAGAACTGCGCCGGGTTCAGGAAGACGCTCGCGACGACGAGGTCGCATTCATCGCGGGCGGCCGCGATCAGTGCGAGGTGCCCGGCGTGGAGGGCGCCCATGGTCGGCACGAGGCCGATCCGCGCGCAGCCCCTCGAGGGTGCGAGCGCGCGCCGCAGCTCGGCGATCGACGTCAGGGTCATCATCACGTTGGCTCCAGTTCCGGGGCGCGGATACCGGGCATCGAAATCGTAGCGCTCCGTCCGATGCGAAGCGCACCATCCCGGCGTCAATGCGTTCCGAAGCACGCTGGTAATCTGGTCCCGATGCCGATCTACGAGTACGTCTGCATGAGCTGCGAGTCGCACTTCGAGGAGCTCGTCCGTCACGACGAGACTCCGGCCTGCCCGGACTGCGGGTCGGTGAAGGCGAAGCGGCAGTTCTCCATGTTCGCGGCACACGGCACCAGCACTCAGCCCAGCTTCGGCGGCGCCTCCGGCGGCGGCTGTTGCGGTGGGAGCTGTGGCTGCGGCGGCCATTGATGCGCTGAGTCCGCATTCGGAGCCGGGCGACCGCTCGGCCCTCGCGGCACTGCACGACGCCGTTTCCGGCTGCACCCGCTGCCCGCTGTCGGCGACGAGGACGCAGGTCGTGTTCGGCTCGGGCTCACCGACTGCGGACTTGATGTTCGTCGGCGAGGCGCCCGGGTTCCACGAGGACAAGCAGGGCATCCCGTTCGTGGGAGCGGCGGGGCAGTTGCTGGGGAAGCTTCTGGCAGGGATAGGCCTGACGCGCGACGACGTCTTCGTCGCCAACGTCCTCAAGTGCCGTCCCCCCGGGAATCGCGATCCGCTCCCCGAGGAGATCGCGGCCTGCGAGAGCCACCTCTTCCGCCAGGTCGAGCTGATCCAGCCGAGGGTGATCGCGACGCTCGGGAACTTCGCCACCAAGCTCCTCTCCGGAAAGCCCGACGGGATCACGCGTGTCCACGGCCGCGAACAGGAGATGGTGCTCGGCGGGACTCGAGTGCTGCTCTATCCGATCTTCCATCCGGCGGCCGCGCTCTACACCCCGCGGATGCTCGACGTGCTCAAGGCCGACTTCGAGCGGCTCCCGGAGCTCCTGGGCCGCGAAGCCGTGCCGCCGCCGACGGTAGTGGCGCTGCCCGATCGCCCGGCAGAGTCGCCGGCGGAACAGGCGGCAGTCCAGCTCGGTCTCTTCTGATCGGCGGCCAGATCCGGCTTGTGTTGCAAGTTACGAGCTGACAACGCTTGCAACTTGCAACACCCGCATGTGTCCTCGGCCTATCGTGGGCGAATGCTGGAGACGAGGAGCCGGTCGCAGGCGGAGACCGAGGAGCTCGGCGGACGGCTGGCAACGTTTCTTCACCCCGGAGACGTGGTGGAAGTTGCGGGGGAGCTCGGGACGGGGAAGACCACGTTCGTCCGCGGCGCCTGCCGCGCGCTCGGCGTCGAAGGTCCCGTCACGAGCCCGACCTTCACGATCGGCCATCGCTACCTCGGCCGGGTCCCGGTCGCGCACCTCGATCTCTATCGCCTGGACGGGATCGGCGCCGAACAGTGGGGTGATCTCGAGCCGTACTTCGATGGCACGATTTGCTTCGTGGAATGGCCGGAGCACGCTCGTGGCAGCCTTCCCCCGGCTCGTGCCACCGTAACCTTGTCGCACGTCGACGAGAGCAGCCGGAGCATCAGGATCGAAAGTGACGACGATCTTCGCCTTTGACACCGCAACAGCGGTCACGGGCTGCGCCCTCGTCTGCGACGACGAGGTGGTCGGGGAGCGCTTCACCGATGCGCGGTCCGTGCTCGCCGCAGCCGACGAGCTCACGCGTGCGGCCGGGCTCGCCGCGCACGAGCTGGATGCGCTCGTCGTCGGGACCGGACCGGGAAGCTTCACCTCGATCCGGATCGGGCTCGCGACGGCCCGAGGCCTCGCCCTCGCACTCGACGTCCCCGCCGCCGGTGTCTCGACGCTCCGTGCCTTCTCGCGAGGGATGCCGGTGATCGACGCACGTCGAGGCGAGGTTTTCGTCGATGGCCCTGCCGTGGCTCGTCCCGAGCAGCTCGACGTCGCGGGCCGCTACCTCGTCGGGGACGGCGCAGTCCGCTACCGCGAGGTGTTCGAGGCAGCCGGCGCCGAGGTTCCGCCCGACGACGATCCCGTGCACCTTCCGGCCGCGCAGCGCCTGATCGCGTACGCCGACGGGTTCGGTCCGGCGGATGCGATCGAGCCGCTCTACGTGCGAGACCCCGACGCCAGGCCCGGCTCGTGACCGCGATCGCCGTGGAGATCCGACCGCTCGGGCTCTCGGACCTGACCGCGATCGACTCGATCGAGCAGCGCGCCTACCGCACCCCATGGTCTCGGTCGATGTTCGCTTCCGAGCTCGCGAAGTCGAGCTCGGTGTGCCTCGGCGCCTACGACGGCGAGCGGCTGATCGGCTACGTCGTCAACTCGCGGTACGTCGATGCGTGGCACATCATGAACGTCGCCGTCGATCCCGACTACCAGCGTCGCGGGATCGCGACCCGGCTCCTCGAGCGGCTCTTCGAGCTCACTCGCGACGACCAGCGGCGCGGCTACACGCTCGAGGTGCGGCTGTCGAACAGCGCGGCCATCAGCCTCTACGAGAGGCTTGGGTTCACCCGGCAGGGCGTCCGCCGCGGCTACTACACCGACAACCGGGAAGACGCGCTGATCATGTGGCGCGACCCCGAGCAAGACTGAGCTCGCCACGCGTGATCCTCGGGATCGAGACCTCGTGCGACGAGACGGCGGCGGCGGTCGTCACACACCGAGGCGAGATCCGATCGAGCGTCGTCAGCTCGCAGGCGGAGCTGCATGCGAGGTACGGCGGCGTGGTTCCGGAGATCGCGTCGCGCCGCCATCTCGAGCTGATCTCGCCGGCTATCCGCGAGGCACTCGCCCTGGCCGGGGTATCGCTGGACGACGTCGACACCGTCGCAGTCACTGCCGGGCCGGGGCTGATCGGCGCGTTGCTCGTCGGGGTCTCGGCGGCGAAGGGGATCGCCTGGGGCCGGGGACTGCCCCTCGTCCCCGTCAACCACCTCCACGGCCACGTCGCCTCGCTCTATCTCGCCCCGCTCGAGCTCGAGCCTCCCTTCACCTGTCTGCTGGCGAGCGGAGGTCACACCATGCTCCTCGACGTCCGGGAACGCTCGTGGGACGGGGTGCGCGTGCTCGGCACCACCCTCGACGACGCCGCCGGCGAGGCCTTCGACAAGGGCGCCCGGCTGCTCGGCCTTCCCTATCCCGGCGGCGCCGAGATCGACCGCCTCGCCCGCGAAGGCGACCCCGCCGCGTTCGCGTTCCCGGTCGCCCGCCTGCCCGGGCTCGACTTCTCCTTCTCCGGGCTCAAGACCGCCCTGCTCTACGCCGTGCGCGACCTCGACCGGGAGCAACTTCGCGCTCGCCGGCCCGATCTGGCCGCGAGCTACCAGCGGGCGATCGTTCGCGCACTCGTCGAGCGTGCCGAGGCCGCGGCAACGGGTGACTCCGGCACCCTCGCGATCGTGGGCGGTGTCGCCGCCAACTCGGAGCTGCGCGCCGCGCTCCCCGACGCGGTCGCGGCTCCGCTCCCCCTGTGCACGGACAACGCCGCGATGATCGCTTCTGCAGCCCGGTACGCGGACCCCGTCCCCGCCGCCGAGTACCTTGCGCTCGATGCGTTTGCTTCGGCGTCCTGAGATCCGCATCGTCGCACTGGTCGCGATCGCAGCGGCCGCCTGGCTCACGGTTCGCTCCTCGAACGAGCCTGCACCGCCCGCGACGTCTGCCGCGTCCGCCTCGTGGCTCGGTCTCGTCACGCCGAACCGCCCGCACGTGGCACTCGGCGACCGCTACATAGTTGTCCTGAAGACGCCTTCGGTCTCGCAACGCGTCGCGAAGCTGAAGCTCGCGACGGAGCAGGCCGAGCGACGCTGGACGGCCGAGGTCTTCGCAGCGCAGCAGCAGGTGCTCACCCAGCTCGCCCGCCACGGGTTGGGAGTTCATCCCGACTACAGCTACGCCCGCGTGCTCGACGGGTTCTCGGCCGTGCTCGACCCGCGCGCGGTGGGTCTGCTGGAGCACAACCCAGAGGTCGCCGGCGTCTACCCGGTTCGTATCGCCTACCCTGCGACCGTAGGCGCGAGCGCGGCCGGCGGAACGCAGCCTGGCGCCACCTTGCCCGGTCTGGACGGGACTGGAATCACGATCGCCCTGCTCGACACGGGCGTCGACCTCTCACATCCATACCTCGGCGGCCGTGTCGAGCGGGGCATCGACGTCGTCGGCGGGACGACGTCGGCCGTCGCGCAGCCGAACCCGCAGGACCGCAAGCAGGTCGAGCGCCACGGAACGGAGCTCGCCGGAGTCCTCGCCGGTTCGGGCGGCCCCGACGGCCTGCACGGCGTCGCTCCAGGAGCGACCGTGCTGCCCATCCGCGTGGCCGGGTGGCAGCGGACCGCGAGCGGCCAAGATGCCGTATACGCCCGTAGCGACCAGGTGATCGAGGGTCTCGACCGCGCCGTCGACCCGAACGGCGACGGCGACACACACGACGCGGTCCGGATCGCGCTGATCGGCGTGGCCGAGCCGTTCGCGTCGTTCGTCGACAGCCCCGAGGCCGAGGCCGTCGCCGGGGCGCTCGCACTCGACACGCTCGTCGTCACCCCCGCAGGGAACGACGGGAAGGCCGGGCCGGTCTTCGGCTCGATCGCAGGCCCCGGGGGTTCCGCGGCGGCGCTCGTGGTCGGTGCGACGGATTCCCGCCCGTCCACCGCTTCGGTCCGGGTGGTCTTCACCCAGGGGCCGAACGTCCTCGCGGCCACGTCCCTTCCGCTGCTCGGCTCGGTCGCATCGACCCACTCGCTCGTGCTCCCGCTTGCCGTCCCCGGCCCGCCCGGTGCGCTCAAGGGCAAGGCCGCGCTCGTCGCCGCCGGGCTGAATCCCGTCGCCGCCGTCGACGCCGTGGTCGCCGACGGCGCAAGGGCCGTCTTCGTGTACGGCCGCGCATTGCCTGCCGGCGCGCTCGGGACGACGACCGTCCCCGTGGTCGGCGTGCCCGAGGCGACCGCGAGGGTGGCCGTCTCGGCCGTCCGCCACCGCTACGCCGTTCTGGCGGCACTCGGACATCCGGTCGTCGCAGCGAACGCCGAGGCGGCGCGGGTGGCCGGGTTCTCCTCGCGCGGGCTCACCTTCGCTGGGATGCTCGCGCCGCAGCTTCTGGCGCCGGGGGTCGGAATCGAGACCTCGGATCCCGGGTCGGCCGGAGACGGCGAGCCCGCCTTCACGTCGGTGACGGGTACGAGCGTCGCCGCAGCCTCCGTTGCGGGTGCGGCCGCACTCCTGGCCGAGGCCCGGCCCGGCCTGTCGGCGATCGACCTTGCGAGCCTGCTCGCGGGCTCGGCTCCCTCCGGCGCCGTCGACCCCGGCGCCGCTGCGGTGGGCGAGGTGACCGCTTCGGCCACATCGCTTGCCTTCGGGCCCTGGAACGGCCGGCGCCTGCAGCAGACACGCTCACTCGTCGTGCACAACGTCTCCTCGCGCCGTCTCTCGATCTCGCTCACCCCGAGCTCCCGGCTGGTGTCCGTGCGACCGGCCTCGCTCGTCCTGCCGCCGGGCGGCGAGCTCGGCGTCAGGGTCACGGCCCGGGCGACATCGCGTCCGACGCTCGCCGTCGTCACCGGCGCGCTCGTCCTCCGCCCTGCGGGCGGCCGGGTCCTCCGCGTGCCGTGGGCGATCGTCTTCAGGCCCTTCACGGGAGACCTGCTCGGACCGGTTCGCATCACCCCTCCGTCGTTCGCCCCGTCGGATACGAGCCCGGCTGTATTGAGCGTCGTCGCGGGTCGTGTCGCCGGTGGGGCAAGCGTCGAGATCGGGCCTGTCGCCCGACTCGACGTGCTCCTCTACAGCTCCAGCGGTGCCTTCATGGGCGTCCTCGCACGTGCCCGCGACCTGCTTCCGGGCGCCTACCGCTTCGCGCTCACCGGCCGGGGCCCGGGCGGCGCACCCCTCTCGCCGGGGACCTACGAGATCCGCCTGGTCGCGCGCCCGACGCTTCCGGGACGGCCGAGCCGAGCGAAGGTCGTCTTCCGGATAGAGTAGGCGCCGCCCGAGGGTGTCCGAGCCAGCAAGTCATCCTGCAGAGAACCCGTTCCGGATCGCGCAGCAGCAGTTGCGGAACGTCTCCGAGGTCTTCGAGATCGACGACGATCTGATCGGGATTCTCGGCGAGTGCAAGAAGTCGGTCGAGGTCTCGATCCCGACGACGATGGACGACGGCTCGGTGCGCGTCTTCCAGGGCTGGCGGGTGACCCACAACGTCGCCCGCGGCCCCTCCAAGGGCGGCATCCGCTACCACCCGGGCGTCACGCTCGACGAGGTCAAGGCGCTCGCGATGTGGATGACATGGAAGTGCGCTCTGATGAACCTGCCGTTCGGCGGTGCCAAGGGAGGCGTCGTCTGCGACCCCAAGGAGATGTCGAACGCAGAGCTCGAGCGGATGACCCGCCGGTACACGTCGGAGATCGTGAACGAGATCGGGCCCGAGCAGGACATCCCGGCGCCCGACGTGGGGACGAGCCCTGCGGTGATGGCGTGGATCTTCGACACCTACTCGATGAACCAGGGCCACTCCGTGCTGAGCGTCGTCACCGGCAAGCCGCTTGCGGTCGGAGGGTCGCTCGGCCGGGAGGAGGCGACCGGCCACAGCGTGTTCTTCTCGCTCGGCGAGACGCTGGCACGCCGCGGCGAGTCGATCGAGGGTCTGAAGATCGCGATTCAGGGATTTGGGAACGTCGGCTCGCTGTTCGCCAGGTTCGCGTCCGAAGCAGGGGCGACGGTGGTCGCCGTTTCCGACTCGAGCGGCGGGCGCCACGATGCGAACGGCCTCGACATCGGAGCGATGCTCGCGCACAAGGCTGACGGCGGGCGGATCGCTGACTTCGCCGCCGGCGACGCGGTCACGAACGAGGAGCTGGTGGAGCTGCCCTGCGACGTGCTCGCGCCGTGTGCGCTCGAGCTCGTGATCACCGAGGCGAACGCCGACCGCGTGAGGGCTCGGATCGTGCTCGAAGGGGCAAACGGGCCGACCACGCCGGCAGCCGACGCCGTGCTCGAAGCGGGCGGCGTGCTCGTCATTCCCGATGTCCTGGCGAACGCCGGCGGGGTGATCGTCTCGTACTTCGAATGGGTCCAGGGACTCCAGGAGCTCTTCTGGTCGGAGGACGAGGTGAACGCGCGCCTCCGCGCAATCGTCGGCAACGCCTACGGCGAGACCTGGGAGCTGCACGCGAGGCGGGGCGTCTCGATGCGAACCGCCGCCTACGGACTCGCAGTCGGTCGCGTCGCCGAGGCGAGCACAATCCGTGGGTTGTACCCCTGAGCACGGTCAGCCTCTTCGTCGCCGGCGACTGTCACCTGTGCGAGCGTGCTCGTGAGGAGTTGGCGCCGCTGGCCGTGGAGCTCGGGTTCGTGGTGTCCGAGGTCGACATCACGGGCGTGCCCGAGCTCGAGCGGCGGTATCGCGAATGGATCCCGGTGGTCGAGGTCGACGGAGAGCGGGTCTCGGTCTACCGCGTCGAGCCGGAGCCGCTTCGTCACAAGCTCGGCCTCTGAGCCCGAGCTTGTGACGAATCTTTCCCTTTGTCCATGCGTTCATGCACAATCCCTCGTTCATGTTGCAAAGTCAGCCCGAGGGCGTGCGTCAGTTCGAGAACCGCGTCGGCGTGGGCGTCGCGGCGCGCCTCTCGCGCTATCTGCAGGTGCTCACCCAGGCAAAGAAGATGGGGAAGGACCGCATCTCCTCCCAGGAGATCGCCGACTACACGAACATCAACGCGACGCAGATCCGTCGCGACCTCTCGAACTTCGGCAAGTTCGGGAAGCGCGGGGTCGGTTACTCGATCGACGGGTTGCTCGGCGAGATCCGCAAGATCCTCCGCACCCAGGGACAGCACAACATCGCGCTCGTGGGAGCAGGAAGGCTCGGCCAGGCGATCGCCGGCTCGCCGATCTTCGTCGAGCACGGGATCACGATCGCTGCTGTGTTCGACATCGACGAGCGGATCGTCGGGCGTCCGATCGGGGCGATCGAGGTAAGCTCCTACGCGCGCCTCAAGGACGTCGTCCACGACAAGAACATCGTCGTCGGCGTGCTCGCGGTTCCGGCCTCGGCCGCGCAGCAGTGCGCCGACGACCTGATCGACGCGGGCGTCCGGATCATCTTCAACTACACCGAGGCGCTGCTCGATTGCCCGTCCGACGTCACGGTGCACACCTCGAACCCTGCGGTCGAGCTCCTGCACGCGCTCTACTTCCACCTGGCCTAGGTGCTGGAAATGCGAACGTCGTCAGACTGAAGTCCGACCTCGTGCGCATTATTCTGTGGCACGGCTACCTGCTCGGCGGCACCGGGTCGAACGTCTATACGCGGGCGCTGGCACGGGAATGGAGCCTCGCCGGGCACGAGGTCGTCGTGGTCTGCCAGGAGCGGCACCCGGAGCAGTACGACCTGGCCGGGGCGCGTGTGATCCGACCAGAGTTGCCGGGTGGGCTCCTGCCGGTGTTCGTTCTCGACCGCTACGAGGGGCTTGACGCAAAGCTGCTTCAGGACTTCACCGCGTTCGAGCGGGAGCGCTACGTTGCGGCGAACGTCGAGGCGATGGAAATGCTCCTGCCGGCGGATCTCGTCTTCGCGAACCACGTCCTGATGGGCGGGGCGGTCGGCGCGGCCCTCGGGCAGCGCTTTCGCGTCAAGGCGCACGGCTCGGAGCTCGAGTATTCGATGCGGGGTCGGCCGGAGCTCGAGCGGTGGGGGAGCGAGTCGCTGGCCGTCGCTGAAGCGGTCTTCGTCGGCTCGCGCCACATCCGCGAGGTGCTCGAGGAGGTCACCGGCCACCTCGACCGGGTGCTCGAGGTGCCGCCGGGCGTCGACGTCGCCGAGTTCGTCCCTCAGGAGCGGGCCGAGGCGCTTGCGGAGCTGATCGCCGAGTCGCGGGCCGATCCGCCGAATCCGCGCAACCGCGAGGAGCGGCTCCCCGACGAGGGGAACGCCGAGCGGCTCGAGAGCTTCCTCGCCGGGGGCGGCCCCATCGTCGTCTATTTCGGGAAGCTGATCGAGAACAAGGGCGTGCAGCTCCTGTTCGAGGCGCTGCGGACGCTCGAGGCGCGGGCGGTGATCGTCGGCTTCGGGGACTACCGGACGGAGCTCCAGCGCCTGGCGCCCGACCGCGTCCTCTTCACGGGTCCGCTCGAGCACCGGCATCTCGTTCACCTGCTCCCGCTCGCCGAGGTCGCGGTCGTGCCCTCGATCTTCCCCGAGGCCTTCGGGATGGTTGCCGCGGAAGCCGCCGCCTGCGGCTGCCCGCCGCTCGTCGCTCGTCACAGCGGGCTCGCCGAGATCGCCGAAGGGCTGGAGGAGGCTTATCCGCCGCACCTGCGTCACCTCGCCGCCTTCGCAACCGGCGATGTCGCCGACCTACGCGCGAAGCTCGCCGAGCTGATCGAGCTCACGCCAGCCGACCGCGAGGCATTGCGCGCCGGAGCGCGGGCCGCTGCGACCGAGCGCTGGTCGTGGGCCGGGGTCGCCGCGCGCCTTCTCGCTCCTGTCGCGTAGCCTTCGCTCCCCATGGGCGAGGAACAGCGCCTTCCGGCAGAGGAGCAGCTCGCCACCGCACGTGCCGCCTTCGAGGAAGGCACCGACTTCACCGTTGCCGTCGAGGAGGAGTTCGCGCTTCTCGACCGCGAGACGCTCGCGCTCGCGAGCCGGTTCGAGGACGTGAAGGCGGCCGCCGCCGGAACCGAGGTCGATCCGCATCTGGTCGGCGAGCTGATCGCCTCCGAAGCCGAGGTCCGAACCGGCAAGTGCGCCGACTTCGCAGAGGCCGCCGCGACGATGGTCGACCGGCGGGGGCAGCTCCACGCGATCGCCCGCGACCTCGGGCTCCAGCTGGGCGCGACAGGCACCCACCCCTGGAGCCGCTGGCAGGACCAGCGGATCATCGATACGCCCCATTACCGCCGCAACGACCAGCTCCTCCGTTACGTCGTCTGGCGCAACAACACCTTCGGCCTGCACGTCCACGTCGGGATCCGCGGCGGCGATCGCGCGGTGGCCGTCTGCAACGCGATGCGCAACTTCCTGCCCGAGCTGCTGACGCTCTCGGCGAGCTCTCCCTTCGTCGAGGAGGTCTCGAGCGGCCTGCACTCGGCCCGGACGCAGATCTTCACGAGGATGTTCCCCCGGTGCGGGATCCCCGATGCCTACGACGGCTGGCGGGGATTCGAGGACTACGTCTCGTTCCTGTACCGGACTCGCTCGATCGACGAGCACACACAGCTCTGGTGGAGCGTGCGTCCTCACCTCGCCTACCCGACGGTCGAGATCAGGATCTGCGACGCACAGCCCGACCTGGGCGAGGCGCAGGCGCTCGCCGCGCTTGCCTACTCGCTCGCCGCGCGCTGCGCCCGCGCCCATGACGAGGGGGAGCAGATCGCCGACCTGCCGAACAGGCTGCTCGAGGAGAACCTGTGGCGGGCGATCCGCTGGGGGCTTCCCGGCGAGCTGATCGACTTCGAGCGAGGGGAGCCGGTGCCGGCGCGGGCACGCATCGAGCAGTTGATCGAATGGGTGTCCCCGGTTGCGGAGGAGACCGGTGCGGCGCCGTTCCTCGCCGTGCCGGCGGCGAACTCGGCCGAGCGCCAGCAGGCCAGGTGGCAAGATGGGGCGACGCTGGAGCAGATCTACGCCATGGAGGGCATCGCAGGTGAGCGAATCGGCTGACGACCACGAGCACGAGGACGGCCACGAGGGCGGGGGCGGCGAAGCCACAGAGGGCACGCAGGAGGTTCTGGACGAGATGCTCGAGACGATCCGGCAGGCAAAGGTCGGGCCGCTGATCCTCTCGACCGTCTCGACCTTCGCCTCGGTCGCCTACGGGAAGCTCGAGATGAAGGATCTCGACGAGGCGAAGCGGGCGATCGATGCGATCGATGCGCTCCTGCCGCTCGTCGACGACGAGGGGAGCGCGGAGATCAAGCGAGACTTCGGGCAGGCACTCACGAACCTGAAGCTCGCTTACGCCGACGCCGTCGCTTCCGCTGGCTAGAATCGCCCCCGCGCCGAATTCCTTCGGCGCTTGACTTTCTGAGGGGAGCGAAGGGAATGGACTGGTTCAAGCACCATGCGGTGCTCGTCGGCCTCATCGGCGCTGTCGTGGCGGTGGGGTACGGGCTGTGGCTGACTGCATGGCTCCTCAGGCAGCCCGCGGGCAACGAGCGCATGCAGGAGATCGCGCGCGCCGTGCAGGAGGGCGCCTCGGCGTACCTCAAGCGTCAGTACACGACGATTGCGGCGGTCGCGATCGTCCCGTTCGTGCTGCTCGGGGTGTACGACAAGCTCGGGTGGGGTGCGGCGTTCGGCTTCCTGATCGGAGCCGTCCTCTCGGCGGCCGCGGGCTTCATCGGGATGAACGTCGCCGTGCGCTCGAACGTGAGGACGGCGGAGGCCGCCCGCGACGGCCTCGCCCCGGCCCTCAAGGTCGCCTTCCGGGCGGGCTCGGTCACGGGCCTCCTCGTCGTCGGGCTCGGGCTCGGCGGCGTCGCCGGCTACTACGAGTTCCTCGTCCGGGTCATCGACGACTCGCCGACCAAGGCGATCCACAATCTCGTCGGGCTCGCCTTCGGCGGTTCGCTGATCTCGGTCTTCGCGCGCCTCGGCGGCGGCATCTTCACCAAGGCCGCCGACGTCGGCGCCGATCTGGTCGGGAAGATCGAAGCGGGCATCCCGGAGGACGACCCGCGCAACGCCGCCGTGATCGCCGACAACGTCGGTGACAACGTCGGCGACTGCGCCGGAATGGCCGCCGACCTCTTCGAGACCTACGCCGTCACCGCGGTCGCAGTGATGCTGCTCGGCACCGAGGCGGGCCTCGCGGCTGACACGCTCTACCTGTACCCGCTCGCCCTCGGCGGCGTGTCTGCGATCGCGTCGGTGATCGGCACCTTCTTCGCCCGGCTGGGCAAGGGTGAGAACGCGATCATCGGTGCGCTCTACAAGTCGGTGATCGTGGCGACGGTGCTCTCGGCTCTCGGCTTCATCCCGATCACGCGCGCGTTCGAGAGCGCCCAGATCGGCTTCAAGGATCTCTATGCCTCGGCGATCGTCGGCCTGATCGTCACGTTCCTGCTCGTGGCGATCACCGAGTTCTACACCGGCACCCGGTGGCCCCCCGTGAAGAGGATCGCGAAAGCCTCTCAGACGGGCCACGCTACGAACATCATCGAGGGGCTTGCCGTCGGGATGCAGGCGACCGCGGCCCCGGTGGTCGTGATCGCGGCCGGGATCCTGGTCGCCAACCACTTCGCCGGTCTCTTCGGTATCGGCGTCGCCGTGATGGCGCAGCTCTCGATGACCGGTTTGATCGTCGCCCTCGATGCCTTCGGCCCTGTCACCGACAACGCCGGCGGGATCGCCGAGATGGCCGACCTGCCCGAGTCGGTCCGCGGGATCACCGACCCGCTCGACGCGGTCGGCAACACGACCAAGGCGGTCACCAAGGGCTATGCGATCGGCTCCGCCGCTCTCGCCGCGCTCGTGCTGTTCGACTCGTATACGAGCGGCCTCCGGGAGAACGGGCTCTCGACCGCGTTCAGCCTCTCCGACCCGTGGGTCGTGGCCGGGCTCTTCATCGGCGGCCTGATGCCGTTCCTGTTCGCCTCGCTCGCGATGGAGGCGGTGGGGCGCGTGGGCGGCGAGGTCGTGCAGGAGGTGCGTCGCCAGTTCCGGGAGCACCCGGGGATCATGGAGGGGACGGAGCGGCCCGAGTACGGGCGTGCGATCGACATCGTCACCGGCTCGGCGATCAAGTCGATGCTCGCTCCGGCGCTGATCCCGGTCTGCTTCCCGATCATCGTCGGGCTGATCAACGCCCGCATGCTCGGCGGCCTGCTCGTCGGCACCATCGTCACCGGGCTCTTCCTGGCGATCGCGATGACCGCGGGCGGCGGTGCCTGGGACAACGCGAAGAAGACGATCGAGGACGGCCTGTACGGCGGCAAGGGCTCCGAGGCCCATGCCGCGGCTGTCACCGGCGACACGGTCG
>Ga0335081_10011565_pt1 | contig 14285 bp, 12 predicted proteins | sample Lox_Sample_35_FD_206713 | JGI IMG/M metagenome (GOLD analysis project Ga0335081, IMG submission 206713) | Soil microbial communities from Loxahatchee National Wildlife Refuge, Florida, United States - Lox_Sample_3.5 | ecosystem: Environmental > Terrestrial > Soil > Wetlands | place: USA... | reverse complement strand
CTGCTCCGGGCATACAAATGGGCAATTTCTCCAATGTTCTTGCCCGCGTGCCGCTATGTTCCGAGCTGCTCCGAGTACGCGATGGAAGCGGTGGACCGCTTCGGTGCGGCGCGAGGAGGTGTGCTGGCGTTGTGGCGGCTCCTCCGCTGCCATCCTTTTGCCCACGGCGGATATGATCCCGTGACCAGGTTCCCCGAAACCAACCCTGCAGCCAGCCATGTTTGTGAGGCTGAGCCGCAATCTCTAAGCAGGTAACTTGGCAGACTTTCCCAATCCCCAACAAGACCCCGGGATGGAGCGTCGGCTCCTCCTGGTCTTTGCGTTGACGTTTATCGTCATCCTCCTGTTCCAGCCGATCCTGAAGAAGTATTTGCCGCAGGCCCCCGCTGCCCCAGCGCAGCACCAGAGTCAGGCTCCGCCGGTGGCGCCGGCGGCGAGCAGTCCCCAGCCGGCCGAGGCACGCCCCGCACCGCTGCCGGGCAAAAGAAGTGCCAAGCAGGCGACGGCAGAATCGGAGTCAGTGGTTGAGAATGATCTGTATCGCATCACTTTCAGCAATCGTGGCGCGCAGGTGAAGTCATGGATCTTAAAGAAGTTCGATGACGACAAGGGCCAGCCTCTCGAACTGATCAACCGAGTGGCGGCGGAGCGCTTTGGCTATCCGTTGTCGTTGTGGACGTATGACGAGGGCCAGCGCAGCAAGATAAATTCGGCACTCTACGTGGCCAGCACCACCGGTTCGCAGCACGCACCGGCCGAGATCACGTTTGAGTGGGCGGACCAGGACACGGCGGTACGCAAGACGTTCCGCTTCGACGATACCTACGTCGTGCACCTCGAAGTTTCGGTTTTGTCTAAAGGGAGTCAAGTGGCAGCCTACCCCACGTGGCCGGCGGGGTTCGGGGATGAAACTTCTTTGGCGTCCTACCATGCCAGCCAGGTTGCTTACCAGTACAACAACAACACCGAACGCCTGGACATCAAGAAAGTGAGCGGCGGAAACACGCTGCATGTCCCATTCAACTGGGCCGGTATGACGGACCAGTATTTTGCCGCGGTTTTCTTGCCCGAGGATGCGCAGAACGCAGCTCTCGTGACCCTGCGCAATTCCATCAACGTGCCCAAGAATCCGGAGAATCCAAACCCGCAGGAGATGTCTGCGGTTGAGGTGCTCGGCTTCGCCGCAGGTAATCCAAAGGGAACAACGACAGCCCGGATGTACGTCGGACCCAAGGCCCTGCAAACGCTGGAATCAGTTCCGGTTCCCGGCCTGACCGGCAGCGATCCCGACTTGCGAGGCGTGGTGGACTTCGGCTGGTGGGGTCTGATCGCGCGGCCACTATTCCTCTGGCTCAAGTGGACTTACGACAAGATTGTTCCCAACTGGGGTTGGGCGATCTGCATCCAGACCTTGATCATCAATCTGACGTTGCTGCCCTTGCGCATTTCGAGCATGAAGTCGGCGCTGAAGATGCAGAAGATCCAGCCACAGATGAACGCGATCAAGGAAAAGTACAAGAAGTATGCCATGCGCGATCCGCGCCGGCAGGAGATGAACACGGAAATCGGCGCGCTGATGAAACAGGAGGGAGTCAGCCCGGTAGGTGGCTGCCTGCCGCTGGTCATTCAGATGCCCTTTCTGTTTGCCTACTACCGCATGCTGGGTGTCTCGATCGATCTGAGGCATGCGCACTGGCTTTGGATTCGGGACCTCTCCTCGCCTGATCCCTGGCATCTGCTGCCTATCGGCATTATCATCACCATGCTGTTTACGCAGCGTATGACGCCACAGGCGGGGATGGACCCGTCGCAGCAGAAGATGATGAACCTGATGATGCCGGGCATGCTGGGCATCATCAGTTGGAACCTCGCCGCGGGATTGTGCCTATACTGGTCGGAGGGAAACCTGATTGCCATCGTGCAGCAGTTCGTCATGAATAGAACGAGCCTGGGGCGGGAAATGAAAGAGATGGCATTGAAGAGAGCGAGGAAGAAAGAGAAGTGAGGACGACCACGGTGATTTCCGCGGCCCCGTCTTGAATCACGTAGGTAAGAGTCATGCCAATTCCTGACAAACTCGCGGCGGCTAAGCGAATCAACGAGTTCCTGGGCTCGGTTGTCACCCACGGCGGCCTGCGTCTGAAATACCGGATCACGGTTGACCCGCCGCTGCCCGAGGAGCGCGACTGGGAGAAGCCCGAGATTCTGGTGGATTTCGCCGGTCCCGATTCCACGTTATTGCTGGAAAAGGGTGGGGAATTGCTGCGCGCGCTGGAACTGCTGGCCATCGAGATGCTTTCGCTACCGAGCAACGAGCACGAGAGAGTCTGCTTTGATTGCATGAACCAACGCAAGTTGCGGCTGGAGGAACTGCGCATGGCGGCGAGCGTGGCGGCCGAGCGGGTCCGCAAGACAAGCATGCCGTATGAGTTTGCGCCCATGTCTTCGCGCGAACGGCGCATCGTGCATCTGGCGCTGCGGGATGAGGCCGACCTTCACACGGAAAGCCAGGGCGAAGGCAGCCGGCGCTGCCTGGTGGTTTATCCCAAGAACTACAAGCCCTCCGGAAAGCCGGCGCGAAGAAACCTTCCGTAGTTCGGTTCTCTCGCAGGACCGCTATTCCCGCTACAATCTCCCGGTGAACCCCGACGATACGATCGTTGCGATTGCCACGCCTCCCGGACGCGGGGGAATCGGAGTGGTCCGCTTCTCCGGGCCTGAGGCCAAAACGATCGCCCTGCCGATGTTGCGGCTCGAGTCCGATCTCGAACCCGGGCGGGCGCTATTTGGTGAACTGATCGAGCCCTCGGCGCAGGATCCTCAGCGGATTGATGAAGTCGTGGTCACTTATTTCGCCAAGCCTCACTCCTACACCACCGATGACATCGTCGAGATTTCTGCGCATGGCTCGCCGGTGGTGCTGCGACATATCCTCGAACTGGCGATGGCACGAGGCGCCCGCCTTGCCGAACCCGGCGAATTCACCATGCGAGCCTTCCTCAAGGGTCGAATCGACCTGACTCAGGCTGAAGCGGTGAAGGACCTGGTGGACTCGCAAACGCTGTATCAGGCCAAAGTGGCGGCTCAGCAACTCGATGGAGCCTTGGCGCGGCGTCTGCGACCGCTCAAGCAGCAACTGGTGGAACTGATCGCCCTGCTCGAAGCGGGAATTGATTTCGCCGAAGACGACGTGGCGGTCTTGCCCGAAGCGCGCATTTTGAGGCAGATCGCGACGCTACTTTCTCCCCTCTCGGAGCTGGCGAATTCTTTCGCCTACGGCAAGCTCGTCCATGAAGGCTTCACACTGGCGATCGTCGGCCGACCGAACGTGGGCAAGTCAAGCCTGTTCAACCGCTTGGTTGAGGAAGAACGCGCCATTGTTACCGCAACGCCCGGCACGACGCGTGACCTCATCAGCGAGACGGTGGCGATCGGAGGCATCCCGGTACGGCTGCTCGATACCGCCGGCATAAGGCAGGCGCGCGACGAGGCCGAAAGCATCGGCATAAGCAAGTCTAAGAGTGCGCTGGCTGAAGCCGACCTGATTCTGGTGGTGCTCGACGCTTCTCAAGCAGTCACGACGGACGACGAGGAGTTGCTGGGTGAGGTCGGGCAACGCCCGGCCATCGTTGCAGAGAATAAGTCAGATATCGCGAGTCCTCGCTTCTCCGCCCAAGGTTGCGGACTTTCGCGCGTCCGGACATCCGCGCTAACGGGGGAAGGAATCGAGGGCTTACGGAAGGAAATTGTCGGCCGTGCCGGCGGGGAGATAGGGACAGCCATGGAGACAGGCTTCCTTACCAACCTGCGGCAACAGCGGTTAGTGCAGGAATCGCTTGCTTCTCTCAATGCAGCTGTCGCAGGAGTCCGCAACAAGGTTCCTCACGAAATGCTGCTGCTCGACCTGTATGCGGCGCTGCGGCCACTCGATGAATTCACCGGAGCGACTACCACGGACGACATTCTCGGCCTGATCTTCAGTACCTTCTGCATCGGGAAATGACCTCGCCTGCCTATCTCCAGAGGACGAAGCGGCCGCCGTTGGTCGAGAGAATCACAAGATTCATCACCACCAGCATCAAGTCGTAGTGCCAGCCGCTGGCCTTCTCACCCCAGAATCCCGTGTGCCAGACGAAGATCTTCTTCTGGATGGCTCCCAGCATCACCAGGATCAGGCCGAGTGCGGCCAGTTGCGTCAACACGCCGAAAGCGACGCCGAGCCCGCCGGCGAGTTCAGCTATCCCAAGGAAGATGGTGAACCCTTTGCTCATGCCGATGCTCCTGCTGCGGGCTTCGGGTTGGGTGACGTGGCCCCAGCCGCTCGTCACAAAGATGGCGGAGACCATCAGCCGCAGCAGTAAGAGCGAGAGGTCGGTCAGCCAGAAAGGTTGGGGGAACATAGGCACGCTCCTCGCCTGCGAAGGTCGCAAGCGTCTGAGATGCAATAACTGCTGTACGCGGATCATACCAACCGAATCGTGGGAAAGCCTGAATAGCGTCCCAAGGCCGAGTTGAGCGCCTAATTTCCGCTGTGGTAGCATCCTAGGTTTTGGCACGCTGCTCGACGTCGGCCTATAGATACTCCTCTTGATCAGGTTCTAATGGGCCCGCCGTAGTTCAGGTCCGCCGTTCCAGAAACATCGCCACATACCGCCAGCGTGCTGGCGGGGACGGCTGCGTAGTCCCCCGGTTACAAGGAGCGAACCCGTGAAAGCTTACGAAGGCACAAACATCCGCAACGTCGCAGTGATCGGACATGGTCATGCGGGAAAAACCTCGCTGGTTTCCGCCATGCTATACACCGCAGGCGCCACCCAGCGGCTGGGACGCGTGGACGAAGGCTCGGCCACCACGGACTACGACGAAGAGGAGATCGGCAGGAAGATGTCCATTTCGAGCGGCCTCGCCTGTGTGGAATGGGGCAAGACAAAGATCAACATCATCGACACGCCGGGTTTCAACATGTTCGTTCACGAGGCCAAGCTGGTGCTGCCGGTCGTGGATGCGGCGATTGTGGTGGTAGACGGTGTGGCCGGCGTAGAGGTGGTGACCCAGCGGGTGTGGAACTACTGTGAGGAGTTCAAGACGCCGCGCCTCATTGTCGCCAGCCGGATGGATCGTGAGCGCGCCGACGCTGGCCGCGTCCTCGAGTCGCTGACCAAGGCTTTCGGACGGAACGTGGTGCCGCTGGAACTGCCGATTGGCAGCGAGAAGAGCTTCACGGGGGTGGTGGATCTGGTCCGGATGAAAGCCTATCTCTACGAGTTGGGCGGCAACGGAAAAGGCAGAGAAGGCGAGATTCCTGCTGACCTGAAAGAACGTGCCCAGCAGGAACACGAAAAATTGGTCGAACTGGTGGCCGAGGGCGATGATGCCCTGATGGAAAAATTCTTCGAGAAAGGGACCATTCCGGAGGAGGACCTGATTCCCGCGCTGCACGCTGCCATCCGCGAAGACAAGATATTTCCCGTAATCTTCGCCTCGGGCTTGGGCAATGTGGGAATGGATCACCTGATGGACTTTATCGTGGATTACACTCCGGCTCCGTCGGAGCACGAGTGGGTACAGGGTCAAGCGCTGGCGTCCGGCAACGGCGAACCGGCGAAGCGGCATGAGTCAGACGCGGAACCCGTCTCGCTGTACGTATTCAAGACGGTTTCCGATGCGTTCGCTGGCCGGATTTCCTACTTCAAAGTTTTCTCCGGCGTGTTGAAGAATGATGCAACCGTGCAGAACTTCAGCAAGAGCTCCGCCGAGAAACTGGCGCACATTTCGATCATGCAGGGCAAGACGGCTGTGCCGGTAAACGAGCTGCATGCCGGCGACATTGGCGCGGTCGCCAAGCTGAAAGACACGTTGACCGGCGACACCCTGGGCGACAAGAGCGCCCCCATTCAATATCCGACCGTGCACTTGCCGGAACCAGCCATCACCTTTGCGATTGAGCCCAAGAGCCGGGCCGACGAGGACAAACTTGGCCCCAGCATACACAAGCTGATGGAGGAAGACGCCATGCTGCGCTTCTTCCGCGATCCCCAGACCAAGGAGTTTCTGATCGCGGGCACCGGCCAGCAGCACATCGAAGTAGTCGTCTCGAAGATGAAGAAGCGCTACCACGCGGAGGTCAATCTTAAGGCGCCCAAGGTGCCCTACCGCGAAACCATTCGTGGCAAGGCGGACGTGCAGGGGCGCCATAAGAAGCAGACCGGTGGACATGGCCAATACGGCGATTGCAAGATCAAGATGGAGCCGCTGCCACGTGGCGGCGAATTCGAGTTCGTCAACGATATCTTTGGCGGCTCTATTCCCAAGAACTTCATTCCGGCGGTAGAAAAAGGAATCAAGGACGCAGCTGCGCGTGGATACCTGGCGGGCTACCCGGTGGTGGATTTCAGAGTGGTGCTCTACGACGGCTCGTACCATGACGTAGATTCGAACGATCTCTCATTCCAGATGGCTGGCCGCATCGCTTTCAAAAAGGCGATGGAAGTTGCCAAGCCCACGCTGCTGGAGCCGGTGATGGCAGTTGAAATCACCGTGCCCGACGAGTTTGCCGGATCCATCATGGGCGATCTGAACAGCCGTCGCGGGCGCATCCAGGGCATGGACAATAAGAGCGGCAACACGGTGGTCAAGGCGGAGGTGCCCATGTCGGAGATGCTGACTTACGGCGTAGACCTCACTGCAATGACGCAAGGGCGCGGCAGCTTCAACATGGAAATGCATCACTATGACGTCGTCCCCGGGCAGTTGCAGGAGAAGATCATCGAGAAGGCAAAGGCCGCGCGCGGCGAGGTGAAGGAAGAGGAAGAATAGCTGGAACGGGCAGGCAACTGCTGCTAACATCCCGTCAGTGGCCACGCTGCGAAATACTCCCAAGCTTCCCCAGGAAAGCGAGCGCTTGGTTTCGGCCAAGCCGGTGGAGGACGATTCGTCTTTCGAGTTGAAGCTGCGCCCGCAGCGGCTCGGCGAATTCATCGGGCAGGCCAAGGTCAAGGAAAATCTGGCGGTAGCAATCGAAGCGGCACGCTCGCGCGGCGAGGCCCTGGATCACGTACTGCTCTATGGACCCCCGGGATTGGGCAAGACCACACTGGCGAACATAATCGCCAACGAGCTGGGCGTTTACTTTCAGCCGACGGCTGCGCCACTCCTGCAGATTAAAGGCGATCTGACTGCCATCCTTACCAACATTCGAGACAAGCAGGTACTGTTCATTGACGAAGTGCATCGGCTGCAGCCTGCTTTGGAAGAAATTCTCTATCCTGCGCTCGAGGACTACCGGCTGGACATCATTATTGGGCAAGGACCGGCGGCGCGCACCCACACGCTGGACATCAAGCCGTTCAGCTTTATCGGAGCGACGACGCGTGCGGGACTGATTTCCTCGCCTTTGCGCTCGCGGTTTGGCATCGTACTGCGGCTGGAGTTCTATACGGACGACGACTTGCGCGTTATTGTCGAGCGTTCGGCGCAGATCCTGGAGACGGAGATTGACGGGCCCGGCGCGAGGGAAATCGCCAGCCGTTCGCGCGGCACGCCGCGAATCGCCAATCGACTGCTGCGGCGCGTGCGGGATTACGCCCAGGTGCGCGGTTCGGGCAAGATCGACCTGCCCACTGCCCAGGCTGCTTTAAAGATGCTCGAGGTGGATCGCCACGGGTTTGACGAAGTTGACCGCAAGCTTCTGCTGACCATTATCGAGAAATATCAGGGCGGGCCCGTGGGCGTAAATACGCTGGCGGCGGTGCTCGCGGAAGAGGCGGATGCGATCGAGGAAATCTATGAGCCGTTCCTGATTCAGATTGGTTTTCTGAATCGCACTCCGCGCGGGCGAGTCGCGACCCAACTGGCCTACGAGCATTTTGGCATCACGCCGAACCGCCGGCAGAGTTCCTTGTTCTAGAATTGGTCACCTGGCAGTATCTAGGCTTGGCTCGATGACCGCGCCCATCCAGGTTAACAAGCCGAACAAAGTGGTGCTCGCCTGTCTGGACGGCCGACGCTTGAAGGGCTACGTCTCGAATTTCTCTCCGATGCGCGACCGCTGCCGCTTATTTCCCGCGGAAAATTCGCCTCACGATGCGGGAACAGACGTGGAACTCAAGAGCCTGAAGGCAATTTTCTTCGTCAGGGATTTCGCCGGCAATCGCGAGCATCACGACGCTTATGACTTGACCATCCGCTCTCATGGCCGGAAGATCGAAGTTACATTTCAGGACGGAGAGAAAATTGCTGGAACCACGGAAGGGTACAATCCGCAGAAGCTCGGTTTTTTCCTTTTCCCCTCCGATGCCGAGTCCAATAATGTTCGCGCTTTCATAATCAACAGCAGCCTGCAGGAAGTGAAGTTCCCGTGAAGCGACTCGAGCTTTCTGCGCTGGTGCGTCCGGGCCCGTTGCGTGCGGATAAAATGGTGCCAGCATGATTGCCCACCTACGCGGAAAACTCCTATCGAAAAGCCCCAATCAGGTGATTGTCGAGACCGGCGGTGTTGGCTATGACATCACCATTAGCGTGCCCACGTTCGCGGCGCTGCCGCAGCCTGGCAGCGAGGTCGCGCTTCTGGTCCACACTCACGTCCGCGAAGATGTGCTGGCGCTCTACGGTTTCCTCCGCGCGGAGGAAAAGCAAGTGTTCGAGAAACTGATTTCGGTTAGCGGCATTGGACCAAAGCTCGCCATCACCATCCTCAGCGGTATGGCCGCCGACGAGCTTGCCACTGCCATTCGCGGCAACGATGTGGCGCGGCTGACAAAGATTCCCGGCATCGGAAAGAAGACGGCGGAACGGATGGTTGTCGAGCTTCGCGACCGCTTGCCCTCCGCAGCGGCTGGCGAGATAGCCGTGGTACGCAGCATGAGCGGTGCGGAAGAAGACGTGCTCTCTGCCCTGTTGAATCTGGGTTATCCACGGGCGGCCGCGGAGAAGGCCCTGGCGGCGCAGCAGAAAACTGGCAAGAATGAGTCGTTCGAGTCGTTGTTCCGCAACGCCCTCGCAGTAATTTCCCGCAGTTAGCGCTGAAGCCGCGCAGTTCAGCCCCCACTAAAGTAATTAACCATAGTTTATGAAATCTTGTATACTTGCGCTAATATGGGGCAAGGTGCACTGCCGCGCACCGGGAAATCGTGATCCATGGCGACCGAGGCAATCAATACCGGTGGGCAGGGCTGGCGTTTTGCAGGCGGCCAACCTTCTTTGCCCGAAATCCACAGCAGTCTGCCGGTGCCGCGTTCTTCCACGGTGCTGCGCAAGCTGGTCGCCTTTGCCGGCCCAGGATTTTTGATCGCGGTTGGCTACATGGACCCCGGCAACTGGGCCACCGATCTCGCCGGGGGATCAAGATATAACTACTCCCTGCTGTCCGTAATCATGCTGTCGAACTTGATGGCCGTCCTGCTGCAGAGTTTGGCCATTAAACTCGGCGTGGTTACCGGGCGCGACCTGGCCCAGGCATGCCGCGAACATTTCCGCAGACCTGTGGCTATTGGGTTGTGGGTCCTCGCGGAAATTGCGATTGGGGCGTGTGATCTTGCCGAGGTCATCGGCTCTGCCATTGCTCTGAACCTGCTGTTTCATATCCCACTATTGTGGGGCGTATGCCTGACCGGGCTGGACGTTCTGTTAATCCTATTCCTGCAACAGCGCGGGTTCCGTTTTATGGAGGCGTTGGTTGTCTCCCTGATCGGCATGGTGGGAGTCTGTTTTTCGCTGGAGATTCTGTATTCTCAGCCCAGTTTTTCCGGGCTGCTCCATGGTTTTTTTGTTCCCTCGGCGGAGATCATGCGCGACCCGGGAATGCTGTACATCGCGATCGGGATCCTGGGGGCTACGGTGATGCCGCACAACCTGTATCTGCATTCTGCCCTGGTGCAGACGCGAAACTTTGAACGCACGCCTGCGGGAAAGCGCGAGGCCATTCGCTATTGCACGCTGGACTCAACCATCGCGCTAACCATCGCGCTGATGGTGAATGCCGCAATCCTGGTGGTTGCTGCCGCCACCTTCTATCGTCATGGATACAACCAGGTGGCCGAAATTCAGGACGCCTACAAGTTACTCTCGCCGCTGCTGGGAGTGACCGGGGCAAGCGCTGTGTTCGCACTGGCATTGCTGGCATCCGGCCAAAACTCCACCTTGACTGGAACGCTTGCCGGCCAGGTGGTGATGGAGGGTTTCCTCCACATCCGTCTGCGCCCCTGGCTGCGGCGCCTGCTGACCCGTTCCCTCGCGATCCTTCCGGCGATCATCGTGACTGCCTGGATGGGAACTGGCGGGACCGCCAAGTTGCTGGTATTAAGCCAGGTGATTCTCAGCATGCAATTGAGCTTCGCGGTTTTCCCCTTGGTCATGTTCACCAGCGACAAACGGAAGATGGGCGAGTTTGTGAACCCGGCTTGGCTTAAAGGTCTCTCCTGGATTACTGCTGCATTCATCGCAGGCCTAAATGTCTGGCTGTTGCTGCAGACGTTCCGCGGGTAGCGGCTGCGACCGCCGCGGTTCACTACGCAGATTGGCCCTGGCTGGACTAAACTAGTTCTTTACGCCATCGCATCATCACTTCTACGACTATAAGACCTGGGAGTGCAGACACTGCATTTGCGACTCCGGAAAGGCAATCTTCCTATGAACAGCTTTGCTAGCCGTTCCACTCTTCGCGTCGCGGGCAAGGACTATGAAATTTACCGCATAGATGCACTGGACAAGCAGGGAACTTCCACGCGGCATCTGCCTTTTTCCCTGCGAATCCTCCTTGAGAACCTTCTGCGCACGGAGGACGACCGCAACGTGACCGCGAAGGACGTCCAAGCTCTGGCGGCGTGGAATGGGAAGTCTAAGCCGGAGAAGGAGATCGCTTTCACCCCCAGTCGAGTGTTGATGCAGGATTTCACCGGAGTGCCTGCAGTTGTAGATTTGGCCGCCATGCGCGATGCGATGAAGCGATTGTCTGGCGATGCCGCCCTGATTAACCCGCTGCAGCCGGCGGAATTGGTGATTGATCACTCGGTCCAGGTGGACCAGTTCGGCACAGCGAACGCTTTTCAGTTCAACGCCGAACTCGAATTTCTGCGCAACAAAGAGCGGTATGCCTTTCTGCGCTGGGGGCAGACCGCGTTTCGCAATCTGGCCATCGTGCCGCCGGATACGGGCATCGTGCACCAGGTCAATCTGGAATACCTGGCGCGGGTAGTCTTCGTTCAGGAAACGGATGGAAAGCGGGTGGCCTATCCCGACACGCTGGTCGGAACCGACTCCCACACCACCATGATCAACGGACTTGGCGTCCTGGGCTGGGGCGTCGGCGGAATCGAAGCCGAAGCCGCCATGCTCGGCCAGCCGGTTTCCATGCTTATCCCGCAGGTTGTAGGCGTAAAGCTTACTGGAAAGCTGCGCGAAGGTGCGACCGCAACCGACCTTGTTCTCACCATCACGGAAATGCTGCGCAAGCACGGCGTAGTCGGAAAGTTCGTCGAGTACTTCGGCTCTGGATTGCAGGAGTTGCCCCTCGCCGACCGCGCCACCATCGGCAACATGTCCCCGGAATACGGCGCGACCTGCGGAATCTTTCCGGTGGATAAGGAAACACTCAACTACCTCCGCCTGACCGGGCGTTCCGAGGAACAAATCGCCTTGGTCGAGGCCTACTGCCGCGAGCAGGGACTCTTCCACGACGACAAAACGCCGGAAGCAGAATACTCCGAGCTTCTTTCTCTCGACCTCGCGTCGGTCGAACCGAGCCTCGCCGGGCCCAAGCGTCCCCAGGACCGGGTCGTTTTATCGAAAGCTGGGGACTCGTTCCAAAGCTCTCTACCTTCGCTTATCAAGCCGAAAGCGGTTTCCGCTGTGGCGCAGCCAGGCGTTCCTAACAACGGGCCGAAACAGGTTTCCCGCTGGGAGCAGGAGGGGGGCAGCCCAAGTTCGGGCAACGCCGACCATCGTGCCGAAGAGCACGTTCCTGCCGATGTCAGAAGCAACCTGCGCCACGGCAGCGTTGTCATCGCGGCCATCACCAGCTGCACCAATACTTCGAACCCATCGGTCATGCTCGCCGCTGGGCTGCTGGCGAAAAAGGCCGTCGAGCGCGGCCTGCAGGTTCCCGCGTGGGTAAAAACTTCTCTCGCTCCCGGCTCCAAAGTTGTGCGCGATTATCTCGAACGCGCCGGGTTGACCGCATATCTGGAAAAACTGAAATTTCACATTGTCGGCTACGGGTGCACCACCTGCATCGGCAACTCCGGTCCTCTGCCGGAAGAAGTTTCGAGCGCGATTGACGAGAAAAATCTCGTGGTCGCTTCGGTCCTCTCCGGCAATCGCAACTTCGAAGGCCGGATCAATCCCGATGTGCGGGCCAACTATCTGATGTCGCCGCCACTGGTGGTTGCCTTCGCTCTCGCGGGCCGCATTGACCTGGACATGCGCAAGGATGCCATTGCCGATGATCGCGAAGGCAAGCCGGTTTATCTCGCCGATATCTGGCCATCACGCGCCGAGGTGGAACGTGCCATGCGCGATTCGATTTCATCCGACATGTTCCGCAAAAGCTACGGGGAGGTCTATCAAGGCGACGAGCACTGGCGCTCGCTGCTTTTGCCTAAGGGAGACACATACGCCTGGGAAAAAGACTCTACTTATATCCGCCGTGCCCCGTATTTCGACGGCATGACCGTGAAGCCCGAGCTGGTCGCCGATATCAAGCGCGCCCGCGTCCTCGCCGTGCTCGGCGACAGCGTGACCACCGACCACATATCGCCGGCAGGTTCCATCAAGACCGACAGCCCGGCAGGCAAATACCTGATCGAACACGGCGTGAAGCCGGCGGATTTCAATTCCTACGGCTCGCGCCGAGGAAATCATGAGGTCATGGTGCGGGGGACGTTCGCCAACGTTCGGCTGCGCAACAAGATGGTGCCGAACCTCGAAGGCGGTTTCACCCGTCACTTGCCCGATGGCGTGGAAATGTCCATTTTTGACGCCTCCGAGAAATACATCGCCGAAGATGTGCCGCTGGTGATCCTGGCGGGGAAAGAATACGGCTCCGGTTCTTCGCGCGACTGGGCGGCCAAAGGTCCGCGCCTGCTCGGGGTTCGTGCTGTGGTCGCCGAAAGTTACGAGCGCATTCATCGCTCGAACCTGGTCGGCATGGGCATTCTGCCATTGCAGTTTCTGGAAGGGGAGAACGCCCAGTCCCTGGGTCTTAAGGGCGAGGAAGTATTCGAAATCACGGGCGTTAAGGATCTGGTCGAGAACTTTGCCCCCGGCAGAGAGGTTGGCGTGACTGCGACCGCCAACGGCCGCAAGGTGGGGTTCAGAGCATTGGCCCGGATCGACACGCCGCAGGAAGCCCAGTACTACGCGAACGGCGGGATTCTGCAGTTTGTACTTCGGCAGTTGTTGGCCGGCCAGGCCAAGCCGGAAACCGTCAACGCGTAGTCATTTGCCGGCGTCCGAGTCTGGATCGCCAGAGTCGGCGCTGTCGTCTTCTGCTTTCGATTGCTTCTCTTTGGCCTCGCGAACATAGGCCTTCGACGGACGAAGCATACTGTCAACTTCGAGCAAACCGCGCCCTAGCCCCCGGGAATAGTTTTTCGTGATCCCTTTCTTCTCGAGCCAGTGCCCGACATAGAGCATGGCGGCAATGAGCGAAAGCACCCCAATCGCGATTAACCGGCCAATCCAGGGTGGATCCAGGAAGTGCATGCATCTATGTTAGAACGAACTCCGCTGGGGCCGGTCACTCCAATCCGGGAGCGGTTCTTAGAAAGTCTTGTTTGAATCCAGCAGGATAGTCACCGGCCCGTCATTGACCAGTTCCACCTGCATCATTTCCTGGAAGCGGCCGGTCTGGCAGGGAAGCCCGGCAGCACGGATGCGCTCGACAAAGTGCTCATACAACGGGCGGGCATGTTGAGGTTCGGCGGCGCCATCGAACGACGGCCGCTTGCCGCGGCGGACGTCTCCATACAAAGTAAATTGGGAGACCACTAATACCCCGCCGCCGACGTCAGAGACGGCGAGGTTCATCTTCCCGTGTTCATCCTCGAAGACGCGAAGGCCAGCAATTTTGTCGGCAAGATAGTCCGCGTCTCTGGTTTCGTCGGTACGAGCTATACCAAGGAGCACCAACAAGCCACGGCCAATCCGTCCGGCGACCCCGTCGCCAACAGTGACACTGGCCCGCCTGACACGCTGAACAACGGCACGCATGGAGTCTCCGTTTGTTTGCTGCAACATGCACGATACAACAGTCGCAAATGCAGCCGCATCCTAACGAATCCCTTAGGACG
>Ga0335081_10011564_pt1 | contig 14286 bp, 12 predicted proteins | sample Lox_Sample_35_FD_206713 | JGI IMG/M metagenome (GOLD analysis project Ga0335081, IMG submission 206713) | Soil microbial communities from Loxahatchee National Wildlife Refuge, Florida, United States - Lox_Sample_3.5 | ecosystem: Environmental > Terrestrial > Soil > Wetlands | place: USA... | reverse complement strand
ATGCGAAGTGGTGGACGCTTCCGGGTTGTTGGCGGAGGCCCGCTCGATCAAGACCGATCAGGAAATCGAGCGCATGAAGCTGGCCAACCAGCTGGCGGCGCTGGCGATGGAGCATACCTTCGAGCGTCTGCGGCCCGGAATGAAGGAGAGCGAGGTCGCGGCCATCTTCGAAGGCTTTGTGCACGCGACCGGGATCGGTTTCAAAGGCAAGGTCGAGATGGCGCGGGCGTTCACGCTGGTGTGGTCGGGAAAAGGTATCCGTACGTTTACGGCAACCGGCGATCGTCCGGTGCAGGAGCACGAGCCCACGCTGTTTGAGATTTGGGTATGCGTCGACGGCTATTGGAACGACCTGACCAAGAATGTGTGTCCCGGCGAGCTGTCGCCGGAGTATCACAAATTGCTGGATCTGCTGCTGAGCGTGTTTCGTGAGGCCGCGGCATTCGCCAAGGACGGCGCGAGTTTTCCGGAGCTGGATCGTCTGATTCGCGAACGCATCGCCGAGGGCGGCTATCCGGGACAGCCGTCACATCCGATATGCCACGGTGTGGGCGCTCGCGCGCACGAGCCGCCGTACGCGCATCAGGCCGGCACGGGCACAATTCGCAAGGGCATGGTCCTGGCCATTGAGCCGGGAATCTACTGGCCGGGCGGCGGTGGACTGCGTCTGGAAGACAACTTCTGGATTACCAGCGATGGCAACGAAAAGCTCTGCTCATTTCCCGATGACTTCCGGGTGCTGAATGCCGCTCACGCGGGGAAGGCGGCGCGCTGATGGCAACTCCGGGCAAAGCGGCGCTCAGCGACAGCATGAAGGAGGCGATCGTCAGCCGGGTGCGCGAGGACGAGATCGTCGCGATGTGCTGCGACGTGATCAACATCCCGAGTCCTACGGGAATGGAACTCGGCATGGCCGAGTATTTGCGCGCGGCGTTCCACCGGCTTGGGCTGGCGATCACCTGGCAGCCGGTGGAAGACACGCGCGCGAATGTAGTCGGCCGGCTGCAGGGGCGCGGCAATGGACAGTGCCTGATGTTCAACGGCCACATGGATACGTCGAACACCGGCGAAGAAGAGTTCCTCACCGGCATGGGCTATAAGCCGCAGGCCGTCGTGAAAGATGGAATGATCTACGGCCTCGGCATTTACAACATGAAGGGCGCGCTGGTGTGCTACGTGCACGCGGTGAAGGCCTTGCTTGGAGCCGGTGCCGAACTCAGCGGCGATGTGATCCTCGGCGCGGTGTGCGGTGAGATCGAGAAGACACAGTGGGGCGAGTTTCAGGGCAAGGAATATCGCGGCTATGGGGCAGGCACCCATTATCTGGTCAACCACGGTGTGCTGCCCGACATGTGCATCCTCGGCGAGCCGACCGACATGCAGCTTGTGCTGGAGCATGCCGGCTCCATGTGGGTGCGTTTCGGATTGACCGGCAACTATGTTCACTCGGCGTTTGGGCCGGGCAAGGAAGATCAAAACGCCATCCGGCGCATATACGGCATTGTGGGAGAAGTGATGCAATGGATTCCGGAATGGCAGGAGCAGGCGCGCTGGGCCGGCCGTCCCGGATTCGTGAATATAGGATGTCTGCGGGCCGGACATCCCTGGCGCGCCAGCCGCACGCCGGAACGCGCCGATCTTTTTCTCGATGTGCGCGTGCCGCCAACCATGAATATGACTGAAGCGCGGCGCGCGGCCAAAAAGCTATATCTGACAATGAGGGAGAAGCATCCGGAATACGGTCTGGAGTTCGAGACGTATGTCTCCGTCCCAGGAGCGACGATCGATGACAAGCATGCAATGGTGACGGCGATTGAGCGCAATCATCAGCACGTGACAGGGAAGCCGCCAGTGCGTGACACCGTGCTGTGGTGCTCGGATGCATCAGTCCTGTCGCGCTTCGGATGTCCGACCGTCAACTACGGTCCGTCGAGCGGGCCGCGCGATCAAGAAGGTGAAAGGGTGGCCATCAAGACCCTGGTGGACATAACGAAAGTATATGCGCTGACGGCCGCGGAGATTTGCGGATAGAGCAGCCATCAGCTCTCAGCTATCAGCCGGCAGTTGAACGGTTTCGGGGAAGGTCTTGATTTGTGGGTCGCGAACCTGAACGAACAAGATTACGTCACCGGCCACCCGCGCGCATTAACAGACGGCTGCCAGCTGAGAGCTGACAACCGACTCCAAGGAATAGGGCTTGCCAAGTCACAACGAAATTCAACGCCGTTACGACAACATTCGCGCCGCGATGCGCGAGCGGAATGTGGATGCGCTTATCGTCTGCGGCAATCAATACGCCGGGTTTGAGGGAGCCGTTTTCTACACCTCCGGTTTCGAGATCGTCCATCGTTACGTTTATGTACTGATTCCGCTGAAGGGCGAGCCGACGCTGCTGTTTCCGCAGGAGGCGCGCTGGATTGGCGACAAGAAGAAACCGTTTGTGCAGGACAAAGTCTGGGCGGAAGTTCCGGGCCGCTGGTTGCGCCAGCGCGCGCAGGATGAACGCTGGAAGCGTGTAGCGGTCTACGGTTTCGACTACATCATGGCGGTGCGGGATTATCGCGAGCTGCAGGAGGGCGAGTTCGAAATCGTGCCGTTCGACTTCCACTTCGACCTGGCCCGCGCGGTGAAGAGCGAAGAAGAGCTGGCTGAGATTCGCGATTCGATGGACATCATTCACGAAGGCTTCTGGGCGCTGCTGGACGGCTTCGCGCCGGGTAAGACCGAAGCCGAGGTCATGGCGCCCGCAGTAGGGGTTTTCTTCGCGCGCGGCGCTGGTCCTCGCATGATGAACATTGTGCTCTCGGGCGAGAACGGCGAAGCGGAGGCCCACTTCAAGGTTCCGGGACATCGCCGCGTTGGCGAGCGCGATCTGATGCTGTACTCACTGGAGATTGCCGGCGCGGGCGGTTATTGGGTCGAGTTCTCGCGGGCGCTGATCGAGGGCGAGCCGAGCAAACGCACGCGGCAGATGGCCGAGATCTATCCGGAAGCGATGGAGTCGGCGCGCAAACTGATGCGCGAGGGTGTGCTCGCATGCGACGTGCACAAGGCGGTCGCGGAGATGTTCGCTGGTCACGGATTCGCGCTTGGGCATCTGTCGGGACATTCGATCGGCACTACCATGATCGAGCATCCGGCGATCGGCGCGAGGAGCCAGATTGAATTAAAGGAAAACATGATATTTTCCCTTCATCCGCAAGTTGTAGATGAGGATGGTAGGGTCTGCCTTTATACCCAGGATACTTTCCGAATCGGCCGGGACGAAGGTGAGAACCTGAGCAATATTCCCTGGAAGTTTTATTCCACGGCCGACAGCCGCCACGCCACGAGCCGGGCATGAAGAAGGTCCTGGTGGTGGGATGCGGCGCGATCGGCAGCCTTTTCGCCGCGCATCTGGCGAAGGGCGGCGAGGTCGAGGTCTACGCCTTTGACGTCTCGCAGCCGCATGTGGATGCCATCAACCGCGAGGGCTTGCGGCTCTCGGGCGCGGCTCATTTGCAGGTGAGGCTGGCGAAGGCGAGCAGCAAGGCGTCGGAGCTGCCGGTGTGCGACTACGGCATCGTCGCCACCAAAGCGATCCATACGGCGAGCGCGGTCCAAGCTGCGGCGCGCTGCTTCGACTTCAACAGCGCGGTGTGCTCGGTGCAGAACGGCGTGGGCAACGAGGAGCTGATTGCCGAGCATGTGAAGTACGTCATTCGCGGCACGACATTTCCGGCAGGGCACATCGTCGAGCCAGGACACGTCGGCTTCGACATCAAAGGCGACACGTGGATCGGACCCTTCGAGCCGACGAACACGCCGATGGACCGCGTGGAGGAGCTTGCCGGATACCTGACACGCGGAGGCATGAATACATTCGCGATGGCTGACGCGCGCGGCGCACAGTGGACCAAGCTTATCTTCAACGCGGCGACCAATCCGGTGGGAGCGCTTACGCGCTTGCATCATGGAGCGGCCTCGCGCTTTCCGGCAACCGGAGAGCTGTTCGAGGCGCTGATTCAGGAAGGTGAGGCGGTGGCGAAGGCGATGGGTGTTGAACTGCATGGCGATCCCAGAGAGCTTGTCGCCAAAGGAGCGAACGCTCCCGGCAAACACAAGGCGAGCATGTTGCAGGACGCGCTGGCGTCGCGAACGACAGAAGTCGATTTTATGAACGGCGCGATCGTGAAATGGGGCGAGAAGTATGGTGTTCCTACGCCGCTGAACAAGGCGATGTGGGCTTTGATCAAGGGGCTGGAGCACGGATGGACGGGGCCATAAAGGCCGCTGATCGCTTTACGCCATGCGCTACTTGCTCGGCCGTAAGGTCTCGGGCGAAAAGCAAGAAGCGAATGGCAAAGAGCGACCGATACTGCCGTAGCGACAAGAGGTGACGCGCATCAATGTCTGTTCCTTTCCGAATTGGCGTTCTGCAACTGAGCATGGAGCCGCTGCAGCAGACGGTACGCATGGCGGGAGCGTGCGAGCGCGCAGGCTTCGACATCTTCTGGCTCGCTGAAGCGTATCCCTGGTGGCGGAAGCACGGCTTCGAGGCGCGCTCCTCGACGGCGATAACGGCAGTCGTTGCCACCCAGACGCGACGCATCGTCATCGGCTGGGGAATCATCTCGCCGTACACGCGGCATCCGGTACAGATCGCCATGGAAGCGCGGGTGTTGCAGGACGCCGCCGGCGAAGGCCGCTTTCTGCTCGGACTCGGCGCCTCGAAGATCTTCATGAGGGAGATAGGCGAAGGTGAGAAGGGAAGCGACGCCGCTCCCGCGACCGTGATGCGCGAGAGCATTGAAATCGTCGAGGCGATGTTGGCCGGCGATGCGCTTGAGTATCACGGCAAAGCTTTCGACGCCTCGGCTCCGCCCCTGAAAAAGGATGCTCATGCATCACGAGCGCGAGTTCCCATCTACGTCGGCGCAACCGGACCGGTTCTGCAAAGACTCGCGGGCTCGCACGCCGACGGGCTGCTGACCGCCAGCATCACCACTCCGGAGTTTGTGCGCTATGCGCGCGGCAACATGGAAGAGGGCGCCAGGAAAGCGGGTAAGGATCCTGCGTCGCTGGACTTGGGGGCGGTGATCGTGGGCAGCATTCACCGCGACGGGAAGAAGGGCAGGGAAGGCGCGCGCGAGATGGCGGCCATGTATCTGGCGAACAAAGTGCAGAACATTCGCGGCTCGGCCGATGTGCTGCTGCAAAAGGCCAGTCTGACCTTCGAGGAGATTTCACCCATCGCCGACGCGATGGAGAAAGGCGGCCGCAAGGCCGCGGCTCAGGCCGTCACGGACGATGTACTGCGCAAAGTGCATGCCATAACGGGCACGCCCGACGAATGTTGCGAGCGCATCGCCGAGTACCGCCAGGCCGGCTGCACCAATATCATGCTGGAGATCTGGGGCGACGATCGCGAGGAGCAGGCGAAATTGTTCGGCGAGGCGGTGCTGCCGCAGTTCCGGTAAGTCGCGACGGTTGGAGTTCCCCTCAGCGGGCCACGATGAGTGCTGCGTCGGCGGAAGCCCTCCGTCGCGGGCTCTCTCTGGCATGCCGGTCTCGGCTCAGTTCAGCAAGCCGTACATTACCACCTGATTTTCCACTCCCACAAAGACGTGCCCATCGGCGATGGTCGGCGTGGCGAACTTCACCGCCAATCCGGGAGTATCGCGGCCGGAATTCTGCGTGGTGTTGTACAGTTCCGTCGCGAGATTGCTGGCCTTATACGCGTGCATGACCGCGTTGCCGCCGCCGTAGTTGCCGGCATCGATCATCCAGACGATTCCATTGCTGGTGCCGTTGGAGGAAACGGCGGGCGTCGGTCCGGGATAGGTGTAGACCTCCGCCGATTGCGAGGTCGGGCCGGTTGACAGCAATTGGGCCTGCGGATCGAACGAGAAGGCTTTCAGGTGGTCATACTGGCCGCCAAAATAGGCCGTGTTGTTCCAGAAGGCCATGCCGCCCCAGATACCTCCGATCACGAACGGCAGTGTCTGCACAATCTGGCTGTCGTTGCCGGAATGGAAGTGGCCCATATTGTCGCGATTGATCAGATCGATGGTGCCTTCCTTGCCGACCTGGATCAGCAAATGCGGATAGTGCGCGCCCGGTTGGTCGGGAAGCAGCACAACGCCGCCAGAGCCAAGGTCGGTGTCGTTATAGTCCAGCGTCTGCTGGTCCCAGGGAGTGAAATAGTCGTTCAAGGTGATGCCCGAATTCGACCAGGTAAGGCGAAGGACGCTGTCGCCGTAATCGGTGCCCCCACTGTTGGCGTTGAAGTGGCCGTTGCCCGTGCCGGCATAGATGGAGCTGCCGGAATCAGCCGCGGGACCGGAACCGCCGCCCCAGAAGCCGCCTTCGTAGCCATTCGGCGTATCGATGAAGTAGCCGTTCAGGGCGAGCGTGGATTCGTTGAAGGACATCAGCCAGCCGTGATAGTTGCCGTTATCGCAGTGCGAGGCCCAGGCTACAAACACTTGCCCGTTCAACAGCAGCAGGCTGGCGCGCTGACCTTCAATCAAAGGATCGAAGCGGATGGCGCCGCCGACCGAACCGTTTCCCGTGCCGCGCGCGATCGCGTTCACGCGGTGCGGCGTGACCTTATCCTGCCCGGTGGTGATGTCCAACGCGTGCAGCGTTTGATAGAACGTGGTGACCTGAGTTTGCGCGTTGTATTCTTTCGTCTTGGCCACCATGTAGATAGTGTTCGAGGCCGTGTCGATCACCGGCGTTCCCGTGACGCCGATCTCCGGAACCATGTCGCCACAATTGACATCGCTGCTGGAGACGCTGCTGATTACAGTCAGAGGACTCGAACCGGACAGAAAATTCTTGTGCCACAGTTGCTGGCCGCTGTTGACGTCAAAGGCGTAGACCTGGTCGTGCTCGGTGGCGATGAAAACCACGTTGTGCGAGGTGCCGCCGATGCTGAGGTTGGGCAAGTAGAGCGGTTGGGCATAAACGTGGCCCTGCACCGGAAACACCGATTTCTTCCCAAACTGCGACACATTCACGTTGGCCGTAGTGAGGATGGTCTCGTTCGGGTTCGTCCCCGAGCGGTAATTGTCGTTCTGATAGGTGGTAACCGCTACCTGAGCGATTACGGAGCAGGAACAAAGAACCAGCAGACAGACGAGCAGGCACATGTTTTTCATGGTGAAAACACTCCTTTTGCGATCAGAACGCCGGGGACAGAACAGAAAGTGATCAGAATTATCGTATGAAACCCGACAACTCACAATAGGATTGTTATGCGCCGCAAGTCGGCCTACGACGAGGCCGGGGCGGCATTGTGCGGCTGAAGCTTTTGCGCTGCGAGATGCGTATACACCTGGGGCTACCAGACCAGCATTACGTCTAAATTGCCGAGGAAATCATGAACGAAACCGAACCTGTTCTCACCCCGCCACTCGAGGACTCCCTCCGGCGTGTGTTTATCGGCCCGGAAGGAGTTCGCGCCGGCTGGCGGCTGCTGGTGTTTCTGGCGATCGTGGTGGTTCTGGCCATGGCCGTCAACGCGGCGGCACGGCGACTGGGTCATCACCCCAGCGCGGACTTTTCTGCGCCCGGCGTCATTGTGGGCGAGTTATTGTCCTTCGCGATTGTGGCCATTGCCGCGGCGATTATGGGCCGTTTCGAGCACCGGCGGTTCGGCGAATACGGCCTGTCATTCCGAAGGGCACTGGGAAAGCAATTCTGGATGGGAGCGTTATGGGGATTCGTGATGCTGTCCTTCATCGTGGCCATGATGGCGGGATCGCACGCCTATCGGACCGGCGGATTGGCTCTGTCGGCGCAGGACCTGCTGAAGTTTGGCCTGCTGTGGGCCCTGGGCTTCCTGCTGGTCGGCCTGTTTGAAGAGTTCGCATTCCGAGGATATGTGCAGTACACGCTCACCACCGGCCTGGGCTTCTGGCCGGCGGCATTGATCACGTGCCTGCTGTTCGCTGGCCTGCACATTACGAATCCAGGAGAAAACCTGGTGGGCGTGATCGAGATCGTCCTGATCGCGTTCTTCTTATGCCTGGCGTTGCGGCGCACCGGCAATCTGTGGTTCGCCGTGGGGTGGCACATGGCCTTCGATTGGGGCGAGAGCTTTTTCTACTCGACGCCCAACAGCGGCATCCATGCAACTGGGCATATGCTCAATGCCTCGCTTATGGGCTCCAAGTGGCTCAGCGGCGGCAGCGTCGGGCCGGAGGCAAGCGTCTTCGACGTGGTCGTAACCATTGCCGGGATTCTGCTGCTGGCCAGGCTCTATCCCGATGCGAGGTACCCGACGATGACAAGGCTGCAGCCGCCGCCCGATCCCGACGCGCTGCCGGCGATTGTTCGGGCGGAAACCACGGCCGGCGGCGAGCCGCGCTAGCAGATTAATGCTGGTGTTTGGAGTGCGAGTGAAAATGGGGATGGGAGTGCACGATGGTACCGTGAGCGTGCCGATGCGCGTGTACCAGGTTGGCGCGCAATAACAAATCGTGGTTCGCGAGAACCTCCGCCGGAATACCGCTGGCGGTCACCCTCCCGTTTTCCAGCACCAGAATGCGATCAGCGATGTCCTCCACAATTTCCAGCTGATGCGTCGCCGTGATGACGGTCTTCGACGATCCTTTCCATTGCTGAATCAGGTCGATCACCTGGCTTTGACTTCTCGGGTCGAGGGTTGCAGTTGGCTCGTCCAGCAACAGTACGTCGGGTTCCAGCACAATCACGGAGGCCAACGCCACGCGCTTCTTTTCGCCGCCGGAAAGACGATACGGCGGCCGCTCCCGAATCTCGGAGATGCCCATCCAGGCGAGCGTTTCGTCGACTTTCGCCAGCAGTTTCTCCCTCGGCCACTGCAGCTGCAGCGGCGCGAACGCCACCTCGTCGAAGACGGTGGGATTGAACAGCTGGACATCAGGGTTCTGAAAAACCATCGCCACGCGGCGGCGGAAGGCGAGCGAGAAGCCATCGTCGTGCAGAAGTTCGGCGGTCAACCGCTGACCCTCGAAGCTGATCGAGCCCTGCGACGGAAAGCACAAGGCATCGAAAATCTTGAGCAGTGTGGATTTGCCCGAGCCGTTTGCTCCGAGGAGAGCGAGCCGCTCGCCTGGCTGGATCTGGAGCGACAGACCGTCCAGTGCCGGAATGCCTTGGTAGTGGAAGCTGACATCGCGCAAGTCGAAGAGCGGCGGCATCTAGCGGCCCATCCAAACGGCGATGCTGGCCGCCAGCAGGAACGCGAGCATGCCGAGATAGTCCCACATTGTCATATGCCATTGGGCGAGCACGGGCACGTCACCACGAAATCCACGCGCCTGCATTGCCAGGTAGACCTCGTTGCTGAGCTCGACGCTCTTGCTGAGCAGAACGCCCGCAGTACGTGTGGTCATGTGCCGTTGTTGGGCAGGAAGCAGGGCGCCAACCGTGCGGCTGCGGCGCGATTCGAACATCTGGCTCGCCGTTTCGACCAGCAGGAAGACATAGCGATGAGTCATGGCCAGCATGGTGATGGCTACTTTGGGCAGGCCGAGCGTCCGCAGCGCTTTCAACACATGAGACCAGGGCGTACATAGGACCAACAACGTAGTCAAAGTCACCGCGGTCTCGACGCGCAGAAAGAGCAGGCTTGCCGTGCGGAGGCCCTGTTCGGTGATGGTAATTGGCAGCGGCAGCGCGATCCGACGCCCGGGCGTGACAAACAGCGCCGGCAGGGCGATCACTCCGCTGAAGCCCAGCACGATCAGCCACACTCGCCGGGCGAGAGTAACGATGCTTACACGGGAGAGAAGAGCAATCGCGACAGCGGCTGCGAACAGGGCCGCAACCACGGCGATCCGGCGCGACAGAGTGACCGCGAGGACCAGCGCCAATAGTCCAAGGACACGCACTCGCGGGTCGAGGGACTGCAGCAGCCCTCGCTGGCCGGCGGTGCGCTCCGAGAGCATGGCTCGCGTCAGGACTCGTGCAAAGCCGAGTGTCGTCGTTTCCAGAAAGCTGGGCTTCATGCGGAAGATTCCTTGGGCCGCGTCCTCTCCAGCAAACGCAACAATAGCAGCGAAAGCAGGAGCAGCAGGCCAACGCCGAACATCGCCGACAACAAGTAGCCGAAGGCGCGGCTTCTGATGAATGACGGAGCGTACCCCGGAAAAGGCGCGGTCCAGAGACTCGATAACCGCTGCAATCCAGCCGGTACGGCGGCGCTGTGCGATGACGATGCCGCTGTGGCCAGCTGCGACGGGGTCCATTCGCCCCAGGCAGTTCCTGCCGCGAGTATGCCGAGCGGCGTCAGCAGGAGGAGCGCGCCGATAGCCATCCAAATCCTCTGCAACGAGCGCGGCGCAGGGGTGGAAGCCGCGGTCAGGTTGTTCAAGTCGAGGGGGACGCCGGAAGTCGCGCGCAACAGGGCCGGGTCGGCCACTTGTAAGTAGGCGACCAGCCCGCCGGAGATCACCGCTTCGGCAAGTCCGGCGAACGTGATGTGCCCAATCATCATCGCCGGAATCGCGATGCTCAAGGGATAAGGCGCATACAACGGCGTACCCGTGGCATCGTGAAACAGCCGCGGCTGGATTCCGAACTCCAGCGCTGCCACGAACGCCGCGGCGTTGATAGCAACATAGCCGGCAACCGCGGCCGCTGCCACGCGCCGCCTGGCAGTGAGCGATGAGCCGGCGGCGACGAGCCGGTAAACCCCATACGCCACGAGTGAACCGATGATCGCCATGTTGAAACAGTTCGCGCCCAGGGTGCTGATACCGCCGTCGCCGAAAAACAGAGCTTGGATCGCAATCGCGATGGAGAGCGCAAGGATCGCTCCCGAGGGACCGAGCACAATAGCTGCGATAGTCACCCCGAGCGCGTGACCCGTGGTGCCGCCCGGCAGGGGCAGGTTGAACATCATCACTACAAATGAGAATGCAGCGAAGACGGAGATGAGCGGAATCACTCGCGTCAGCAGGGCACGCTTCAAGCGCCGCAGCGCGGAGTACCAGCCTGTGGCCGCTCCCACGTAGAGCACGGCGCAGGTTGAGGGACTCAGGTATCCGTCGGGAATGTGCATGGCGCGGCCTCGTCGGCGATGGTTCTCATCCTAACTCAAAGACACGCGGCCGCGGGTTTCATGACAAGCTACGGATAGCCTGGGTGCCGGTATGGGTGCAGACTAGAATCACCAATGCGGTGAGGGCGTGCATGGGCACTGAAACAAGGCTCTCCGACTCGCTCCAGAGCCAGCACAAGACAACGATTCGATCGCGTATTCAGGCTCTGCCGTGGAGCGATTTGCAGCGATCGCTCTGGACATCGGGCTATGCAGCCACGTCCGCGCTGCTGACGCCGGAAGAGTGTTTCGAACTGCGCGGGCTGTATGCGCACGATGAGCGGTTCCGCAGCCAGGTGGTGATGGAACGACTGCGCTTTGGAAAGGGAGACTACAAATACTTCGCCCATCCACTGCCGGAAGTGGTGCGCGAACTCCGAACCTGTGCCTATCCGCACCTGGCAATGGTGGCGAATGAATGGGCGGCTGCGCTGGGCGATCCAATAAGATTTCCCGGCGAGCATGCCGAGTTTCTGGAGCGCTGCCATCGCGCGGGACAGAAACGGCCGACGCCCCTGCTCCTGCATTATGAGCAGGACGGCTACAACTGCTTGCATCAGGACATCTACGGAGCAGTCGCCTTTCCGCTGCAGATGGTTCTTATGCTAGGCCAGCAAGGGGGCGATTGGGAGGGTGGAGAATTCGTTCTGGTGGAACAGCGTCCGCGAGCGCAATCGAAGGCCGTAGTCGTCTCCGTCGATGAGGGCTGTGCGGTGATCTTTACCACGCGCTATCGGCCGGTGCAGGGATCCAAAGGCTGTTACCGTGTGAACATGAAGCATGGAGTTGCAAGGGTGAGAAGCGGCAGGCGATATACGCTGGGAATTATTTTCCATGATGCAGAGTGAGATTTCGGCGGAGAAGCCGTCGCGACAAGCGAGGTTACTTTCTTTCGATCAGCCGCGCCGTCAGCACCGCGCCATCGCGGTCGTCGTGCAACTTGATGGGGAAGATCAGAACGTTCCAAGTCCAATGCGGACTTTTTTGCGGCAGGTGCGAAGCGCCGCGAAATGCGCGGCGATCGATGTAGGTTTCACGGGTATCGGCAACGGTGCGGACGATTTCGCGCCACTCCTCGCCTAACTGCGGGAACTGCTCGAACAAATTCTTGCCGACGAACCAGGTGCGCTTGTGGCCATTCATGGCGGCAAAGTAGTCGTTGACAAATTGCCAATCGCCGTCGCGGTCGAGTATCTCCAACACAATGTCATCGCCCATTGCCATCGAAATCCGAGAGTAATAGAAGTCCCGCGCATCGACTACTACAGGGCGGCCCCGTTTTTTCGCCTCAAACGAGCGCAGCGCATTCACCAGATCATCGACGGAGCTGTATCCCTTCAGCAGATGCATGTCGGCGATGCCGCCGAACTTTCGCTCAAGGGTGGCGGACAGGATGATGATGGGAACCTGCGGACGTTTGCGGCGTAATGTTTCGGCAACGTCGGTGCCGAACTTTCCCGCGCCCAGGTGATAATCGAGTACGGCGATGTCGATGCCCTGAATCTTGGACTCCGCCTCTTCGATGGAACTGGACGTGACCACACGATAGCCCTTTTGCCGCAGGATGGCCGATCGCAGCACCAGGTTTTCCTCGCGATCATCCAGCAGTAGCACGCGAATCGGATTCGTAGGGACAGGCTGCGGACCCAGCGCCACCCGGGACTCGGGATTGGAGAGATCTTCGCTCATCTAGGTATTTAGAAGCAGCCTAGCTCCCTCAGGTACAGGAATTTTGGAGCTTTGCTATCGAATTGCGAAAACAAAGCCGCCGATGGCTACCGGTCCTTTTCCGTTTTGCCTGCACTGGCGGTGAGGCTTCGAATCGCTTTCGCCAGCTCCGGCAGCCGGTTGAAGACGCCGACCGCGCGCAACCACTGCTTGTGATCGAAGGCGGGCGAGCCGCTGACCATCGCTCCCGCCGGGATATCGCCGTGGGTACCGCTCTGCGCGGTGACCACGGCGCCATCGCCAATCGTGCAATGTCCGGCCACACCCACCTGGCCGGCCAGGATTGCATCCTTGCCAATGACCGTCGATCCGGCCAAGCCGACTTGCGCACACAGCAGGGTGTTCTGGCCTACAGCGGAGCCGTGACCCACCTGCACCAGGTTGTCGACCTTAGCGCCGCGGCCGATGCGGGTCTCGCCCACGCTGGCGCGATCGATGCAGGAGTTGGCCTGCACCTCGACGTCGCTCTCCAGTACCGCCGGTCCCGACTGCGTGATCTTCTCCCAGCGGCTGCCGTCGCGCGCGAAGCCAAATCCATCGCAGCCGATGATGACTCCGTTCTGGAGAATGACGTTGTCGCCCAGTTCGCAATACTCGCGCACCACTGCATGGGCGTGGGCGAAGAAGTTGTTGCCGATTCGCGCCCCGCGATAAATAACGACATGAGGCAGCAGCACGGCGCCGTTGCCAATGCTCACATCGTCGTCGATCACAACGTACGCGCCAATGTGTGCATTGGCGCCAAGGCTTGCAGTGCGCGCGATCACGGCTGTCGGATGGATCTCGGCGGCATAGTGCGGCGGCTGGTAAAACAAATTGATGGCGCGCGCGAACGCCAGATACGGATTCTTGCTGCGCAGCATGGCGCCGGGAATCGCAGGGAAGCCTTCCGAGACGATGACCGCGGAGGCGGCTGTGGTCCTGGCTGCGGCTGCATACTTCGGATTAGCGACGAAGGTAACCTGCCCGGCGGCAGCTTCCTCGATTCCGGCCACGCCGGTGATTTCCGTGTCCGGATCGCCATGTTCCAGCGAAGCATCCAGCGCGGAAGCAAGATGGGAGAGTTTCATGATTCGCTTAGTGCAACCCGCAGGGCACAGATCAGGTGAACATCGGGACCTGGCGAGTGTCTTCCGGACGGCGCCCGCGTCGTCCCGCTTTCTCGCCGATCACTCCGAGTACGGTCATCTCCGCCAAGGCTAAGCGCGGCACGAATATGCGCTGCGTGTTGGATTGCGGATCGGGCGGAATGATCGAGTAGCCCTCGGCGCCTTCCTGCAGCAGGTCGTTGGGCATCATGCCTTCGATGATCTCGTTGTCGCGGAATCGCAAGCGCACCCACAAGCCTTCCATGCGCGGCCGCGAGGCGAAGGTCTTTCGGGTGAGCGACTCGGAATCGCCAAACTCGCGGACGAAGTAAATGCCCTTGACGTCGCGCAGCTCCATGGCGACGACGTTGCCGGCGGTGTTCATCAGCTCCAGCT
>Ga0335081_10011563_pt1 | contig 14287 bp, 13 predicted proteins | sample Lox_Sample_35_FD_206713 | JGI IMG/M metagenome (GOLD analysis project Ga0335081, IMG submission 206713) | Soil microbial communities from Loxahatchee National Wildlife Refuge, Florida, United States - Lox_Sample_3.5 | ecosystem: Environmental > Terrestrial > Soil > Wetlands | place: USA... | reverse complement strand
GTCGATCTCCTGCGGGTAGATGTTGACGCCGCCGGCGATGATCATGAAGGAGGCACGGTCGGTGAGGTAGAGATAACCGTCGGTGTCAAGGTAACCGATATCGCCCACCGTGCTCATCGAGCCATCGCTGGAACGGGCCCGCGCCGTCTTTACCGGATCCTTGAAGTATTCGAACGGCGTCGCGGTCTTGAACCAGAGCGTTCCCGGCGTCCCGGTCGGGCACGGGTTCATCTGCTCGTCGAGCACGTGCAATTCGCCGAGCAGGACCTTGCCGACCGTGCCTTTGTGCGCCAGCCATTCGGCGCTGTCGCAGGCGGTGAATCCCAATCCTTCGGTCGCGCCATAGTACTCGTGAATGATCGGACCCCACCACGCGATCATCGCTTCCTTGACCGGCACCGGGCAGGGTGCGGCGGCGTGGATCGCAATCTCGAGTGAGGAAAGGTCGTGGCGCCGCCGCGCCGCCTCGGGGAGCTTGAGCATGCGCGAGAACATGCTGGGAACGAGCTGGCTGTGCGTGACTTTGTAGGTCTCGACCAGCTCGAGATACCGCTCCGGATCGAACCGCTCCATGATGATCGCGGTTCCGCCGACCCGGATCGTCAGGTTGATCGCAGCCTGCGGCGCCGAGTGATAAAGCGGCGCGGGCGAGAGATAGATCATACCGTCGCGATATTGCCAAAGCCGCTGCAGAAACGCGAACAGCGGCAGCTGCTGGGACGGGTGTTGTTGCGCCAGCGGGCGCAGAATGCCCTTGGGCTGGCCGGTCGTGCCCGACGAATACAACATCGGCGTCCCGAGCCATTCGTCGGCAATTGGCGTCGTCGGAAAGACCGCCGTCGCCTCATCGAGATTCTGCATGCGGCCGCCGTCGCCCTCGCCGTCGACGATGAGGCACAGCTCGACATCGGGACAGCTCTTGAGCGCGGCCTCGGCGACGCTGCGCTTGGCCTGCGAGGTGATCAGGATCCTCGATTCGCTATTTGTGACGATGTAGACGACTTCCTCGGGCGTCAGATAGGAATTGACGCAGGTGTAGTAGAGACCGGAGCACTCGCCCGCGCAGCAGCTTTCGACATAGCGCGCGTTGTTTTCCATGAAGATGGCATAGTGGTCGAGCGGCCGCAGGCCGCGCGCGCGGAACAGGTGCGCAAGCCGATTGCTGCGCTGGGCGAGCGCGGCGTAAGTGATGACCTCGCCGGTCTGCGCCATGATGACGGCCGGCCGCTCGCCGCAAGTGATGGCACGACTACCGGGGTACATTCGGCCGTCCTCACCTTTGTGCCGCGCGCGCCAAGCTTATGCTGCTGCGATTGCCTGCCGGTTGCGAGCCTGGGCTCAAAGGTCGCCGCTGCGCGCGCCGCCATCGTCGGCGTAATTTTCCGCAAGCGCGGCCTCGATGAGCCGGCGGCAGTCGACGAGGTCGTCGAGCACCGCCTGGAGCTTGCGCCGCTCTTCGCCGGTAACGTGCGGCGACGGCTCGACCGACCCGCTTGATGTCATCGTTGGTTCGCGGCGAGCGTCGCCAGGTGACAGCACGTGGATCAGGCGCTCCGGCGAACGTTGCACGGCCTCGAGCGCATCATCGTCCCCTGCGCCGTCGTCCTCGTCGGGCTCCGGCGCCGGCGGTTCGCTGCCAGCCTGCCACACGCTCTGGACGAAAGCGATGCCCTCTTCGCGCAGAATGCGTTGCACGCCGCGAATGGTATAGCCGGCGCCGTAAAGGAGATGGCGCACGCCGCGCAGCAAATCCACGTCATCGGGCCGATAGTACCGGCGCCCACCGCCGCGCTTCATCGGCCGGATCTGGGCGAAGCGGCTCTCCCAGAATCGCAGCACATGCTGCGGGACGTTGATCTCCTCGGCGACTTCGCTGATGGTGCGAAACGCGTCCGGCGCTTTGTCCAAAGTTCCTATTCTCCCCGCCGGACTATGTGCCGTCCTCGCCGTTGCCGTCCGGTCCGGCATTGATTCGCTGCTTGAGGATAGCGGAAGGCTTGAACACCATCACCCGGCGCGGCGAGATCGGCACTTCTTTGCCGGTCTTGGGGTTGCGGCCGATGCGCTGGCCCTTCTTGCGCACGACGAAGGAGCCGAACGACGACAGCTTCACGGTTTCGCCGCGTTCGAGGCAGTCCGTGATCTCTTTGAGCACCAGCTCGACGAGGGTGGCGGACTCGGTCCGCGACAGGCCGACCTTTTGATAAACCGCCTCGCACAAATCCGCGCGCGTGACCGTTTTGCCCGACATAGCCCCACCTTCAGCGATCAATACTGGTCCAATACTGGCCGAACGTATCGTGCTGAATTATCAACGATATTAGCTTGTCGCCCACCGGTCAACGCCTTTGGCGGGGCCGTTTCCTCACCAGCGCACGAGCGCGGCACCCCAGGTGAAGCCGCCGCCCATCGCTTCGAACAACAAGAGATCGTCGCGCTTGATGCGCCGATCGGCGACGGCGTCGGCAAGTGCGAGCGGGATCGAAGCTGCCGACGTATTGCCGTGCCGATCGACCGTAGTCACGATCTTGCCGGGCGCGATTCCGAGCTTGTGCGCCGAGCCGTCGATGATGCGCTTGTTGGCCTGATGCGGAATGAACCAGTCGACGTCGGCGACGGTGGTGCCGGTCGCCGCGAAGGCTTCCTCGACTACGTCGGTAATCATCGCCACGGCGTGGCGGAATACTTCGCGGCCCTCCATGCGCAGGTGACCGACGGTGCCGGTCGATGACGGTCCGCCGTCAACGTAGAGCTTCGATTTGTAGCGGCCGTCGGAACGCAGACGCACGGTGAGAATGCCGCGGTCGTCGCGGCCGCCGGCGAGCTCCTGCGCGTCGAGCACGACGGCGCCGGCGCCATCGCCGAACAGCACGCAGGTACCCCGATCGGTCCAGTCGAGGATGCGCGAAAAGGTCTCGGCGCCGATCACCAAAGCCCGTGAAAACGCACCCGAGCGCAGCAGGCCGTCGGCGGCGGCTAGCGCAAAGACGAAACCGGAGCACACCGCCTGCAGATCGAAGGCGGCGCCCCTGGTGATGCCGAGATCGGCCTGCACCGCGACGGCGCTGGCCGGAAAGGTATTATCCGGCGTCGAGGTCGCGAGCACGATGAGATCGATCGACTGGGCGTCGACGTGAGCATGGCTGAGCGCGGCGCGCGCCGCGTGCGTCGCCATCTGCGAGGTGGTCTCGCCGGGCGCGGCGATGTGGCGCTCATGGATGCCGGTGCGCTGCACGATCCATTCGTCGGAGGTGTCGACGGTGCGCGCGAGATCGGCGTTGGTGAGGATTCGGCTCGGCAGATAACTTCCACAGCCGAGCATGACCGAGCGGCGAACCGTCACGAGGCGGCTCCGCCGAGCAGCCGCCGCGAGGCTTTGCCCGGTCGTGCCAGCGCCGCGGTGATCTTGGTGAGGAGCTGTTCGCGCACCATGCCGTCGCCGACCTCGATAGCGGCGGCGTAGCCTTCGGCATCGGTAGCGCCGTGGCTCTTGATGACGATGCCGTTGAGGCCGAGAAACACTCCGCCGTTCGCGTGCCGCGGGTCCAGGCGCTCGCGCAATTGCGCAAATGCCGAGCGTGCGAACAGATATCCGATCCGCGCGCTGAGCGAGCGGCTCATGGCGTCGCGCAGGTATTCGGCGACCTGGCGCGCCGTTCCCTCCGCGGTCTTGAGCGCGATGTTGCCGGCAAAGCCTTCGGTGACGACGACGTCGGCCTTGCCGGTGCCGATATCGTCGCCCTCGACGAAGCCGACATAGTCGAGGTCGGGCAACGGCTCTTCGCGCAGAATGCGGCCGGCCTCGCGCACCTGTTCGAGACCTTTGACCTCCTCGACGCCGATATTGAGGAGGCCGACGGTCGGCCGGCCAAGGCCAAGCAGAATGCGCGCCATCGCAGCGCCCATCACCGCGAGATCGACAAGATGCTCGGCATCGGCGCCGATCGAGGCGCCGACGTCGAGCACCACGGATTCACCGCGCAGCGTCGGCCATAGCGCCGCGATCGCGGGCCGCTCGATCCCGGCAAGCGTCTTGAGCTCGAATTTCGACATCGCCATCAAGGCGCCGGTATTGCCGGCCGAGACCGCTGCATCCGCCTGTCGCTGCTTGACTGCTTCGATCGCAAGCCACATCGAGGATTTCCAACGGCCGCGGCGCAGCGCCTGGCTCGGCTTGTCTTCCATGCGCACCGCGATGTCGGTGTGGATGAGCCGCGACGCCGACTGCAAGGCCGGGCGCGCGGCGAGGAGCGGTGCCACCAACGCGGTGTTGCCGAAGAACAGAAACTCGTTCTGCGGGTGACGCGCCAGCGCCAGCTCTGCGCCGGCGACGACCACGGCGGGGCCATGGTCTCCGCCCATGGCGTCGAGAGCAATGCGGACCTTTTCCGACATTCAATGACCTTGCGGTCCTAGGTCCGAGGTACTGGCGGGCGTGACCGGCGGCGAGAATAACGGTTCGGTGGCCGGACACAACTGCGATCACGGGCCATTGCGACCCTTTTTCAATCTCGCCAGCGCCGCGAACGGACCCTCCTGCGGCTTGGCGTCGGGCGGCGGTTGGAAAACCGCTCCGGGCTTGCGCGGATAGGGATCGAGCCCGAGGATCAGGAACTCGGTCGCGAGCGCGCCGAGATCGACCGCACCGTCGATCAACGGCTCCGGCTCGTTCCATTTCGCTTCGCGGGGTTCATCCTCGGCATCGCCTTCGGTCGGCTGTGCCGCTGCGGCTTGCGGCACGAATACGAGGTCGACCGCCTCCTCGACTTCGTTGGCAATCGGCTCGAGCGTGACGACGCAGGTCTGGCCGACCGTCGCCGAAACCCGTCCGGCGACGCGCAGGCCGCCGGTGCCTTGCCTGGTCACGTCGAAATTCGCTTCGAGGCGCGGCAGGTCGCGCAGGCCCGCCATCCGCGCCACGCCGGCGCGCGTGGCGGCGTCAGCGATGAGATCGAAATGCTCCGCGGTCTCGGCGACATCCGCGACCGCGACCGGCACGTGCCAAGGCTTCGCCGGATGCCTTTCTGATTCACGCTCATCCATGCGCAAGACTCTCCGGGCGCGGGAATATCATCTTGCCGGCGAACAGCGCGTCCTCGGCCTCGCAGTCTAATTGTCGCGCCGCAGCGCGCACGTAGCAGGCAAGCCGCCCCGCGCGCTCGTCGAGCCCCTGGACCCCCAAGATATTGCGCGCGAGCGCCTTCTCAAGTTCCCGATCCTCTGCAACCGCCAACGCGGCCCGATAAGCGCCGAGGCGTCCGTAGAAAGCCTCGCCGAACTGCCGCATCTTTTTCGGCACCGCGAGGTCGCCCACGCCCATCTCACGCAGATTGCCGTCGAGATCGCGACAGAAGGCGTCAAACAGGCGCTGTCCGAGATCACTCGCCGAATCGTGCCTCGCCCCCTCGCCGGCGCCACCGTCTCGCGCAAGCCGCAGCAGCAGCAACACCAGATGCAGCACGATAAGGTCGAAGCGACCCTCCAGGGTGTCGGGCACCCCGTAGCTGGTGTAGAAGGCCGGGGAACGGGCCTGCGCCACGATCGCGCCATAGAGTGCGTGGATGCTGTCGTTCCGGGAGTTTCGGCGAAAAGCGCTGAGAATCATAGAGATAGCTCGATTTCGCGACGTGGATCGGCAACCGGTCAAGGCCGATTGCCAGGCCGCCGCCGAGGGGGTACGGCAGGCAGCGGCGGGATACAAGGTTGAGGGGATGCGGGGTTATCGAGTGCAGCGGAAAGGCGGAGGTACGGCGGCCGCCTTAATCGTCGTGCTGGCGCTGTCGCTCGGCGGCTGCTTGGGCGAGACGTTTCAACGCGGCTACGTGCTTCCCGAGGGCGCGCTCGAGCAAATTCCGCTCGGGGCGTCGCAGGAACAGGTTCTGATCGTGCTCGGCACCCCCTCGACCGTCGCCACGGTCAGCGGCGAAGCCTTCTACTACATTTCACAGAAGGCCGAGCGCCCAGTGGCATTCATGCCGACGCAGATCACCGACCAGCGGGTGATCGCGGTCTATTTCGATAAGAACCGGCGCGTCGCGCGGGTCGCATCCTACGGTCTGAAGGACGGCGAAGTCTTTGATTTCGTCAGCCGCACGACGCCGACGGCTGGGAACGACATCAATATTCTCAAATCCATGCTGCAGAGCCTGCAGGGAGCGCATATCGGCCTTCCGTTCTGAACCGGCCGGCGGCCGATCCGGCAACGCGCCGGATCACTCGTGGAGCATGATCTTTTCGGAAAACCGGTTTCCACTTTTCCGGATCATGCTCTTAGTGCGCCATTACGGCGAGCAGCAGCAGGGCGACGATGTTGGTGATCTTGATCATCGGATTGACGGCCGGTCCTGCGGTGTCCTTGTAGGGATCGCCCACGGTATCGCCGGTCACGGCCGCCTTGTGGGCGTCGGAACCCTTGCCGCCATAGTGCCCATCCTCGATATACTTCTTGGCGTTATCCCAGGCGCCGCCGCCGGAGGTCATCGAGATCGCGACAAACAGGCCGGTGACGATGACGCCGAGCAGCATCGCGCCGAGCGCCGAAAACGCGGCCGATTTGCCGGCAGCGCCGCCGCCGGCGATGAAGTAGATGATGAAATAGCCGACGATCGGCGACAACACCGGCAACAGCGACGGCACGATCATTTCCTTGATTGCCGCGCGCGTGAGCATGTCGACGGCGCGGCCATAATCGGGCTTGTCCCGGCCTTGCATGATGCCCGGCCGCTCGCGGAACTGCCGCCGCACCTCCTCGACGATCGAAGAGGCGGCGCGGCCGACCGCGGTCATGCCCAGCGCGCCGAACAGATAAGGCAGCATCCCGCCGAACAAGAGGCCGGCGACGACATACGGATTGCTCAGCGAGAAATTGAGCGACACGTCCCGGAAATAGGGATGCGCGGCCGGGTCTTTGATGAAATAGGCGAGATCCTGGTTGTAGGCGGCGAACAGCACCAAGGCGCCGAGACCGGCGGAGCTGATCGCGTAGCCCTTGGTTATCGCCTTGGTGGTGTTGCCGACGGCGTCGAGCGCGTCGGTCGATTTGCGCACGTCCTTGGGCAGGCCGGCCATCTCGGCAATGCCGCCGGCATTGTCGGTGACCGGCCCGAACGCATCGAGCGCCACGATGATTCCGGCAAGCGCCAGCATCGTCGTGACCGCAATGGCAATGCCGAACAGGCCGGCAAGATTGAAGCTGACCAGGATGCCGGCGATGATGACCAGCGCCGGGGCGGCGGTCGCCTCAAGGGATACGGCGAGGCCCTGGATCACATTGGTGCCGTGACCGGTGACCGAGGCCTGCGCGATCGAGTGCACCGGCCGGTAATCGGTGCCGGTGTAGTACTCGGTGATGACGATGATCAGCCCGGTAACGACCAAGCCGGTGACGCCGCAATAGAACAGTTGCGCGCCGGAATAGCTGACGCCGTCGAGCTGACCGAAGCCGATCAGATAGTGGGTCACGCCGGCGATGCCGATGAGCGAGAACACCGCGGTCGCGATCATACCCTTGTAGAGCGCGCCCATGATCGACTGGCTGGCGCCGAGCCGCACGAAGAACGTCCCGAGGATCGAGGCGATGATGCAGACCCCGCCGATCGCCAGCGGGAAGGTCATCATCCGCGTCACTGCGGCGGGGGAGACCGGCCCGAAGAAAATCGCCGCGAGGACCATGGTCGCGACCGTGGTCACGGCGTAGGTCTCGAACAGGTCGGCGGCCATGCCGGCACAATCACCGACATTGTCGCCGACATTGTCGGCGATCGTGGCTGGATTGCGCGGATCATCCTCAGGAATGCCGGCTTCGACCTTGCCGACCAGGTCGCCGCCGACATCGGCGCCCTTGGTGAAAATGCCGCCGCCGAGCCGCGCGAAGATCGAGATCAACGAAGCGCCAAAGCCGAGCGCAACCATGGAATCGACCACCGTGCGGTCGTTGGGGGCGAGATTGAGCGCGCCGGTCAGGAAAGTGAAATAGAGCGTGACGCCGAGGAGCGCGAGACCGGCGACCAGGAGCCCGGTGATGGCGCCGGCGCGGAAGGCGATCTCAAGCCCACCGGCGAGCGAGCCGATGGCGGCTTGCGCGGTGCGCACATTGGCGCGCACCGAAATGTTCATGCCGATGAAGCCGGCGGCGCCGGAGAGGATCGCGCCGATCGCGAATCCGACGCCCACGAGCCAGCCGAGGAAATAGCCGACGATCAGGAAGATGACGATGCCGACCATCGCGATCGTGGTGTATTGCCGCCGCAGATAGGCCTGCGCGCCTTCGCGCACCGCCGCGGCGATCTCCTGCATCTTGGTGCTGCCGGGGTCCGCCTGCAGCACCGAGAAGGTGGCCCAGATGGCGTATGCCAGAGCGAGGACGCCGCAGAGAACGATGAGCCACAAGGTCGTCATGGAAGGATCCCGGTTGATGGGGGCCGGCGCTGAAGCCCGGCCCGGATGGAAGGCGCGCCGCGCGCAATTTTCATGCGCGCCGGTCGCAAATCGGCGCGGACATTGCCAAAAACGGCCCCGCCACGCAACGTGGGAACCACCCTAATAGAGCTCGGTCCGGTAGTTGTTCTCGATATAGGCTTCGGCCTGCTCGACGGTGACATTGGCGGGCTTGGTCTGTTCCACGATCATGCGCCCGAGCGACGGCAGGGATTTGCGCTCGAGGCGGTAGTCGTCCAGCCAGAGGCGGGCGCGCTTGAGCGCTTTACCGCAGTGGAGGAAGGCCTCCCGCACCGTGACCAGAATGACGAGCCGCGGTTCGCGCCCTTGGACCGCCGCGGCGACAAGGAGCTGCGGATCGCGGCTGAGCCGTGCTGTGCCGTTGACGCGCAAGGTCTCGTCGATGCCGGGAATGAAGAACAACAGCCCGACCTCGGCGTCGGCCACGATGTTCGACATCGTGTCGAGGCGGTTGTTGCCCGGACGGTCGGGGATGGCGATCGTGTGATCGTCCAAGACCCGGGCAAAGCCCGGCGCGTCGCCGCGCGGGCTGACGTCGGTTCCGCATCCGGCGCGGGTCGAGCCGAGGACGAGGAGCGGCGAATGGGCAATGAAGTTACGGCAATGGTCATCGAGCCGGTCCAGCTGCTTGCGGATCGCAAGCTCCCTGGGTCGCGGGTAAAGCCCGCGCAGCGACGCCTCGTCGCTCAGCGTGGCAGCGTTGGTCCGATCATCCATTGCACGCTCCATGGGTCCGAGGAGATCGAGGAAAATCGAGGAATTTCATTAGTCGGGATGCCGGGGTGAGGCAAGCGGCACACGGGCGGTCTCCATTGCGACCCGGAGATATCGTAGACTCGCGATGGCTTAGAAGCTTCGAATGACGTCCCTTGGGAAGAAACGCATGATCAGGAAATTCCATGTCCTTTATGTCGGCCAGATCGAGCTCGACAATATCGGGCTCGACGGCACCCCGGCAAACGAGCGCCGCTATTCTGACGAGCGCCTGCGCGAGGCGTTCTTCACCGCGCGCGAGGTCGCCCAGCTCATGGACGAGCTCGGCTTCGACGTGCTGTGGACAGCCGAGCATCATTTCCAGCGCGAAGGCTACGAGGTCTTCCCCAACCTCATCCAGCTCGGGCTTTGGCTTGCCACGCAGACCAAGCGTCTGAAGTTCGGCTGCGCCTTCAATGTTTTGCCGATGTGGCACCCGATCCGCATGGCCGAAGACTACGCCATGGCCGACATCGTCACCGACGGGCGCATCGTCATGGGCGTGGGCCGCGGCTATCACACCCGCGAGGTCGAGACCTTCGGCGCGCCGCTTCTCGACGCCGAGAAGAACCGCGAGCTGTTCGAAGAGCAGCTGCGGCTCCTTCTGACCTGCTTCAACGAGCCGTCATTCCATTTCAAAGGCAAATACTACGAATGTCCGCCGCCGGTCGACTATCGCGGCTACCGGCTCAAGGACGTCACCATGGTGCCGCGGCCCAAGCATCTGCCGGTTGAGATCTGGATGCCGATCGCGAGCGGCAAGACCATCGAGCTGATGGCGCAATATGGCCTCAAGGCGATGGTGACGCTCAACGGCGAGAAGATTCTCGACGATGTCGTGCGCGCCTACCAGGCGGCGTGCTGCAAGCACGGCCGCGACAAAAAGCTCGGCGAGGACATGATCTGGGGCGCCGGCGTCTATCTCGCGGCGAGCCGCGAGGAAGCGATCCGCCGGCTCGAGCCCGCCCATGACGAGCGCTTCAAATGGTTCGCGCCGTTTGGCTTCGTGCGCTATGCCGACGAGCAAGGCCGCACCTGGGGCTCGCCGGGCGCGCCGGCGCGCACCCCCTCGCTCAAGGACGGCGTCGCCCAGAAGGCCTGGCTGTGCGGCCCGCCGGCCGAGGTGATCGACGCCATCAAATCGATCGAGGCAAAATACCCGGGCCTCGAGAATTTCATGATCCACTGGGCCGAGGGCCTTGCGCCCAAGGAGTTCAAGGAGCAATTGCGCTGGTTCGCGAGCGACGTGATGCCGGCATTCAAGCGGGCCTGACGGCAATGCTCAGCAAACCACTCGCCGCCCACGAAATCAGCGCCTTCAACACCGCGGCGGCTTCCGAGAACAAGATCCACGACGACGCGATTGCGCGCCGGTTCGGATTCCGTGGCGGGCTGGTGCCGGGCGTCGAAGTCTATGCCTACATGGCGCACATGCCGGTCGAGCGCTGGGGCCGCGCCTGGCTCGAAGGCGGCGCCGCGGAGTGCCGCTTCCTCAAGCCGGTCTATGACGGGGCGCGTGCTCGCGTGTCGGCAGCGCAGGAAAGCGAACAGCTCGCGCTCACGGTCGAGAGCGCCGGCGAAGTTTGCGCCACGGGACGCGCCTTCCTGCCGTCGGATCGACGACCGCGGCCGTCGATCGACGCGTTGCCGCTTGACTTGCCGCCGCCACCCGCCGAGCGGCCGCCGGCAAGCGAAGTCTCGCTCGCGCCGGGGCGCGCGCTCGGCATTGCGCCGACGATCATCGACCGCGCCACGCTGGCGGGCTATCTCGACGACATTCGCGAAACCGATCCGATCTACCGCAGCGAAGGGCTGGTCCATCCCGGGCAGATCCTGCGGCTTGCCAACCAGGCGCTGGTGCAGAACGTCGTGCTCGGTCCGTGGATTCACGTCGGCAGCAAAGTGCGCCATCACGCCGCCGCACGCCTCGGCGACGAACTGACGCTTCGCGGCAAGGTCACCGCGAACGCGGTCTCGTCCAAGGGCCACGCCATCGTCGAGTTCGACGCCATCATCGTCGCCGAGAGGAAGACAAGCATCGCTGAAATCACCCATACGGCGATCTGGCGGCCGCGGCCGGGCGCCGAAGCGGCTTGAGACTGCGCTGCGATGCGCGGCTCATCTTCGCTCGAAGCCAGGATCGCTGACGGATCGATCCGGCCGCTGATTGGGGCGCTGGAGGCCGCGTATCGGCGCGAGCCGCTCGTCTGGCTGATTGCTCTGGCCGTTGGAATTCTTCATCTTGCGATTGGCGGTCGTTACGACGCGCAGCGCAACGAACTCTATTTTCTGGTCTGCGGCTGGCATCCCGATTTCGGCTATGTCGATCAGCCGCCGCTGGTGCCGCTGATCGCGGCGGCGACCCAAATCTTCGGCATCAATATCTGGCTGCTGCGCCTGCCCGCGGCGATTGCCGCCGTCGGCCTGGTGTTCGTCTGCGCCGCCTTCGCGCGGCTCCTGGGCGGCGGCACACGCGCCGCAATCATCGCGGCGCTGGCCGCAGGAATAGCGCCCGGCCTCGCTGCGCTCACGTCGCATCTGACGACCTCGACATTCGAGCCGATCGCCTGGACCGGCGTGGCGTTCCTCCTCACCCGTGCCGTGCTCAAGGAACGCCACTCCGACCTCATTTGGGCTGGCGTGCTCTCCGGCATCGCCATGGAGGCCAAATGGGGCATCGCCGTCTGGCTTGTCGCATTGGCCGCCGGCGTCATCGTCACACCGGCGCACCGGATTTCGCTGTGGCGGCAGTTTTGGCTCGGCCTTGCTGTCGCGGCAATCCTGGTCGCTCCGAATCTCCTTTGGCAATGGCGGCACGGCTGGCCTTTCTTCGAGGTGATCCTGCCGCATCTTGACCGGCAGAAGGACTTCACCGGCCCGCTCTGGCGCTTCGAGTGGAAGCAGGCGGTGTCGATGAACGTGGTCCTTGCTCCGCTGTGGGTCACCGGCGCCATCGCTCCGTTTGTCGACCGCCGGCTTGCAGCCGCCCGGTTCTTGGCGCTCGCCTTTATGATCGCAACCGCGACCTATTACCTCGAGCGCGGCACCAACTATTATCTGTTCCCAGTCTATCCGACGATGTTTGCCGTCGGCGCCGTGTTCTGTGAGCGGCTCTATAATTCGCTGACCCGCATCTGGCTTTCCGGCGCGATCGCGGTGAGCGCAATTTACGCGCCGGTGGCGCTGCCGATTCTCGCACCTGCGGATTTGGCGCGTTACCTGGAATTCACCCATCTGAGACCCGAGCCCATCGAGGCTGCCGGCGTGGGCGCCCCGCTCACGCAAAGTCTGTCCGACGAACTTGGCTGGCGCGACTTGGAGAAGAAGGTCGCGGCGGTGTTTCATCAGCTTTCGCCGCAAGACCGCGGACGCGTGGCGATCATCGCCGCGAACTATGGCGAGGCTGCCGCGCTCGACGTTTACGGGCGCGCGGACGCCCTGCCGCCGGCGCTGAGCGGCCACAACCAGTATTTCATTTGGGGCCCGCGCGGTTATGACGGATCGCTCATTCTCCACGTCGGCGGCAGCATGGCGCGCTGGCGCGAAGTGTGCGGCTCGGTGGAGGAAGTGGGTCGGTTCGGCGGTCCTTACGTCATGCCTTACGAAAACGACCGCCCCATCTTTATTTGCCATGATCTGCGCATGCCGCTGTCGGACCTCTGGGGCAAGCTCAGACGTTTCCGTTAAATCAGTGTCTTCACAGCTCAAAACCGCAATGCGCGGTCGTGCCGGATCGAAAGCGAACGCAGCTCGTCTAAACTGTGCGCGCCGAGTTGCCCGAGCGCGGCCCGCGTCTCCTGGATCAGAAGGTCGATCACGTGCCCGGGCCCGTCCTCGCCGAGCGCCCCAAGCCCCCACAAGAAGGCCTTGCCGGCGAACGCGGCCGCAGCGCCGAGCGCGCCGGCGCGCACCACGTCGCTGCCGCTACGCACGCCTGAATCCATCATGACCGTCGCCCGCCCGCCGACTTGGCGGACCACGGCCGGCAGCACGTCGATTGCGGCCGGCAGCGCCTCGATCTGTCGCCCGCCATGGTTCGACACGATGATCCCATCGGCGCCGAGCGACACCGCCTGCTCTGCGTCCTGCGGATGCATGATGCCTTTGAGCACAAATCTCCCCTTCCAGCGATCGCGGTATCTCGCGATCTCCTCCCAGGTGAAAGCGCCGCCCATCTCGCGGCGCGTGAACGCGATCACTTCCTGCAGCGACGCCCTCTTGTCCGCATAGGCGCGCAGATTGTCGAAACCGGGAATCCCGTACTTCCACAACGCGATTGCCCAGGCCGGCGAGCGCGCGATCTGCATGACGATGTTGTGGTCGAGCCGAAAAGAGCCGGCGAGCCCGGTCACCGCCTCGCGCGGCCGCGTGGTGCGCACCGGAACGTCGATGGTCAGCACCAGGGTGCAGCAGCCGGCAGCCTCGGCGCGGCGGACGAGATCAAGCCCGATGACGTGGTCGTTTTTCGCCAGCCGGTAGAGCTGGAACCAGAACACGTCCGGTGCGACCGCGGCGATGCGCTCGATGGTGGCACCGCCGACGGTGCCGAGAATGTAGGGAATGCGGGCGCGTTGCGCGGCGCGGGCGAGATGCAGGTCTGCTCCGGGCCAGACGATTGCTGGGCCGCCCATCGGCGCGATGCCGACCGGCGCCGCATAGCTGCGGCCGAACAGCTCGATGTCGCAGGGCGGCAGCGTCGGCATCACGCCGTAGCGCGACACCAGCTCTATGGCGTCGAAGGCCGCCCAGTTGCGCCGGACGCCGGCATCATCCTTGCCCGAGCCGCCGTCGCCATATTCGAAGGCGAAATGCGGAACGCGCCGGCGGGCCCGTCGACGCAAATAGTCGATGGTCGGATAACGCCGCTGCAGCTCCGCAAAGCGCGGACCGGCGCTATAGCTCGGCGGCGGCTTCGGTTGTGGCGCAACTTGCGCCGGCATGTCTTGCATCGGCGTTTCCTCAGCGGCGGCCGCGTCGGGCAACGTCGAGCACGATGGCGGCGGCCTTGGCGCTCGGCGCGATCCCCAGCGTCATGATGTCGTCGAGGCGCCGGAACGCCTCGGTTTGCCGTTGACGC
>Ga0335081_10011562_pt1 | contig 14288 bp, 6 predicted proteins | sample Lox_Sample_35_FD_206713 | JGI IMG/M metagenome (GOLD analysis project Ga0335081, IMG submission 206713) | Soil microbial communities from Loxahatchee National Wildlife Refuge, Florida, United States - Lox_Sample_3.5 | ecosystem: Environmental > Terrestrial > Soil > Wetlands | place: USA: Florida... | reverse complement strand
GGATACGGCTTCGTCGAAGAGTATCCGGCAGAGCGCAACTACCGCGACGTCCGTGTGAACCGAATCTTTGAAGGCACGAACGAAATCAACCGCCTAGTGATTACCGGGTTCCTGCTGAAACGCGCGATCTCAGGCCAACTGCCGTTAATGCCGGCGATCAAGAAACTCATGGACGAGGTGCTATCGGGTACGAGCGATGAAACTCCGGACGGCTCGCTCGCGGCCGAGCGCAAACTGGTTGCGACCGCGAAGAAGATCGGGCTTTTCGCCGCCGGCGTTGCTACTCAGAAGCACATGCAGGCCATCCAGGACCAGCAGGAAATCATGGGTGCGATTGCCAACATGACCATCGAGACCTACGCCATGGAATCCGCCGTGCTGCGCGCGCAAAAACTGGCCGCGCGGAACGGGGAAGCTAACGCGGGCCATGCCATCAACATGACCCGCGTTTATATCTCAGGCGCGATGGACAAAATTGAGAGCGCCGCGAGAATGGTGATCGCCGCATGCGCCGAAGGTGACATGCTGCGATCGCAACTGGCGATCCTGCGACGGCTGTGCAAATACGAGCCTTTCGATACGGTGATGTTGCGGCGCGCCATCGCGCAGAAAGTCATCGAGTCTGGAAAGTATCTGATCACTTAACCGCTGCGTTCGCAAAGCGCGGGAGATTCGCATACTCCAGGCGTGTGACCGTCATCACAACGCCACGTGACAGGCGTTGTAGACCGGCCCCGCGCCTGGAGTTCTACTTTGGGAATCGAGGCTGACGTCCGGTGCCCACCGTAGCCCAGACAGCCGTTGCGTCCGACGTTTTTCTTCCCACGCTCAGGCCGATCCCGCAACTTTCGGACGATCAAACTCCCGCGGACACCCCCGCGCACGACAACTCCTGCAAATAAAACGGAGGCGGCGATGATTGCGACTGAAGTAAAGGAACGGGTCCAAATCCCGCTGACTCCGGAGAGCCTTAGCGCAGAGCGAATCGCCTACCTGGAGTCATTGGTCGCTCAGGCCAAGACCGCTGCCGCTGTCTTTACCCAGTACTCACAAGATGACGTCGACCGCATCGTCAAGCCCATGGTGCTGGCCGGCCTGGAACAGGCTCAGCATCTGGCGCGGCTCGCCGTCGAAGAGACCCGGGTCGGAGTGATGGAAGACAAGGTCATCAAGAACATGGTGGCCACCGAGTTCGCCTACAACTACGTCAAGGACAAGCGCACGGTCGGAGTGATTCGCGAGTTTCGCGATCGTAATCTGGCGGAAATTGCCGAGCCGATTGGAGTCCTGTTTTCGCTCACACCGATTACGAATCCCACGTCGACGGTTCTTTTCAAATGCATCATGGCCATCAAGACGCGGAATGCGGTCGTGTTCAGCCCGCATCCGAAAGCCTGGCGCTGCTGCACCGAGGCAGTCAAGGTCATGTACGAAGCGGCCGTGAAGCACGGCGCGCCCGAGGGCGTGTTCACGTGCCTCGAGTCCCCGACGATCCCCGACAACGCCTACCTGATGAAACACAAAGATGTCGCGTTGATCGATGCGACCGGCGGACCGGGAGCGGTGAAAGCTGCGTACAGCTCCGGCAAGCCGGCACTGGGTGTCGGCCCTGGCAATACGCCGGTGTACCTGGAGAAATCCGCTGACGTGAATGCGGCGGTCGTGGACATCATCATCTCGAAGACCTTCGACAATGGCACGATTTGCGCGTCTGAACAGACGGTCGTGATTGACGACGAAATCTATGACACGGTTTTGCAGAAATTCGCGGACCTCGGAGCGCACATCTGCAGCGAAAAAGATACGGTTCTGCTCGAGCACACGGTCATCGATCCACAGACCGGTTTCATGCAACCGATGGCGGTCGGCCAGAAAGCGGCTGACATCGCACGCTTCATTGGCCTCGCTGTGAAGCCGAATACCAAGCTGCTGGTTGCGCCGATCAAAGGTGTAGGCCGCGAGCATCCATTGTCGGTCGAAAAGCTATTCCCGGTGCTCGCGGTGTATCGAGCGAAGTCTGTTCCCGAGGCGATCAAGGTTTGCATCGACGTGAATCATGCTGGCGGACTCGGGCACACGGCCGTCATCTTTTCGCGGAACGACGAGGTCATCCGCAAGTTTGGCGAGGTAATCAATGCCGGCCGCATCATCGTGAATTCCCCGGGTGCGATCGGGGCATTGGGCGCGGTCTACAACGATCTTGTCCCGACGTTCTCCTTCGGGTGCGGTACCGGCGGCGGCAACAGCACCACCGACAACGTCAACATCTACCACTACCTCAACATCAAGCGCCTGGCTCGGAGGACACAAAACCATATGTGGTTCCGGGTTCCCAACCAGATTTACTTCAACATGAACGCCGTCGAGAACCTGCGGCAGTTCCCTTCGCGCACAACAATTGTCGTGACCAACAAGGCCTTGGAGCAGATTGGACACGTCGATATCGTCCGGCGCCACATCTGTCCCAAGACGCACGTTCACGTGACCGTCATTCCGGACGCAGAACCTGAGGTGCAGGTCATCAAGCAGGGAGTCGAGGCGCTGCACTTTTACAAAGCGGACCAGATCATCGCACTGGGCGGCGGGTCAGTCATCGATGCGGCGAAGATTATGAAGCTGCAATACGAGTCTCCGGATGCCGACCTGGAAGAACTTGCCGCGCCGTTCCTGGATCTACGCAAACGTGTGGTGCAATACCCGACTGAGAAAACCAACCGGGCTCGGCTCATTGCGATTCCTACCACCAGCGGAACCGGCAGTGAGGTCACGCCGTTTGCCGTCCTCATCGATAAAGAGCACAGCCGCAAGGTTACGCTTGCCGATTATTCGCTGAGTCCAGATGTGGCGATTGTCGATCCACAGTTCGTGATGACCATGCCAAAAGGGCTGACCGCGGATACCGGCATCGACTGCCTGACCCACGCACTCGAGGCGGGAGTTTCGAATTATGCCTCGGCCTATACCGATTCGAACGCGATGCAGGCGATCCGGCTCGTGTTCAAGTACCTGCCAATCGCGTACGAGAATCCGCGCGATGAAGAAGCGCGCTGCATGATGCACAACGCCGCGTGCATCGCGGCGATGGCGTTTTCAAATGCGTCGGTCGGCGTGAATCATGCGCTGGCGCATGCATTCGGCGCACGCTTTGGGGTTGCTCACGGCCGGGCAAACGCTCTTATGCTGCCGCACGTAGTTGCCTACAACGCCGCGGTGCCGACAAAGTTCATGCCGTCGCCGTACACGCAGGGCTACACGGCGCACAAAAAATATGCCATCGTGGCCGACCTGCTGGGCTTGGGCGGAAATACCGTCGATGAAAAAGTAAAGAAGCTGGTCGAGGCGATCGAGCAACTGCTCGACCGTTTGGGTTTCCCCAAATCGATCGCCGATCTTGGGATCTCCATGGAAGAGTTCGAACGCGCAATTCCCGAACTGGTCAAGAATGCGTTTGACGATCCGTCGTGGCGGTCCAATCCTCGGATGCCGATCATGACGGAACTGGTCGAACTCTTCCGGAAGGCCTATGAAGGGAGAGGACAAACCAAAGCGGCCGCCTGAACATGAGCCGCGCGCAAGTAAGGAGGAATCTATGCCAACAACTGCAGAGTTACTCAGTGTCGATGAAAAGAATCTGGTCCCCACTTTGAGTGCTGCCGGAAAGAAGTTGAGCACCGGTGGCGATGTCGTAATGGACTTTTCCGAGGTGCGCCAGATTGATGCCCCTGCGATCAAGGCCTTGCAGGAGTTCGCCTGTCTTGCTGATTCGAAAGCCGTCAAGGTTGTGCTGCGCGCCGTCAGCGTTGATGTCTACAAAGCACTGAAGCTGGTCAAGCTGACGCAGCGCTTTTCGTTCGAGAACTGAACGGGAGATGTCATGCAGAATCAGTCGCAAAGTGACCGCCTTTCCTGGGGAGACACCGTCTTTCTGCATCTGGAGCGGGAAGGAATGCCGCTCAACGTTGCCAGTGTCTGCACATTCGATGGCGAGATCTCTTACAGGGATTGCGTTCACTTTGTTGAATCGAAGCTGCCGCTTTTGCCGCGCTACCTGAAGCACGTCGTGTCGGCACCACTCGGTATCGGCCTGCCGAGTTGGGAGTATGACGCGGAATTTAGTCTGAAGCGCCATATACGCGAGATCAAGCTCCGGCATGGGACGAGAAATGACCTGAACGACGTCGCCGGAAAGCTGTTCAGCACCGTCATGGACAGGCGGCATCCGCTTTGGGACATGACCGTCGTGCGAGGACTGAAAGGCAATCGCACTGGCATTATCTTCCGACTGCATCATTGTCTCGTCGACGGCATCGCGGGCGTCGGGATCATGAACTTGCTGCTCGACGCCAGCCCCGATGCTCCTCGTCTCCCGAAGAAGAAGCTGAAACTCAAAGTTCCGCCGCCACAAGACCCGTTGACGTCGCTGACAACTGGTTTTGTCGATTCTTACTCTGATTTCGTCAAGCGGATTCTTTCGGCGCTGACCGACCTCTTGACCATGACCGAACGAGCCGCGGCCAATGGCGGCAACGTCGCCACCGACGAATTCGTCAGTCTGTTTCCAGAGCTAACGGCCTTTACGGAGAGGCTGCGTTTCAACGTCTTGTACCGCGGGCCGCAGAAGTTCGCGTGTACCGAGATTCCTCTGGCGGAAGTCAAAGCGATACGAAGCGCGTGCGGCACCAGCGTGAACGACGTAATTCTCGCGCTGATGACCGCCACCATTCGGCGTTACTGCGAACTGCATGGCGACAGTGTGAAAGATCGGCTGTTTCGCATGATGGTCCCGGTGAATCTGCGGGGAAACGACCGCGCGCCGGAATTAGGCAACCGCATTTCGCTCGTGCCTGTGACTGTCCCACTCGATATTCGGCGGCCGCTGAAGTTGCTGGCCGCGGTCCACAAACGTACTGAATTCCTGAAACGCATGCACGCGGCCGAGTTAGTCAGTCTTGCCGGAGGATTAATCGGGATGTTTCCGACGCCCGTTCAGGGGTTCGCCGGACCCATCGCGAGCCAGTTGCCGATCACACCCTTTAACCTGGTGTGCACGAATGTCCCCGGGCCGCAATTTCCGCTCTACCTGCTCGGACACAAAATGCTCGATTGGTATCCGTACGTGCCGGTGGGGGGTGAGATGGCGGTGAATTGCGCCATCCTGAGTTACAACGGCGCGGTGTATTTCGGTTTCAGCGGGGATGTGCATGCCGCACCCGATCTGAAGCGTCTCGAGAATTTGCTGCAAGAAAGTTTCGCGGAATTGCGCGACGCAGTGGAAATTGTTCCTGCTCCAGCGAAACCAAATCGCCGAAAGCGGAAAGCGACCTCGGCCGCTCCCGCTCCGGTAACCGCAGAGCCCGCTCCGACTCCGACCCATGTCGACGTTCCCGAGCCAGGATCGAAACGAGCCCCAGGCCCCGCGATCTCGAGTGATCCAGAGAGTATCTCAACTCACGCCGTGGTCGCTTAGCAAGAAAACATCGGGCTAACCGGTGGTAGACACTCATTCAGGTTCGTTCTTCATCCCGAATAACGTCACCTTCGACACGGCGGATCTCAATCCATCGCTGTGCTGGAACCATGGCGCCTCACACTTGTTGAGTGCTCCTTCCCCCTGCTTACACGCTACGAGAATCCCAGGGAGTGCAACATGAAAATGATTCGCTATTTTTTGTTGTGCGTACTCACTGTTATGACCTGCTTGACCGCCGTCGGCCAACAGACCGACCTCAACCGCTACACCCTCTTTACCGGCTTCGACTACATGATCAGCCCCGCGCGCAATCTCACGGAGCGCGGGTTCGAGGCCGACTTCGGCGTAACCATGAAACCGTGGCTTGCCTTAGGAGGAGATTTCGGCGCCCTTGGCAGTGATGTGATCAGCGGCGCGGGAACGATCAACGGCGGCGAAACGGTTTATGCCGTACCGATAAACCAGTCGGGACTGGTCCCCGGGGGCGCCAATGCGATCTCCGTACCTTTCAAGTCGACGACTTACACGTTTGCTGCGGGTCCGCAGTTTTATTTGCGCAAGTGGGATAAGGTTACGCTATTCGTACGGCCCGGTTTCGGTGGGATTCATGAAAACGCTGACATCACGTTACCGCCGCAATTGATACCGCTGTTTCAAGTGCTTCAACTTCCAGTACCGAATTCTCATCAGACTGACACGCAAGTCTTCTTCGGCCTGGGCGGCGGATTTGACGTCAACGTGTCGCGCAAAGTCGGTGTACGTTTCGCCACCGACTGGGTGAACACGCACCTGTTTTCGAACTTGCTGGTACCGCGCCAAAACTATGTCCGCTTCTCGATTGGCCCGACGTTTCGTTGGGGCCATCTGAAATAGGCCCCTGCGAAAGTTGGGGAGACGAGAAGCGCGGGTTTGTCGTGTCTCGACGACAAACCATCTTCCTGTTTGGAGTCAGGAGGAATTGTGCTCATGAAGCCGCAAACACTGAACGACATTTTCTTCGCCATTGTCGACCGCAAGCAGGAACAGGTCATGCTCGTTCGCGAAGCGGAACGGTGGTTAGCGATCAGTTCCCATGAGTTCTACCGAAGCGTCGCGGGGGTGGCGCGCGCTCTCGATCACTGGGGGATCGTCAAGCGAGACCGCTTGGCGATTCTCAGTGAAAACCGTCCGGAGTGGGCTGTCGTGGACTTTGCGTCGCTCCTGATAGGAGCGGTCGTTGTGCCGATCTACGCCACGCTGACGGCCGAGCAAACTCTGTACATTCTGCGCGACTCGGGCGCTCGGGTCGTTGCCGTTTCTACAGAAAAGCAGCTCGAGAAGCTGCTTTCCATCAAGGATCAGACAGCTGTCGAAAGAGTGATTCTGATGGGTTCCGTGGAAACGTCCGAGGCGGTACCGATGCAGCGCTTGATGCACCAGGGGCCGGCTGGCCGGGACTCGGAGTTGGACGAGCGCGCCAACGGAATCAGCTCTGAGGATCTGGCGTCGATCATCTACACATCCGGGACAACTGGCACATCGAAAGGCGTGCAGTTGACGCACGGCAATCTCACGTCGAATGTCATGCATTCGCTCGAAGGCTTTGAGATTGGGCGTGGCGACATCAGCGTTTCATTCTTGCCTTTGTCGCATGTCACCGCACGGCACGCAGATTTCGCGTTGCTCTATCGCGGAGTAACGCTGGCCTATTGTCCTTTCATCGAAGAAGTGCCGCAGACTCTCTTAGAAGTGCGGCCAACGATTTTCATTGGCGTACCGCGGGTGTACGAGAAGATCCACATCCAAGTCAAACAGAAGGCTGCCGGGCTCGCGAAGCGGCCAATTTATCGCTGGGCACTTTCGGTCGGGCACAAGCATCAGGCGAAAACGCTTGCGGGTAGCACTCCGCGAGCGCTCGCGTGGAAGCTTGCGAACCGGCTCGTGTTTTCGAAAGTTCGTGAACAGATGGGTGGCAGAGTCGAGACATTTGTGTCAGGCGGCGCGCCTTTGGGCAGAGGACTGGCGGCCTGGTATGCGGACATCGGCATTCGCATTCACGAAGGTTACGGACTGACTGAAACCTCGCCCGTGATTGCAATTAACAATCCGAGTGCTCACCGATTAGGTGCTGTGGGCCGCCCGCTCTCGAATGTACAAGTGAGAATCGCCGAGGACGGTGAGATTCTTGTTCGCGGTCCGTCGGTGTTCTCCGCCTATTGGAATCGGCCCGAGGAAACGCGCAATGCATTCGTCGACGGCTGGTTCAAAACTGGAGACATCGGCAGCTTGGATGACGACGGATTTCTTGCCGTCACCGACCGAAAGAAGGATCTGCTGAAGACCTCCGGCGGAAAGTTCATCGCGCCTCAACCCGTGGAGAACTCGCTCAAATTGAACGCGCTGATTGGGACGGCGGTGGTGTTGGGTGATCGAAGAAAGTTTGCCTCTGTCCTGATTGCTCCGCACTTTCCTTTGCTTGAAGAGTGGGCACGCTCCAATCACATCAACTTCTCTTCTCGCGAATCTCTGGTTGCCGATTCACGCGTAAAGGCGCTTTACGAGAATATTGTCGCGGAAGTCAATCGAGGGTTGGCCCGGTACGAAACGCTCAAGAGAGTGTTGCTGGTGCCGGACGAGTTTACCGCTAGCGACGGTTCGCTGACGCCAACTCTCAAACTGCGGCGCAGGGCAATCGAGGAGCGTTATCGGAACCAGATCGAAGAACTCTATCAGCAGGCGGAACAAAGCATCTGATCTTTATCCTGGACTTGCACCGGGGCCGCTACCCGTGCAGTGGAAACGATCGTTCTGACCATGCGATTCTCTGCTCGCCACCAACCCCAGAATTGCTGGCCATCACTCGAGCGGGCACGGAAGGACTGCCATTCTCCCGAGTTCGTGCGATTCCCTGCTTCTACGACGTGAGTCTGGGCCCACCGCTCATCGAGTGCGACCGATACGGATCTGGTGTCCACTCGAAGTCCTACGCGCAATGCTTTGAGGACGCTTTCTTTTGCGCTCCAGAGCAGAGCAACATAGAGGTCCCGATCCTCAGGGAGGGCGCGCGCCAGGAAGGAATACTCACTTTCGGTGAAGTAGTCGGAAATGAATGCCTCGCTGCGTGTCTCTACAGTTTCGAGATCACAGCCGAAAACCATGTTCGCTGGGCCCACCGCACAAAGAGCGGTACGGGCTCGATGACTCAGCGAAACCGCTACGTCTGACACGCGTTGCTGCAAAACAATTTCAGGCGCCCCTGACGGTGTCCGGACTTCAATCTCCGCCAATGTTTGAGGGATGGCGGGCAGGTGCAAAAATCTGGCTACGGCATTTTTCGCGGTCCAGCGACCGAGGCGCCAATCGGCTCGGCGCTTCTCAAACCGAAACTCGTATAGACGACGGCGCTCCTCGGTGCTTAGCCAGTCATCACCGCTCGGCACGTCGTCTTCGATTTGTTCCAGCCAGTGTAGAGTCACACGATTCTGAGTTCACAGACGCAGAGGTCTAGACTAAGCTGCTTCCACGGCCTGGGGCATTTTCTTCTGCATCGAATCCTCCTCCTTTTGGATGCCCGTTTCCAGTGCATCAATGAGATACGGCCTCAGGTTCGCGGGAGGAATGATGCGGTCAAGCGCACCGACCTTGAGTGCGCGGAAGACGTTGTGAACCTGGTCGAACTCGGTGGCCATCTCCCCAAGTTTCTCAGAGTAGACGACCTTATAGGTTTCATCGTAGTGGGTGCGTAGGCGGCTTTTGTCCGCAGCATCCGCTTTTGAGACTGCCTCGTTCAACGATTGCAACCGCTCGTCTTTGCGAGTACGCGCCTCAACTTCTCCGGCGAACACAACCGCCGCAGCCGGAGCGCCGCCGATGACTGACGCGTAGGTTCCCTCAAGTGCCGCGACTTCCAGTTGCTCGTTGAGCGCACGCGAGAACACAACGTAGGCTCCGCCGTGGTAGCGCGAGATGACGCAGAAGATCATCGGTCCTCTAAAGTTCACTACAGCCCGACCAATCTCGGCACCGTATTCGAGCTGCAATCGCCGCATTGATTCCGGCGAGCCATCAAACCCGGAAAGATTGGCGAGCACAACGACCGGGCGATTGCCGCTGGCTGCATTGATCGCCCGCGCCACCTTCTTGGAGGACTGCGGGAATAAGGTCCCGGCTGACCACTGATCAGGCCCGTCGGCCGGCACAAATCCGAGGCGCTGCAAGGATCGCGACTCGATGCCGATCAGGCAGACTGGATACCCCCCGAGGTGAGCATCCCACGTCACTGCAGTCTCAGCCGCTCTCATCCCGGCCCAGCGCTCCAGCGGCTCGTGATCCTGGTCAATCGTAGCCATCATGACGCTGCGAATGTCGAATGGCTTCTTGCGTCCCGGGTTGGTTTCGTCGGACAAGATCTCTCCGACGCGAGCAAAGACTTCGTCGCCGGTATTCTGGCGCAGCGGATAGTCCTGAACATTCCGGTTGATCGGATCGATGGTCGCCGCCTGCCGCGGGAAGCGCTCGCCCGGCAGGACATATGTGTGTTCGTAGTGACGGAAAAGAATATGGCAGGCCTCGTTGATATCGCGGGCAAAGTACTGCGCCTGGCCGTTCACTCCCATGATGCGGTCGTAGCCGCCGATCCCCTGGTTGTCCTCGGCAGAAATGCCGCCGGAGTAGTCCAGCGCGCGCTTGCCCGTAAGCACCATCGCCGCTTTTGGCGTCATAACCAGAATGCCACGCGTGTGCATGAGCATCGTGGCTTCGGCGTTCCAGTAAGGTTGCGCGCCCACATTGATTCCGTTGATCACAAGATTTATTTCGCCACCCGCCTGCGTAAACTGCACAAGCCGCCGGAGCACACGGGCGATCCAGTCCATGTTCTCGACGCCACTCTCCATCGAGATCTTGGCACCCGCCGAAATCGGAAACCACTCCAGCGGAGCAGACAGCTCTTCTGCGAGATCGAGAGCCGCAATAATCAGCCGGCATTCGGGTTCTGCAAGAGCACCAAGGTCCTTGCTCGGGTCTCCCAGCAGCAGGACGCGCGTCATGCCCTCGGGATATCGAGGTGTGAAGTTGCGGATCACTCCAACGATAATGTTGGCGCGGTTCTGCCCATACGGCCGCTCCACCCGAACCAGATGTCCGCCAGAGTCGAGATCGTATTCGATGAAGTCTCCGGGTGGAAAACCGGTTCGCGAGTCTTCGTGGGACGGCGTCAACATCTTGATGATTTCATACGGATACACCAAACCTCTCTGACGCACTCGGATAAGTTTCTGGTCGTATGCGTTCACAGGCTTGAGCGGAAGCAACCGGTCGGCGGGACGGAATGTGATGAGCAGCCCGCTTCCGACCGGGCTCGAGATGCGAACGACCAGATCGCGCAACTCTCCTGTAGCCGGATTCGGAATGCGTGCACGGACCACAACCTGCTCCAGCCCCAGTCCGTCTGCCGCCGGAGCCAGTTTGCGGACGATGTCATGTACTTCATCGGGCCTCAAGTTGAGCGGAGGCCACACATAGAGAAACACACGATTCCAATGGAGGCGCTCGCGAGGCGCGCGCTTTGACTGAAAGCCCCGGATCGCGCCTAACGCTTCCATAAGCATGCGCTCCAGGTGAGGCAGGCGGACGATGCGTCCATTTTCGTCACGGACGGGACTCACATCGCGCACTTCAGCAGCTGCGAACAGCCGTTCGTCTTTGGGATTGTCGCGAGCAATGGCATGCAGCAGATAGACGTCTTCCACTGACGGCAAGCGCTCGATCTTGAAATTTGCAAGCCGCCACAAATGCAGACGATGCCCCATCATGGGATGAATGCCGCGAAAGAACTGGTCCTCTTCGAAGCCGCCGTTGCCTGGGCAGAATGTGAAGTGCTGCATTCCGCTGGCACGTGTGCCCGGACTCACGCCGGCAGCAGAGACAACGATGCGCTGCACCGACCGCGGAAATGCAACCTGATTCAACATTGTCAGTAGTTCGCTTTGCGTTGTCTCGGCATCAGCGAGCTTTCCAGAGTGGCAAACGTGAACATCGACCGCGACTTCACGATCCGAAGGAACTCTGTCGATCAGCGGGAGTAGTGCATTTGCCGCGGAAGAGAGCTCATGATACCTGGCATGCACGGCGAAAACCTGCATGCGGCGACCGTCAAACTGATATTCGGCAGCAACGTAGTCATGATCGCGTACTTCGGCCGCGCAAACATTGTTCAGCGAGCAATTGCGGTAGTACCTCCGAGTGAGAACCTCGAGCATGGCCTGCCGCAATGTGCTGTCAGACGAGGGGAAATGGCTGGCAAACAAGCTGGCCAGCAACTGGGGACACTCAATGAGCACATGCATTCTGGCATGGCGATCGGGCGCATCCGGATTTGTCGCAAGATAGGCGAGGTGCTGCTCCGCTTCCTCGTAGACCTGATCACGCGCAAGTTCGAACAGAGGCTCGTCGAAGTAGCGATAGCGAACCTCACGCGCCAGATCACTCACCGCTGGATAGGTTCGGCGAGTGATTACGATGATGCGATTCAATAGCGTCCGGAACTCCTTATCAGCGGGCTGTCCCGCGCCCTTCGCCCGGTGCAGCCGGCGCTCGAGAATGTCGACAATGGCAGTGGTCTGGGCCTCCATCCGTTGTTGTGATTTGCAGATCCAAAGCAGGCTCTCTCTCAGTTGCGCAGAACTTTCAAGCGAGAGCACCCCGTAGTGAGCCAAAGCACGCTGCAGCGCCGCAATGAACGGCGATGGAAGGCTTTCTCCTTTTGTTTCGATCATCCGCAGATACGAGAAGAGATAAGACTCGGCGCTCGGCTCCTCCGCCGATGCACGGTGATTCACTTCTGGCTCTCGATGGAAGAGTGAACAGATGTCCACGAAGATGCTGAGGATCTCATCTTCGAGCTTTGTGACATGCTCGCTCCAGGCGGGGCAACTCTTGCTCCATGCGGCGAATCGGCGTGACGTCGCAAACGGGTCAAGATCGAAACCCAACATGACCTGCCGCAGTTCTTTCAGGCTGTGGTTACACGTTCCTTCAGGGGCCGTAGTCGCCTGAACCCCGAACGTCACGCGGGGTTGGGCGCCATCTACGTGGTCATCACCGGAGGGATCGATCTGTAGCAGAGGAGCACCGCTGTCGACCTGGACGTTCGGCATTGTCAGAATCTTCCGAACTCTTCCCGCAAACGGGGCGACGACCTGGGTCTCCATCTTCATGGCCTCGAGGAGCGCCAGGCGGTCTCCGACCTGGATAGCGTCGCCCTCTTTGACTGCGATCGAAACGACGACGGCCGGTGCCGGCGCATGCACGACGCCTCCATCGTCGCGATCAACTTGATGCGAAACACCCTCGACCTCAATTCGGAAACTCGCTCCCAAACTCACGGCAACAACATGAAAGCGGCGACCATCTATCGTGAGGCGGCATTCAAACTGATCCAGGCGCTCGACATGGGCCTCTCTGCGGACGCCATCGACTTCGATGCGGTAGTCCTGCAGGCCGACGCGTCGCACTGTCACGGAATAGCTGTTGCCGCGATAGCGCAGGGCCACCTCACGTCCTACATCACTTCGAACATGGGGACGCCCGCGTCCGGCCGACGCGTAAAATTGCGCCTGCTCGACGGCAAGTTCGGCGTCATAGGCGTTGATGGCGGCCTGCAGGAGAGCAATGTCCGCGTACTCCGTGGAAACGTGACACCCGTCGGCAGCAACTCGATCCAGCCAGCCCACATGCACGTCGCCTTGGCGCACTTCAGGACGGTTCAGCAAATCCAAAAGGAACGCCTTGTTGCTGGCACCACCCCTGATGACGACTACGCTTTCACGCAGTGCGCGGCGCAGCCTGGCGATCGCCTCTTTGCGATTTTGGCCATAGGCGATGACTTTCGCCACCATAGAATCGAACTCATGCGCGATGCTATCTCCCTCTCCAATCCCCGTATCCACGCGCACGCCCGGCCCGGTCCCCATGCGGAAACGTTCTACCAACCCGGGAGCAGCCGCGAATCCGTTGGCCGGGTCTTCCGCATTCAGCCGCACCTCGATCGCGTGACCTGAAGGGCTCGGAGGCACTCCTTCCAGCCGCCCGCCGAGCGCAACATGGATCTGCAATTTCACCAAATCGAGTCCGGTGGTGCATTCGGTAACCGGATGCTCGACTTGCAGCCGCGTATTCACCTCCATAAAGAAGAGGCGGGCAGACTCTGGCTCGTAGAGAAATTCGACTGTGCCAGCGTTCGTGTAACCAGCAAGACAGCTGAGGCGCACTGCGGCGTCGCGCAATTCCTGATCTTGGACGGCAGAGAGAGCCGGGGAAGGCGCCTCCTCTAACACCTTTTGATGTCGGCGCTGTATCGTGCAATCGCGCACGCCGACCGCCCAGGTCGTTTCGTGATGATCGCCAATGATCTGTACTTCGACGTGCCGCGCGCCGTGCACCAGTTGCTCAAGGAAAACAGTTGGTTCCCCAAAGGCCTTGAACGCCTCCGATCGGGCACTCTCAAAGGCTAGCGGCAATTGATTTGCCGATTGCACGCGGCGAATGCCGTGACCTCCCCCGCCTGCGGTGGCTTTGATCAGAACTGGAAAACCCAGACGCTCCGCATGTGCCATCGCATCCGCGAGCGTCTCGACCGAACCATTACTCCACGGGGCGACCGGGATTTGCGACTGCTCCGCCAGACGCTTCGCTGAAATTTTGTCGCCCAGGAGCCGCATGACATCGCCCGATGGGCCGATGAAAACAATGCCCATTTCACGGCATAGATCGGCAAACGCAGCATGTTCGGCGACGAAGCCCCATCCTACCCAGACGGCCTCGGCCTGAGTATCAGCGA
>Ga0335081_10011561_pt1 | contig 14288 bp, 11 predicted proteins | sample Lox_Sample_35_FD_206713 | JGI IMG/M metagenome (GOLD analysis project Ga0335081, IMG submission 206713) | Soil microbial communities from Loxahatchee National Wildlife Refuge, Florida, United States - Lox_Sample_3.5 | ecosystem: Environmental > Terrestrial > Soil > Wetlands | place: USA... | reverse complement strand
CGGGTGGCGGCTGGCATCGGCTCGCGTGCCCTGCACACCGATTCCCGCCAGACCGATCTGTGCGCCTATCTTTCTGCCATCCTGCTGGGCGGGCTGCTGCTGAACGCCCTGCTCGGCTGGTGGTGGGCCGATCCCGTGGCCGGGCTGGTAATGACGCCCATCATCGCCAACGAGGGCAGGGAAGCGCTGCGCGGCGAGAGCTGCAGCGATGCGTGTGGCCACTGAGATCATGAAAACCGACGAACTTCCCGACCCGTTGCTTGATGCCGAATTCCTGCGCGCGTTTGAGTACGCGCTGCGCAAGCATCGCAACCAGAAGAAAAAAGGAAGCCGCATACCCTATATCCAGCACTTGATGGGTGTGTGCTCCTTGGTGCTGCACTACGGCGGTGGGCAGGATGAGGCCATCGCCGCGCTGCTGCATGACGTGGTGGAAGATCAGGGCGGCAAGCCGGTGCTGGAGGAGATTCTGCGGGAGTTCGGTCCGCGCGTGTCGCACCTGGTCGACGGGTGCACGGATAGCGATACTCATCCCAACCCGCCGTGGCGGGAGCGCAAGGAAAATTATATTCGCCATCTTCCCTCCGCCGACGCCGGCGTCCGGCTGGTCTCGGCGGCCGACAAGCTGCACAACTCGCGTGCCATACTCGCCGATTACCGCCAGGTCGGAGAGAAAGTGTGGACTCGGTTCCGCGGAGGCCGCGAGGGTACGCTCTGGTACTACGATGCCCTGGTGAAGGCATTCCGCGCCGCGCCACCCGACTCTCGGGTTGACCCGCTGGTCGATGAACTCGAACGCGTGGTGCGGGCGCTGCATCGCAAGGCTGGGGCTCTCCAACCGGAGTAGAGGAGTGGAAATGTCTGCCGCTTCGCGGAATCTCCACCGGCATCAAGCTTTTGACCGTTCGCTGCAAATCATTGCCGGTAAGCCGGCAACTCTGCTAATTTATTGCGGATAAGGACATTCTGCGCCTGTTTTCCCGGTGCGGCGCAGCCACCTGCAAACCATCAGAAGGAGCCGTAATTTGAGTTCCCAAGAACGCTTTCTGTTTACCTCTGAATCCGTTACCGAGGGTCATCCCGACAAAATCGCCGACCAGATTTCTGACGCCATTGTTGATGCGTGCTTGGCCGAGGACCCGTACAGCCGCGTGGCCTGCGAGACACTAATGACCACCGGCCTGGCCTTTATCGCCGGCGAGATCACCACCAAGGCGTACGTGGATTTCCCCGCGATCGTCCGGGGCACGGTCATGTCGGTGGGATACACCGACGCCGCTTACGGCTTCGATCACGAGACCTGTGCCGTGATTTCTTCCATCCACGAGCAAAGTCCCGACATTGCCATGGGCGTCGATCCTGGCGGCGCCGGCGACCAGGGCATGATGTTTGGCTACGCCAGCAACGAGACAGAAGAGCTGATGCCAATGCCGATCACCCTGGCTCACCGCCTCACTCAGCGTCTCGCTGAAGTGCGTAAGAGCGGCCAGCTCGACTGGCTGCGCCCTGACGGCAAATCCCAGGTAACCGTGGAATACGACAAGAACTATCGACCGGTGCGCGTGGATGCGGTTGTGGTTTCCACCCAGCACTCCGAACTTGTAGACAACAAGAAGATTCGCGCCGAAGTGCTGCAGCACGTGATCCAGGCCGTTATCCCGCCCAAGATGCTCGATGCCGACACCAAGTACCACATCAATCCGACCGGCCGTTTCGTCGTGGGCGGTCCCATGGGTGATACCGGGCTGACCGGACGCAAGATTATCGTCGATACCTACGGCGGCATGGGCCGTCACGGTGGCGGCTGCTTCAGCGGCAAAGATCCGACCAAGGTGGATCGCTCTGCCTGCTACATGGCCCGCTATATCGCCAAGAACATCGTGGCGGCGCGGCTCGCCGACCGCTGCGAGGTTCAAATCGCCTACGCGATTGGAGTGGCTGAGCCTGTCAGCGTCATGGTGGATACGTTTGGAACCGGGAAAGTGACGGAAAGCCGGCTGGTAGAACTGGTGCGCAAGAACTTCCAGCTTACGCCCAAGGGCATCATCGAATCACTGAAGCTGCGCCGTCCCATCTACAAGAAGACCGCGGCTTACGGCCACTTCGGCCGCAAGGACCCGGACTTCACCTGGGAAGCAGCCGACAAGGCCTCCGCTCTCGCCGAACAGGCTGGGCGAGTTGTGGAAGTGACCGTAGCCAAGTGAAATGAGATGGCAAGGGCTGTGGATTTCTCCTGACCCTTGCCGTTTCCGTTTCTAGTATCCTTGGACGTTCTCCAAGAGACTATCGGGGCGCGGCGTGCGCCGCCCCACCGCAATAATCAAACCGAACGAGCAGGTAAGCTCGCGCAAAGGAAATTATGCCGACAGTGTCTCAGATCAAAGGCGACGTAAGGAACATCGACCTTGCGGACCAGGGCAAGAAGCGCATCGAGTGGGCCAACCAGTCGATGAAGGTGTTGCAGCTCATCCGCAAGGAATTCATCAAGAATCAGCCCTTGAAGGGAGTGCGGATCTCGGCCTGCCTGCACGTGACCTCCGAGACCGCCAACCTGGCCATCACCCTGCGCGATGGCGGCGCCGACTGCGTGGTCTGTGCTTCCAACCCGCTCTCCACCCAGGACGAAGTAGCAGCGTCGCTGGTGCGCGATTACAACATCCCGGTGTTCGCCATCAAGGGCGAGGACAACGAGACCTACTACCAGCACATCCTGGCCGCGCTCGACCATCGTCCGCAGATCACCATGGACGACGGCGCCGACCTGGTCACCACGCTGCTGACCAAGCGTCCCGGTGATGCCGTTGGCGTAATCGGCGGCACGGAGGAAACCACCACCGGAGTCATCCGCTTGCGCGCAATGGCCAAGGAAGGCGTGCTGCAGTATCCGGTCATCGCGGTCAACGACGCCCAGACCAAGCACATGTTCGACAACCGCTACGGCACCGGCCAGTCCACCATTGATGGCGTGGTCCGCTGCACCAACGTGCTGCTGGCGGGCGCGAAGTTTGTTGTTGCCGGCTACGGTTGGTGCGGGCGCGGCTTGGCGATGCGTGCCCGCGGCATGGGCTCCGACGTCATCGTTACCGAGGTTGATCCGACGCGTGCGTTGGAAGCGGTGATGGATGGCTTCCGCGTGATGTCGATGGCGGAAGCGGCGCGCATCGGCGATGTGTTCGTCACCGTTACCGGCGACAAGTCAGTGATTGCGCGCGAACACTTCGAACTGATGAAGGACGGAGCGGTGCTGGCTAACTCGGGCCACTTCAACGTAGAGATCGATATTCCCGCGCTGGAGAGCCTTTCTTCCTCCCGGCGGCCGACGCGCGAGCTGGTCGAGGAATACGTCATGAAGGACGGCCGCAGACTTTACCTGCTCGGGGATGGGCGGCTCATCAACCTGGCGGCGGCCGAAGGCCATCCCGCCAGCGTGATGGATATGAGCTTCGCCAATCAGGCGCTGGCCGCCGAGTACCTGGTCAACAACCACGCGCGCATGGAAAAGAAGGTTTATGCCGTGCCCGAGGACCAGGACAAGCGCGTAGCACGGCTCAAACTCGAATCCATGGGCATCCGGATCGACCGCCTAACGCCGCAACAGGAAGAATATCTGGCAAGCTGGTCGGAAGGAACCTGAACTTCTCTACCGCGGATTAACGCGGATATACGCGGATTTTTTTATCCGTGCTGATCCGCGCAAATCCGCGGCGGTGCTTTTTTCGTGGTCGACGAAAGCCTTAAAACGCGCTATCGTCGGAGTCGTGCGCCTCAAACTCAGTACCCGCCAGGTCGAAGGTGTAATCATCGTAGACTGCTATGGGCACCTCGTCTTTGGCGATGAGACCAGCCTGCTTCGCCAGCAAGTGAAGGGGTTGCTCTCCACCAATCCGCAGATTGTGCTGAACCTGCGGGATCTTACCTTCCTTGATAGCTCGGGGATGGGCGCCCTGATTGAACTCTTCACCTCGGCGCAGAGAGCCGGCGGTTGCCTGAAGCTGGCCAACCTGGGCAGAAACATCCGCGATGCGCTCACGGTCACCAAGCTCATGGTGGTGTTCGAGGCGTTTCCCGACGAGTTTGCCGCTGTGGCGTCGTTCAGGTCGCAGCCGGTCTAGGCAGCGCAGCCGGATGTCGGTGTTGAAAACCATCAACCTCGAGGAAGGACGTCCCTCGGTCGCATCCGCCAATTCGCGCTTGCTTGATGAATTGCGGATGGCACGCAGCCAGAACTTCGCAGTTCTAAAGGTTATCCATGGCTACGGCTCGCACGGTGTGGGTGGCGAACTGAAGATTGCTATTCAGGCAACACTGGCACGCATGGTGCAGAGCGGAGATATTGCCGCGTTCGTCGCGGGTGAGGAGTGGCGGATCTCCGACGAGACCACCTGGCGGCTGATTAAGAGCCATCGCGAACTCAAGCAGGATCGCGACCTGGGGAAGGCCAACCGGGGAATTTCTATCGTGCTGCTGTGACCCGTCGGGCCCGTGCCAGCCCCCCTACTGAGACAGCAAGGACACCTGTCACAATCTCGGCTATGCTTTAGTCGTGGCCAAAGCCTCGCGCAGTATCGACCTCACGCAGGTCTCGGAATGGGAAGAAGGCAAACTCCGGCGGTTTCAGGACTACCTCGTCGCCGAAGAGCCGTTGGAGATTCGCCTCGGGGGCACGCCACTGACGGTGACCATGCGTACTCCCGGCCACGATCTCGAGCTGGCCGCCGGGTTCCTGTCCACCGAGGGTCTCATACAAAAGCGCGAGCAGATTGCTTCACTGAACGAGGGCGCCTCGGAGAAGCCGGAGGCTGCCGGCAATCTGGTGCAGGTAGAGCTTGCCGGTTCGGATTTCGAGCCTGGGCGCATGCAGCGCAACTTCTTTGCGGCCTCAAGCTGCGGAATCTGCGGCAAGTCATCGATCGACGCTATCCGCGTAAGGGGCATCTCGCCTCCTGACCCCGAGTTTCGACTCGATGCCGACGAACTCTGCAGGCTGCCTGACAAACTCCGCGCCGCCCAAACCATTTTTGGAAGAACGGGTGGGCTGCACGCTGCGGGGTTGTTTACCGCGCAAGGAGACTTGATTCTGGTGCGGGAGGACGTCGGCCGTCACAACGCCGTCGACAAGATCGTGGGATGGGCTTTGCTGGAAGGCCGGCTACCGCTTTCGAAATGCGCGCTCATGGTGAGCGGTCGCGGTGGCTTCGAGATCATCCAGAAAGCGCTGGTAGCGGGAGTGCCGCTGCTCGCATCGGTCTCGGCGCCTTCCGGATTGGCCGTGCGTCTGGCGCGCGAACTGGGGCTTACTCTGGTCGGCTTCCTGCGTGGGCGGCGATTCCTCATTTATTCCGGCGAACAGCGGTTGTTGTCCTCTCGTTCGGGAGTCTGAACCGGCTGCAAGATAGCCCTCCGGCAGAGGCGCTAAAGCGAGACCCTGCCTTGCAAGTCCTGGGCAGCTTGGGCCAGGCTCTCCGGTTTTCCCAGATCGCGCCAGTAATATTCATCGGCGCGGAAGGCGAGAATTCGTTCACCGTGGGCGGCGAGTCGCAGGTAAGCGGGGATGATCGAGAAGATACCTTCCTCGCTCAGCATCGCAAGCAAGCGCGGAGAGATAACGTGGATGCCACAGAAACCCACTGCCAGCGGCCGCGATGCGGGACGAACCAGTTCGGGTTTCGTATCCATGCCTTTGCGGCGGCCGCAGAACTGGAGATGCTCGTCGAAGAGCAGGTAGCGGGAAGTTTCGCGCTCCTGCACGGCCAGCGTGGCAAGCGCGCGATTTTCCTCATGAAACAGGACCATGCGGTGAAGATCGATCGTGCTGATGACATCCACGTTGTGCAGGATGAACGGCTCGTTCGAGGAATTTTCCAGGAAAAACCACGCTGCTTTCTTCAACCCGCCGCCGGTATCGAGCAGCGCCTCTTCTCGCGAGATTTCAATGCGCATCCCGAAGTTGTCGTTTGCCTTCAGATACTCGACCATCATGTCGGCAAAGTGATGGGCGTTGACGATCACCTCGCGAACTTTGAAGGCACGCAGGCGCGACAGAGTGATCTCGAGCAGCGTGCGGCCGGCGACTTCCACCAGCGCCTTGGGACGCTCTTCGGTGAGCGGGCGCAGGCGGGTGCCCAGGCCGGCGGCCAGGACCATGGCTTTCATTTGTCCTGATTCTCCAGTTCAAGGTGACGCAGCGCGACTTCCAGGCCGTTCTTTTCGCGCAGGTGTTTCGCCAGTTGCTCCGCCAGATATACGGAGCGATGCTGCCCGCCGGTACAACCGAATGACACCATCAAGCTCTTGAAGCCGCGCCGCTGATACTCGCTCACGCTGGAATCCACCAGCGCCTCGGCGCTGGAGAGAAACTGATGTACGCTAGCGTGCTGATCGAGATATTCGCTCACCGGCGTGTCTTTTCCCGTAAGGGCCTTAAAGCGTTCTTCGCGTCCAGGATTGGGGAGGCTGCGCGCATCGAAGACAAATCCGCCGCCGTGGCCGGTCTCGTCTTTGGGCACGCCGCCCCGATGGAAGGAAAAGCTGAAGACCCGCACCGTCAGATTTTCCGATTCGGAAACCCGGCTCTGCAGGCGTTTCGAGTCGACCATCCTGCCGAACGCATCCATCAGCGCCGGCAGCGCAATGGGGAGCTTCACCTGGCGCAGCAGCCATCGCACGTTGTTCAGCGCGTAGGGCACGCTCTGCAGAAAGTGAACCTTCCCCTCGTAAAACCCGCGAAATCCGTACGCGCCCAGCGCCTGCATGATGCGAACGTAAACGTAGGCATAGTAGTGCTGCATGAACGCGCCGCGCTCGAGGGCGACGAACTTCGTGAGATGCTCCAGATAATGATCGAGCAAGTCCTGGCGTAGCTGAGGGGGCAAGTCGGCCTTGGCGTCGTACAGCAGGGAAGCGATGTCATATTGGAGCGCGCCCCGGCGTCCGCCCTGGTAGTCCAGAAAACAGGGCTGGCCGGCGCGCAGCATGACGTTGCGTGACTGAAAATCCCGATAGAGGAAGTAATCGTGCGCGGCACTCAGGAGAAATTTGGTCAGGCGGGCGAAATCGTCTTCCAGCGCCTGTTCATTGAAGGCGACGCCCGCGAGCTTGAGAAAATAATACTTGAAGTAATTCAGGTCCCAAGCGATGGACTGCCGATCGAAACTGGCGCGCGGATAGCACAGCTTGTAATTCAGATCGCGGCCGGCTTCCACCTGAAAGCGCGGCAGCACGGCCACAACTTTGCGATAGGCTTCGACCGCCTCGGCCGCGATGCGATCGCCGGTTCGGTTCTTTGACAGGAATTCAAAGAGCGTCATATCACCGAAGTCTTCTTCCAGATAAGCGCCGTGGCTTAAGTCGTCGGCGTAAATTTCCGGCACCGGCAGGCCGTGGCGGCGGAAATGGCGCGAGAACTCGAGGAATGCGGTGTTCTCTTCGCGCACGTCATACAGAACGCCGATGGCGCTCTGCTTGCCGCCGCCGAGGCGAAAGATCTTCCGTCCGGAGCCGCCGAGTTGCCCCTGCAGTGGCTCAACCGTCTCGGCTGGCGAGCGGAAGTGTTGCTCGAAAAGTTGCTTGAGAACGTCCATTCAGTGAGGTAGCGCCGGGCTTCTAGCTGGGGAAAGCGCTTGATCGATCACCACCGCTAAGGTTGAACTTTAGCATGTTTGCTAAAGGGAGACGGAGGCCGTAAGACCTGCGTCGCTGTAACGCTGGTGCTACGTCTTGCCTTGCATTTCCGCCGCGGGCGTGCCCTGAATGGCGGCGTCAATCAGTTCAATCATGTGCCGCACGGGCACATGCTTGCCTGCGCGCTCCAGGCTGGAAGAAATCTGCACCAGGCAGCCAGGGTTGGCCGAGACCACCATATCGGGTTTAGTCGACAGGCAGTTCCTTACTTTCATGTCGCCGAGCTGGTTGGCAGTATCTGGCTCAACCAGGTTGTAGATACCGGCGGAGCCGCAGCAGATGGCGGCATCGGGGACCTCAAGAATTTCCAGTTGAGGAATGGTCTTGAGCACCTGTCGGGGCTGGGTGCGGATGCGCTGGGCGTGCTGCAGGTGGCAGGAGTCGTGGTAGGCGATGCGTAACGGCAGCGCATGACGCACGGCCTGTGGCTCCAACTCAGCCAGGACCTCCGAGATGTCCTTGCACTTGGCAGCGAAGGCCTTGGCGCGTTCGGCGTAGCGTAGATCGTTGCGCAGCAGGTAGCCGTACTCCTTCATGCTGGAGCCACAGCCGGCGGCGTTGATAACGATGGTATCAACGCCGGCGCGCTCGAAGACGTCAATCAGGTTGCGGGCGAAATCCAGCGCCTGCTCTTCCAGGCCGGTGTGGACCATGAGTGCGCCGCAGCACTTCTGCTCACGTGGAATGATGACCTCGCATCCCTCCGCAGCTAGCACTCGCGCCGTGGCCGCGTTGACGCCGGAGAACAGTACTTGCTGCACGCAACCGGTGAGCAGGCCGACACGCTTGCGCGCCGCGCCTTGCGCCGGGATTCGGTCCGGCATGTTGGCGCGCAACTCGCGCAAGGTGATCGACGGCAGCAAAGCTTCCATGGAGCGGAGCTTTCGTGGAAGCAACTTGAGCAATCCGCTGCCTCGCACCAATGACCGCAGTCCGGAGGTTTCATAGAGCCACGCCGGCCAAAGCACTGCTTTCAGCCTCTCCGGATAGGGAAAGAGATTGAAGATCAACTGGCGATGGATGAGTTCGCCGGGCGAGCGCCGGTACTGGCGCTGGAGCTGAGCGCGCGTGGCCTCGATCAGCCGGTCGTATTTCACGCCCGAGGGGCACGCGGTCATGCAGGCCATGCAGCCAAGGCAGCGATCGAAATGCTCGACGAAAGTATCGTTCAGCCGGGCCTTGCCTTCGGCGCCCATCTTCATCAGGTAAATGCGGCCGCGCGGCGAGTCCATCTCTTCGCCCCACAGCTGATACGTCGGGCAGGTAGGCAGGCAAAAACCGCAGTGGACGCACTTGTTGTAGAGCTCCGCCGCCGGCGGATTATGCTCGTCGAAAATGGCGGTCGCGCGATTGGTGTCGTCGCCGTGGGCCATCAGATCCCCCCCAGGAAGCGTCCCGGGTTCAAAGTGCCGTCAGGATCGAAGCGCTGCTTGATGCGCACCATCACCGGTTGCGTGTCCGGAACCGGCCCCCAGACGTCGAGGCCTTGTTTGACGGCCAGCGGGCAGCCGAGCACGACCAGCGTGACGCCCATCTTCGCGAAATCGTTGCGCATAGCCAGCAGAGCTGTGCGCAGCGCTGGTTCGCTGCCCTCCAGGCGCGCGTAGCCGGCTCCAACGCCTTGCGCAACCACCTTCCATGCCAGTTTTTGCGCCCCCGCCGCGCGCTCGACCGCGGCGCATGCCTCCGCGAGCTGTGATGGCAGCACGCTGAACTTGGCAACCAGCGCTCCTTCACTGTCCCAGATTGCCTGATGCGACTTCCAGACAGTTGGTGCCGCTTCCGATGCCGCGACGGAGCCCGCGATTTGCACCATCTGCTTGAGATGCGCTTCGCAGCCGGCCGCCGTGCCGTCAAAGCGCACGTCGAGCTGCGCGTGCCCATGCTGCGCCCGCAATTGCAATCCGGTGAAGGTGAGTTTCGAGGCCATGGTCGCGAGCATCAACTGGTTGAGTGATTCCGGTGTGCCGCTGAAGCTCAAGCTGCGCGATTCGCGCGGCAGCGGATGCAGGCGAAAGATCGCCTGCACGATCACGCCCAGCGTTCCCAGCGCGCCGGTAAAGAGCTTCATCAGATCGTAGCCGGCAACGTTCTTCACCACTTTGCCGCCGCTCTTGGCTACCGTGCCATCGGGCAGGGCAACGGTGATGCCGATAATCAGATCGCGCAGCGATCCGTAGCGGACACGCAGGGTGCCGCTGTCGTTCGTCGAGAGAATGCCGCCGATCGTGGCGCGCTCCGGCCACAGCGGATCTAGGGCCAGCTGCTGTTTATGTTCAGACAGCGTCTTCTGCAGGTCGGCAACCGTGCACCCGGCTTCGACGATGACGGTCATGTCAGCCCAGGCATGCTCCAGGACGCGATTCAGGCGAGCGGTCGAGAGCACCAGATCGCAGCTGGACGCTGGATTGCCCCACCCCAGCTTGGTGCCGTGGCCGCGGGGCGCGACCTTTAATCCGGCGTTGTGGGCCCAGCGCAGCGCGCGCGCCAGATCTTCGCCCGTGCCGGGTTCGGCGACCATCTGCGGCACGATGCCGTCGATGGCATCGGCAGCCGTTGCCGGCCGCAGACTTTCTTTGCCCACAATTGCCGATAGTTCGGGCCACGAAGCTTGTGTCACAGCATCGGTCGTGGCTGCCATCAACGTTTTCTCCTTAAGGTGTGTTTCTTGAAGCTGTCATCCTTCGCGAGCCAAAGGCGAGCGGAGGATCTGGCGAAAACACCTGCGCCACCATAGCGGGTGGCGTCGTCGGTCTCCTCAGATTCTCCCGCTTCGCTTCGCTCAGCGGAAGAATGACAGGCAATACTTGATCCTTAAATCGAGCCTTCTAACCTGGTTCTCCACACAGACCATTTCAAAAGCGCTCCGCCACGCCTGCGACTTCGAGCGGGTGCGGCTTATAGACTCCGGGCTTTTCTCCGCACAATCGTGGGCGCGGGAAGACTTTGTCCGGATTCGAGAGGTTCTCGGGATCGAAAGCGCAGCGCACCAGCTGCATGGTCGCGAGATCGGGCTCGGCGTACATCTCGGCCATGAACATCTTCTTTTCTTCTCCCACGCCATGCTCGCCGGTAATGGAGCCACCGGCCTTGATGCACAGCCGCAAAATCTCGCCGGCCAGTTTCTCGGCCGCCTTGGGCTGCCCGGGGATGGCGTCATCGTAGAGAACCAGCGGATGCAGGTTGCCATCGCCAGCATGGAAGACGTTGGCCACGCGGATGCCGACCTCGGCGCTGAGCCGTTCGATCTCGCTCATCACCTGCGGCAGCGCCGTGCGTGGGATCACACCGTCCTGCACGATATACGCCGGTGCCAGGCGGCCGACTGCGGCAAAGGCAGCCTTCCGCCCGGTCCACACGCGGGCACGCTCGGCGTCGGATTGAGCCACGCGAATTTCCCATGCACCACACTTGGTGCAAACCTCATTCACTTCCTCCATCAGGGTTTCGACTTCAGCCGCCGGCCCATCGAGTTCAACCAGCAGCAGCCCGCCGCAGTTGGGATAGTTGGCCTGTACTGCGGCTTCCGCGGCTTGGATCGCGAGGTTGTCCATCATTTCAATGGCCGCCGGCAGCATTCCGGCGGCGATAATGCCGCTTACCGCCGCGCCCGCTTCGTTCGTGGTGTTGAAGGCCGCCAGCAGCACCTGGATAACTTCCGGCTTCTTGACAATGCGCAAGATGGCCTTGGTGGCGATGCCCAGCGTGCCCTCCGAACCGACGAAGACGCCTGGCAGGTCGTACCCGGGGCGGTCCACGGTCTGGCCGCCAAGATGGATGAGCGAACCATCCGCCAGCACCACTTCCAGCCCGAGAATGTGGGTGGTGGTGAATCCATACTTCAGGCAGTGGGCGCCGCCGGAATTTTCCGCCACGTTGCCGCCGATGGAGCAGACCTGCTGCGAAGAGGGATCGGGAGCGAAGAAATATCCGTCAGGCGCGACGCGAGCGGTTACGTTCAAATTCATCACGCCGGGCTCGACCACGACGCGCTGGTTGGGCAGGTCAACTTCGAGGATATGATTCATTCGTGCCAGGCTGATGACGATGCCGTTGGCCACCGGCAGCGCTCCGCCGCTCAGTCCCGTGCCCGATCCGCGCGCGACGAATGGAATCTTCTCGCGATGGCACACGCGCACGATTGCCTGCACCTGCTCGGTCGAAGTGGGCAGCAGCACGGCCTGTGGCAGCACCCGGAACATGGTGAGGCCGTCGCACTCGTAGGTGCTGAGCTGGTCCGGCTCAGTGATCAGGCCCGAGGCGCCAACGATGGAGCGAAATTCATTCAGGATTCGGGCATCCATGTGCTACTTCCTCCGCGGCGAGTACAGAGAGTGGCCCGAACAGGAGCCGCAGCGCAGTCAGCTTCGCGGGCCCCGATGGAAGGCAACACTCTACACCAAAAAGCAGGGCGCGGGGAGTGGCCGTCCAAAGGTAGTGTCTTAAAAGCCAGGAGACTGCTGGATTTCCTGGGAGCACGTTGCAAGCGAGACGTTGCAAGCAACGTCTCTACAGGTGAATTGATGTAGAGACGCAGCTTGCTGCGACTCCGGGGAGACGGTCGTGTCCTCAAGCTGCGAACCATCAACGCGGATCCAGGACACCAGGCGTCCAAGCCTGGCGCGGGTGGAACGAGCCTATGCCGGGTGATCTTCTGGTGCCATTGGCGAAGAATTCCTTGACAAAACCGTCGACCCCGAGTATCAGGGAGTGTTTTCCTAGTAGCGGACGTGTCTTAGAAAAGCAGTATCGGGCCCCAAACTACGCACGGGAGGTTGCTCCGATGACGAGACGACTGTCCCTGATGCTGGCCGTAGTACTGGCTTTCGGACTCGTGAGCCTGTCTGCAGCTCAGCAACAGGACCAATCTAATAAAGCTGCGCCGAATCCTCTTGTTCAGCTGCTGCAGAATAAGGGCGTGCTGACTCCACAAGAGGCGACAGCAATCAATCAGGCATCTACGCCTGCCGAGCAGCAAAGCCGGCTGACGCAGTTGCTATATTCCAAAGGTCTAATTACCCAAGACGAATACAAACAGACGGCTGCTGCGGAAGCCAACACGCTCTCGGATGCGCAGGGGACGTGGGTCCGGGCGGCCGCGCATGTCTCGGCCGGCGAGCCCGAACCGGCTATGGCCATGCCGCCACAGGCTCCGGCTGCACCTGCGGTTATTCCCGCAGTGGCGCCCGTGCGTGTGCTCACCAATGACCCCCCCAAGGCTGGCGGACTAGTGCCCGATATCAAGCTCGGCTCTGGCGCCAAGGTGAAGCTCTACGGGTTTGTTAAATCCACCGCTGCCTACGATTCCTCCAACCCCTACGGCATCGACTTCGAGCTGCCGGGCCTGGGCGGAATTGTCGGCGCAACCTTCCCGACAGGCGTTCCTACCGGGCTGACCTCGCCGTTCACCGCCGGCCTTGCCGGCGTGGGGAACTCCGATTCCGGTCCCAACGGGTCGCCTACGTTCTATCTCAAGGCCAGCGCCACCCGTATGGGCGCCAACTTTGAGTGGCCGGACATCGCGGGCGCGAGCAACACGCTGACAGGTCGCATCGAAGCCGACTTCGAAGGCAACTTCTCGCGTTCCCAGAACCGCAACGTCTCCTCGCTCCGCACCCGTATGCTGGCCCTGCGCTTGGCATGGGCGCGTATCGACCACAAGTTCGACGATGCCACCACCGGGTTCATCCTGGCCGGAATGGACTGGACGCCGTTCGGTTCCTCCACCCAGATGAACCTTCTGGAAACCACGGGTGGGGCCGCCTATTTCGGTAACCTGTACGAACGCTCAGCGCAGATCCGTTTCGGCCTTTGGCACGATTTCGGCACAGCTTACAACATCAAGATCGGCATCGAACCTGCGATCGCGCAGCCCGGCTTTGGCAATAACTCAACTGATGTCGGCGACCAGATCGGCGTCAGCGAACGTGACGGCATCAACTCGGGTCGGCCCGAGATCTCAGGCCGCGTGGTGTTCCAATGGCAGCTCGACAAAGCCAGAGGAGTGGCACCGGCACAGGTGATCTTCAGCGGCATGAATGGGAAGCGCGTGGAGATCGTCAATCGCGCCGCGATTGCAAACGCGGACTGCGCAGCCTCAGGAGTAGCAGGAACAGGCTGCGTGGCCGGCGCGGTCACTTCGCTGTTGGCCGCTTTTCCGCACGGTGCTGAGCCCAGCAGCGAGCGTTGGGGCGCGAATGTTGGGATCCAGCTCCCCACACGGTACGCAACGTTGGTGGCAAGTTACTTTACGGGCGCTGACCTGAAATACTACTTCGCGGGCCAGGTCTTCGGCGTCTTCAACGACAACCGCATTGGGTTGCAGAACGCCCCCGGCACCATTGGGACCGGCGGTGTGCTGATGTGCAACATCAACCCCACCAACTGTCCCAACGCGTTCAATATTGACGCCGAAGCGCCCAACGCGGCTTTCGGATGGAACCCGGCTCTGGGCGCCTGGCAGATCGTTCCGCAACGTCCGGTGCGAGCACAGGGTGGGTTCGGGCAACTCTCCTTCCCGCTGTCGCGCATCTTCGACGCCAATCCGGCGGGACGCAATGCCGGCTGGACCATTGCTTTTGCCTACGGTATCGACCAGGCCAAAGCGC
>Ga0335081_10011560_pt1 | contig 14289 bp, 11 predicted proteins | sample Lox_Sample_35_FD_206713 | JGI IMG/M metagenome (GOLD analysis project Ga0335081, IMG submission 206713) | Soil microbial communities from Loxahatchee National Wildlife Refuge, Florida, United States - Lox_Sample_3.5 | ecosystem: Environmental > Terrestrial > Soil > Wetlands | place: USA... | reverse complement strand
TTTAACGTTGCACTTGACCCTCTGTGAAGGGCCGACGACGACGACAGCCGCCTCGGGCCGATTCTTGTGGTTGAAGATGGGGACACCGATAGCATTCACAGCCGGATCGATCTCTTCCCGGCAAAAGGAAACCCTCTGTTTTCTTATTTTTTGCAGCTCGCCTCTCAGTTTTTCGGGGTCTGTAATGGTTTTGTGTGTGAAACGACGGAGGCTCCTCTTGAGAAAACTCTCGATGACCCCTTCTGTGGAAAAAGCAATAATTGCCTTTGCGCCTGCGGCCGCGTGCGTCGGCAATCGGCTGCCGATATTGGCCCGGATGCCCAGGGTCTGTTTTCCCTGAACCACATATGCAGCGATGCCGATGTCGCCCGAAATAACTTCCAAGACGACAGTCTCTCTCAGTTTTTCGCAAAGCTCGTTCAGGTAAGGCAGAGCCTGACGCAGAATGTTATCGCTGAGAGATTCGATGGCGGCTTCTCCAAGGGCGAAGACCGATGGCCCTAAGTTGAACTTTCTCGTCGAAGGGTTTTGAAAAAGAAACCGGTGCCGGGCAAGGGTCTGGAGAATTCGGTTGACCGTTGCGATATGAAATCCCGTCTTTCGGCTGAGGCTCACCGTTCCCATTTCTGAATTCCGTGGATAGAACGCCATCAGGATGCGAAGTGCCTTTTCTATGGCATTTGAATTGAGTTTTGGCTTTTCCATGCGATTATCGTATTATGAGAAAAAATATCGCGATGTGAGAATAAAGTAAATAGCAGAAAGCGGCATTTCTTGTCAAGAAAAAATATTGGGTCAAGTGAAAGGACAAGGCTTGAAACCCCTCCCGCTTTTGGGTTAAGTGCTAGGATGGGCGTCAGGGCTTTGTCCTGATCTCCCATCAAAAATCTCTCATCAAGAAGAACCCTTCGAGGGGAAGATGGGGACCTTATGAAAAGTGTGGAGATTGAGATTAATAAGGACCTGTGTACCGGCTGTCAGAGTTGCGTGGATGCGTGTTTTGTCGACGTCTTTCGCTGGAATGCTCGGGAAGAAAGGCCCATCCCGGCCTATCCGGAAGACTGCGTTTGGTGCTATGCGTGTGAAATGGCCTGTCCCGTTCGGTGTATCGAAGTGAAACCTACCGGACTGAGACGCATTCCCACTCCTTATGAATGAGTTCAGGGGTTTTTCAAGACGTAAAAGGAGTCATCCAATGGCGAATATCGAGAATTTTGGGGAGGTGGTCTCGACGGACCTACTCATCATCGGAGGTGGTTTGGCCGGTCTGGTGGCAGCGATCAAGGCGAAGGAGTATCCGATCGATGTCCTTTTGGTGGATAAACAGACCATCGGTTGGTCAGGAAAAGCGCCAAAAGTGGGCGGGGGACTTTGGGTCATGCTGCCCGATGACGATGTCGACCGATTTGCCGAATATCATGTAAGGAATATAGGATGCTATCTCAACGACCAGGAGCTCTTATATTCCTACGGCCGCGAATCGTTCGGCGCGATTGAGCAGTTGATGGCGTGGGGAGTCAAGCTTCCCCGGGATGCGGAGGGAAATCTCCAAACGGCCAGACATCCGGCCGGCTTGTGGTCTGGAACCGGAGTTGACCGGGATATGCTGTTTCCGCTGCGAACCAGGGCGCGAGAAGTGGGAGCAAAGATACTGAATAAGGTGCAGATCGTCGAACTCCTGAAACAGGGCGACCGGGCCGTGGGGGCGGTCGGATTTAATATGCTGGATGGTCGCTTCTACATTTTTAAGGCCAAGGCAACGATCTTGGCGAACGGCGGATGCAATTACCGTGTGAAGAGGTTGTGGGCTTCTGGCTGCGGAGACGGCATTGCGGCGGCCTTCCGAGCGGGGGCCGAGATGAGGAATGCGGAGTTTGGCAATTTTTTCGACGTCGATCGAAAGGATATCGACTTTCCGACGCCGAGCGGCGCCTACGCTTTTCTGTCCAATGCAGTAGGCGAGAATCTATCCGAGCGATATGTGACCAGCCAAGAACCCGACACGCCAATCTCGGTCATTTTAGGTATGGAAAAAGAAGTGAAGGAAGGGAGGGGACCGATCTATCTGGACACGTCAAAGACCCAGTGGGATCCTACCAAGCCGCCGCCGTTCTTCGCCGGTCGGTGGGGAATGCCGAAAGTCCTCGAATTCTGGCGGCTCCAAGCGTCTAAGCAACTTACGTCTCCCTCTCCCAGAGTTGAGGTGACAGCAGCGCTCAATGCCGAACTCTCTCCGTTGAGAGTGGATCATGAGATGAAAACCAACCTGGGCGGCTTGTGGGCCATCGGAGATATTTGCTACCAGGGCTCCGCCTGGGCGGGGGCGGTCCCCGCGCCTCCCGGGAGGCTGAGGGGCTCGGGCGTGATGAATACTTTATTCACTTCCCTCAGGGGAGGACCTTCCGCAGCACACTTTGCCGCGGAGGCAACATCACCCAAAGTGGATGGCGCGGAAGTACAGCGATTCAAGGAGGAAATCTTTACGCCTCTGAAGCGTGAGAAGGGACTTTCGCCCGACGATGCCATTTATGCAATTCAGGATGTTGTCTGCAAGATTAAGTATAATCTGCGGAGAAGCAAAGAGAGGCTGGAGGAAGCGATCTCCAAAATTGAAGAGTTACAACATCGATTGTCTGACCTACATGCCAAGGATAGCCATGGCTTGGGAAAGTGCCATGAAGCAAAGAGCATGGCCTTATGTGCCGAGATGACGCTCCGGGCGGCTCTGATGAGGACCGAAAGCAGAGGATCCCACTACCGGGAGGATTATCCGGCGCGTGACGACCGAAATTGGCTTAAGTGGGTCATCGTCAAACAGAAGGCTGGACAGATGGCGCTTTCGTCCGAGCCCGTCCCCATCGAGAAGTATAGAATCAAACCCTAACACTCGAAATCTTTCGGCGTTTCATCCCCAGCCCCTTTCGAGTGCCCAACCCAAGGACAAAACATGGTCATCGGGGGAGTGGGGGCCTCCGTGTGATACTCACCGCGATACTCACACTGACCAATGACTGATTGGTTTCTGAGTGGCCGATGGGGTTGCAACCCTTCCAAACCGTGCATTTCTGAATCCAACTTATCTTCCCGGCAGCCACAGCGGAATGGCCGGGAAGAGTATGCACAATCCGATGGCCACGATCTGCAGTCCCATGAAAGGCAGAACCGATTTGATAATGTCGCTCATCGTGTAATGATCCGGGGCGACCGCCTTCATCGCGTACAAGACGATCCCGAAAGGTGGCGTGATCATCCCCAACTCCAAATTGACCACGGCAATGGCTCCAAACCAGATGGGGTCGAGTCCCAGCGCCACGATTGCAGGGATGAACGTGGGCATGGTAATGAGAATAATGGCCATCGTATCCATGAAACAGCCGAGAAAAATCATGACCAGCTGCATGATGGCCATGACGACCAGGGGGTGGACGGGCAGCTTCAAGACCCCCTCGGCCATGGCCTCGGTGGCACCGGTGAAGGCGAGCACCTGGCTGAATCCCTTTGCCCCCGCCATAATCAGAAAGATGATCCCCGTGATTCTGAGCGTGCCGAAGACCGTCTTCCTGATCACGAGTAAGTTCAGGCGCCTCTTGGCCGCCGCCACGACGAGGGTTGCGATCGCACCGCTGGCCGCCGATTCCTCCGGGGTCGCAATGCCCAGCAGCATAAATCCGATGACGGAAAAGATGATCGCCGCGACGGGAAAAACATTGCTCGCCAGGTTTGAAAGCTTCTGTCTGAGAGGGATTTGGGGTGGCTCCTGGGCCGGGGCAAGGGAGGGATTGACTGCGCACCGCGCCACGATATAAACTGCATAGAGCAACGCCAATAACAACCCTGGACCGATGATGGCCAGTAAGATCTTGCCCACGGACAACTCACTGATCGAAGCCAAGAGGACGGCCGTGATGCTGGGGGGAATCAGGACGGCCAGACTGCCGGCGCTCAGAATCGGGCCAAAGATCATTGACTTGTGGTAGCCCTGTTTCTCCATTTCCGGTAGAAGGGTTGCAGAGAGGATTGAGACGCTCGCAACACTGGCACCCGTAAGGGTCGCCAGGAGCACACCTGCTCCGACAGCCAGGAGGCTCTGCCTTCCCGGGAGGCGGCCGAGCCATTGATCCACGGTGGCGACGACGTTTCCGCCCAGACCCGAGTGGAACATCAGTTCCCCCATGACGATGAACAACGGAATCGGGGCGATCGTAAACGTCGCGAGAGAGCTATAGACGCTTACCACCATCTGGTCAAGGCCGCCGGGCCAGCCGAAAAGAAGAATGGCTCCGGTCACGTTGATGAAAAGGAAGCAGAGGGCAATCGGCATGCCTGTCAGCATGAGCACGACCAAAATGCCGATGATGATTGCGAGTGCGACTTGCCAATCCATGCTTTTCCTATTCCCTAATCTCCCGCGCTTCGCGTATTCGTTTCCTCTCCTCCAAGTTTCTTCCAGTTGGCGACGAAACCGATGATCTTTCGTACCAATTGAACGAGAAGCATCAAAAAGCCCAGGAAGATGATGGCCGTAAAGATGAATTTGGGAAGCCTCAATAAGGTTGCCGTGAAATAATGGGTACGATAGAAGTCCAGGGTGACTCTCAGGCTGAATGAGCAGAGAACCACGAGGACGATGGCGCCGATCGTATAGGTGATCGCGTTGAACCCGCTTTGCGCCCTCGGACCGAGCTTATCGATCAGGAGGTCCATCTTGATATGCCCGTCCGTTTCCATGATCCATGAAGCCAGCAGGAAAGGGAAAGAAAGAATGATGTACTCGCTGATTTCATTGACCCATCCGAGAGGGTGATTGAAGAGACCGCGGAGAACAATGTTGGCCCCCACCATAAATACCAGTGCCCCGAGCAGCACGGCGGCAAAATAGAACAAGACCATATTGAGCCGATGAAAGATCCGGTCAAAAGCTGCAATGAATTTCACGATTTTCCTCTTTCCGCCTCTGAACGATTAAGGCCGACGGTCGGCGAGAACGCCTATTTTCGAGCGGGTGATAGCAAAGCCCTCAATTTGGGGGCTTGATTGGGAAACCTCTTGAGCTGATCCGCCCAGGTGGCGTCGTAGGCCTTGTCCCGGAGCCACTTTCCCATTTCGGGCGAAAACTTATAGACCTGCACGCCGCTGTCGCTCATTTTCTTGTAGGCCTTATCGATCACGCTCTGGTGAAGATCCGCGCTGTACTTTTCGTAGCGGGCCATGGCCTGAATGATGATCTGCTGTAGGTCGGCGGGGAGGTTGTTCCAGGCTCTCAAATTCATTAAGACCGATAGAGACCCGTCAAAAAAACCCGGCTGGGGCGCGAATTTGGTAACCTGATAGGTCCCCGATGCGACAATCTGCTCTGCGGTCGTGCTGCAGACACCATCCGCTGTGCCGCGTTCCATCGAGGTATAGTAATCCGAGGGGCCGCTCAGATTAACGGCTGTCGCCCCCCATGCGGCAGCGGCCAGAGCCGTCGACGTGGTGGTTCCCATGCGATACCCTTTGAAGTCTTCGGGCTTTTCAATCTTCTTATTTGAGAAAATTGAGAAGAAGGAGAGATCATTACAAGGAAGGCCCCTTCCGAGATAACGGAGACCTCCCGGTACGCAGAGACTGACCAGATAATCATACGCCCCGCCGGGTTTACGCTCCTCGTCAAAGGAAATCTCTCTTAGAATGGCTCCTCCGACTCCGGGTGCCATTTGTTCATAATTACCGACCGCGCTGAAGCCCATATCGACGACCTTGTTTTGTATGGCCTTGCCCGTATCGGGAAAAGGAACGGTTTCGGGGCCCCCCTTATGCTCGAAAACCAACCTGCCTTTTGAGAGCTCAGTCACCTTTTCGACGAACCCTTTCTGAAAACCTACGGTGACCGAATGCGTCTTGGGAAAAGCAGAAATCCACGTGAGCTTGTAAGATTTGACCGGTTCACCCTTGGGGGAAGGTTGAGCCCAGGCCCAGGATGTGGTCAGAGCAAGTGCAACCAAAACAGTCAGGATCCGTCCGACCTTGGCCGATAACCTTTTATGCTCCATCTCTTTCCTCCGTTTGCTTTATTGATGAATATTGGTTTCATACCGGGATAACGTCTCTGTAATCCATCCCGGTTTTGCCCGACCTGCCCCGAATTTGTTCTCGAACGGGTTGAACCTAAAAGAAAGAGACTTGCATGTCAAGAAGAAAATAACATAAGGCTCTCTCAATCCATTTGCTTCCGGGGCGGGGAAACAGCTTCACCGAGGCTCATAGTCGCAACAAGCGTTCCGCGTTAAAGTGATAGATTTTTTCCTTGTCCGAGTTGCTGATCGGCGTCCTTTCAATATCTTCCACCGCCTCTTTCATCCCTGCATAGGGGTAATCGGCGGCAAAGAGAACGTGATCGATCCCCATCGCGTTGATCGTACAGATCAAAGCCTCGGGTCTATACCTGCCGCTGGTCGTAACATAAATATTCTCTTTGACATATTCAGAAAGCTTTTTGCTCAGTTTCCTCGGCTTAAAGGACATGGCATACCCCTCATCCAGGCGGCCAAGGAGGAAAGGAAGCGTTTCCCCCAAATGCCCGAGAATCAGGCTGGCCCTGGGGAAAGCATCAAAGACTCCCGCTCCTGCGATTCGGAGGGCGTGAGTGGCAGCCTCAACGACCCAGCTCCAGGCGGGGCCCATCAGCTCAGAGTGTCCTTCATAGATTTTTCTCCCCTCCAGAGCGGGTTCGGCGACGTGTAAGTATATCGGGACCGTAAGGGCTTCGGCGCGCTCCCAGATCACCCAGAACTTATTCTCGTCGAGATACTCCCAATTCGTGTGTCCCTGAATCATGGCCCCTCTGAATCCGAGTTGCGTCACCGTCCTCTCGAGTTCATCGGCCGCGGCCTTGGGGTTCTGTGTCGGCAGAGAGGCCCAGCCTGCAAAACGGCCGGGGTACTTGCGAATGATTTCCGCCTGCGCGTCATTGAAGCTTCTCGCCGCACCTATGGCAGTAGCCGCATCTTCAGCGGCCTGGATCCCCGGAGAATTGCTCGCGAGCACCTGCATGGTGATGCCGCATTGGTCCATCAAAGGAAGACGGAATTTTTCAAAATCGCCGATACGGGGCAACACGTGAGGATTCGCTTTCGGGTCGTTCGACAGGGGAACTTTTGTTCTTGCCAGCCATTTACGCCGTATCTCCTCTATCTCGGGGTTATGCCAATGTTCCTCAATGCAAATCTTCTTCATCTTCGCCCCGCCTCCCTTCACACTAGTCATCGTTTGGACCTTTGCGTGGTCTTCCTGGCCGGCACGTCTTTCCAAAGGACATGCATTGAGAACTATTTTAAGACAATTGTCGCAATCCGCCAACTTCTTCTGCGATGTCCATTGACGCAGGTCCTCTGTTGGCCCTTTGATCTGCATGTGTTTGACATACCGCTTTATCTATCCTATATTCGATTCAGCCCAGAGGGAATCATGATCCAACATAGGAAGACGGATCTGAATCTTCTTCTCCATCAGGATGAAATATTTTCTCTTATTAATTTCTAAGGGGGTTGTTCATGAGAACGAAGCATAAGATGACGGCTGTGCTGATTGGATGGGTGATTGCTTTTGCCGTGTTGTTCGATCAGCCCGTATTCGCCGATGATCGGGACAAAGTGGTCGGAGTCTGGAAGCTTGTCTCGGTCGTCTACGAGGATGTCCAAACCAAAGAACGAACGCCGGTGCTGGGCGAGCACCCGAAGGGCTGCCAGATCGCCACACCCAAAGGCCGCTGGCTCGCGCTGGTGACCGGCGAGGGGCGAAAGCTGCCTCAGACCGATGCGGAGCGGAGTGACGCCTTGAGGACGATGATCGCCTACACGGGTCAGTTTCGGGTTGAGGGCGGCAAGATTATCACCAAAGTCGAAGCCGCATGGAATGAGGCATGGGTTGGCACGGAACAGGAGCGATTCTATCGATTTGAGGGCGACCGGTTGCTTCTCGAAAGCCCGCCGCAACCTCATCCCAACCTTCTGGGCAAAGTGGTGCGCATCATCGTCATTTGGGAACGGGAGGAATGACCTTTCATTCTTACAGGAGGAAGCGATGTATCTTTCGGATGGCGAAAAGGAGAGAAGATTTGCGCTGCTTCGTAAACAGATGGCGGGAAAAAATATTGACGTCCTCCTGGCTTATGGCAACAGCGTCAGCGTTGGATCCTTCGGGGCAGGGAGCTTCCGGTACCTGACCGATTTTTTTCTGGTCGCCGGGGACGGCCTGCTTCTTTTCTTCTCTGGAAGCGATCCAATCCTGTGGGTGGGCAATGACATCCACGAGCACCAGGCCTTAAAAGCATCGTGGGTTCGAGACGTGAGAATCAGTAGTTCCTATGGACTGGAGGCTGTCAAGGTGATTAAGGAGAGAACGAAAGGAAATGGTCGTCTGGGACTCTCCAGCCTGAAAAACCTTCCGGCCAGTCTCTACCAGGTTCTTCAAGAAAATTTGCCTTCCTGTGAATGGATTGATGCGGATCCGATCCTTCTCGATATGAGGCTCTCGAAGAGCGCGGAAGAGCACCGGTTGCTCAAGCAGTCGGCGGGGATTGTTGACCAGGGATTTCAGACCCTCTTAAAATCCGTGAGGCCCGGCGTTACAGAACGGGAACTGGTCGGGATTCTGGAAGCCTGCCATCGCGGGCAGGGATGCGACCGGACGTTCAATCTCATCTCTTCCGGTCCCTTTCCTCGAAAAAGCAAGAGCGAGTCTGCAGTCCTCCTCTGGGCTCCCTCAGACCGGGAGATCAAGAGAGGGGATGTTCTTGTTTTAGAGATGACGGCAGCTTACGGAGGCTACTGGAATCAACTGGTCCGTGCCGTCGGGGTGGGTCAAGAGAACCGCGATCTCTCCTCTTTCCATCGGGCGATTCTTCGGTCGACGGAGGTAGGGTTGAACTCGATGAGACCGGGAATTCGAACGGCGGATTTTGTAGCCGCCATGAGCCGGGAGGGGGAAGGGATGGGATTTAAACTGAAGGAGCCCGTCGGACACTACACGGGCCTTGACCTGGTGGATGCTCGAATCAACCCGGGCATCGATCTGATCTTGAAACCAGGCGCCTCTGCGATTCTCCATCCCGTTCTGGAAAACAGCGATGGCATTCGCCTGTTCTGGGGGCAAACCTATCTGGCCATGGAAAAGGAAACGTCGTCTCTTAACGCCACGGACGACAAGTTGGTGTTTATTTCTTAAGGATCCATTCGTCGGGAGATGAGCTTGAGCGGAATGGTTTTAGTCAGAATCGAAAGGAGGAAAAGACAGTGGATGAAAGAATCAAAATCGTCGGGCGAATCACCTTCGGTATCCTGTTTCTGTCTTGCTTGGTTTTTGCCATCCTGGGCGCTCGTACGCTCACTGCCGCAGATCTGAGCAAAGTAAAGCTTGCGACGCTTGCTGGCACACAACAACCCATCTTTTTTGTCGCTCAAGAGAAGGGGTTTTTGGCTGAACAAGGGATCGAGGTGGATGTCGAAAACATCACTTCCGGGGGCAGCATGGTGATTGAGGTCATGGCGGCCGGCCAGGCCGATCTGGGGGTCTCTGCCCCGGGAGAATTGATGCTTGCGATAGAGAAAGGCGTTCCCGTCAAGCTGGTTGGGGCTTTCGAATATCAATTTATTGACAAGCAAGGGAGGTCCTGGGATGGGGCCGTCCTCGTCTGCGAAGATTCGGACAGTTATAAGAAGCTGGAGGACCTCCGGGGCAAGAAGGTCGCGGTGGTCGATGTCGGCTCTGTCTATAACTATTACTTGCGATATCAGTTAAAAAAAAGAGGGATGGATCCGGATAAGGATGTGAACATCCTTCCCATCCCGTTTACTCAGATGCAGAGTGCCTTGGTCAAGAAACAGGTCGATGCCGCCTTCATGCTGCCGCCGATCTATGCCATGGCGAAGAAGGACATCCCCTTAAAAATCCTAATGGAAGGGACGAGGATCTCGGAGCTGAATATCGATTTATCGGCGGGGATCGGCGTCAACGACAAATTTGCGAAGAAAAATCCAGACCTCATCGTAAAATTCATCAAGGGGTTGATCAAGTCCGAACAGTTCATCGTCAAAGATATCAAGGAAACAAACGGGGAATTTGTAAAAAACGTCGTCCAGAAGAGGATGAAATACAAGCCGGAATTCCTCGAGGCGTGGTACGCCTATCGGGGTTCCTACGGCCGAGAGTGGGATTACGTCAATCCGATTCAGGTTCCCCGGAGCATGATCCCGAGATTATCGGAAATCTTCGTAGCCGAGAGACTGCTGAAAAAACCCATTACCTCTGAAAAGGTCATCGATGATTCCTATATCAAAAAAGCCTATGCCGAGCTTGGCATGAAATGGGACGACACGAAGGGGCGCTAGAGAATGGATGGGAGTGGCCGACCGCCTTCGCCCCGGGACGGAGTTCGCGGATGCCACTTCAATGGCCTATGACGAAATAGGGGAGTTAGCCGGTGTATAAAATAGAGATTCAGGATGTATCCAAGGTGTTTCGGAGCGGCAAGTCCCCTGACATCGTCGCCCTCAAGGGCATTCGCTTGAATGTCAAAGAGGGAGAATTTGTGACCATCGTCGGGCCATCCGGCTGCGGTAAGAGCACGCTTCTGTATCTGATCGCGGGACTGGAAGTTCCGACCGAAGGACAGATTTTGATCGACGGGAATAGGGTGAATAAACCGGATCCCAAGGTGGGAATTGTATTCCAGGAATTCCGGATTTTTCTGTGGAGGACGGTTTTTAAGAATGTCCTCTTTGGGCTGGAGGTTCAAAATAAGTTGCCGAGAGACAGGCAGGTCGCATTGGCAAAGAAATATATTGAGATGGTCGGGCTAAGCGGTTTTGAGAATCGGTATCCGAAAGAACTTTCAGGAGGTATGAAGCAGAGGGTGGCCATTGCCCAGACGTTGATCTGCAGCCCGGAAATCATCTTGATGGACGAGCCTCTGGGTTCGGTCGATTCTCTGACGAGGGAAGTGCTCCAGCACGAAATCATGAGATTATGGGAGAAAGAAAGAAAAGCCATCCTGTTTGTGACCCACAGCATTGATGAGGCCATCTTTCTCGGGACCCGCGTGGTTGTCTTTTCCGCGAGACCCGGAGTGATCCGGGAAACGTTTGACATCGATTTTCCCTACCCCCGGACAGGAGAGGAAAAGAACGATCCGAAATTCGGCAAACTGCGCAGCAGGATCTGGGACGTCATCGAAAGAGAAGTGGTCAAAACGAAATGACGGGAGAATACCGGGGCATCCCTGTGGGGAAAACATGAATCTTTCGGTTCGATTCATTATAGGCTTTGTCAAGAAGTGGTACCCGCTGATTCTACTGATCTGCGTATGGGAGTTGGTGTCGAGAACCAAGATGGTCGATCCCTTTTATCTTCCTCCTTTTACCTTATCGATGAAGGCCCTGTTGGAAGGGCTGTTTGTCAACGGAGACATCTGGCTCCATATCGAGATGAGTCTTTTCCGGGCCGTCGCGGGCCTCATCTCTTCTATCATCGTGGGAACGATCATCGGACTTCTGATGGCGCGCTATGCCTCGATGAACAGTTTTTTGGATCCTTTGATCTCCATCATCTTCCCCACCCCCAAACTGGCGCTGTTTCCCGTCTTGATCTTCTGGTTTGGAATTGGACAGGTGTCCAAAATCCTTTTGATCGGGATGACCTGTTTCTTTCCCGTCGTCGTCAATACCTACGCGGGAGTCAAGAATGTTGACAAATACCTTATCTGGAACGCGACTACCAAGGGAGCTTCGGGGCGTCAAATCCTGCAGAAGGTAATCCTTCCGGCGGCCATGCCTTTCATTTTCACGGGCATTCGGGTGGCCTCTTCCTTTGCCTTCATCCTGATCGTGGCTTCTGAAATGATCGCAGCCAATGACGGCTTGGGCTTTTTCATTATCGCCGCGGAGAGGACCTTCAACTCCGACGTGATGTTTGCAGGAATCATCCTGATTGGCGTTCTCGGCTTCGGGTTCGATCGGTTGATCCTTTACCTGCAGAAGAGGCTATTTGTCTGGAGAGACATTGGAGAAGAAAGGGCTCCCGGTATTTGAGCCCTCGATGTTCACGGGTTTCGATTCTATGGATGTCTAGAAGGAGGAAATGGCAATGGAAGTAAGAAGAAGAGGTCGAGGAAGAATCTGTTTGCTTTTCGTTTTAGCCTTTTGCTTTATTGGCGTAAATTGGGGCAGCGCTTCCGCTGCGGAATTGAGGAAGCTCAAATTTGCCACCCTCGCCGGAACGACACAGCCTGTCTTTTTTGTCGCCCAGGACAAGGGGTTTCTGGCGGAAGAAGGCATCGATGTGGACATCGAGACGGTGACGTCAGGAACCAGCATGGTGATTGAGATCGTCGCGGCCGGCCAGGTCGATATCGGAGTCTGCGCCCCCGGCGTGACGATGCTGGCCATTGAAAAAGGAGTTCCGATTAAACTCGTAGGGGCTTTCGAGTATCAATTTATCGACAAGCAGGGGAGGTCCTGGGATGGGGCCGTCCTGGTCTGTGAAGATTCGGACAATTATAAGAAGCTGGAGGACCTCCGGGGCAAGAAGATCGCGGTGAGCGATGTGGGCGCCATCTACAATCAGTACTTAAGGTATCAACTGAAAAAAAGGAAGATGGATCCGGATAAGGATGTCAGCATTATCCCCATCCCCTACACCCAGATGCAAAGCGCCCTGGTCAAAAAGCAGGTCGATGCGGCATTCATACTGCCGCCGACCTACGCGATGGCCAAAAAAGACATGCCTCTCAAGATCCTCATGGAGGGGACAAAAGTTTCTGAGATCGGGGTCGATCTGTCAGCGGGCATCGGGGTCAACGAAAAGTTCGCCAAGAAAAATCCTGAGGTCGTTGTGAAGTTCATCAAGGCCCTGATTAGATCCGAACTCTTCATCGTCAAAGACATTAAGGAAACGAACGGAGAATACGTCAAGAACAGCGTTCAAAAAAGGATGAAATACAAGCCGGAGTACTTGGAGGCCTGGTACACCCACCGCGGCTCCTACGGTCGGGAGTGGGATTTTGTAAATCCCCTTCAAATTCCGTCGAGCCTCGTCCCCAAATTGTCGGAGATCTTCATCTCTGAGAAGCTCCTGAAAAAACCCCTTACTCCTGAGAAGGTGATCGATAATTCTTTCATTAAGAAAGCGTACGCGGAACTCGGTATGAAATGGGACGATAAAAAGGGACAGTAAAAAGGTTCTCAGGATACAGGTCTAAAGCCGATGGGGCCGCAAACAGAGCTTTAAGTTCTGGTAAGTTCTGGTTGAACAAATTCGGCAAATCGTGTATATTTCAAGCAGTCATTGAGAGGGTGAGGAGGGAGAAGGGCACGGGGATCTCAATTCGGGCGTCAGCCCGAAACGGATCAAATTCCAAGATGGAGAAGGAGGTCATTTGAATGAAGGAAGTCGTCATTACCTCAGCCGTACGAACACCGATTGGAGCTTATTGCGGAGCCATGCGCGAAGTACCGGTGGAAAAATTGGCAGCCACTGTCCTGAACGAAGCGGTAAAGCGTTCTAACGTCAATCCGATAGAGGTCGATGATGTCGTTCTATCGCAGGCCTACGCCGGCGGCGAATCGCCCAACCTGGCACGTTTGGCTTTGCTGAAGGCGGGCTGGCCGATCGAAGTTCCGGGCATTACCGTTGACAGACGCTGTTGCGGCGGAGTGGCGTCTTTGTGGACCGCCGCGATGGAAATACAGGCGGAATACGCGGAGGTCGTTGTCTCCGCCGGAGCGGATAGCATGAGCCGTGCGGAATTCTATATTCCGGGCGAATTCCTCAAATGGGGGATCGGGGGCAAAACGGATCCCAAATGGGGATTTTTCCCGAGACAGCACGGCAGCTTGAATCTGTGGGGAATTCCCTTTTATGACAGAATCCAGCGCGGCCGGCCAATGCACCAGCCGATCGAGCGTTTTGGCGAACTCAACTCCATGATGACTTGGGCCGAAACAGCCGCAAAAAACGAAAACATCAGTCGTTCAGAAGCGGATCAGTGGTCGATTCGTTCCCACCAGAAGGCCATTGCTGCGACGGATTCCGGAAAATTCAAGGGGGAGATTGTCGCTGTGCCTGTCCCAGGGAAAGGCGGGGAAGTTCCGTTTGATACGGATGAGACCCCGCGTCGCGATACGACGTTAGAGCTGCTGGCTAAACTAAAACCGGTCTATACCGGAGGTGTATGCACGGCTGGCAACTCGTCGAGCGAGAACGATGGGGCAGCGGCGATTGTTCTGATGACGCCTGAAAAGGCCGCCCAGCACG
>Ga0335081_10011559_pt1 | contig 14289 bp, 13 predicted proteins | sample Lox_Sample_35_FD_206713 | JGI IMG/M metagenome (GOLD analysis project Ga0335081, IMG submission 206713) | Soil microbial communities from Loxahatchee National Wildlife Refuge, Florida, United States - Lox_Sample_3.5 | ecosystem: Environmental > Terrestrial > Soil > Wetlands | place: USA... | reverse complement strand
GCGGCTTCTTCCCGCGCGAGCCCCTGACGTTCTTCGGCTACCCGCACGACGGCGGCAAGTTCAGCGCCGGCGCCGCCTCCCGCTGCGTGGGGATCGGCAAATGCCGGGGCGACGAGGGCGGGGTGATGTGCCCGAGCTACCGCGTCACCCGGGAGGAGGAGCACTCCACCCGGGGCCGCGCCCGGCTGCTCATGGAGATGGTCCGGGGCGAGGTGATCACCGAAGGCTGGCATTCCACCGAGGTCCGCGACGCCCTGGACCTGTGCCTGGCCTGCAAGGGCTGCCGCAAGGAATGCCCGGTGGGCGTGGACATGGCCACCTACAAGGCGGAGTTCCTGGCCCACCACTACGCGGGCCGGATCAGGCCCGCGGCCCACTACTCGATGGGCTGGCTGCCGCTGCTCGCCCGGCTGGTGACCGCGGTGCCCGGCCTGGCCGGAATGGTGAACCTGGCCGGCCGCACTCCGGGTCTTTCTTCTTTGGCCAAACGGGCCGGCGGAATTGATGCCCAGAGAGAGCTGCCGCGCTTCGCCGGGCAGCGCTTCACCACCTGGTACGCGCACCGCACGAAAACCTCCTGCGCCCCTCCCGCTGTGCATGCGTCGTCCGCCCCTGGAATCTCTCAGCCCCCGGAGGGCCGCCGGGTGATCTTGTGGCCGGACACCTTCAGCAACTACTTCCATCCCGAAGTCGCCCAGGCAGCCGTCACTGTGCTGAAGCGGGCGGGATTCCAGGTCGACATGCCGGCCAAGCCGCGACGCTGGCTTCCGAGCCGAAGAACCCAACAGCCTCCCTCGGACACGCCATTGTGCTGCGGGCTGACCTGGATCTCCACCGGCCAGCTCGGGATGGCCCGGCGCATGCTACGCCGCACCGTCAAGGCCCTGCTGCCCGACCTGCGGGCCGGCGTCCCGGTGGTGGTCCTGGAGCCGAGCTGCGCCGCAGTGTTCCGCGCCGACGCGGCCGAACTCCTCGGCAGCGACGATGCCCGGCTGCTCGCCGAGCGGACCAGGACCCTGGCCGAACTGCTCGTAGAGACCGGCTGGCAGCCGGACGGGCTGCCGGGAAGCCTGAGCCGGGAGGGCCAGGCCAGGGCCCGCAGCGGCCGCGCCATCGCGCAGGTGCACTGTCACCAGCACGCCATCATGGGCTTCGGTGCCGACACCGAGATCCTGCGCCGCTGCGGCGTGGACGTCGATGTGCTCGACACAGGCTGCTGCGGCCTGGCCGGGAACTTCGGTTTCGAGCGCGGCCACTACGAGGTGTCGGCTGCCTGCGCGGAGCGGGGCCTATGGCCTGCGGTCCGCGCGGCCGACCCGGAGACGGCCATCCTGGCCGACGGGTTCTCCTGCCGCACCCAGCTCGCCGCGGGCCGCACCGGCCGGGACGGTCTTCACCTGGCCCAGCTCCTGGCCCAGCTCACTGCAGATACGGAAGAGATGCCATCCTCCGACATGCCGTCAAAGTCGGCGCGATGAGCCCAGTCAGCCGCATGCCAGGACTGCTTGTGCGGAGCCTTCACCTTGGTGACCTGGATGGTCAGATCGTCGCGCAGTTCATCCCGGGGGAAGCCGGCCACAAGTCCGATGAGCAACCAGCCGACGAGGACCGAAGCCGTGAGTGTCATGACCGCTCCCAAGACATGCCTAGCCGCGCCGAGGCTCAGTAAGGCCTGCGGCCCGGCGCGTCAGCCGCGCCGGTAACGTTCTGCATCCACCGTGCGGAGGGCCAGGCCATGGCCGGGCCGGTCCGGGTCGGGTCGCATGGCGCCGCCGGACGCGTCGAGCACGCCCTCGAAGAGCAGCCGCTCGATGCGCTGGTGGTCATGGAAGTACTCGGAGTGCCGGAAGTTGGGCACCGCCGCCCCCACGTGCGCATGCAGGTTGGGCGCGCAGTGGCCGGAGACCTGCAGGTTGTGCGCGGCCGCCAGGGCCGCGCCGCGCAGGAACTCGCTGATCCCGCCGCACCGGGTCACATCGAGCTGCAGGCAGTCCACGGCGCCTGCGCCGATCAGCCTCGCGGAGTCGGCCAGCGACCAGCTGTACTCGCCGACCGCGACGTCCGGCCGCACCTGCTCGCGTACTGCCGCCAGGCCGGCGAGGTCCTGTGATGACACGGGCTCTTCGAACCAGCTGACGCCAATCGCGCCGAGTTCGCCAGCTACCCGGACCGCCTGCCCGACCGAGTAGCCGCCGTTGGCGTCCACGTACAGCTCGACGTCCGGCCCGATCACTTCTCGGGCGAGTTCCGCCCGGGCGAGGTCGCGGCGCTCGTTGCCGCCCCATGACTCGCCGATCTTGATCTTGATCCGGGGGATGCGTTCCTTCTCGGTCCATTCGCTGAGCTGCTCGCGGGTCCGCGCGTCGTCGTAGCTGGTGAAGCCACCGCTCCCGTACACGGGCACCTCCTCGCTGGCCCGGCCCAGCAGGTCGGTGAGTGACCGGCCGAGCAGCCGGGCCTTCAGGTCCCACAGCGCGATGTCGACCGCCGAGATGGCCATCGCGGCCACGCCCGGACGCCCGATGTTGCGCACCTGCCGCGCCATTGCCTCCGTCGTGCCCGCGATGTCGAACGCGTCGCGTCCGATGACCGTGCCGGCCAGATCCCCGGTGACGACCGCCTGCGCCGCGGCCGAGGTGTAGCTCCAGCCCAGGCCCTGCTCACCACCCGCGCGCGCGGTCACCACGACCATGGTCGTCTTGTCCCAGGCGAGCGTGCCGTCCGCCTCGGGAGCATCGGTCGGTATGACATAAACGGCAGTCTCGACCGCCGTCATCACGGGTCCGGTCACGCGCGCGCCTTCCTGGTCGGCTGGAAACACCTCACTACCTCCCCTGTCCCAGCTCAAACCGCGTCCGTCCGCACCCCGTCTGGCGCCTGTTTCGCCGACGTCCCTGCGGGTAGCGGGCGACGGGACGAGGCAGAGGAGGCTATGTGGCTCAGACGGTTGTCATCACCGGAGCAAGCGCGGGCATCGGGCGGGCCGCGGCCCGCCTGTTCGGCCAGCGCGGGGACCGTGTCGGGCTGATTGCCCGCGGCCGGGCCGGCCTGGAGGCCGCCGTCCGCGATGTCGAGCTGGCCGGCGGCACCGCGCTCGCCGTTCCGGCGGACGTGGCGGACTTCGCCCAGGTAGACGCGGCCGCGCGGCAGATCGAGGACGCTCTCGGGCCCATCGACGTGTGGGTTAACGTTGCGTTCACGTCGGTGTTCGCCCCGTTCTCCGAGATCACCCCGGAGGAGTTCCGCCGGGTGACGCAGGTGAGCTACCTCGGGTTCGTGCATGGGACCATGGCGGCGCTGGCCCGGATGCGGCCGCGCGACCGCGGGGTCATCGTGCAGGTCGGGTCGGCGCTCGGCGAGCGCAGCATCCCGCTGCAATCCGCCTACTGCGGGGCCAAGCACGCGATCAACGGGTTCACCTTCTCGCTGCGCTGCGAACTCCTGCACGACAAATCCGGTGTCCACGTCACGGCCGTCCAGATGCCGGCGGTGAACACACCCCAGTTCTCCTGGGTGCGGTCAAAGCTGCCCCGGCACCCGCAGCCGGTTCCGCCGATCTACCAGCCGGAGGTCGCGGCCCGCGGGATCGTCTTCGCGGCCGCCCATCCGCGCCGCAGGCAGTACTACGTGGGGGCGACGACGACGGCAACGATTCTGGCCAACCGGATGGTGCCTGGCCTGCTGGACCGGTACCTGGCCAGGACCGGCTACTCCTCGCAGCAGACCGGCGGCCGTGAAGGCTCCGGCCGGCCGGGCAATCTCTGGGCGCCAGCCGATAACCCTCCGGGGGCGGACTACGGCGCACACGGCGAGTTCGACGACAAGTCGCATCCGCACAGCGCGCAGCTGCTCTTGTCGCATCATCGGCTGGCGGCCGCCGCCGCGGCGGCGGCCGCCGCGGCGGGCGTGGTAGTGGCCAGCCGGGCCCGCCGCCGGCGACCCGAAGTCCGGTAACAGACGACAACCAGCGGTACTACGAATGCCAGAGCCATCACCATGAGCTACCTGGCGTCCGCGACCGCACCGACTTCAGTTCGAGCGCCGTGCGCAGCATGATCCGGACCGGCTCATGCGTCAGCACCTCGTGCCGTTCATTGTCGTAAGCGGGCTGCTGCGTTCCTTCCAGCGATCTGTGCCTGCGGGACCTAACGGCCGCGCGGCGAGCTGGGCCGGGATGCCTCCGGTCCAGAGCCGCCGCGCATCCCGGCGTGACCGTCATTCGCCTCCCCGGCCAGTCATCGCATCGCGCGCCTTATCTGCCGCGGCGACCGCGGGCCCGGCCGCCTTGAGCACTCCGGGGGATGCAGGTGCGTGCGGGTGCGGCCGGGTGGGCGCGGTCTTCTTGCCCTCTGCGATCTGGATGCCCAGCTCGGCGGCCCTGTCGCTGTTCAGCGCCGTGCGCATCGCGGGCCACACCTGTGTCTCTTCGAACTCGATGTGGTCCCGGGCCGCGCCGATGAACGTGCCGAGCAGCTTCTCGAATTCGGCGTCGCTGGCGTCGAGCTTATCCAGTTCGGCCAGCACCTCCTTGGCCTCCTGCTCCTGGCCGGTGGCCTGGTCGGCCAGCGCGTCGCCGTTCTGGAGGTGATCGCGCACGGCCGGCCAGAAGTACATCTCCTCGAGCGCCTCGTGCTTTGACTCCTCGATGATCAGCTCTTCGGTCATCTTCTTCCGCAGCGCCAGCTGATCCTGGCTGGCGCCGCTGGCATGGGTCGGGCCCATCTCCAGCTCAGCCAGCATGCCCTTGACTTCCTCGTGGTCCTTGGCCAGGACCGTGAACACATCCGCCATGTCTCTTCCTTGATCGTGGCCTGTCGGGTTGGCCGGTCCCCCTGCCCATCCAGGCCGGGCTTAACCACCTCTGGCGCGCGGCGATTACGGACTTCACATCGAAGGGGGAACCACCATGACCGGACCATCGAGCCAGCAGCCGCCTGCCGGTCCGCAGGGAATGTGACCGGGTGATGCGGTCACGTTCAGTTAGCGGTTCGCGGTGAAGACGGAGCCAATCTCAGAAGACTTGGAGCACGTCATGGCACAACCCGCGACCAGCAGAAACGTCCTGACCACCCTGGATGAGCGGGTACCGACGTCGTTCTACTGGCAGCTCACGCTGCTGGCCACGCTGGGCGGGTTCCTGTTCGGGTACGACACCGCCAACATCGGCTCGGCGCTGAACTTTGTCCCCTACCACCTCAAGGGGCTTGCCCTGGGCTACCTGGTCTCCGGGGCCTCGCTCGGCGCGGCCGCCGGCGCCATCCTGGCCGGGCCGGCCTCAGATCGCTTCGGCCGCAAGACGCTGCTGATCATCGACGCGGGCATCTACGCCGTGGGCGCGATCTTGTCCGCGATCACGCCGAACGCCGCCGTCCTGCTGCTGGCCCGGACGCTGATCGGGCTGGCCACGGGCCTGTGCGCGCTGGCCATCGCGTTCGTGTGGAGGTTCCTGCCCGAGACCAAGGGCCTGCCCGTCGAGGAGATCGTCCAGCTCTTCGAACACCGCCCCCTGGAACCGGCGGCTACAGCCGCCCAGGCTGAAAAGGCGCACCGGTAACGGACAGACGAAGGGGCTCTATGCGCTATCCGGTCCAGCGCCATCACGCCTGACCAAGCGCAGCGAACCGTTAGCTCAGGCGAAAGGACACGCTTGGTAATTTTCGTCAGGCAAGGGTGTAGGCGGAGGTCCGCGGGGAAGCAGATGTTCCGCGCCCAGCACAGTCCGCGCAAATCAGGGAAGCGGGGCATGGTCGATGAAGCAGCCGTGACGCCGAGAAAGCGGGCGTGCATATGGGACTAGCTCAGACTCTCATGAGGACATAATGACTGCGGCAGGGAGCACCAGTAACTGGCGGTCGGCAGGCGCCTGCCTGTCCGCCGACCCCGACCTTTTCTTCCCGATCTCCACACGGGGTCCGGCTGAGAAGCAGACCGCGAAGGCAAAGATGATCTGCGCAGGTTGCAAGGTGCAACGGGAGTGCCTCGACTTCGCAGTGACCCATGATCAGGTTTACGGAATCTGGGGCGGTACCACCGCGGAGGACCGGCAACGGGAACGCCGACGCAAGCGGCGGGTGGCTGCCGCCGCCGTGAAGCGCATCATCGCCGCTTAAGCCGTATACTATCAGTCCCGGCGCTCGCGGTCTTCCGGCCGGACAAGGGCCAGTCCTGCATCGCGGCAATGCGCGTCATCGTGCGCGACGTGTGACCTCGTACCTCAGCTGCCGCCCGGCGGCGTCAAGAGCTCCAGCCACGGCCGGGAGCTTCCCGGCCACGGCATCCGTGAGTTCGGCAACATCAAATCGGTCGGGATCGGCGCTCCCGGACCCGGCTGACCCGCCGCCAGGTCGCAATCACGTCGACGTGAGCGCCGGGATCGTGACGGTCACCAGCGGTCTGGCGATCTTCCCGCCAGCGGGCTGCTGTCGAATCTGTCGAGCAGGTCACCGGGACCTGTGTAGACCTGGGCCGCCCCTGCGGCGGTGAGGTCGTCGCGGCCGATGCCTCCGCTTAGCAAGCCGATGCACGGTACCGCGGCCTTGCGGCAGGAGTGCACGTCCCAGACCGTGTCGCCGGTGAATACCGCCTCCTCCGCAGGAACACCCACCCTGGCCAAGGCCGCTTCGACGATATCCGGCTCGGGCTTGCTCGATTCGACGTCCCCGGAGAATGTGGCCGCGTCGATCGCGTCCTCGGCGTCCAGGGCCGCACGCAGGGCCCGGAACTCGGGCTCGTCGGCCGAGCTGGCCAGCACCACCGCCAGGCCGCGCCGCTTGCACTCGCGGAGTCACCGCGTGCAGGTAGTTGGCGTCGACCAGGGTGCCGTCCACGTCGAACAGCGCCGCCGTCACCGATCTGCTCATGCCGTCGCCCCTCTCTTCGAGGTCGTACCGGGCACTACCCGGCCGGGCGCGGGCCCGGGGCCGGGGAGAGGGAGCCGGCCGCCTGGGCCCGCAAACTTGTCACGAGCGCAGCTGCTGGATCTTGTCCTTGAACAAGGTGGTCGCGATCGTCGCCTTGTGCGGCTGGCCGCGCAGGAACGCCTGGGCGAACTTCTTGGCCTGCTCGTACTCGATCCTCCCCGGCATGGGCGGCTCCTCCGGGTTGACGTTGACGTCGACCAGGACGGGCCCGTCGTGGCTGAACGCCTCCTGGATGGCGCCCGGCAGCTCGCCGGGCCGCACCACCTTGACGCCGAACGCCCCGTTGGCGGTCGCGATCGCGGCATAGTTCACGAACGGCTCGGGGTGGCGCACGCCATGCTCCGGGTAGCCGAGGACCATCTGCTCCCACAGGATCTGCCCGAGCGAGTTGTTGTTGTTGATCACGATCTTGACCGGCAGGTCGTGCTTGATCGCGGTGATGAACTCGGCCATCAGCATCGCGAAGCCGCCGTCGCCGACGAACGCGATGACCTGCCGGCCGGGGAAGGCGCGCTGGATGCCGATCGCGTACGGCAGGCCCGGCGCCATGGTGGCCAGGTTCCCGGACAGGTAGAACTGCCGGTCGCCGCGGATCGTCCAGTGCCGCGCCGCCCAGGTCGCGATCGTGCCGCTGTCGCAGGTCAGGACGGCGTCCTCGGCCGCGGCCTCGTTCACCACGCTGATCAGGTACTGTGGGGCGATCGGCTCGCGGTCCGGGTTCTCCAGGCTGGCCATGCGCTTCCGCCAGGTGTCCATCTTCTTGCTGTACTTGTCCAGGAAGGAGGTGTCGGACCGGTGCTTGAGCAGCGGCAGCAGGCCGCGCAGCGCCTCGCGGGCATCGCCGACCACCGGCACCTCGGTCGCGACCCTGGCTCCGGCCCGGGCCGGATCGGCCTCGATCTGGGCCACGCGGGCTCCGCTGGGCAGATGTTTGGTGTAGGGGAAGTTGGTGCCGACCATGAACAGGGTGTCGATCTCGTCCATCAGGTCTTCGGAGGGCTTGGTGCCCAGCAGCCCGATCCCGCCGGTGGTGTACGGCGAGTCGTCCGGGACGGCAGCCTTGCCCGGCAGGGTCTTGACGATCGGCGCGGCCAGCGTCTCGGCCAGCGCCAGCAGTTCCTCCCGTGCGTGCAGCGCCCCAGCGCCGGCCAGGATGGCGATCTTGTTGCCATCGTTGAGGAGGTCGGCGAGCCGCTGCAGGTCCTCATCGCCCGGCCTGCCCGGCGGGGCCAGGTACACCGCGGCGGTCTTCGGCGCCGCGGCCGGCGCGACATGCTGCCACGGGTCGGCGTCCGCGTCCGCGACCTGGATGTCGTTCGGCACGGTGAGGTGGGCGACGCCGCGGCGGGAGTAGGCGGTGCGGATGGCGATGTCGACGACCGCGGGGAGCTGGACCGGGTTGTAGATCATCTGGTCGTACTCGGCCACGTCGGCGTACAGCTTGTCCAGCGCGACTTCCTGCTGGTAACCGGTGCCGAGCACCGAGGTTTCCTGCATGCCGGTGATCGCGAGCACCGGCATGTGATCGAGCTTGGCGTCGTACAGGCCGTTGAGCAGGTGGATGCCGCCCGGACCCGAGGTCGCCAGGCACACCCCGATCTTCCCGGTCGCCTTCGCGTACGCGGTCGCCATGAACGCGGCGGCCTCCTCGTGATGGACCAGGAAGAAGCGCACCTTGTCCTGGTGGCGCCGCAGCCCCTCCATGATCCCGTTGATCCCGTCCCCGGGCAGGCCGAATACCGTGTCGACGCCCCAGTCGGCCAGCCGCTCGATGAGCGCTTCAGATGCGATCCGTGCCACCAGTGCCTCCGTTCCTCGGTCCGGTGCCACCTGTCCAGCGCACACCAGGTCAAACCTCTTGCCCCGGCCGATGGCGGACTGCGACGAAACCGGGAGCGGACAAACGGTGCCCGGCCAGATCCCATTACCCTTGGTTCTCATACCCGCCCTTGATCCTGCACCCGCACCGTTCACCCGGGTCTAACGGCGTAAACCGCTGCCGGTGCTGTGGCGGTGCTCATGTACGGCAGCGGGCTGGTCTACGTCCGCGCCATGGAGCGCTGGCTGTAATGGTCAAGGACGTTTTCTCTGACATCCTGCTCGGCGTGGCCGTGCTGATGGTGGCCGGCGCGTCACTCGACGTGCTGCTCATGCGGGACGCCTACCAGAAGCTGCATTTCGTGACCCCGGCCGCACCGGTCGCGCCGCTACTGGTCGCGCTGGCCATCCTGGCGCAGGTGGGGGCGTCCGAGAACACCGGCGAGACGTTCCTCACCCCGGCACCCATCGAGCGGTTCCAGAGCGGCGTGGTGAACGACTACGTGACCTGGATCGTCCTCGGCCTGGCCTGCATAGGCGGGGGACTCGCCCTCGTCTTCCGCTGAACAGGCGTACCGGGGGTTTCGCGGGCCGCTGCTGGGTAGCCGGAACGCATGTCCGTTGTTGCTGATGCGAAATCCAGGCTGTCCGGTCTGGTCCGTTCCGAGAAAGACCGTTACTCCGGCGCCGCGCAGCAGCCTCTCGGCGGGTACCTGGCCACGATGTCGGTCTACTCGGCGCTGGTGGGAACGCTCGCCGGCCTGGCCCGGCTCACCGGGCGGGCGATTCCGGACGAGCTGGCCACCCGCGATGTGGTGCTGCACGCGGTGGCGACCCACAAGCTGAGCAGGCTGCTGGCCAAGGACCCGGTGACCAGTCCGCTGCGAGCGCCGTTCACCGCTTACCAGGGATCGGCGGGGCCCGCGGAAGTCAACGAGCAGGTCCGCGGGGACGGCGCGCGGAAGGCGGTCGGTGAGCTCATCTCCTGCCCGTTCTGCACCGATGTCTGGGTCGCGACCTGCCTGATGGCAGGGTTGATCTACCTGCCGCGCACGAGCCGCCTGGCCATCGCCGCCTTGGCCGCGGTCGCGGGCGCCGACATGCTGCAGTTCGCCTACTTCTGGCTGGAGAAGGCGACCTCGTTACCCGCTGCTGTCCTGGCCGCCGGGCAGCCGGGCCGCGCATTCCAGCAGCAGGGCGTGCACGAACGCCTGCGGCAGGTTCCCGCGCAGCTGGCGCTGGGCGACGTCGTATTCCTCGGACAGCAGGCCGGGCGGCCCGCAGGCGGCGCGGTTGCGCTCGAAGTACCGGATCGCCGACAGCTGGTCGCCCTGCTGATGCTCGGCCAGCGCCATGATAAACCCGCACAGCAGGAAGGCTCCCTCGGCGTCGCCGAGCGGACGCTGGTGGTGCCGGAACCGGTACACGTATTCCTCCCGGGCCAGCTGGTCGCGCACGACGTCCAGGGTGGCCCGGGTCCGGGGGTCCGAGGCGGGCAAGGCACCGCGGACCGGCGGCAGCAGCAGGGCCGCGTCGGACCGCGGATCGTCCGGGCCGCGCTGCCAGTAGCCGTCGGGATGGAGGGCGGCGCTGGCAGTCTCGGCCACGATGGCGTCGGCCAGCGCCGCGTAGTCGCGGAGCCTGGTACCTGCTGACGGCAGCGCGGCGATCGCGCGCAAGCCTGCCACGCAGGCCAGCCGGGAATGCGTCCAGCGCCGGTTGCCCAGTTCCCAGATGCCCGCGTCCGGCTCAGGCCAGCGTTTGGCGATGGCGTCGGCGGCGGCGCGGGCCGCCTGCCAGCCGTCCGCGCTGAGCCGGTCCAGCCGGGCCGCCGTGGCCAGCAGCTGCAGGGTCTCCCCGAACGCGTCCAGCTGGAACTGCTGATTTACCCAGTTGCCGGCCTTGTCTGTCCCGCCCGGGTAGCCAGCCAGGTTCAGCGACCGCTCGTCGGGAACAGGGTCGCCGTCGACGGTATAGGCGGGCTTGAGACCCGGTCCGTCGTCCAGCAGCCGAGCGGCGACGAATCGGGCCGCAGCATCGGTCAGGTCCAGCGCCCCGGCGGCGGCCGCAGCGATCCCGGCGTAGGCCTGGTCGCGGATCCAGGCGTACCGGTAGTCGTAGCTGCGGCCGGCGTCGGCGCGTTCCGGCAGGCTCATCGTCGCGGCGGCGACCATGCCACCGTCTGTGCTGGTCAGGCCGCGCAGCACCGCCCAGGCGTGCTGGGCATCCCGCGGCGCGATGGTCTGCTCCAGCGACGGCCGGGCCCGGGCCCAGGACGATTCGGTGGCCTGCCAGGTCAGCGCGGCATCCGGCGGACCGGTGGCCAGCGGACCCTCGTTGATCTCCAGCACCAGCTCGTGCCGCTGCCCGGCGGGCACGGCCAGGTCCAGGATCAGCAGCTCGCCTCGGCCGTCCGGCGCGGGACGCGGCCGGGCCCGGCCGCCGCCTTGCCACCGCCAGCGCAGCGGCCCGCTGCGGCCGGACCAGATGCCCTCGTCGCTGGACAGGCCGCCCCTGGCGTGGCGGCCAAACCCGGCGCGCGGATCCAGCACCACCCGCACCCTGGCGTCCCCGCGTACCGCGTGGACCTGCCGCAGCAGCACGACATGGTCTGGGTCGCCGGGGAACGCCAGCGCCTCCCGGCACTCGGTCACCGCATCGGTGGTGACCCACCGGCTGTGCCAGATCAGGGTACCCGGCTCGTAGTAGCCGCCCCAGACGTGCCGCGGGTCCGCGGGGGTGACCGCGTACGCCCCGGGCCCGCCGATCAGGGCGGAGAACACGGCGTCGGAGTGCCACCGCGGTGCGCACATCCAGACCAGCTCGCCGTGCGGGCCGATCAGGGCGCCCCTCTCGCCGTCGGCTACCAGCGCGTACTCGCGCAGCACGTGCGGCCAGAATCCCGGCAGGTCAGCGCTCTGGCCAGTCACGGCGCGTGTCACCAATAGTGCCGGCGGGGGCCGACCGCGTGGCCCAGCGCGCCGAGCAGCATCAGTACGAGGCCGACCACCAGCGCGATGATGCCAAGCGTCCAGACGATCGCGATCTTCGTCAGGAAGCCGATAATCAGCAGGATGATTCCGATGATGATCATGATGCTCCATTCGGGCACGATGAGCTGCTGCGTGCCAGCCGCTGCGGTTTCACGGCGGGCGTCTTCCCCCAAAACGCGGCGGAAAACAATGCAACAGGCGCGGGCAGGCGTGCACCCGTTTATCCGCGTCGGCGTGTTCCCGCGCCCCCCGGCATGTGGTTAGCCCGGGTCGCCCCGGGTAACGGGTTCGGGACACCCGAACCGAACGCGAAGGGAACACCGATGGCACACAGCCAGACGTCCGCCGAACGGTCCGCCCAGACCACCGAGACTGTCGCGGTGCTCGGCGCGGGCGGGACCATGGGCTTGCCGATGGCACGGAACATCGCGCGGGCCGGCCTCGCGGTCCGGGCCTGGAACCGCTCCCGCGACAAGGCGGAAGCCCTCACCGCAGACGGCGCCGTCATCGCTGACACCCCCGCCGCCGCGGCGCAGGGTGCCACCATCGTGCTGACCATGCTGGCCGACGCCGACGCGGTGACCTCAGCCATGGACGAGGCGCTGCCGGTTATGGCCCGCCACAACGATCCCAACCACCCCATCTGGTTGCAGATGAGCACCATCGGCGAGGAGGCCACCCAGCGGTGCATCGGGCTGGCGAACCGCTGCGGCGTGGGATACGTCGACGCGCCCGTGCTCGGCACCCGGCAGCCGGCCGAGAAGGGCGAGCTCGTTATCCTCGAGTCCGGGCCGGAGGAAGCCCGGCCCCGGGTGCAGCCGGTCTTCGAAGCGATCGGGTACCGGACCATCCGGGCCGGGCAGGCCGGGGCCGGGACCAGGCTGAAGCTGGTCACCAACAGCTGGGTACTGGCCGTGGTGGAGGCGGGCGCGGAGACGATCGCGCTGGCCGAGGGGCTCGGCTTGGACCCGTCGCTGTTCTTCCAGGCCATCGAGGGCGGCGCGCTCGATCTTCCGTACCTGCGGATGAAGGGCCAGGCGATAGCCGAACGCAACTTCGCCCCGTCGTTCCGCCTCACCCTGGCCGCCAAGGACGCGGGCCTGGTCGGGGAGTCGGCCCGGCGGCACGGGCTGGACCTGCCGCTGGTCGACTTGATCGCCCGGCGGCTGCGCGAGGGCGCCGGCGAGCACGGCGACGAGGACTTCAGCGCGACTTACCTGACCAGCGCGCGGGGCCGGGCAGCATGAGTGGGGACGGCGCCAGCGAGATCACCCGTCCCCGCGGGCAGGACTGAGCGAGGCAGCGGCGCCAGCGAGTTATCAGAAGTAATGTGCCGTTATCTCTGATAAGGCGTATTCGAGCGGCACAGATGGTGGAGAACTCCGGGCTGGGCACCCCCGCGTTCAATCACGGCGCGCCGCGCCTCTGCGGGGCCTCAGTTCACCGCGCCACCGGGCCGGTACCGGTTTGCCGGGCCGCGTAGGCCACCTGCGATGCCCGTTGACCTGACCCAGGGCCGGCCAGGCCTGGACGGGGCCGCTCAACCCGGCCGGATGTTTGTTGTGGCTAGTGACCGTTGGCTGACCAGTGGGTCGGATCTGCCACGGCGTTGAGGTAGTGGATGACACCGTACGTGGCTCCCACGGCGATCAGCCCGCTGTTCAGGCCGTTGTGCGGGGTGGTGCTGATCGTCACCGGATGGCCGGTGCCGTCGACGATGGTGAAGCGGGCGTTGCGCCAGGTCGTCGTCATGTCGATGGCAAGGCCCTCGGTGTGCAGGCTGTCCAGCGCGGGGGCAACCGCCAGGCCCGGGCTGATGCGGTACCCGCGGACCATCTCCTTGGCTGCGGCGGCCGAGGCGGCTAGATCCTCGGCGCCACTTGGATCAGTGTGCTGCCAGCAGATGCTGACCGGCCCCCGCCCGGGTCCCGGCGCGAAGGGCGGCACAGCGGCGGGATCGATCTGGCCCTTGGCGATGAGCCAGCTGTAGTGCATCAGGTATGCCTGTTCCGGCCGCCGCAGCGTGTTGATCACGGTGACGGTGATCCCGGCAAGCTGCATCGCGCTGATGAAGTCAGTCACATGCTGCCGGAAGCTTCCGGAGAGGTCCGAGACCAGGTCGCTGCCGGGGAACCGCGAAACCCAGGACGGGCCGCTCAGCTCGTCCGGCGGGGTGCACCCCTGGGGGGCTGACGTGATTTTCAGCTGTGCAGTCACGCTGGAGGTGAGCGTGCCTGAGAAACTCGGTTCGCTGCTGTCACGAGCGGCGGACAGGGCGCCTGCCGTCACGTGCGCGCTGGCCGGGCCAGCCCCGGTGCGGTAAGCGCGGCAATCGCTCCTGCGGCAAGCAAGATTGTCCCGGCTCGGGTGCTTCCCCCGCGTCGGCGGAACATATGCCCCTCCTTGATCTGGTTCTGCTGACCGGTAGTTTCGGATGGTGGCCCGCGGTTACTGTCCTGGGTCAGGTCCGTGTGCCGCGTGTCAAGGGACATCGGGACTTCCCTGCGGGCGGACAGCTGATCTCCCTGCGGGTGGACAGGTTATGTCCGTGGTGACGG
>Ga0335081_10011558_pt1 | contig 14289 bp, 7 predicted proteins | sample Lox_Sample_35_FD_206713 | JGI IMG/M metagenome (GOLD analysis project Ga0335081, IMG submission 206713) | Soil microbial communities from Loxahatchee National Wildlife Refuge, Florida, United States - Lox_Sample_3.5 | ecosystem: Environmental > Terrestrial > Soil > Wetlands | place: USA: Florida... | reverse complement strand
GTACAGCGGGATCGCCTGGTCCAGCCGGCCCGCCCATACATAGCCGCCCGCGAGGTTGTTCCGCGAGGCGAGCGTCTGCGGGTGGTCGCTGCCCAGGATCCGCTCGCGGTCGGCCAGGGTCTGCTCGTACAGCGGGATCGCCTGGTCCAGCCGGCCCGCCCATACATAGCCGCCCGCGAGGTTGTTCCGCGAGGTGAGCGTGTCCGGGTGGTCGCTGCCCAGGATCCGCTCGCGGTCGGCCAGGGTCTGCTCGTACAGCGGGATCGCCTGGTCCAGCCGGCCCGCCGATTGATAGGCGGATGCGAGGTTGTTCCGCGAGGCGAGCGTCTGCGGGTGGTCGCTGCCCAGGACCCGCACGGCGCCGGCCAGGGTCTGCTCGTACAGCGGGATCGCCTGGTCCAGCCGGCCCGCCCATACATAGCCGCCCGCGAGGTTGTTCCGCGAGGCGAGCGTCTGCGGGTGGTCGCTGCCCAGGATCCGCTCGCGGTCGGCCAGGGTCTGCTCGCACAGCGGGATCGCCTGGTCCAGCCGGCCCGCCGATTGATAGGCGGATGCGAGGTCGTTCCGCGAGGTGAGCGTCTGCGGGTGGTCGCTGCCCAGGATCCGCTCGCGGTCGGCCAGCGTCTGCTCGCACAGCGGGATCGCCTGGTCCAGCCGGCCCGCCGATTCATAGGCGTATGCGAGGTTGTTCCGCGAGGTGAGCGTCTGCGGGTGGTCGCTGCCCAGGACCCGCACGGAGTCGGCCAGGGTCTGCTCGCACAGCGGGATCGCCTGGTCCAGCCGGCCCGCCGACCGGTAGGCGTATGCGAGGTTGTTCCGCGAGGCGAGCGTGTCCGGGTGGTCGCTGCCCAGGACCCGCTCGGAGTCGGCCAGGGTCTGCTCGTACAGCGGGATCGCCTGGTCCAGCCGGCCCGCCGATTCATAGGCGTATGCGAGGTTGTTCCGCGAGGCGAGCGTGTCCGGGTGGTCGCTGCCCAGGATCCGCTCGAAGTCGGCCAGGGTCTGCTCGCACAGCGGGATCGCCTGGTCCAGCCGGCCCGCCGATTCATAGGCGTATGCGAGGTTGTTCCGCGAGGCGAGCGTGTCCGGGTGGTCGCTGCCCAGGATCCGCTCGAAGTCGGCCAGGGTTCGGCTGCCGGTGTCGATGGCGCGGCTGACGTCGGCTGACGCACCCAGTTGGGCAACGGCCCAGGACCGGGCCCGCAGCAGCCTTAGCGCCAGGTCCCGGTCGCCAGTGCCGGCCCGCGCGTCCGCGTCCCACAATGCCTCGATCTGCGCGGCGAGCCGGGCGCCATCCTCCCGCCGGGACCACGCTTCCGTTTCCGAGAACTGCAGCGGCTCTTCGAGCAGGTTCAGCGCTGCGGTGACCGTCCTGGCCCACTGGCCACGGGCCTGGTCCCGCTCACGCAGGACCCGCGCCAGCAGCCGGTGCATGATCACTGTGTCTCCGGTTACCGACCATTCCAGCAGCGACCCGGACACGCAGCGTTCTATCGCCACATCCACCTCCCATCTAAGCCGCTCTCCTGGCCGGGGCCGATGTACTGGCAGCCGCCGTCCTGGCCGGGCCCGCGGGAGGCCGTCCAGAAGGGCGCGGGGGATCCCGTCCGGGGACAGCGCCGCCAGGACCCGCAGCAGCCAGCCGGTCAGCCCCGCCGGGTCGGTCGCCTCGGTCGCCTGGACTGACAGCAGCAGCGCGGCGGCGGTCGCATGCGGGTAGTCCTCGCCGGCGCTGCGGCCCAGCAATTCCCGGACCGGTACCTGGCGCAGCCGCTCCAGGTACCTCGAGTACGTCAGGTGCTGGTGGCCGATGGTCGCGGCTGCCTGGGCCAGGCCCAGCGGCAGGTCCCCCAGCTCCTGCGCGACCGCATCCGCGCCTTCCTCATCGGCCAGCCCGGTCCGCGCCCGTAGGTAGCCCACCGACTGCGGCCGGGTGAACGCTGACACGTCCACCGGCTGACCGAGCCCGGCGAACGCCCGGTCCGCGGTCGTGACCACGACCTGGGTACCGCCCGTAGCGGGCAGGAACGGCCGCAGCGCATCCGGGTCGGTCGCGTTGTCGAGCACCAGCAGGCCCTCCCCGGCCCGCGTCTGCAGGTATGCCCGTAGCCGCCGCGCGGACTCCAGCGAATCACCCTCCGGGTCAGCGACCCCCAGCCCCTCCGCCACCCGCTTCAGGCCGTCCAGCAGCACGTCGCGAGTCTCGGCGTTCACCCACCCCACCAGCCCGCACCCGTCGCTCACCCGGGCCCGGGCATAGGCGGCCGCGATCTGTGTCTTGCCCACCCCGCGCAGTCCCGTCACCGCGCACACCACCGCCACCCGCCCCCCGCCAGCGGCGGCGGCCAGCCGACTCACCATTACCCGCGCCACGAACGCCGCTGGTTCCCGCGGAATCTCCCCGACCACAACCTGACCCGGCCTAACCTCCACACCGGCGCGGTCATCGCCGGGCAACGAGATAGCGGACGGGGCGGAGGAATCCGTGCTGACCGCGCCTTGATTCGGGGACCGGCGGACCGGGACGGCCGCCAGGATGCAGCCAGCGAAGAATATGACGGACGGTACGGCCATCCAACTGGTCGGCCACCACCAGCGGAACTGAGAATCAGCTGCATGAAGCGTCGCCAGCACCGCCGGGATGCCAACCAGAAACGCGGTACCTACCGCAATCACGCCCCACGCGTGAGCGGCGTCAACCCGCCTGTCAAAAGGCCATTGCACATGGGCACACTACCGAAACGGCCAAAAGGCCAGTTCGAAATGAGCCGCGTTGCCCGCGACGCGCCTCGGCGCGACCATTCCGGGATGCAGGGTGCATTCCCGCTCCGCCCGGTTCGAGGCGGAAATCCTCGTCATCGACGAGGACATGCACACGCCCCGGTCTGCGGACCGCGAACCTCCGTTTCACCAACGGATGCAAGCCCCGTCACATCGATCAAACGGGGTGATAACCCGCTGTATCACCCGGTCCTGTAGGGGGCCGCCGCTACCATCCCCGCATCACCCATCATCAGGATGCCGCGTCCAGCCCAGCGAGCTGGTCATCAGCCACCCCGAGCCCGAGCGCTGACCGCTGCTGCATCGCTCGCCAGGCGAGGCGTCTGGTATCCGCTCTGCGTGCTTCGCCGCCGTAGGTAAGGCGCCCGCCTGCGCACGTTCCGGATGGTGCCGCCCGTACGGTAGGGCGGCACCCCCGGCTCCTGCGCCCGGCCGACTGTTGAGTGGCTTTCAGCGGCTGAGGGCAAGCCACGCGCCGCCGTAGAACACGGTCAGGATGGCCAGTAACCGCAGCGTTCTGCGTGTGCTGCCGATCGCGTACCAGACGACGCTTGCCAGGGCGCTCGCGGAATCCGTTGCACGCAGACCGGGGTTGCCGGGCAGTGGTTGCGGCGAGTCTGCGACGGTGTCACGAGGCGGGCGTGTAGCTTTCATGCAGGAGACCTTTCCTCGGCGGAAACGGGATCTGAGCTATGACGACCGTCCTCCCTAAAGGGCGGTCGTTGCTCATTGTGGCGCGGATCGCTCGCCAGATCAGCCGCCGACGCGCCGGCGCCCCCCTCCCGCACTAGTAACCGCGGTCTGGATGCGGGCCCGGCGCGGCTAGCCTCCTAACGGCGGCAGGTCAACGCTCTGGAGCGCCGTGACGGCCTGCCCGTTGGTCAGGTGGTCCAGTAGCGCGCGGTCACGGCGACGCTGGAGTGCCCGAGCAGCTTGCTGATGGTCGTGACGGGCACGCCGGCGGCTTCCAGCTCGGCGGCGAACGTGTGCCGCAGGCCGTGCGGATGCACCCGCTTCTCAATGCCTGCCCTTGCGGCCAGGCGCCGGAGCAGGCCGCGCACGTAGTCGTCGGACAGCGGCGTGCCGTCCAGTGTGCAGAACAGCTTGGTGCCGTGGTTGCCGGTGCTCAGCGCCTTGCGGGTGTCAATCCAGCGCGCGAGGGCGTCGTCGGCGGACGGGTGGAAGCCGCGGGGTCTGGGCGCGGCCGCTCTTGGTGTCCAGCAGGCGCAGCAAGTGCTTATCGAAGCCGACGTCGGACGGGCGCAGCGAGAGGATCTCGGACACGCGCAGTCCGCTGCGGTAGAGCAGGGTCAGCAGCGCGCGGTTGCGGATGCCGGTCGGCGCCCGCCGCGAGCACTGGCCGATGAGGGCCTCGACCTCGCCTGGGCTCAGCGGCTCGGCCGGCCAGCGGCCTTTGCCCGCATTAGGGGCCGGGATGCCTTTTGTAGGCCCGAAGTGGCCTTTGCGAGCCGCCGAAAACTCTTCGCTACAGCTTTGCTTCAAAAGCCGTGCCATATAGCGCGGCCAGGTCGCCGCTGAGCGACAGCCGTACTCTTCCGCCTGTCCTGCCCCGTTCAGCGAACTCCCCTCCTGCCCGGCTTCCCAGGCAGGAGGGGACTTCGGCTGACGTCGCGCCGGGCCGGTGTTCTACGTCCGGCGGCCCAGTACCGCTACCGACTCATGCAGGTCGGTGAGCACGCCCCCGATGCGGGTCACCGCCTGGGTGAGCTCTTCCACGGCTGCGACGATCGCGGCGGCCGCGTTCGCCTGAGCGCTCGCGATAATGGCGCGGGCCTGGTCGTCCTCATCAAGATGCGCGGGCAGCTCCCGCAGATTCTCGCTCGCGTCGGCAAGGTACTGCGCTGACTCCGTGAGCTTCAGGTCACGCACGTCGTTGTTCCCTTCACTGTCGGATTCGTCCCGGGCTAAGCGCCCGTGGCCCTGGCCAGTCCTTCCCCTGGGCGCCAGCGGACATTTATCAGCGCAAGGCGCGGGCCCGCCGGTTCTCACAATATGTAACAGGTAATTACTGAGAGTAGTAGCGTCATGGCGGGGTCACTGGCCCCGCGGCGAGAGGACGGGAAGCCATGCCAGCCGGGGCGATGACGGCACGGCGGGCGGTGCTGCGAAAGCTGGCCATGCCGGCGGTGGTGATCTTGCTCGCAGCCGGGCTGGGCTCGGTGGTGCCCGCGCCGCACGCTGCGGCAGACGCGGCCCCGCTGGCCGGCTCGCCGGCCTCCCCGGCGGGGCCGGCAAGCCCGGTCACCGCCTACGTCGTCAACGGCGGCTCGGGCACGGTGACCCCGATCGCGACCGCCACGAATACCGCCGGCCCGCCGGTCCAGGTGGGAAGTGACCCCGGTGCCATCGCGATCACCCCGGACGGCAAGACCGCCTACGTCGTCAACGGCGGCTCGGGCACGGTGACCCCGATCGCGACCGCCACCAACACCGCCGGCCCGCCGATCCCGGTCGGCAGCGGCCCCGGTGCCATCGCGATCACCCCGGACGGCAGGACCGCCTACGTGATTATCGGCGGCTCGGTGACGCCGATCGCGACCGCCACCAACACCGCCGGCCCGCCGATCCCGGTCGGCAGTGCCCCTGATGATCTTGCGATCACCCCGGACGGCAAGACCGCTTACGTCACCGACTGGACCTCGGACACGGTGACCCCGATCGCGACCGCCACCAATACCGTCGGCCCGCCGATCCCGGTGGGGGTTAACCCCAATGGCATTGCGATCACGCCGGATGGCAAGACCGCCTACGCCGAAGATTGGACCTCGGGCACGGTGACCCCGATCGCGACGGCCACCAACACCGTCGGCCCGCCGATCCCGGTGGGAAGTGGCCCTGATGATCTTGCGATCACCCCGGACGGCAGCACCGCCTACGTCGCGAGCATCAACTCGGGCACGGTGACCCCGATCGCGACCGCAACGAATACCGCTGGCCCGCCGATCCTGGTGGGATTTGATCCCTTTTTCATCGCGATCACCCCGGATGGCAAGACCGCCTACGTCGCCAAAGCCGGCAACTCGGAAACAGTGATCCCGATCGCGACGGCCACCAACACCGTCGGCCCGCCGATCGCGGCAGGCGCCGGTGCCATCGCGATCACGCCGGACGGCAAGACCGCCTATGTCGCCAACGGCCTCTCGGACACGGTCGCCCCGATCGCGACCGTCACCAACACCGTCGGCCCGCCGATCACGGTCGGCAGCGGCCCCGGTGCCATCGCGATCACGCCCGGCACCGTCAGTCAAGGGCCTGCCTTCACCAGCGGCTCCTCTGACACGGCGGCATTCAGGCGGGCGTTCACCTTCACGGTGGCGGCGAGCGGCGACCCGGCACCGAGGATCACCAGGACCGGTCGGCTGCCCTCGGGCGTGAGTTTCGCTGACTACGGCGACGGCACGGCCACGATCTCCGGAATCCCCGCCAAGGCAGCTGCCGGGGTGTACCCGCTGACTCTGACCGCCAGGAACAAGAACGGGACGGCCACCCAGGCGTTCACCCTGACCGTGACCAGGGCCCCGGCGATCAGGAAGATCCGGGCTATCAGGGCCAGGGTGGGCGCTGCGATGAGGCTGACCGTCCGGGCGACCGGATACCCGGCTCCGGCTCTGGCCGAGTCCGGGCCGCTGCCCGGCGGGCTGTTCTTCACCGATAACGGGGACGCGACCGCCGTCATCGCCGGGATCCCGGCCGCCGCCGATAGCGGCGGCGGCCGTTACCCGGTCACCATCACCGCCACGAATACCTCAGGGACAGCCACCCGGCACTTCACGATCGTCGTCTTACGTCGCCGCAGGCGATGATTACCGCCCCTCTGGCGAGGGCCGCGGCAAAGGCCGCCAGGGGCCATTGAACAGAGCCCGTGACTGAGGTCCCGCAATCCCTCAGGCACCGGGACCTCAGTCACGCCGGGCAATGCCTGACTCGCAGCCTGGCTACGTGGACCTGCCCGTGTGCGCGGGGGCAAGATCACGCTGGCGACAGCTGGCCAGGATCCACAGCGCAACGCTTACAGCATTACAACCGCGCAGACTATTGCACCTAGTGGCGCGCCTCACCGAGTTGATCTTGGTGGCGGCGTACTGTGGCCGCGCCTGGTGACGGGAGGTGTACGCGCTGAAGCTGACCATTACGGCGGTTTCCGATCCCGATTACCCTCTGCGTAATGCCCGGAATCCGGGTGCGGAGAACTACAGCGCGTATCTGGCGAGCGGCCTGGAGCCGGCCGGCGTGTGGGCGGGCTCGGGCCTGGCGGCCCTGGGCATCGGCGCGGGCACGCTGGTCGATCACGACGTGATGCGGGCGCTGTACGGGGAGGGCCGGTTAGCGCCGAGCGGCGTGCAGGCGGGGAACGGCGCGAGCGTCACCTACCGGCTGCACGCTGAGCAGGCCGGGCAGCTGCTTGAGGCGATGATCAACGCGCAGCGGCTGGACCGTGCGGCGGATGCGGAGCAGATCGAGGCGATCCGGCTGGCGCTGCTGATGAAGCAGCGCAAGTCGGTGGCCGCGTGGGACCTGACGTTCAGCGTGCCGAAGTCGGTCAGCATCGTGTACGCCGCGTACAAGTCGGCGGCGGCGAAGGCGAGGCGGGACGGCGACGACGACGGCGCCGCGGAGGCTGAGGCGAGGGCCGCGGAGATCGAGGCCATCGTGATGGGCACGGTGACGGAGGTCATCGCGCTGATCGAGCAGGACGTGCGGACGCGGACGGGGCAGGCGGGCCGGGAGATCCGGGACACGCGCGGGCTGGTCGCGGCGCTGTTCCTGCATCACGAGTCGCGCGAGTGCGAGCCGCAGCTGCACGTTCACTCCAGCATCCTGAACGCGGCGCAGGTCGCGGATTACGGCGATGACAGGTTCCGGGCGCTGGACGGCGATTCGATCATCACGATGGGCCCGCACTGGCAGGGCGTCGGGTCGGATGCGATCGCGTCGAAGCTGGCGGCGGCGGGCTACACGATGACGCCGAGCGAGGACGGCCTCGCCCATGAGATCGCGGGCATCAGCAAGGCGGCCCGCGAGGCCCTCAGCACGCGCACCGGGCGCCTGACCGGGCAGGCCCGGCAGTGGGCCGGCCGGTTCCGCGAGGTGCGCGGCCGCGAGCCGACCGCGAAAGAGCTGCGCATCATCAGCCAGCAGGCCACGCTCTACACCCGCAAGGCCAAGGAGGCGCCGCCGTCGCCCGCCGAGCAGCTGGCGAAATGGGAGCTGAAGTACCTCGCTGCAGTGCATCAGGCCCTCGCTGATGTGCCTGCTGCAGTCCGGAACCCGCAGGACGTGCCGCACATCACGCAGCAGTCCCGCGCAGCGGTGATCGAGATGGGGATCGCGTCGGTGCAGCGGCAGCGTGCGGCGTGGAAGTGGCCGCACCTGTCTCATGAGATCGGCCGTTACCTGTCGGCGGTCACGCCGGGGCTGTCCGCGGCCGACCACGATGCGCTGCGCCGCGATCTTGTCCGCGAGGCGCTGCAGTCGCCGTCGGTGATGCTGCTGACCCCGCCGCCGCTGGCTGACATGCCCGAGGCGCTGCGGCGCCGGTCGGACGGCGGGTCGATTTTCAACCGCGGCAGCCAGTCGCACAAGTACGCGACGACCGCGCACCTGAACATGGAGGACCGGATCCTGCTGCGTGCTGCACGGCCTGCTGCATTCCGGCCGGACGAGCGGACGGTGCGGGAAGCTCTCGCCGCGGAGCGTGGCCTGTCCGCTGACCAGCGCGCCGCGGCTGAGGGCATGCTGCTGAACCGGGCTGCTGTATCGCTGCTGCAGGCCGGCGCGGGCACGGGCAAGTCCACCACGATGGGCGCTGTTTCCCGTGTCTGGGAGCAGGTCAGCGAGGGCACGACGATCGGCCTGGCGGTGAGCACGAACGCGGCCCGCAACTTGCAGCAGGCCGGGGTGGCCCGGACGCATAACACGGCTGATTTCCTCGGCGCCCTCGATCCAGCGAGAGCCGATAAGCCGGTGACGGCGAGCCCGGGGCGGTGCGATTGCCTGCACGACGGCACCAGGGGACATCTGCGCGTCGGCCGCGGGGACCGGCTGGTCGTGGACGAGGCCGCGACACTGTCCACGGCCCAGCTGGACGTCATAACCGAGATCGCCGGCCGTCACGGCGCAGTCGTGGACATGGTCGGCGACAAGGCGCAGAACACGGCCGTCGAAGCGGGCGGGATGTTCCCGCTCCTGCAGGACCGGCGGCCTGAGGCCACGTTCACGCTGTCCGAAGTCCATCGCATGAAAGCGGACTGGGAAAAGGCCGCGTCCGTGCGCCTGGCTGCCGGTGACAAGTCGGTTTACCGCGAGTACGAGCGTCGCGGCCGGATCTACTCGGGCAGCGGCCAGGAGATGAACGCGCTCGCGGTGAGGCACTGGGCCGGCGACTGGCTGCGCACCAGCCAGGACGCGGTGCTGATCACGCACAGCAATGAGCAGGCGGCACAGCTGTCGCGGATGGCCCGCGACCTGCTGATTGACCGGGGCCTGCTGCCCGACCGCGCAGACGTGACCCTGGCGGACGGCAATGAGGCCGCCGTCGGCGACGTTGTCCGGGCACGGCATAACGAGAAGATCGACGCCGCGGGCCAGCCGCTCAGCAACCGTGACGAGCTGAGGATCGAGGGCTGGCGGCAGGCGGCGGACGGCGGCCGTGAGGCCATCGTGCGGCGCCGGATCGAGGACAGGGCAGGCGGGTGGACACGGACGTTTCCGGTGCCCGAGTCCTACCTGAAGGATGATTCCGAGCTGGCGTACTCGCGGAATGACACGGTCGTGCAGGGCCGCACCGCTAAGGCGGGCCGGCTGGTGCCGGGTCAGGCGCAGCTGGACCGCAAGGCATTCCACGTCGGGATGACCCGCGGCTCAGAACTTAACGCCGTGTACCTGGACGTGACGCGGGGCGGGGAGCGGCTGAACCGCGAGCCGGGGCACGCACCGGCGCCGGGCCGTGAGAAGCCCCCGCCGCAGGTCACGTCACCCGAGGCGCTGTTCGCGTCGTACCTGGAGCGCGATGGTGACGAACTGTCCGCGACGGCGACGATCGAGGCAGAGCAGGAAGAGGCCACGTCGCTGCCGCGCCTGGTCGGCCAGTGGTCAGCGATCGTCCGCATGGAGCACCAGGCACGGATAGAGAACGTGCTGCGGCAGGAACTGTCCGAATACGAATACCGGCGGATGGAAAACGACCCGGAGCGGCCGATCCTGAACAACCTGCTGCACGCAGCCCAGGCGGCGGGCATGGATTCGGAAGAGATCGCCCGGCGGGCCGTGCAGCAGCGTGACCTGGCGCAGGTCCGCAGCGTCGCAGCCGTGCTCCACGGCCGCGTCAGCAAGATCACAGGCCCGGTGAGCCCATCGGCGCCGGCTTCGTATGAGGCGGCTACGCCGCGGATGGCTGACCCGGAGATGGAGCGCGCCGCTCGCGAGACGGCGCAGCTGGCCGACGCGAAGATCGCCGGGCTAGGTGAGCAGCTGGCGGCGGACCCGCCCGCCTGGACCGCGGAGCGGCTCGGGCCGGTGCCGGACGGCAGCCTGGAACGCGCGGAATGGACCGGGAAGGCCGCCAGAGTCGAGACGGCCCGGCAGCTGACCGGCTGGACGGACCCCGAGCAGGCGCTCGGCCCGCTGCCGGACAAGACCTGCACCGAGGTGATAGCCGCGCACCGGGCCGCGCCGGAGGCCCTCGGCCTGTCCCGGGCTGAGCGTGACCGTCTGGCAGCGACAGACGGGGAACTGCGGGCCCGCGTCGCCGAAGGCGAGCGCGCCCGCGCGCACCTGCCGGCGCGGGCTGACGAGCGGCTCCGCGGCTACGGCTACGCGATCCAGGAGAACCGCTCAGCGGCCGCGCTGGAAGCCGCAGCAGGCAACCATGACGCGGCGGCCAGGCTGCAGGACCGGGCTGAACGCGACGCCGTGCAGTACGCCCGGGCGGAAGCGGATGCTGCAGCCCGGCAGGCGGCGCTGGACGCCACGGAGACGCAGCGGACGGAAGCGCGGCTGTCGGCGCTCGAGCTCGAGCGGCGCGGCGCGATCGCCAGCCCCGGGCCTGTCTGCCCGCAGGAACCCAGCGCGGACATCCTGGCTCGCGGCCCGCAGCCAGGAACCGCTGAGTACAGCGCCCTGATCACGGCATGGACCCGCGAAGAGCAGGACTGGCAGCCCGCCGGGACCGCGGCGCCGCCGCCGGCACCAGAGCGGATGCCGCACATCGAGGCCCTGTCCGCTCACGTCGGCGCCGCCGCCGCTCAGCCGCCGCCGCTGCCGGCTGCTGAGCCTCAGGCGGGCGAGCCACAACCTCAGGCAGCGGCCGCGGGGACAGAGGACATCGACGCAGTGCTGGCCGGCCTGTCGGCACGGTGGGCCGAGATCGAGGCGTCCGGCGGCCGAGGCCGACCTCAGCGGGTAACCGAGCCCCCCGAGCCCGCCCGGGACGCCGAGCCCGCCGGGCCAGATGCGGCAGCGACCCATGACCGGGCTGCTCAGCCTGACGCCGAAGCCGCCGCGCAGCAGGAAGCCGGGCTGGTCACCCCGGCCGGTGACGTGGTCCGCGCCGAGATCACCAGCCCCGTGCCCGTGACGCCAGACGACCATGACGTCACGACGCCACCAGCAGGTGTTACCGAGACCGTGACGCCAGAGCCAGCGGGCGAGGCTGAGCCAGTGACAGCCGCAGCTGACCCCGTGAGCGAGGCCGAGGTCAGCGAACCCGCGGCCGCTTATGAAAACGCGACCGGAATTGAGGCGGAACCAGACACGCCAGTGCGTGACCCTAAGACCGGGATCGAGGCTGAGGCCGCTGCACAGGTGCCGGAACCGGCCATCGCGACCGGACCGGCGACAGGGCCCAGTGTCAGCGAGCCCGGGCCCGAGGTGCTGGACGGCGCTCCCCAGGAGCGCTACGCAGAACTGGCGGCCGCGCGGCAGGAACGCGAGGCGGCCATCGTGGCAGCGCTCGAAAAGGAGCCCGAGCCCGGGCCGGAGGCCGAGGCCCCGCCGGAGGCCGAGGCCGAGGCCGAGGCCGGCGAGCCTGAGCGTGAGGCTGAGCCCGAGCTACCGGGCGGGGACGGCGGCAGGCTGGCTGACCTGGCCATCAGCGACGATCACGGCTATGAAGCCGACGCTGACCCTGAGCCCGATTACGGGCCCGCGCTGGCGGATGAGCCCGAGCCTGAGGCTGACTACAGCTACGGCTACGACACGGCCGGGACGGACTACAGCTACGGCTATGACACGCCTGAGGCGGACTACGGGTACGAACTAGGCGGCTAGCACCGACAATCTGCCGGCAACCCAGCGCATCATGGACGTAACCGCAAGTGAAAGGGCCAAGAGCATGGGCTTATTCAGCCGCAGGCCGCCAGCACCGGCAGCGCCGCCGTTCCCGGCACCGCGGCAGGCCGCCCGGCAGTGGCTCGATGTGCCGTTCAGCGAAAAGGACGAGGCGAAGTCGGCTGGCGCGCGCTGGGATCCAGCGGCAGAGCGCTGGTATGCGCCGCCGGGCAGGATGAGGCAGCTGGAGCAGTGGGCGGCGCTTCCTGACCTGCCTGAACTGCTGCCCGGGGAGGACCGGACCCTCGGCGACGGCCTCTTTGTCGATCTTGTCCCGCAGTCGTGCTGGTGGACCAACACGCGATCGGCGCTGCGTGAGGAATCGTGGGACCGGGTCCGGCGCATGGTGTACCGGCGGGCCGGGAACCGGTGCGAGGCGTGTGACGCCTCACGCGCAGACGGCGCCCGGCTGGAAGCGCACGAGCGCTGGGAGTACGCCGGCGGCGTGCAGTACCTGCGGCGGCTCATCTGCCTCTGCCAGCCCTGTCACACGACCACGCACATGGGCCTGGCGCAGATCCGGGGCGTCGCCGGGCGCGCGGTCCAGCATCTGATGGATGTCACGCACATGACCCCGGCCCAGGCCGGCGCGCACATTGAAGCGGCGTTCGCGACGTGGCGGACAAGGTCAGCGCAGTCCTGGGAGCTTGACCTGAGCATGCTGTCGGGCCTGGGCCTGCGGCTGACTCCGGAAGCGGCAGCCAGACGAGACGCGGCCCGCAAGACCGGCCGCCCGGCCGGATGGGTGCCGCGGGTGATGCCGTCCCGGCATGATGACCCTGAAGACGCCGAGGCAGCCTCAGGCAACACAACCGCGACGATTACGCCGATCTACGGTGACGTCGGCGAATGGCTGTCGGGGCACTGACCGGCGCACCGCTTCAGTACGGCTCATGTTCTCCTGTGCCCGCTGGCGGAAGATCACCAGACGGGCACGCTAAGCAGTACGGCTTTCGTATCAAGCCTGCATGACGAGCGCAGCCGACAAAATCAGCCCCCGACCGCCGACAGGGTCGTGTCCTTCGCGGCGGCCCTCGGCCCCGCAACCTGACCCCTCGGCCGACGCGGTGCCGGGCGGCGGGCCCTGAGCCGCCGGGGCGCGGCGAACAGTTCCAGCTTCCCGGCCCGGTGCTGGCGGACCAGGTCGACCATCACCGAGCGGGTGCAGCCGAACCACTCCCCGGCCTGCTCGCAGGTCAGCCCGTCCACGTACCGGGCGCGTAGCGCTCATGCACTCGGCTTGCTCTGGCTCCTGCGACTCAGATGCCAGGTCCGTATGGTCTCCGGCCGCCAAAGACGGATCCGGCCTATGTACCGATCAGGCCTTGGCATCTGATCTCGCGTCACGTATGCCCGCACCGTCGAGGGCGCGACATCGAGGAATCTGGACACGTCCTCGGTGCTCCACCAGTCATCGGGCAGTGAGGCCATGAGGGTCAACCTACAGCATCAACGCTGTATGAAGCATGGTTCCACCACTCATGCTCCAGGAGCGAGTACAGCAGACTATCGCGCCAGGCGCCGTTGGTAAATACATGATCCCTGATACGTCCTTCAAGCGTGAAGCCCAACTTCTTTACGACCGTAATCGACACGGCGTTGTCGGGCCCGATCGCGGCACTTATCCTATGGAGTCCCAACTCGGAAAATCCATAGCTGATCAATGCCTGAGCCGCGTCTGTAGCATATCCGTGACCCCATTTATCAGCTCTGATCGCGTATCCTAGCTTGGCCGCGTTCTGTCCAGCAAATCCAAGACGTGCAAAGCCGATCACATGCCCGGTACGTGGCAAAGTCACCGCAAGGTAATACTCGGTGCGCGGAACTAGCTGGGCACGTTCTATGGCACCTTCGAGCATCGCCTTGGCCTGCTCTTGAGTTCGTGAGTCGAATGAAAGCCAGCGAGTCACGGTATCGTCGCCAACAATGTCAAGGCACTCGGCAACGTCCGAAAGTCGGAAATCTCGAAGGAGAATATTCGCGCCAGAGACCTTGACGGGGTATTTGTTACTCATCGAGGCAAGGCGCTGATGGGTGTGCGTACAAAGATCTCTATCTCCTCCTGGAGATCTTTCGCTGTAGTGCTTGCGTCAGAGCGCGCCAAGGCGGCATGAACGTGCTTGGCGCTGGAGATGATGCCTCGGATGCGCTTCTCGGCCG
>Ga0335081_10011557_pt1 | contig 14290 bp, 13 predicted proteins | sample Lox_Sample_35_FD_206713 | JGI IMG/M metagenome (GOLD analysis project Ga0335081, IMG submission 206713) | Soil microbial communities from Loxahatchee National Wildlife Refuge, Florida, United States - Lox_Sample_3.5 | ecosystem: Environmental > Terrestrial > Soil > Wetlands | place: USA... | reverse complement strand
CATTCATCTGTTCAATCAGTTGTACTGGAAAGAAAAGGCTCACACGCACGAGTCCAATGCCGAGTATCAGCGCAGACTAGACCGTTTGGAGCAAATCCGAAAGGAAATTGCTGCACTGCGATAATTAATTGGAACGCCTATTGCTTTATTCGTGGCGAACAGTGCTTGCCGGTAGCGCAATCAAGTTGCAAATATGCTCAAATTACTCCCGCACTTGTCGGTTTGGTTCGATTGATCCCCGAGCACGAGCAGCCTTTTTGCACTGTTTTCGCTACACTGTCTGTGATGAACAAACATCCGGCTTGTGGAAAACCTTATCGGATTCGCAAGCTCCAGTCCGCAAGCCCTCGGCCCACTCAATAGCGGGAAAGCCCTGCCGATTCGCTCGGAACTCATTCGCGCCAAGTTGAACGGAAAAGAAACGATGCTGCGAGACAGATTGAAGGATAAAACTAGAGAAAATGCGATTCAGGCACTGCGGAAGAGCCTCGATTGAAAGCCTCGATTGCGCCCCATTGCGACAGGAATTGCGTGTGGGACCTGGGCGTTGTGGAACCACGATTCCGGCCGACGCTTACGTGGCACGATCGCCTTCGTAAGCGGTTGTTCACGTCAACCAACTTTTGTTCAGCTCCACTAGGCCCCTTTTGCATTTTCGATCGGGATTTTGAAACGCAATTCGGGGCCATCGCTCAACCTAACAGATCGCTCTATCACGTTCTCCAGTTCTCGGACGTTGCCCGGCCAATCGTAATTTATCAATGACTTCATGGTGTCGGTGGAGATGGCATCGATGGACTTGTTGACCCTTCGTGCCCACTTCCGGGCGAAGTACGATGCCAGTAGCGGGATGTCGCTCGACCGCTCTCGCAAGGCTGGGACCTGGATTACCAACGGGTTCCACTTGGTCGATACACTCTTGCATAGCCAGAAGTCTTCGACCCTCTGCCCGATCTCAGACAGGGTAGCGATCAGCCTTGCGTCGACCAGGACCGGCGTAGCCTCCCCCGGACGCTCAAACTTCCTTTGCTCGAAAACCTGCAAAAGCTGAAGCTGCAGGTCTTGCGGAATGCTTTCCACGTGCTTGAGGAGCAGTACGCCAAGATTTGCTGCTTCGAGCCGGCCCTGGTGGCGACTGAAAAGAGAAGCCTCCAGCGGGGCCGTAGCTACTCCCGCGCATTCGATTTTGATGAAGCTCTGCGTCCACCTGCCGCTTAGGCGGTGAATCGCCCTCGCGATCAGATCCTTGCCACTCCCCGTCTCCCCCGTGATCAGCACAGGTGTATCGTTTTGCGCTGCACCGATTGCCTCCCACAACGTACTCTTAAGTGCCGAAGTCTCACCCACGATCTCCCGCAATTGGAGTTCGCCCTGGATGTCTCTCGGCATGCCGAAATCCTCCTGAACCACTGTCAGCGCCCGTTTCAACCTATTTCGTGCCGGAGGCTGAATGAGAGCGCGCCGCGAAAGAGCGTCTTGACAAACAATGCTTGTCGTATATTCTTAGGGAGTTGCGCCATTTCTGTTTCCGCTTAGGCTTCACCAAAGCGTTCCCAGCCAAGAATTAAGTGAATCGGAGCTCCTCAGGAGCGGTTGCGGAACATGACCACTGAAAGATGTCAACATACCAAGCAAATTCGCGCCCAGGTCGACCTGGAGCTCGCGCGCCCGTCCGAACCCAAATCGCGGTACCAAGCCCCTATTTCCCTTTTCATTTGTGAAGAATGCGGCCACATCGAGCTTTTCGCTGACCTACCGCAACTCTTGGGTGTCTGGCTGGAACGGCGTTAATTTTTTTGGCTGGGGACTGTCGTGCGTGAGGGATTCAACAACAAGCAAATACAAAATAATACGTTGTCAGTCACCAATGGAATGGCACAGTGGTGCTAAACACTGGCCCAGTCGGGGGGAGTGTTCTTGGTCGTCCAGAAACGGCCAGAGTCTGGGGTCGCTGCGGCGAAATCTCTAACCACCGAGCAAAGATCACCCAGGCGTTTCAATTTCTTGCCTCCGTATAGCCACCCATCAGGTTCACATTACGCTTTTAATCTGCGTACCGCGTCTCCGGCATTCCGACGGGAAAGATGTTCTAACTTGGGATGCTCAAGAAAGGAAAATTCTCTGGCGTATCCGGGTCGTCGTACCGCACGGTCTCAATCCGAGACTAGGGGGAGGATCAGTTAGTTTACGATTGAATAATTGAGACAGGCGGGATTACCGACCGGTGGGGCGTTGGTTTCGACGACGAAGCTACCGGCATTCTGCTGGGCGATTCTATAGTTGCGTCCCCAGTCGGTGTTGCACACTACGCCTAATGCAGGACCCGACGCCCGGTTTTCGTTAACATTGATTTCACTGGTCGACGTAACGGCCGTTGATAAAACGGTCACTTGGGTTGCCCCGGCCGCAATCGTTATTCTTCCGGCCGCCGCGGAGCCGCAGGATCCCACACTGGAAGCGCAGTTCGACGTCGTTTGAAAGGAGGGCGCGCTGACAGGCACTTTGAATGATTTTAGCTGCGCCGTCAGTCTTTCCAGCCAGTTCACACCATCTCCGACGTTTGCGATGTAATTCGAGATCGCCACCGGTGCACCGAAGGAGATTTGGGTTCGCCCATTAGGGGTGGGGCTTGTGCCCTGGGGATTGTCCAGGCCAATAAAGGCGTCCTGTGAGTCCCACGCTGGACGATGCATAGGGGCAGACAACGTCTTCACAGGGTCCGAGTCAAAGAGAGTAATGATGTGCGTTGGATAAAGCGAGCTCAACGGAGGTGGCTCAAAAATTAGTCTCCCCTTTAATCCGCCATTCGATCCACCAAGATTACTGAGCTGCATGACAGTGCCAACCACTGGCGGAAAATCGTTTGAAATCGAATCGCCAGCCTGGCAATCTACCCAGACCGGAGACCAAGCTAGAAGTTCGCTGCATTGCTGCGCAAAAACTGATGGCTGGCTGGCTCCAGCCGAGTTCACAATACTGACGTCCTGAAGAGTGTCAGTGAAGTAGCGGGTAGGAACCAAACCGCCAGTATTTTGAACGTCGTGGCTCGATGTAAGAACGATCGATGCTGGCCACAGGTAAAGAGACGGTGAATATGCGGGTAGGGGCGAAATACTGTAGCTCTTGGCAGCTGAACTTACATTGTCAGTAAAAGAACACACCCGGTTTACACAACCGGTTGCAGGAATCCCAGTGGCAATCGCGAAGTTCCCGGTTCCAAATGGCGCGGTACCTCCTTCGGAGAGGCTGCCAGGCACGCGCAGAATGTCGTAGGTGACTGTTCCTGCATTCCCGACTTGGTTCCACAGAACGGCGATCGAGCCGTTACCATTGGTGAGGGCGTATCCGGCGAGATAGGGTGGCGAGACCCCCATCACGCTGCTGTTAACGACCACATAATAGTTGTACTGGTTGGTTCCAGTGTTAGCGAACAGAGGCAACGCGCCCACCGGCCCTTCGCCGCCAGTTTTCGTGGCATAACCGTTCTCAACGATCAAGCCTGCGATTCCCGTTCTGAGAGGGTTTTGACAATTTCCAACTTCTTGATACACGTTGTCGAGCTGAACCGCAGGATTTAGACCAAAGGTGGCGCGTGAGCGAATTCCAAATTGCGGATAGGCCTGAATGACCGAATCCTCGATGTGAAGGGTATTGCCACTGAGATTGTCCACTCCATTCGCCTGGCATTGCAGACTCATGGGAGAGTTCTTAATCCACAGTACCGCAGCGTTCTGCGAAAACGGTCCTGGCGCATACACTGCGGTGGAACAGAAACTCGTATCGCATCGCGCCCAAGGCGCACTATTCGTGTCAAGATGATTAATGAGCGCGGCTTGGTCGTTGTCGACTTGGACCAGGTAGCCGAAGGTCAAACCCGTGGCGTTGGCGCCCACCGGCGCGAAGTCGTTTATCTGGGTGTTTTGCGCGTTGTCCTCGATTGCGGCCCACGTGCCGTTGGTCACTCCTGGCCGGATTCTCAGGCCGGTCAGCACGATATCGCTAAACATGTTCGCATTGGCAGGATCTCCGAGCATGATGCAGGTATCGTTCATCAAACACGTCAGGGTCGCACCCGAGGCGGTAATTTGAACGCCGGAGGTTCGGACCGACAGCCGTGCGTGTAAAGTGTAGTTCCCTGGAGTGATCAGCACGTTTCGCGAAACTTGGCCTTGAGAGCCTTTGGTCGCTGCGTCGTTGATTGCTTCTTGAAGGCCTCCGGTCGCACTGCCCAGCTTGTAACCTTTTGGATGCGAGTAGTTCGCAACGAACTCTATAGTCCCGCTGGGTGCACGCGAGGTGCAAGTTCCTCCTGAAATCAAGACACTTTCCGGAGTTCCCGTGCCGGAAATGTAAAGATAGTGCCACTGATCCGTGCCGTTGACTCCGCGAGGACAAGGAGTAAGTTGCACGGTGTTTGGTCCCGCCTGAAGAACGGAGGGGGAATTCGGTGTTTGATCCCAAGGATAGCTCCCCGTGTCTACCACGGGCGGGATCGCTGGGCCATCTGGATTACCTGTCCCATTCGGCCCAGAACCATTCAGCGCCTCAAGGACGGCGTTGACGGGGAGAGTCTGATTGGATGCGAAGTGAATGACGCCGTCAAAGCCAATCCAGAGTCCGGTTTCTGCCAATGTGGACTTCGAGTTTCCAAACAGAAGACTTAGTTGCCCCGACGGTGTTGACGTATTGTTGTTCAGGGCCCCGGCATGCCACCGGAAAATTTGTTTTATGGCAGTGTTGGTCGCCGAGCTATAACTCGAAGCCTCCATGTCTAGCGGGGCAGAAAGCGTTCCGCCGGAAACCTTGGCGTTGCCCAGAGAAGGAAAAGAGATGCCAGTCTGGAACAACTGGTTTTGGGCGAATTCATTAGCCGATTCCGTCTTTGCAAAGGCGGTATCGGGCAGACCATGTAGAAAATCCACATTCAAGTTCCTCACCAACTCCGTCGACGTTACCTGTAAAGGCGGGCCACTGGGAGCATCTGAAATAAAGGACGGACCAAGTGGGGTCGTGGATTCAAATGACGAAGCCTTGACAGGCCCACCGGGTTTAGGAGGAAGTATTGGAATCGGCAAAAGCGTGATCAGAGAATTCATTTGCTTCCACGACACAAAGTCAGAGGCAGGCCTACCACCCACTGTATCGGCATCGATGGCTTTGAGGGCGTAGGCAACGGGTACGATCAAGGTGCGAGGTAACTCCAATTCGGACTCCGGCCTTATTCCAACCCAATAGACTTGCCGAGAAGTGAATAGGTCGATTGGAAGTCCTTGAGGGCTTCGGCTCCCGAGTAGAACGCTGTACTTGCCGCTTTGGTCCGGCGTCACATCATGGGTTTCAACCCATAGAGGAACGGGGACGTGTTGCGTTTCATAGAGTGAAAATGTCAAGCTGAAGGTTCCCGATCGAGGATTTCCGCTCTCATCTTTCAGTGTTCCGCTGTACCGGATGTAAGGTCTGGGCGATGACACCAAGCTGGTTACTGGCGAGCTCAATGTAGACACGTTGCCTACCTCTTGGCCATGCAGGTTGCCAATGTAAAGAATGGTCGACAATAGCGCGAGGGCCATCCTAACGGGAAGTTCTCGGCAGACCACTGGAGGAAAGAAATGCTCAGGAAGATGTCGGCTGTCGTTGTTGGGCATGATGAAAAAACCCCGTTACCGCGTCTTTGCCAAAGCTGAACCCAGAGTGGAACAGGGCAAAGAATCAGGCAAAAGCCAAGTGGATGGCAACTAGATTTGTCACATGTCGCTGTGACAGATGAACAAGGCGGGGTCGCTGGGTCAACCATAACGCGAGTAACCGGGGCCATTTGGAACGGAGGCCGGAGGGTGGCAGGGCGCGAGTGGCGGCGCGGGGCGTGACCAACACGCTTTATCGTTTGGCGCGATGCCGGCGCATGAGCCCGAGCGACCGCCCGAGCCGCGGCCAGGCGGCGTCCCATCCGGAGGCGGCGGAGTGGGAGAAAGACGGCGCAGCCTTCGACTGCAGTGGGGGGCGCGGGTCTCCAGTCTGCCGAAGGTTATTTTGAAGGCGGATCTACGGCTGCGACTTTGTTGTTCTCGTGCCCTACTATGGTCAGGTAGGGAAAGAATGGGGTGATCTCGAACGGCATTTTTTCGCGGGCGAGAACCAAGGGCACGCAATGAGCCTTCGTAAACTCGACTTGGTCGCTCCAGGGATCTAGTTTGATTCGTGCGCCCAGGGGAAGTGCCGCGATCTGATCAGTTCGGTGTTCATCGAGTTGAGGAGCGCTGGCCAGCAGCGCCGACATCCGAATGCTTTCGCCTGCAGCGAGACCATTTCCCAAATGGGGATGGATCAAATTGGGTAGATCGGGGGCCTTTTGTTGGAGAACCTTCAGAAAGAGACCGGCAGCACCGAGTTTTTCTTTGTAAGGAGAGTTTTCGAGCAATTCCAGGGCTTTGGTATCAGCGGCTTCCTCTTCGGCAGGGCGGTGCATGAAATTAAGGCGTTGAAAGGATTGCTCGTCGGGAAAGAACATCTGGTCGCTGAACGCGAGTTTGGGATCCGAGCGGTGCCCAAGAATGACGTGGCTCAACTCATGGGCAACGATCACGGCGAGTGAGGCCTCGTCCGGCAACACGTCGAGCAGTCCCCGGCTGACAACGATGGTATGACCAATCGTGAATGACTCCAAAGGAGCAGTGAGAAGGACCCGGCAGTGCAAGTCGGATTGAAGGTCAATATTGTTGGCAATGAGCAGGTTTTTGACCACCTGCTCCAATATCCTGTCGACTTGACCTTGAGGAGCCAAGAGTCCTGTTTCTTGCAGGCGTTCGATGGCATTGTCCTCGGCTTGCCGCTCCCACATCCGTGCCGCAACTACTGGAGTCGCATCGGCATCAGCACCGCTTTCATCTCTTACGGGTTGGTTCGATTCCATCGTGATCTTGGTGAATTCCTGGTTTGGATTCCTTGCGAGGTTCGTAAGGTCGTAGCCCCAGAACCGCGTTTGGGCCTTGAGGTGGATGCGGGCAACTCCTGGTTGCCAATCCGATTCCTCCGCGTAGATATAAGCTGGGAGCCAAAGCCCTGGTTGCAGATTCAGGCGCCAGCTATCAAAGCGCAAAACATTGTCCCGGGGATGGCCGGAATCGGCTCCATAGGCTCCATTGAAGCGAACAATGTTGTAGTCGCGATCCTCGACCCACATTCGCCCTTCAAAACGGCCTGGTGGTGCATCCGGTTTGGGCTCGACATCGATCACAAGGCAGCGCACCTCCCCCAGAAACTCGCGTCGAACGAACTTGAACTTGTAGTTTTTCTTATAGAGATCAGGATCGGGCATTAGCATCTCGGCGAAGCCGATTGGCCCCGAGCGATCAAGGATTGTCGTCCGCCTGTGAAATCTGATCTTGCCCAATCCTGGTTGTCCCAGGAAAGAAATATCCTCGGGACCATTGCTCATCTGCAATCGGCCCAGGTAGTACTGATCTTTCACCAGGGTGGCATTTCCGTCGGCATCCGATTTGAAATCTTGCAGATAAGTTTCGACCAGAGGCCGCCGGTTCCGCATTTCAGCGAGGAGGGCCTGCTCTCGTGCAATGACGCGATCAATGACTTCGTCAAAAGAACTGGGAACCGGTTGTAGCGCGGTTTTGGCAGCGGCAGATTCAGGCGTTACCGAATCTTCCGCGACCGCGGCTGGCGAATCTGCCAGTAAGAACAGCACCAAGAGGCAAATGAAACCCTCCCGCATAAACTCGCGCGTTCGCTCTGCAACCACAGCTTTTGCCTCCTTGTGGGGACGCGGTGAGATTAGCACGCGAAGCGCCACTTGCCGATTAACGGCTTCTCAAATGAGAGTTGCACCCGCACTTCGGGTCATGCCGGGTAGAAGAGTTCTCCATTTTGTCGACAAGGATCCGCCATGCGGGATTGGTTGTGGATTTTTATGTTCATTTCTTACACCCGAGTTGTGACAGCCATCACCGCCCGTAAGCGTGATTCAAAGATAAAGTTCGTTTGTGCAGCCTTGTTGCTGGGTCGATTTCTCAAGCCGAAGGTCTGGGCAGGTGAATTCACTGGCGACTGTGGTAGAGCTGTTCTTCCTCACTCCTAAAAACACCAACACTATTTTCCAAGCGAGAACTGGAAGCGGCATCGGGAAACTGCTTTCAGTGCCCTAGCAGCAGCCAGTGCATGCGCCTTTCCCGTTATGGTGTTCAATTGTCGAATGATTGTGACATGCGTCACATACGCGAAAGGCGAATTGGACTAATCGGAGAGAGTCCCCATCTGATCAACGAATGCCACTTCGAGGTACCCGATGATGACCGGTGGGACGACCAGTAAATGTCCTGACAGCTTTGTTCTCCAAACTAGGAAAGCCGTCCAGCATATTCGCAGAATGAGAGGAGGCTCCCAGTCCCATCTGATGCGATGTGACGATGGCGAATTGTACGTCGTAAAGTTCCTTAACAATCCGCAACATCCACGCGTGCTCGCCAATGAATTATTGGCAACCGTCCTCGCGCACGTCGTGGGGTTGCCTGTGGCGAGCGGGGTTCTGGTGGACGTGAGCCCGCGTCTGATAGAGAGCACGCGCGAGTTGACGATTCATTTGAAAGACATTACGATTCCATGCCAGTCCGGAGTCCAGTTCGGTTCGCGGTATGTGGTTGATCCGTTACAGGGCAAAATGTTCGACTATTTTCCAGTGAATATGCTTGGCCAGGTGCGCAATATAGAGACGTTTGCGGGTATGCTGGCGTTCGACAAGTGGCTCGGCAATGTTGATACCCGCCAGGTTGTCTTCTGGAGGCGGTCACGACAAAAAAAGTATACAGCCGGATTTATCGACCACGGGTATTGCTTGAATGCCGGAGAGTGGAATTTCCCCGATCACCCCTTGCGCGGAACGTATCCTGACAACCAAGTCTACGCGGAAGTATATGGGTGGGAATCTTTCGAGCCTTGGCTTTCCCGCGTAGAGAACTTGGAAGAACATCGTCTCTTAACTTGCTCCGCCATGCTCCCGCAAGAATGGTTCGGCACTTCGCAGGAGCTGCACAAAGTAATGAGGGAACTTGCACACCGGCGCACTCTCCTTCGGGATTTGATTGCTGCATTCCGGGTGTCTGAGCGGAGGCCGTTCCCGAAATGGCAAATTTAGGGTGTAAATTGGATTTGAAATGGACCGCACGCGAGAGTTCGACTACGTAGTCTTGCGCTACGCAATCAACTCGGCCTCAGATGAAGGGATTAATATCGGCGTCCTTATGTTCGAGGAAGGCGGGCAAAACTTCGGTGGGGTGCGTTTCTTGAAGGACTGGAAAAAGCTCGGTTCACTACAGGACGTGGACACTGAGTTCCTAGACGGCCTGGTTCGCGATCTTGAAGAAGCATGGAAGAGCGTTTCTACCCGAGAAGCCTTTTTGCGACGCATGGAGGAGTCCTGGTCGGGGCAAATACAAATTACGCCCCGATCCAGAACTAAAACCGACCAGCCTGAAAAGGAATTGAACAGATTAGCCCGTCTGTTGCTATGAAATTTGTTCTAATCGGCTGTCTCGGCAGCCGGAGGCTCTGATCTGCCGAGCCGAAAAGCTTTTGGCTCACCTTCCGTGATGGCATATCACCAAACCCACCCGAATGCGGAGTAAAGAGTAGGGTCGCTTTGACCCTCTCCCCGCACCTTCATGGCAACTGCTCGCTGCTAAGACGGAACCGGGCGGCAGAAGTCGCTGCACATTTGTTGCTTGGTCTCGGTTTCGGCAAACAGACGGGATTCTCGCGGATTTTCCGATCTGTATCGAGCTACAAGACTGCCAGCGCGGCAATCGTTCACGAACTGCATTGCGTCTCGCCGCGTGGGAAAAGACCTCGCGCACCATCCAGAAAACTGCTTCGCCTTCACGTCGTAGCTGTAAATCACGTAGCCGACGTATGGCCGCTCAACGTCCACAAGGCGATAGACGCTGCCGGAGTCGAACCGGGCGGCAGTTTGGGGACAATAGTCCCAGGCGATCTCGCGCAATCGCTTGGCGATCAGCAGGCCGCTCCCCCAACCGGTAAGGAGCAACCCGCCGACCATTCCAAGCCAAAACATCATGGGGCCAGGATAGGAAACTGTCGGTTCGTTTGGCTGTGATCGATGTCACTTCAAGACGGTTTAGATGACCAAGGCGCTACCAAACAAAGTAGGGTACACAAAAGAAGACAATTAGAGACGGGTGGTAGCTTCTTTCGATCACTGCCTTAAGTGGAATTGATCTTGCACCGCCCCGCCCTGTAGAACTCAGGGTGCAGTGGCGGCCTAGGGCTACATTCTTACCGATGCCACTTCACGCCTGCGCAGAGGCAACGCTGGGGAAAACGTTGTCAATGTTCGCTGCGTGTGGAGTTTCATTCCTAGGCCGCTTCCTTGTCGCGTCTGAGCGCCTGGAAAATCATTAGCAGGCCAAATCTTGGATGCCGGCTCGTAGCCGCGTGTCTTTCGCAAACTCCCGGGTTCAGTCTGGTGCACCCCTCGTCCGCGCCTCGTACTGAAAGTTTTCCACACCCCGATATTCATCCATCACAGACCGTGATCGTCGAATGTGCGTCACTCGAAGCGAGTGGTCCCGGGAGGTTGCCATTTCCCCACCAGATGTTCCTCGATACGGTTCACGCGATCTAATGGAGAATTGCTTACCCGTAGATGAATTGCATGATGTAATCAAGTGGGCGGAGCGGGCCACTGCTGCATTGGAGCCGATGATCGGACAGGGGAAATTCATCCGTTTTCTGGAGTGGGTCGTACTCAGGGTGTGGCGTTTGTCTCACCTGATCCTTTCGAGTCCAACTCGGGAACATTGAGCCGCGCTTTCCCCTGGGCGACAGGAGCTGATTGGAGTAGAGCGGTCTTATTCGTTTCGGTACAGTTTACGGCTCTGTCGTGTGGTATTCCGTCAGGCGTGCGGCTTGTTGCCCGCGCTCCAACTGTATCCTGCATCTCAGAAGGGAGTGGATTCCTTCGACGATGTAAAACACCGAGCTGAAACTCCTCAGCAGTTGAGCAGGCAGCCAGTTCCATCGTAAGAGTGTTTAGCACTGGGATAAGAGGCTATCGATATTTTCAACCACCCGAGAAGCAACGGGGCGCCCTGAAGGCTGCGGAGAAGGAAATCAAGCGCAAGACTACGCCGTCCTCCGGTGCGTTACCGGCGTAGAGCTGCCCGCGCGAGGGATGGCGCGTGTCGCCATGCGCTTCAACGCAATGATGATGGGCTGGACCTTCGTGGGTAGTTTCGACAGGGAAAACAATCGAGGCCGGCCATACTCCATGAGCAGCGATGAGCTAGGAGTGCGGAGCACTTCCCCAACGCTCGCACAACGCCGTCATGATCGTAATGGAGGTCGAGCCTGCCATCTTTGGTTTTGAAAGTCCCTTTGGGAAAAAAGTGGCGGTTCGCCAAATCGCAACCACCATCATAGAGGCATCTGGTGGCGCTAGGTGCATCCGGCAACCGATTTCCCAACGACGGGTCTTGACCTGCTGCCCTGGTTTGGAGGAAAGATGTCGCCAACAGAATGAGGGACCAAAGCGTTTTGTTTTTCATGCCACCGATCTTTACGCAGCGGTGGCGATGTTCCAAGTTCAGCTGTCACATTTTCATAAGAAAAGAGTCTCATCCACTTCCCAAAGTGGGTAAGCCCATGCCTTGAGTTGGGCCGCCAAAAATGCACGCTCAAGCTTCCGTCAAATTGTTGTTGTTTGACTCTGGTTGAAGGTGAAATCAGTCGAAGCGACTGCTTCGTGCGGTCGGTGATTCTCTGGTGCACGTTTGGGCAGAGATCGGCATTTTTCGTCGACCTACCTGCTTACGTCTCTTCTGTCGCAGTTCGGCGAGTGCGTCCAATAGGAGGCCCTGAACCAATTCCTTGTCTCCGGCTTCAAGTGAGACGGTTGCGCTGCAGAGTCCTAGTGCTCTGGCAATTTTCTGATCGACGTTGCCCATTCAAGTCCCAACCTGGATGGTGAGCAGCCAATGAGCCATCCGGTTGGCGGACAAGGTATTGATATTGCAGGGGAGCGATCCCATGACCAGTCAGTTGAGTGCCGATCCGGCGGCAGAAGTGCCGATATTTCGGCAGAGATGCTACGCTCAACACACGAAACGCCAACCTCGCGTGTTGGCAAAGGTGGTTCTGATGGAGCGATTCGTCAGGCTTGACCCTCAATCGGGAGAACTCCTTTTGAAACGCTGTTGCTTGTTGCCGAACCACTTGTTTAGGAGAGGAACCAAATCAACTCCGACACCGAGATGGTAGTAATCGGTGTCAGCTGGCCGAATTGGCTGCAGAACCACGGCCGGTTGAGTTGGGCTAACAAAGGTGGCCGAGGGCGTTATTGCCAGAGTGGTAGCACTGTGAGTGCCTTGGACCCGCAGGTAGACGGAGCCAAAGATTCTGAGTATTCCTTGAGTTCCAGGAATCGGATATGTTCCATTGAGGGTTGCGACGATGGGAACTAGATGGCCGGCAGTGACACTCTCATCCTCGCCCAGTCTGAAGTCGAACGTGCCTGGATATATCTGCGCCGGTGAGCAGTCCCAATCGCTCGTGCAGTTCCCTGACAAATAGAATGTTCTCAGTCGGACTCCTACGAAAAAACTTCGGTAGAAGCGCGTTCGAGCAGGGAACACCAGATCGACGATTGTGGGCCCGGATCCAGTGCAGGTAGGCGGCGGATTTCCGCCCCCTGCGGGGAATGCACAAGCCAGGGCCGCTGCGAGTTGGGGATAGGTCGCCCGAAGGGCCGGGTCCTGCTGAAATTGTTGTGCGAGAGAGGAGTTCAACCCGAACTCCGATGCGTCGGGTGCGCCGGCAAATGGAACGACAACGCCACCTCCGGCTATTGCAGAGATCGAAGTCCTTGCCCAGCTCTGATTCGAGCCAAATTGGGCACCGTTCTTCGGGGGGGCAGGGTAGAACTCGATGCCTCCCTGAAATTCCAGACTTTGCGTTATCTGGTTGATTCTTACGGTACCAATTCCCGTTTTTACAGAATCTGATGTGGTAAGCGAACTCAGCTTAGCATCGCTGGCTGAAGACACGCTGGAAATACCAGGACTAAGCCATCCCCACCATTTCTTTTCTAGAACATCGTCATTGTTCTTGTGCAAAAGCGGCGTCGCCAAGAGATAACTTACAGAGTATTGCTGAGTGGGACCGGACGCGCTGTCGCCGGTCGCGTTGATTCCTACCAGGCCCGAAGTGAAAAGCGGAGAGGTCTGGTCCTGCGGGAAGGCGCTATTGCCAATGGCAAAGAATGCGGCCATCAATGGAATGAGTTTAGTTCCTGGGTTCATAACTGGTTTCTCGACCTTTCGTCGATTCGCACACTGTTATCGCGTGTTTCTGATTGCAAACCGCTATTTGGAAGCAGTGTGAGAATAGAGGGATTGGCCGCGCGCCGTCTGTGACAGATGCACCTGAGACTGTGGATAACGCAGTCGGGAGCACCGCAGATTTGCACAGACCGAATAGAAAGACTCTCTCTCTTGGAGTGGGGTGCTAATGAAAGATGCCCATTTTGGGATTCATCAGACCAAGTTTTGTTCATTCGTCTACAATGTGAAAGCCCTATCGCGAGTCCCGGACTCCGGCGCATCAGCCCGAGTGACCGCGCGAGCCGCGGCCAAGCTGTGTCCCACCCGAAGGAAGAGCGGAAGAAAGAGGGCGTAGCCTTCGATTGCATCGGGGGTGTGGTTCGCGACGCTCTATGTTCACGCGTTAGTGGTTTACCTAGGGTGGTAATGGGCGTAAGCAGCGGCTACGCGCCGGTTGGAGACGGAGAGATAGGGTTCCGTTGCTGTTAGATGCGAATGACCCATGAGGGCTTGCACCACACGGATATCTGCGCCACGTTCTAGCAGGTGGGTAGCGAAGCTGGACCGCAGCACTCGTGGGGTAACCCCCGTGAGCCCGGCTCGCGCGGCGACGTCCTTAACCACCTTGGCCACACTTAGCGTGGTTAGCCCATGCGATGGGCAGCTTAGATCGACGTTCTCAAGAAGGCCACTGAATCGGCTCTTGGCTTTCAAGAAAGCCTCGCTGTAAGGTCCCGCCCACAACCCCAGCAGCTCACAGCGGCGGATTGAGGCCTTGCCCTTTTGATGGTCGCTCCAGACTCCGTACCAGCGAGAACCGATGTGAAATACGTATCCCTTCTGGCAGGGTCTGGGATCATTTTGTAAAAGGGGACCTTGCCTGCGGCCCTGCAGATACTTCAACATCACTTTTTTGGCACGCCTGCCAAAGTAAACGGTTCGTTCTC
>Ga0335081_10011556_pt1 | contig 14290 bp, 12 predicted proteins | sample Lox_Sample_35_FD_206713 | JGI IMG/M metagenome (GOLD analysis project Ga0335081, IMG submission 206713) | Soil microbial communities from Loxahatchee National Wildlife Refuge, Florida, United States - Lox_Sample_3.5 | ecosystem: Environmental > Terrestrial > Soil > Wetlands | place: USA... | reverse complement strand
ATATCGAACGCGCCACCATCGAGCGCGTGTTTGAGCAAGTGAAAGGCGATAAGGTCATGGCCGGCAAGATGCTCGGCATCAGCCGCGCCACCCTCTACCGCAAACTGAAGCGCTACAACATCGGCGGAAGGCACGATCTGCCCACGGGCAGTTCAGCGCTGCAGTAGGCAGCCGCGCCTGAGACGGCATATCAATCTGAGACGCCTGCCCTCCGAGACTGACCTCGGCCCAAAATAGAACCCGACTCTATCCCCTTGGCGACTCTGCACTTAGCCATCAACCTTGCGCCGCCCACTTTGGCCGCGCTCGTGCACTCTCCCTCTCCGCGATGCGGTCCGGGTCCTGGAGTCCACGCTAACCGGCTGACTCAGGAACCCCGGCCTGCATTGGCATCTCTGGGGGAAACGGTGTCCAAACCGGCCACAGCGCCCGCGCTAACTCGCGACAGCTCGACCACCAGGCTGGCCAAGTTTTTCCCCAACGCCATGCCGGTGCGGATTCCCATACGCCTCACTCGCTTGGGCGACGCCACCAGCACCACTAGCGAGAGCACGGTGATTGAATTTGGCACGCCCCAGGAAGTGCTCTTTGCTTCGAGCCTGCCCCTCGAATTTGCCGACAAGCTGCGCTTACGCAACTCCGACGGCTCGCTCGACACCGAAGCCTGCGTGGTCGCATTGCAGTGTAACGGAGGACACCGCGCCGTGGCCGCCCGCTTTACGCGGGAAGTTGCCAACTGGATCGTGAAACTATGACATCGCCTTCAACTGATCTCGCCACCGTGTGGAAAGACGCGCTGCAGCTTTACCCTTTGTATGCAGCCTTGGCCAGGGAATTCGTGATCGATCTGCCGGCTTGCAATGATCTCGAAGCCGGCCTCGACACCCCGCCGCGGGAATCCGTGGAACAGGCGCGGCAATGGTTCCTCGATATGGACCAGCGCATCCAGGTCTATCAACTCCGCCAGTTCCTGCAGACCAGCGCGCTGGCCGGCGAGGATGCTCTGCGCCATCTGCTACAGCATCACCTGCGCAAGTCTCAGCATGCCGAGACCGACCGTGACAAGATCGATTTTCTGCTGGTGCAGTATTTCTCGCTGGCCGCGCCCTCGCGTTTGGAAGATGGCGATGTCGATGTGCAGTATGTGGCCCAGACCCTGGAGCCGGTCCTCGGAACCGTCGACATTACCATTCCAGATTGGCTGGCGCCGCTGGCTGAGCTGATGTCCGAGGCCAACGCCTGCAAGGCCCTGAGCGAATTGCTGAGCAGCAAAGTCCTGGAAAAAAGCCGCAAGCTCAAGACTTCGTCGGAAGAAAACTACTACACTCCCGCCGCCATGGTGTCGTTTACCCGCTTCAGTTTCCTGATGCGGCGCGTGTTTTTCCGCCTGATGCATGGCGACCTGAACGCCATTTCCGATGGCCTCCGGGAACTGGAATCGAAGGGCATCACCACGCTCGACTGCCGCCGGGCGCAATTCTCCGCCGAAGAGCCCATCGCCCGCTTGCGCATGATCTGCCAATCCTGGAAAGTCATGTTTCACGCCGAGTATTCATCCGGCCAGCCGTTGCGCATGCTGGTCGATCTGCGCAACGTCATCGACCACGCTCTGCAAAAGAATCAGAAAGGAAGCACGAAGGCCAAGGCGGCTGCCGCCAGCGCTCATGCCGCCACCTCCGCCGCGCCGGAATTCGAGGTTTCGCGCCAGACTACAGACTGGAGCGAGGACGATGCTCACACCAGCGGCAACCACGGCAGCGACTCCTAGACACCGAGAACACATCGTGGACCAGCCCACCGTACTCATCATTTCCGACGATCCGGATTTTCCCGTCGTCATCAGCAGCCGCTGGCAATCCGAGCGCAAGATGCCGGCGTTTACGCTGATGAGCAGCGCCGTGTGCCTCGACTTCGATCCGGAAAACTTTCAGTTGGCCATCGCCGGACGCATCCGTCCCGAGGCGCTCGCCGTAGTGATGGAAGCCATGGATGCGGCTGGCAAGCGCGTGCTCTTTGTCTCCGACGACACCCGCGCCATCCAATCCGTCCGCGACCGCTGGCCCGCAGTCGTAGTAGTGCGGCAACAGGAGAGCTGGCTGGAGACGCTGCTGCTGGTCGCCGGCGAAGTGCTGCATCGCGCCGCCGCCGAGTTCCACGCCCGCCGCGCCGAGCAACAGAACACGCTCCTGGAGCGCCAGGCCACCCTCGGCCGCTACATGCTCGAAATGCAGCATACCCTGAACAACACCTTGACCTCCATGCTCGGCAACTCGGAGCTGTTGCTCCTGGAACCCGGTTCACTCTCCGCCGCCGCCCGCTCGCAGATCGAAACCGTCCGCAATATGGCGCTGCGTATGCACGAAATCCTGCAACGATTTTCCTCCCTCGAAAAAGAGCTTCGCGTCGTCGAACGGCAATCGGGCAAACAGATCGGAGCTCACGCAGCCGCCGTCTGAGGGTGACGGCGATCACACCCGGTCGCGACCTCCATCACATACGCACCCCGCGCATCTCTCTGAATATGGAGATGTCATTTAAAACCCAGGGGCCGCGGCACGAAAGAATCTGGGAGGTGCAACGGCTCTCTGCGGTCGTATCTGTGGTGGGCTGCGGGACTGACTGGCAACAGGAAACTCGCAGCCTTTTTTCTGCTCCGGGCAACTCATTCACAACTTTTTACTTGTTTTTACTCCGCATTCGCACATCCTCTCGCTGGTTCCACTATCTTGGCAGGCCAAGGAGCTAGCGATGAACTTCAAACCGATCCCAGCTTTCTTCGTACTGTGCGGCTTGCTCGTTGTTTTGCAACCTCTTCGCGGATCCGCGCAGCAGAGTTCAGACACAGCGAAAACCGCCACTCCACCCGCCGAACGCGATGGACAACACGATTTCGACCCGCTCATCGGCTCCTGGAAATATCACCTCAAGCGCCGTCTGCATCCTTTGACCGGCTCTAACACTTGGGTCGAATTCGACGGTTCCGGCGTCTGCCGCAAGGTTTACGATGGCGCTTCCATCGACCAGATCGAAGTCGACGGCCCCAACGGCCACATCGAAGGCCTCACCCTTCGTGTCTACAACCCTCAATCCCACCAGTGGAGACTCTATTGGGCCAACCAGAAAATCGGCGTCCTCGATCCACCCCAAATCGGTCAGTTTAAAGATGGACACGGTGAGTTCTTCGCCCAGGACACCATCAATGGCAAAACCATCCTCATCAAGTTCGACTGGACGAACCTGACCAGCAACGCGCCCCACTTCGAGCAGTCATTTTCCGACGACGGCGGCAAGACCTGGGAAGTGAACTGGATTACGGACCAGACGCGGGTGAACGATGAATCCGGCGTGGTCCGCTGATCCGTGCTGGGTGCCCCAGGTCTCGCCGCTTTTGCGAGACCTGGGATCAGCTCCATCCGCGCCGGCCCCGGCGACCAACTCAACAAGTGGGAGCAATACCGCGAAGCCTGGCATCTCCTCCAAGATCGCGCCCCCGCCCCGCTCCCCAAGCGCGGCCGCTTCGACCTCTACGGCATAATCGAAGACTACGTCCCGCCACCCCGAGTAAGAAGATAGCCCCCGTGTGGGGCGGACGCCCTCGTCCGCCTCCGTTGATTGCAGTGTGGGAGTTACGCGCTGACCAGCTCGATGCCCTCACGGCGAGCCGCCCGAATCAATTGTTCATCCAAAGTGGCCAGCGGCAATTCGCTCTCCATGGCCAAATCGAGATAAGCCGCATCGTACGCGGTCAGGCTGTGCCGTCGGCTCAGAGCCTGGATCCTGTTAAACACAATGTCGCTCGGAAATTGCTCTAATGCGATCGGGAGCACGACAAGATCATCCAGGAAGCTCTGCGCCAACGCCCTCGAAATACGCTTGCGTTTCTCTCCGCCCAGCAGCGCATTCAATACTTCGTGCGGCCAGAATGAAGGCGCCAGCCCCGTGTCCCCTCGCTTGAAACGTTCGGCGACGTAGTGTGCCAGCGCCGCATTTTCATCAGGAAAACACCAGGTCAGAACCACCGATGCATCGACGACGAAGCGGCTCACCGGCGCCCTTCATTGACCAAGTCTTTGATCTTGATCCCACGCAGCGACAACCGGTGACGTTTGCCGAAACACGCCAGCCGCTCGGCTGCCTCGGACGCGGACCCATTCTGGCCGGTCATGCGTTCCTTGAGGATCTCCCCCAGCAAACGCGACATGCTGGTATCCCGCCGCGCCGCCTCAATCCGCGCCCACCGCGCGACCTCCTCTTCCAAGGTCACGGTGACGTTGCGCAAACGATGATTGTTGGAAGACACGAAAACAGTGTAACACGAAAGCAGTGTAATTCCAACATACGCTCCCGAGAATAATCCCCAACCCCTTGTCATCCTGAGGCCGCGGATCCTTCGCAACGCGAAGGATCCCAACGAAGGACCTATGCATTTCTGTACGGAGTGATGATGACTGCCGGGTGCCCCATCCTTAACGTCGCGCCCTTTGCGACGTTAGAGCGGGCCCGTGGATACTGGACGCCCCATTCCTTCGCGTTCCTTGCGAAGGGGTGGGCAAGGCGCCGAAAGCACGGTTTGTATCAGGGCACGGCTTCAGCCGTGCCGTAAAGACCAACTAAATTCCGGGCTTTAGCCCCTGAGGCCCGCACAAACAACAATGGCTCCGGAATCCCGGAGCCATCCATCACGTGGTGCAAAGCACTCTGTCCAACTCCAGTATTGGCGACGTCGCCAGCGAAGTCAAGTTACTTTGGGAGATTATCTCTGCGTTATCTCCCAAATGAAACCTACCCTCCACAGATTTAGGAGAGTGGACCCGACGGGATTCGAACCCGCATCTGCGACTTGGACAGAGTGCCGTGTTAACGGCACACCGGGTTTAGACCTGCAGCAGAAGGAGTTCAAGAGAGCGATACGTTCAGCCGCGCGTAGCGTCCTACCCAATGCGACTGAGACGAAAATTGTTGTCACTGCAAATGCAAGGGCACTACGGTACTTCTTCAAAGTACGCGGCTCAATTCCGGGCGACCTTGAAATGCGAGAGGTAGCAGCAGCGCTGTTCAAGTCAGTGCAAGCTGAAGCACCCTCTCTGTTTGCTGACTTCAGTTTGGAAACCTTGTCAGACGGAAGTCCGGTCTTGGCTCAGATGAAACCGAATGAAAATGGGTAGTGCCAACGGTCTGACAACAGATCGGGTCGTCTGCAGCCGCAAGCGTTGCGAGTCCCAACGCCAGAGCGGGGACTCACGCAAACAAAAACTCCTTCGTCCTCAACTCCTTAACCATATCCCGCAACTTCGCTGCCTTCTCAAACTCAAACCGCTTGGCGGCTTCGCGCATGTCGCTTTCTAATTTGCCGATATAGACATCCAGCTCTTCCTGCGACTTGAATTCGGGGACGCCTTCGACTTCGCCTCCGGTGAGATCGGTATAGTCGGCTTCGATGATGTGCACCAGCGTCATATCCAGCGGCCGCACAATCGACTCGGGAGTGATACCGTTTTCGACGTTATACGCTTCCTGAATCGCCCGCCGGCGATTGGTCTCGTCCATGGCTTTCTTCATGGAGTCGGTCATGCGGTCGGCATAGAGAATCGCCCGGCCGTTCAAGTGACGGGCGCAACGGCCAATCGTTTGAATTAATGACCCGCTCGAACGCAGAAAGCCTTCTTTATCGGCATCGAGAATCGCCACCAGCGAAACTTCCGGCAAGTCCAGGCCTTCGCGCAGCAGGTTGATGCCGATCAGCACATCGAACTCGCCCTTGCGCAGGTCGCGCAGAATCTTCACCCGTTCGAGGGTTTCGATTTCTGAATGGAGATAGCGGCACTTCACCCCGACTTCGCTGTAGTATTCGGCCAAATCTTCCGCCATGCGCTTGGTCAGCGTGGTCACCAGCACGCGCTCGCCGTGCGCCACACGCTGGCGAATCTCGTGTAGCAGGTCGTCGATCTGCCCCTTCACCGGCCGTATGTCCACCGGCGGATCTACCAGGCCCGTGGGCCGGATGATCTGCTCGATGACCACCCCTGCGGACTTAGTCAGTTCATACGGCCCGGGCGTCGCCGAAACATAGATCATCTGGTTCATGCGGTGCTCGAATTCCTCAAACGTCAGCGGACGATTGTCGAGCGCCGAGGGCATGCGGAAGCCGTACTCGACCAGCGTCTCTTTGCGCGAGCGGTCGCCGTGATACATGCCATGCAGCTGTGGTACCGTCTGATGGGATTCGTCAATGAACATGAGAAAATCGCGCGGGAAATAATCGAGCAAAGTCGGCGGCGGCTCACCCGGCAACCGGCCAGTGAAATGCCGCGAGTAATTCTCAATGCCATGGCAATAGCCCATGGCCTTGATCATCTCGATGTCATACATGGTCCGCTGATGCACCCGCTGCGACTCCACCAGCCGTCCTTGCTTCTCCAGTTCCGCTTCCCACCACTTCAGTTCTTCTCTAATCGACATCACTGCCTTCGACCGCGTCTCCGGCTTCATCACGTAGTGGGTCTTGGGATAGATCGGCAGCCGCACATATTTCTGTTTCACGGTCCCAAACAAGGGATCAATCTGCGATAAAGAATCCACCTCATCCCCAAACAACTCAACCCGATAAGCCATATCATCATAGGTAGGAAAAATCTCGATCACATCGCCGCGCACCCGAAAGGTCCCGCGCCGGAAATCGCCATCCGTGCGCTCGTAGAGAACTTCCACCAGCTTGCGAGTAATGTCTTCGCGCCGGATCTTCTGCCCCTTCTCCAGAAACAGCATCATCCCGTAATACGCTTCCGGCGACCCCAATCCATAAATGCAACTCACCGAAGAAACAATCAGCACATCCCGCCGCTCAAACAACGACCGCGTCGCCGACAGCCGCAGCTTGTCCAGTTCATCATTAATCGTCGCTTCCTTCTCGATATATAAATCCGCCGCCGGCACATACGCCTCCGGCTGATAAAAATCATAGTATGAGACGAAGTATTCGACGGCGTTGTGGGGGAAGAAGCTCTTGAATTCGTGGTAGAGCTGGGCGGCGAGGGTTTTGTTGTGGGCCATCACGAGCGCCGGCCGGTTGGACTGCTCGATGACTTTAGCCATGGTGTAGGTCTTGCCCGATCCGGTGACGCCGAGCAGGACCTGGTGCTGCTCGCGGTCGAAGACACCTTTCACCAGGGCGTCGATCGCCTGGGCCTGGTCGCCGCGCGGGGTGTAGTCGGACACGAGTTTGAAGTCCATGGGAAAGCTATCAGCTCTCAGCCTTCAGCTTGAAAACCAAGCCACTGCTTACAGGCAGCAATTTCGTCGAGTGCAGAGCTCTCTATTATAAACCGCCTGCTAGGACGGAAGGCCCGCCACTCATTTACGCGAATCTGCAAAGAGCCTTCAACGCAGAGATCGCGGAGAAAATCTGCGGAGCGCGCAGGGACACTCATCGGCGGTTGCAAGAAAAGAGCCGCGCCGAGCGGGCGCGGCTGGGTGCGGGCCGGAAGATAGGTTTTTACGGCAGCTTGAAGTTCACCGTGATCTGGGTCTGGATTTCCATGGGCTGGGAATCGAGCAGATACGGTCTGAACTTCCATTGCTTGACGGCGTCGATGGCGGACTGCCCCAGCAGCGGCTCACCGCTGATCAGCTTGACGCTCGTGATATCCCCGTCCTTGCTGATGGTGGCCAGCAACTGGACCGAGCCCTGGACGTGCGTCTGCAGGGCTCGCGTCGGGTACACGGGAGCGACTTTCTTGATCAGCAGGCCTTGCGATACTCCCTGCGATACGCGCAGGGTGTGCGGACCGGGTTGCGGCACGCTGCTGGGCATACTCATCAAGCCGGAAATCGCCTGGTCATTGGAATGCGAGTCAGCGCTCACGGCGTCGGGAGCGGCGGGTTCGACGTTCTCTGCGGTTGCGGGCTTGGGCGGAGCAGGTTTCGGAGTCCGAGTGTTTACAAAAACCGCGTCTTCGTCGATGGTCTTGACCACGCCGGGTTGTGCGGGCGCATCGAAGGAGGTGGCGTTGACCGTGGACTTTTTGGGAGCGAGGACAATCGTTTCCGTTCCCGGGGAAGGCTTCTGCGGAGTGGTTCCGGTCGCGGTCGAAATCTGGTTGGGTTGAACCAGCGTGCCGGGGGCGGAGGCGCCTGGCGCGGAAGCAGGAGAAACCGGTTTCACGGTTGGCGGAGTCGCGGAAGTGGTTGCGGGGCGAAGCATAGACCACGACGGCATTTGCCAATGGGTCAGAGTTCCGGCGCGGTAGATGGCGCCGGCGGCGGCCGCGACCAGAACCATGGCTGCGATCCGGCCCCAATTAACAGCGGCTTGGGCGGAGTGCGGCTTGGCGTGGGTTTCGGCGCTCGCACTGGAAAGTTCAGAGGGTTCTTCTTCAAGCTCAAGAGCGGAAGTCTCGCCGTCGAGATCTGCGGGTTCTTTCGCGGGCGCAACGGCTGCCCCGAATCCCACGCTGAGGCCGGAGTCCGGTTTGCCGGCGGCGTCGGCGGCATGCTTGAGGGCGGTCGTCATGGTTTCGGCCATGGGTTCCGCCGTGGGCTTGCGAATGGGCTGCCAGGGGTACTGTTTGGCGGACGGGGTTACGTGCTCTGAGGAGTGACTCTGGCCTGCCAGCAGATCGGGCATGGACTCCAGCAACGCGGCTTCAGCCGGCTCGGGTTCGGGAACGGGATCTTTCTCCAGTTCAAAGGCGGAACTGGATGATGCCGTCGCGGCCGGCGCCAGCGGAGGCGCCGCCTGAGTTAAGAATGCGGGCTTAGGAGCAGGAACCGCGGAAAGGGAAGCGGGCTGCGACGCCGGGGCAACAAAAGAAGGACGCGCCGGAGTTTCCGGCGCTTTGGCTGAAACCTTGTTGGCTTCGTTCTTGCGTAGCAGGCCGCGGGCCACGCGCAGCGTGCCTTTGGACTGCTCTACATTAATGGGTTTGGTAAGCACCAGGTTGGCGCCGATGCGGAACGCCTTGGCCACTCCACTTTGTCCCTCGACCACGGCCACGGAAAGCGACGCCTGATTGAACTCGGAATTGCGCGCGCTTTTGAACAGCAGGGTGGCGTTCTGCTCGTTGTCGCAATCGACGACCACGGCGTCGAAGTGCCCCGCCATCAACTTCTTAACCGCGGCGAACGGCTCGTTGCAGGCTTCCACCTGAAACTCCAGTTCGCTGAGGACCTGGGTCACGGTCTTGGCAGTTCTCTCGTCAGGACAGAATAAGAGGGCCTTATAGCTCATAGTGAGATCGTAGGTACCGGGGTGAGTAGCTTCAAGTTACGGAGGTAATTGGACTTGCGGAGGTTGTGGGCTGCCGATGCCCGCGAATTTTCCCACGCCCAGGGTAACGCCCCAAACCCAGAGAAGGATACACATCCACTGTGTGCTGTTGTTCAATGCCGACGCTGACAGTGTGGGTACAATGCTTCCATGCGCGTCCCCCTATGGCTGAAGGTTGTATGGGGCCTATGGGTGCTGGTGTGGGTGCCGGTGTACTGGCGGCAGTATGGAGCGCAGAATTTCCTATACTTTTGCGATCTGGGAAACATTCTGATTGCGCTGGGGCTGTGGCTGGAGAGCCCGCTGATTTTCTCCTGGCAGGCGACGGGGCTGCTGCTTTTTCAGACGCTGTACACGGTTGATCTGGTGGGCGCGCTCGGGACCGGCCGGCATTTCATTGGCGGCAGCGAGTTCATGTTCGATGCGGGGATTCCGTTGTATGTGCGGTTACTTAGCTTATTTCATGTGGTGACGCCGCCGCTGCTGTTGTGGCTGGTCCGGCGGCTGGGTTACGATGCGCGCGGCTGGAAATTCGCGACGCTGACGGTGTGGGTGGTGGCGCCGATTTGTTATTGGTGGCGGCCGCAGTTTGATGTGAACTGGGCGCGGGGACCGTTTTTTCATGAACAGCATGTAGTGCCGGGGTTGGTGTATCTGGTTGCGTATTTGGTTTCGGTGCCGCTAGCGGTTTATTGGCCGACGCATTTGGCGTTGAGGTGGTGGGGGCGGGTTCGGAGATAATTGCGCCCATCGGCGCCTGCCGCAACGGTCGTGCGTCATGCGCCACACCTCTGCTAACCTTTGAAGCGTAACCCGACGACTGGCTTCCAACTATCGAGGTTTCTTCTATGCGATCTGATATCGCTCCAGGGGCTGTCTTTCCCGACTACGAACTTTCTGACCACGCTGCGAAACGGCGGAAACTTTCCGAATTACAGGGCCAGCATCCGATGGTTCTCGTGCTCAGCCGCGGAGGTTTCTGTCCGAAGGACCGGCGGCAGGCGGAAGGGCTGGTTCAACTGCATCGCGAGCTTGAGGTTTCCTATTGCCGGCTGGTCACCATTAGCACTGACAACATCACGCAGACGAATGAATACCGCAGCGGGGTCGGTGCGCACTGGCCGTTCCTGTCTGATGCGGGGCGAATCGTGCAAAAAGATCTCGACATCGCTGAATACACGGATCCGGTCAACAATCCCATGATCCCGCATGTGATTGTGCTGGAGCCGGGTCTGGTCGTTTATAGGATATACAACGGCTACTGGTTTTTGGGGCGGCCCACGCTCGAGGATCTCCGGCAGGACCTGCGTGTAGTTAGCAAGAAATGCCGGCCGGACTGGGACATCACCACGCCTGAACTCAAAGCGGCGTGGCAGCAGGGCCGCAAGGAACTTTTCTATCCGTACGGGAAAACGTTCGTGCAAACTCTGGGGGAACAGGACTAATAGCCTGTCGCCGTCTATTTAGCCGCGGCCAGCGCCCGCTTCGTTGCTTCCAGCAATGCCTCAGGCCCGACGGGGCGGCCGGTGGCATTTTCCATCCACAAGTCGGGAATGACGCGGCCTTCTTTGGCCATGCGTTCAAACTCCGGGCCGATGGCTCCGGCTTTCTTCATTTGCTCTTCGATCTGGAAAGCGATCATGTGCCCGATGGGATAGTCGGGTAAATACAGGAACGAATCGATCATGTGGGAGTAGACGCCGAGCAGCACCACGTCATTTTTGTGGAACACGGGAGCGTAGTAGCGGTTCCAAATGTCTTTCGCAATTTGGACGGTGGCGTCGTTCAGTTGCCCGGGTGTGGCCTGAGGATGGTCGTACATCCAGTGCCAGACGCCCATATCGACCAGCGCGACGCCGGCAATCTCGTAGGTGCCCCAGAAATCGTTGAGAGTTTTTTCGGCTTGGGCTTTGGCATCGGGGGCGGGCAGACCGAGCAATTCGAGATCGTGTCCCTGGAACACGAACGCCAAAGCTTCGGTGAACGCCGTGTTGGGCACGCCGCTCAGCAGGGTGTAGTCAACTTCGTTCAGGGAAAAAGTCTGCTCGACGTTGTGGCCCATTTCATGCACGGCGATGTTGAAGCCCTTATAGTTCATGCCGGTTTTTTCTACGCGGGTGCGCAGATGAGCTTTTTCGGAGCGCATCTCCGCGCCCATGGCGTGGCCGGAACCGCGGGCGGGATCGACGATGATGTTGTTGGCGACGTACTGCGCTTTCTCTGGCGAGAAGCCGAGATGCATCAGCAGATTGGGAATATCTTTTTGATAAGCGTCGGCGGTGGGATATTTCCTGGCGACCATTTCGTCGAGTTGCGCCTCGGTGAATTTGCTGCCGGGGCGGAAGCCGTTGTACCAGACATCAAATGGTTCGAGCGGACGGCCGAGGCGGGATTCGATCAGCTTTCCCGTCTGCGCTGCCAGGGGTGAACTCAACACCTGCTCCAGCATGGCTTTCACGCGGACTTCGGGAATCTCGCGGTCTTCGTTGAAGCGGCGGTCGATCAGGGTGGGCGCGGTCGGAGAATACGGATCCGCTTTCCGCGAGGCGGCGTAGGTCTTCCACAACATGGCGTAACGCGTGTCAGGCTCGCGGGCGTTGCTGAGATTGGCGATGGCCTTTGTCGAATCGGCGTCCTTGGCGGCGGCGGGTTTCACTTCATTGGTGACGGGATTCCAATCCACGGCGGGGTTATCGATGACCGCCTGCGGGATGGTTTGAGTGACGATGCGCTCCATGACCTGCTGAATGGCGCGCTGCTTGGCCAGGCCGTTCTGCGGATCGGCATAGTCGGCCTTGATTTCATCCCGCAGGTTCCAGTGGCTGAGCAGGCGCATCTTGGGTGGGAAGATCCGCTGACCCTGATCGTTGACCACGTGGTACATCCAGATGTTGTATTGCGCAATGTATTGTCCGGCGTCGGATGCGGCCTCGGAGATGGCCAAGTTGACGTCGGCGGGGATGCGTTTGTCGAACCCTTGTGCGAGACGGACTTCGGCCCACTGGCGGCGGCTCCAGGCTGGGCCGTTCTTCAGGCAATCCTCGAGCGTGGCCAGAGGAAAATTGAGCAGCACGGTGAAGGCGAGCTTATTGTTGAAAAAGTCGTCGATGACGTGAGCTGAAGGATCGTAGCCACCGAAGACTTCGTCGAAGGGAAGCACAGGGCCGTAATCAAGATCGAGCTGCTGGCGGAATTCGCGGTTGATTTCATGCATGTGGCCGTTGAGCGCTTCGAGCAGCGACTGGAAGCGCGTGAACATGGTGTCGAGCGTAGCCTGATCGCCGGCGAAGTTGCTGCGGACGAAGTCTTCGAAAGCGGCGGAGTCGCCGTCATCGGCGCGCCAGAATTCCGCAACCTGGTGCAGGCCGCGCTGGGCGCGAGCGCGTTGGGACTCGCCGTATTTGGCGACGAGTTCGGTTTCGAGTTTGGCGGCGGAGGCGTTCATCCACGCGGGCTGAATGGCTGGAGTGGCTTTGGATGACATCGGCATCTCCTGGGCAAAGAGTGACAGGGGGAGACAGATTAACAAGAGCGGAATGTGGCGCACGGAACCTCCTCGGCTGAGAAGCAAACCAGTATAGCCGCTTGCAAGATCAGAATCATCCACCACAAAGGACACAAAGGCATGAGGGTTCCTTTGTGGTCCTTCGTGTCCTTTGTGGTTTCGTGATCTGCCGCGAGCATTATTTCTTCGGGCGGTACACGTGGGTGCTGGTGCCGAAGAAAACTTCCGCTGACTCCATGATGGTTTCCGAAAGTGTCGGGTGGGGATGGATGCTGAGCGCGATATCCTGCGCGACTGCGCCCATTTCGATGGCGAGTACGCCTTCGGCAATCAGTTCCCCGGAGCCCGCTCCGACGATGCCGACGCCGAGAATGCGTTCGCTTTGCGGATCGATGACCAGTTTGGTCATTCCCTCGGTGCGGTCGAGGGTCATAGCGCGGCCGGATGCGCCCCAGGGAAACTTTGCGACTTTGATCTCGCGATTGTCTTTCTGTGCCTGGGTTTCGGTCAGTCCTGCCCATGCGATTTCGGGATCGGTGAAAATGACGGCCGGAATGGCATTGGGCTCGAAGGCAACTTTGTGTCCGGCGATGGCCTCGACCGCCGTGCGTCCTTCATGCGAGGCTTTGTGCGCCAGCATGGGTTCGCCGACCACGTCGCCGATGGCGTAAATGGCGGAATCATCGGTCTGCAGTTGTTTGTTGACCTGGATGAATCCGCGGGGACCGACTTTGACTTGAGTTTTGTCGAGGCCGGGGATTTCGGAATTGGGTTTGCGGCCGACGGAGACGAGAACTTTGTCAAAGACTTTTTCGCGCTCTTTGACGTCGGGGCCGTCGAAGTTCACACGCAGGCCGCTCGCTTCTTCTTTTACGGCGGCGACCGTGGTGTTCAGCATGATTGCCGCGAAACTTTTCTCGAGCCGCTTATGCAGGGGAAGGACCAGATCACGGTCCGCGCCGGGCAAGAGGCCGGGCAGCATTTCGACAACGGAGACTTTCGATCCCAGCGCGGCATAGACGGTACCGAGTTCGAGGCCAATGTAGCCGCCGCCGACTACGAGAAGACTGCCGGGCACGTCGGTCAGATCGAGCGCGGAGGTTGAATCCAACATGCGCGGCGTGTCGAGCTTGAGAGTGGGAACGATGGCCGGGCGCGAACCGGTGGCGATGATGATGCGATCGAACGTCAGCGATGCTTCGTGGCCATCGGCATACTTCACGCACAGAGTTTGTGACTTGTCGAACGAAGCCTGGCCCTGGATGTATTCGACTTTGCGTTGCTTTGAAAGCACACCCAGGCCGCCGGTGAGTTTCTTGACGACATTTTCTTTCCAGGAGCGAAGCCGGGCAATATCGACTCTCGGGGCGGAGAATTCGACTCCCCAGTCTTTCGCATGTTGAGATTCGTCAATGAGCTTGGCGACGTGGAGAAGAGCTTTCGAGGGGATGCATCCACGGTAGAGGCAGACGCCGCCGGGATTGGCTTCGGGATCGATGAGCGTGACTTTCATGCCGAGG
>Ga0335081_10011555_pt1 | contig 14291 bp, 27 predicted proteins | sample Lox_Sample_35_FD_206713 | JGI IMG/M metagenome (GOLD analysis project Ga0335081, IMG submission 206713) | Soil microbial communities from Loxahatchee National Wildlife Refuge, Florida, United States - Lox_Sample_3.5 | ecosystem: Environmental > Terrestrial > Soil > Wetlands | place: USA... | reverse complement strand
CGGGCTCGCATTTCAACTTCAAGTTTGCCGTTCTTATCGATCGTGGCAATATGGAGATCGGGGTTCAGAATCTCCACTTCCGCATCAGCCTCGATATCTTTGGCCATAACCTCGCCGGGGCCCTTTGCCTTGAGCGAAAGCGTTTTGGGCTTGTCCGTATGGAGCTTCAGCCGGACTTCTTTGAGGTTTAAAATCAGGTCCGTTGTGTCCTCGATAACGCTGGGGATGCTCGAGAACTCGTGCTGGACACCAAAAATCCTCAGCGAGGTAATTGCTGACCCTTCAAGCGATGACAGGAGAACGCGGCGTAAAGAGTTGCCCAAGGTCGTCCCAAAGCCCCGCTCTAATGGTTCAGCTGTAAATTTCCCGTACGTATCGGTAATCTTCTTAGGATCGTATTGAAGCTTTTTGGGCATCTGGAAGTCTTTCGCTTTTTTAAGCATGTATCCTCCATAACGGAGTGAATAACTTTTTATCTGACTATATGCACCGCGATGCCGGTGCGGCCATAATGAATTACTGACCTGCTGCGCAGTTCACGGACGTTGCCGAGCGCGGTATTTTCAGGTTACTTTGAATACAGTTCGACGACGAGCTGCTCTTTCACGGTAGGCAGTGTGCACTCATCCCTCGCCGGCAATCCAAGAACTTTTCCTCTGAACTGGGCCTTATCGATCTCCAGCCACGCGGGGAATCCGCGTTTCTCCACTGCCGCAAGGGTCTGCTGAATCTGGGCAATACTCCTGCTCTTTTCCCTTAGTTCTACCACATCTCCGGCTTTCAGCAGATACGACGGAATGTTCACTTTCTTGCCGTTCACGAGCATATGACCGTGGCGCACCAGCTGCCTTGCTTCCTTCTTGGAGCCGGCGAAGCCCATCCGCTGGATGACATTGTCAAGCCTTCTCTCCAGAAGCTGAAGAAGGTTGTCGCCGGTAATGCCTTTCATCCTTTCAGCTTTCTCAAAGTAGCCGCGGAACTGCCGCTCGAGCACGCCATAGACGCGCCGGATCTTCTGTTTTTCCCGGAGCTGTAAGCTGTACTCAGACTGTTTTATTCTGGCCTGTCCGTGCTGTCCCGGCGGATAGCTCCTCCTGGTAATTCCGCATTTATCTGTGTAGCAGCGTTCGGCTTTCAGAAAGAGTTTGGTCCCCTCTCTCCTGCAGAGCTTGCAGACTGATCCAATATACCTTGCCAAGTGATTCCTCCTGTGATGGCCGTGTTTCTAAACCCTTCTCCGCTTCGGCGGCCTGCACCCGTTGTGCGGGATAGGCGTTACGTCTTTAATAGCAACGATTTCGAGGCCGGCGGCCTGAATCGACCTGATAGCCGACTCCCGGCCCGTACCTGGACCTTTTACATATACCTCAACCTGTCGCATGCCGTGCTCCATGGCCTTCTTGGCAGCCGTTTCTGCTGCCAGCTGAGATGCGAAGGGCGTGCTCTTTCTCGATCCCTTGAATCCCTTATTGCCGGCGCTCGACCAGGTAATCACGTTCCCTGCCGTATCAGTGATGGTCACGATCGTATTGTTGAATGACGCATGGATATGCGCAATCCCGTTGGCCACATTCTTTTTTTCTTTCCCCTTCTTGGCCATCTTCCCTCCTCATCGTATGCCTAAAACAGCTGCGGCAGCATCCGCAACCTTGTCCGCGTAGAAGCTTATCGCCTTACTTCTTTGCCAGGCTTTTTTTCTTACCCCTGCCTGCCATCGCGGACTTCTTCGGTCCTTTTCTCGTCCTTGCATTCGTCTTCGTGCGCTGCCCGCGTACCGGCAATCCCCTGCGATGACGGAGTCCGCGGTAGCTTCCGATGTCCATCAGCCGTTTGATGTGCATCGTCACGTCTCTGCGGAGATCTCCCTCTACCGTATGGTCGCGATCAAGGATAGTACGGATCTTGACAATATCAGATTCCGTCAGATTGCCGCTCTTGGTATTGGGATCAATACCTGCTTCCGTGAGAATCTTCTTCGCAGATGTCGGCCCTATCCCATAAATATAGGTCAGCCCAATCTCAATTTTTTTGTCCTTCGGTAGATCAACACCGGCAATTCGTGCCACATTTCCTCCTCATAAAGCTCATAGCTCTTGGCTCGCGGTTTACGCTATACGAAGCTATCCGCCATGACGATGAGCCAAGACCCACTTTATCCCTGCCGCTGCTTATGACGCTTATTATCACAAATCACTCGCACAATCCCTTTGCGGCGGATGATAGAACATTTGGGACATATTTTCCTTACAGATGAGCGAACTTTCATAGGTCTTTCTTCCGTTCTTCGTGTATTTATTCTATCCTGACAATATCAATCAGGCTGCTATTTGAACCGGTAGGTGATCCTGCCTCTCGTCAGATCATAGGGGCTCAGTTCCACGGTGACCTTGTCCCCCGGTAGTATCTTGATGAAATGCATCCGCATCTTCCCGGATATGTGAGCGAGTATCTTGTGCCCGTTCTCAATCTCAACACGAAACATGGCGTTGGGGAGTGTCTCCAAAACCGTCCCCTGTACTTCTATGGAATCTTCTTTCGCCATATCCTGACTTCCCTCAAGTACCCTGCGGCAACCAACCCTGCAATGAACGCCTATTTCTTCGAAAGGACCCACGGCCCTTCGGGCAGCACCGCTATCGTATGCTCGAAGTGCGCAGAAAGGCTCCCATCCACCGTGACCGCCGTCCAGCTGTCTTCCTTGACCATTGTCGCGCTGCCACCGATGTTCACCATCGGTTCTATCGCGAACACCATGCCGGGCTTTATCCTAAGGCCCTGGCCGCGCTCACCGAAGTTCGGGATTTGTGGCTCCTCGTGCAGGCTTCTTCCGATTCCGTGGCCGACGAACTCGCGGACCACGGAGTAGCCATGCGATTCCACATAGCTTTGTACGGCATACGAAATATCGTAAAGCCTGTTCCCCGCCGTTGCCTGTGCAATACCCCTCGAGAGGGATTCCTCTGTTACTTTGATAAGCCGCTCTGCCTCGGGCGACACTTCGCCGACAGGAAGAGTAATTGCCGCATCCCCGTAAAATCCGTCGACGATCGCTCCGACGTCTATGCTGATGATATCACCTGGCCTGAGAATGACCTCTTTAGATGGAATCCCGTGTACGACCTGATTGTTCACCGACGTACAGAGCGTCTTTGGATACCCCCGGTAGCCCTTGAATGCCGGCCGGGCTGCCGCTTTTACAATAGAGCGTTCGGCGAACTCGTCCAGTGTTTGGGTATTCACACCTGGGCGGACCAGCTCGCGTATACCATCAAGAACATCCGCAACAACAAGACAGGCGGCCCGTATCTTTTCTATCTCCTGAAGGGACTTGAGAATAACCATGCTACACCCTGGCCCTATCGTCTCCCCCTGATCGAAACGCCCTTCAGGAAACCTCCATAGTGTCTCTGAATTAAATGCGACTCTATTTGTGATACGGTATCGAGCGCGACCCCTATCACGATCAGGAGCGATGTCCCTCCAAAATAAAACGGTACATTAAATGCCCGGTAAAATATGTCCGGTAGAACGCAGACCGCGGACAGATACAGTGCGCCGCCGAGCGTAATGCGTGTGAGCACGCGGTACAGGTAGTCCGATGTTTTTTTGCCGGGCCTGATCCCCGGGATAAAGCCGCCGTATTTTTTCAAATTATCGGCGATGTCCACCGGGTTGAATACGATCGCCGTATAAAAATACGCAAAGAATATGATCATCGCAACGTAGACCGTCGTATACAGCAGCTTCCCCGGAGAAAGCTGCTGGGCTATCGACTGGATCCAGCCCACTTGTGCGAAGCCGGCAATCGTCGCCGGGAACAACAGGATCGAGGACGCAAAAATAGGCGGAATCACCCCTGAGGAATTGATCTTGAGCGGCAGGTGTGTACTTTGCCCCTTATAGATTTTTCTTCCAACCATCCGCTGTGCGTACTGGATGGCGATCTTCCTCTGACCACGCTCCATAACAATAATGGCGGCCACCACCGCAATAATCAACGCAATGATAATGAAGACCATGAAATACGGGATTTCGCCGGACCTCACGAGCCCGATGGTGTTAGCGACGGCGTTGGGGAATCTGGACACAATGCCCGCAAAAATGATCAGGGATATCCCGTTGCCAATTCCGCGCTCGGTGATCTGCTCGCCAAGCCACATGATGAAGGTGGTTCCTGCGGTAAGCGTGATCATCGTCATAAGGCGGAACGACCACCCCGTTGATTCCACGAATGCCCCGCCGCCCATTTTCTCGATGCCGACCGCCATCCAAAAAGACTGAAAGGCCGAGATCAGCACCGTGCCGTATCGGGTATATTCAGTAATCTTTTTACGGCCCGCCTCGCCCTCTTTCGCCAGCGCCTGAAGCCGCGGAATAACGACGGTAAGAAGCTGGAGAACGATCGAGGCCGTGATGTACGGCATGATCCCGAGCGCAAAGATCGTCACCCGTGAAAGGGCGCCACCCGAAAACATGTCAAAAAATCCCATCAGGCCGGAGGCTGCCTGATGCAGGTATTGGCTCAGTGCCTCGCCTTTTACCCCCGGCGTCGGGACGTGTGCGCCGACACGATAGACTCCAAGCATCATCAGGGTAAAGAAAATGCGTTTCCTGAGCTCGGGGATATTAAATATGTTCTGCAAGCCGGCGAACACGGGTTAGATCACCTCGGCCTTCCCGCCTGCGGCCTGTATTTTATCAAGAGCGCTTTTGCTGAACTTGTGCGCACGCACGGTAAGTTTGGTCTTGATCTCACCCATTCCGAGCACCTTTACCCCTGCCTTCATATCCTTGATCAGTCCCTTCTGCTTGAGTGCCTCGGGGGTAATAGGATCGGTACCTGCCATCTTATCGAGATCGCTCAGGTTCACGACAGCATACTCCCTGCGGAATATATTGGTAAAGCCTCGTTTCGGGATCCTGCGCTGGAGAGGCATCTGGCCGCCTTCGAAGCCCGCGGGCTTAACACCGCCGGAACGTGCCTTCTGACCCTTATGCCCTTTCGTCGAGGTCTTGCCGTGGCCTGAACCAAACCCTCTGCCAACCCTTTTTGCTTTTTTTGTCGCGCCTTTTGCAGGCCTTAGTTCTTCTAATCTCATAATTTGCCCGTTACCGTCAACTCGCGTATTTTTTTAGTATGCAAAATATTTTACGTTATGCTTCCTCTACCTTGACCAGGTGAGAAATCTTATTGATCATCCCGCGTATCTGTGGCGTATCCTCGCGCACGACGGAATGGTTAAGCTTCCTGAGGCCCAGCCCAACGAGGACTACCTTATGTTTCCCCGGTCGTGCAATCGCGCTTTTTACGAGCGTAATTTTGAGTTTTTTCGCATCAGCTTTTGCCATGCCTATACAAGCTCCTCTACGGTTCGGCCCCGGAGTGCGGCCATCTGCTCTGCGCTCCTCAGTCTGGTCAATCCATTAATCGTTGCGCTGACGACGTTGTGGGGGTTGCTGGAGCCGAGGGATTTGCAGAGCACATTTCGGACGCCCGCAACCTCAAGCACCGACCTGCTCGCACCGCCCGCGATCAATCCTGTGCCCTCCGATGCCGGCTTGAGCAATACCCTGCCCGCGCCGTAATGACCAAGCACTTCATGGGGGATCGTGTCGCCCTTCAGTGATATCTGAATCATGCTTTTCTTGGCGCGCTCTACCGCTTTCTTGATGGCTACTGGCGCCTCAGCTGCCTTGCCCTTGCCAACGCCGACCTTTCCCTTGCCGTCACCGACGACAACGAGGGCACTGAAATTAAATCGTTTTCCACCCTTGACCACCTTGGCTACCCGGTTCAAGTAGACAAGTTTATCTTTCAGGCCGTCGCCTTCTTCCGCTTCTTTGTGATATCTCTCTGCCAATGCCGCCTCCGCAATAATTGCCCGTTGTTAAAAACTTAATCCTTTTTCGCGCGCTGCGTCCGCCAGCGCTTTGACGCAGCCGTGATACTTATAACCACCGCGGTCAAAAACGACATTTTTTATATTCTTTTCAAGAGCCCGCTCCGCGATGTTCGCGCCCACCTTCTTGGCGGCAGCCACGTTTCCGCAGTGCTTCATGCCTGTCTGAACATCCTTTTCTGCCGATGACGCGGCAATGATGGTCCTGCCATTCGTATCATCGATAAGCTGCACATAGATGTGACTCAGGCTCCTATAGACGCTCAGCCTCGGTTTCGCAGCGGTGCCGAACACCTTTCTGCGTATTCTTTCATGCCTTCTCTGTCTGGCTTTTATTTTGCTTTGTGCCACATTCACTCTCCATCATGCTAATTGCCGATGATGACGAAAAGCCATCATCCGCAACTCAAAATCCTGATCCGACTTTCTACTTACCGGTTTTACCAGCTTTACCCTCTTTACGATGAATCACTTCGGTGTTGTACTTGATACCCTTGCCTTTGTACGGTTCAGGCTTCTTCATGCTTCTCAGGTTCGCTGCTATTTGGCCGACAAGCTGCTTGTCGACACCCTTGAGAGTAATCTGCGTCTGCTTGGCATCGACCGTCGCCTTGATCCCCTTGGGCATGGGATACATGATAGGATGGGAAAACCCGAGGCTGAGCATAAGGTTTGTCCCCTGCGCCGACGCCTTGAAACCAACGCCGGATATATCGAGAGTCTTTTCGTATCCCTTGCTGACCCCCGTCACCATATTAGCGATCAGATTTCTCGTTAACCCGTGCAGCTCACGATAGATCTTCTGGTCTGACGGCCGCTCAACCTTGAGCTGGTTGTTTTCCTTCTTGATCGTCAGCTTCGGATTTACGTTCTGGCTGATTTCTCCCAGTGGGCCTTTGACCGTTATTTTCCCGGTCTCGAACTTGGCTTCGACTCCGGATGGCATTTCTATAGGTTTTTTACCAACCCTCGACATTGACAGCTCCTGCATTCCTTATTGACGATTTCAATTGACCAAATCATTACCACACGTGGCAGATCACTTCACCACCAACATTGTCTTTTTTAGCCTGCTTGCCGGTCTGGATTCCCTTGGGCGTCGACAGGATGGCCGTTCCGAGCCCCGCCATGACCTTGGGAATGGCATCGTTGGCCGTATACACCCTGCATCCGGGCTTGCTAATTCGCTTCAGGCCCTGGATGACCGGCATCTCTTCGTCAGTATATTTGAGATACACCCGGATCAAACCCTGCCGGCGGTCCTTAACCAATTTTACGTTCTTAATATAGCCCTCATCCTTGAGGATCTTCGCGATCTCTACCTTCAGCTTCGAAGAAGGGATGTCAACTTTTTCATGTTTTGCCTTACTGGCATTGCGGATGCGCGTCAGCATATCCGCGATCGGATCGGTCATCATTTATTCAAGCCCCTTTTGCCTACCAGCTCGCCTTGATCACGCCCGGGATCTCTCCCTTGAGCGCCCTGTTTCTGAAACAAATCCTGCACATGTCAAATTTCCGCAGATACCCCCGGGACCGCCCGCACAGCGGACAGCGGTGGTATGCACGCACTTTAAATTTCGGTGTTCTCGATGCCTTCGCTCTCAAGGACTTCTTTGCCATTATTCCTCCAACAAATCTGTCTGACCAGACTATTTCCTGTACGGCATTCCCAAATGGCCGAGCAGCGCCCTGCCTTCTTCATCGGTCTTTGCCGTCGTAACAATCACAATATCGAGCCCATGGACCGATTCGACTTTATCGAACTCGATCTCCGGAAATATCACCTGTTCTTTGATACCAACCGTGTAATTCCCCCTGCCGTCAAAAGACTTGGACGACACGCCCTTAAAATCCCTTATGCGCGGCAGTGCAGCGCTAATGAACCGGTCGAGAAATTCGTACATCCGTTCGCGCCTGAGAGTCACCATACAGCCGATCGGCATCCCCTCTCTGAGCTTAAAGGTGGCGATGGACTTCTTGGCACGGGTGATAACCGGCCGTTGTCCGGTGATCCGTCCGAGTTCATCAGCAGCATGGTCGAGGGCTTTAGCATTGCTAATTGCCTCGCCCATCCCGGCGTTGAGAACGACCTTCACCAGCTTCGGCGCCTGCATGGGGTTCTTATAGCTGAACTCCTTCATGAGAGCCGGCACCACGACATCATGGTACCGCTGCTTCAGTCTTGGCGTCGGGATACGCTCCGGAGCGGCTTTCGGGGCTGCTGTTTCCTGAGGACGTTCTGTGGATTTGGCCTCTTTCTTTGATCCCTTTGGCACCGTCTTCGGCTTTCCCGCCGCTTTCGGTGCCGCTGCCTTCGGTGCCGCTGCCTTCGGCGCTGTTTTTCGCTGATCGCCGTCCTTGGTCTCTTTGGTCTTGTCTTTTTTATCAGTCATCGTTCTTTTCCTAATTCACCAATCTGGACATCCCACTACACTAAAACCACCGCGCCGTCAATCGATCGTCGCGTTGCAGCTCTTGCATACCCTGACACGCGAACCGTCGCCCTGATCCTTCCGGGCCACCGTCGTCGGTTTGTCGCATTGTTTACAGATCAACTTCACATTCGAAGCGGAGATCGGGCTCTCTCTTTCCATGATACCGCCCTGCCGAAGCTGCTGGTTGGGCCGCGTATGCCTCTTGATCATGTTCAGTTTTTCCACGAGGAGCCTGTTGGTCCCCGGATAGACCGCGATAACCCTGCCCCGCTTACCCTTCTCCTTGCCGGAGATTACCATCACATTATCGTTTTTCTTTATCTGCATTTTCCTACATCCTGCTCTCAAGAGCTGTATTTATCACTGAATATTCACTACAGCACTTCTGGTGCGAGTGATATGATCTTCATGAAGTTCTTCTTGCGAAGCTCTCTTGCCACAGGTCCGAAGATGCGCGTCCCGATCGGCTCGTTCTGGTTGTTGATCAACACCGCGGCGTTCCGGTCGAACTTGATGTATGACCCATCCTGCCGCCGCACTTCCTTTGTCGTGCGGACGACGACGGCCTTCGCCACCGTACCCTTCTTGACCTGCCCCTCGGGGATCGCCATTTTGATGGCGACAACGATCACATCGCCAAGCGATGCATAACGCTTGCGTGTACCGCCGAGCACCTTTATGCACATTACTTTTTTTGCGCCGGAGTTATCGGCGACATCCAGTACCGTCTGCTGCTGAATCATATCTCATCCTCAGGAAAGAGTATCGTAAACATCCTATTGCTATTATTGGTTGGCCTTCTCAACGATTTCGAGAATCGTCCATCGCTTTTCCTTGGAAAGAGGTCTGGTTTCTATAAACCTGACCACATCGCCAACCTTGCACTCGTTCTTTTCATCATGGACCTTGAATTTCGTGGTCCGCTTCATGGTCTTGCTGTACCGCGCATGCGCGATACGCCTGGTGACCGCCAGCACCACGGTCTTATCCATTTTATCGCTGACGACCTGCCCGATATATGTTTTTCTCTTTTTAGCCTCGTTAGACTCGCCCATACTTTTCCTTTAAGACTGTCTTTGTTTTCGCGATATCCTTGCGCAGCAGTCTTAGACGCATCGGATTCTCAATCTGCCCCATTGCCTGCTGCACCCTTAAGTTAAACATTTCCTTTTTGAGATCAGCTGCCTTGGCAAGGAGTTCCTCACTCGACAGGTCTCTCAGATCTTTTGCACTTGTGCTCATACTTCAGCCTCCCGGGAGATAAACTTCGTCGCAATCGGCAGTTTGTACGCCGCTAAACGGAATGCCTCCCTGGCAACGGACTCGTCGACACCGCCCATCTCATACAGCACTCTGCCCGGCTTTACCACGGCGACCCAGTATTCCGGCGCTCCTTTGCCCTTCCCCATACGCGTTTCCGCCGGCTTTTTGGTAATTGGTTTGTCCGGGAATATCCGTATCCAGATCTTGCCGCCCCGCTTGACATACCGGGTCATGGCAATACGGGCTGCCTCTATCTGCCTGCTCGTAATCCAGCCCGGCTCGAGGACCTTGAGACCATACTCTCCATAGCTGACTTCCGCGCCCCGATATGCCGTGCCCGTCATCCTGCCCTTATGCATCTTCCTATGTTTTACTCTTTTGGGTGCTAACATTATTTCTGTCCTTTACTCACGCAATGGTCACAAAATGAATAGGCTACGCTGCCGCGGTCGGCGGTTGGAGCACATCACCCCGGTAAATCAATACCTTAACCCCGATCTGCCCCATCGTCGTTTTGGCCTCAAAGAAGCCATATTGGATGTCGGCTCGCAGGGTATGGAGCGGCACCCGTCCCTCGCGGTACCACTCAGTACGGGCGATTTCGGCACCTGCCAGCCTTCCCGCGCAGGTGATCTTGATCCCCAGGGCGCCGAGCCGCAGTGCGGAAGTCACTGACTTTTTCATGGCCCTGCGGAACGCAATCCTGCGCTCCAGTTGGAGCGCTATGTTTTCCGCTACAAGCTGAGCATCGAGCTCGGGCCTTCGGATCTCCTGTATGTTGATATACATCTGTTTACCGGTCATGGCCTCGAGGTCTTTCTTAAGCTTATCGACTTCAGCGCCCTTTTTGCCGATGATGATACCGGGCCGTGCAGTGTGGATATTGATCTTCGCCTTCTGGCCCGCACGCTCTATTTCGATCTTGGAAACACCCGCATGCATGAGCCGCTCTTTCACGATCTTGCGGATCTTGATATCCTCGTGCAGGAGTGCCGCGTAATTTTTCTGTGAAAACCAGCGGGAATCCCATGTTTTTATGATCCCGAGCCGAAACCCGACAGGATGAACCTTCTGTCCCATTATGCCTCCATAAATAATAACTATGCTGAGAGAACCAGTGTTATGTGACTGGTCCTTTTTTTAATCACATTTCCGCGGCCCATTGCCCGAGCCCGCATGCGTTTCATGGTAACGCCCTGATTGACATACGCCTTGGCTACTTTGAGCGAATCCGGGTCTCCCACCTTTTTCTGTTCAGCGTTCGCTACGGCGGAGTCCAGGAGCTTCTTGACAATTCGCGCGGCGTGAAGCGGCGTGAAGGTGAGTATGTTGATCGCGTCACCCACCATCTTGCCCCGGATAAGATCTACCACTTGTCTCGCCTTGCGTGGTGTGATTCGTATATGTCTTGCTGTTGCGCTTGCTTCCATTTAATCATCCTCACTCTGCATGAATGGCGCGGTCCGCGTGCTACGGTTTCGGCGCGGTCGCCTTTTCCGCGGCCTTTGAACCGCCATGGGCCTTAAACATCCGCGTAGGAGAAAATTCACCAAGCTTGTGGCCGACCATATTCTCGGTGATATAAACCGGTATAAACTTCTTGCCGTTGTGTACTGCCATGGTATGCCCGACGAATTCCGGCGTGATCGTTGATCTCCGGGACCACGTCTTAACGATCTTTTTATCCCCGGATGCATTCATGGTTTCTACTTTTTTCATGAGGCTCTCATCGATAAAAGGGCCTTTTTTAACTGATCTCGGCACCATACCCTCCGTTATATCCGCTACCTGCTCTTGGTTCTTCTCGAAATAATGTATTTACTTGTCGTCTTGTTATGTCTTGTCTTCTTTCCGTCGGGGAGACCCCATGGCGAACAACCCGGCCTGCCGCCCGAGGACTTGCCTTCACCGCCGCCGAGCGGATGATCAACAGGGTTCATCGCAACGCCGCGAACTCTCGGCCTCATGCCCATCCAACGAGCCCTGCCCGCCTTACCGATGCTGATGTTTTCATGGTCCAGGTTCCCCACCTGCCCTACAGTCGCCATGCACTCTGAACGAACCATGCGCACTTCCCCGGAGTTGAGCCTCAGCGTAGCATATTCACCTTCACGCGCCAGAAGCTGCACGGATGAGCCGGCGCTCCTTGCAAGCTGCCCGCCGGCGCCCTTCTTGAGCTCAACATTATGCAGCATAGTCCCGACCGGGATTGACGTCATGGGAAGAGCATTGCCGGGCTTGATGTCTGCATCAGGACCGGACATGATACTGTCACCGACCTTCAATCCCATCGGAGCAATGATGTAACGCTTCTCGCCATCAACATAGTGGAGGAGCGCGATCCTCGCCGAGCGGTTCGGATCATACTCGATATGCGCTACCGTTGCCGGGATACCGGTCTTGTCGCGCCTGAAATCGACGATCCTGTATTTTTTCTTGTGCCAACCGCCCCGGTACCGTACAGTTATCTTGCCGCGGTTATTTCTCCCGCCGCTTTGGCTGGTCTTGACAACCAGCGATTTTTCCGGCGTGCTCCGCGTCACTTCTTCAAACGTCGATGTAGTCTGAAAACGTCTTCCAGGGGAAGTTGGATTATAGGTCTTTACCGGCATTTAAGCACCCTCGAATATATCAATCTTCTCACCAGGCTTGAGCGTGACATAGGCTTTCTTCCAGTCCGAACGGCGACCTTGCCGCTGTCCCAAACGCTTCTTTTTGCCTGCGCTTTTCACCGTCGTGATGTCTGCCACTTTAACCTTGAAGATACCTTCAATCGCCTTGCGCACCTGCAGCTTATTTGAATCGATTCTGACCTCGAAGGTCAGGACATTATTTTTTTCCTTGAGCCGTGTTCCCTTTTCGGTTATCCGCGGCACCCGGATGATATCATAAAAATCCGTCATCATTTCCCGTACACCTCCTGCACGGAGTTCAAGGCATCCTGCGTCGTGATGAGGTACCGGTACTTGAGCAGGTCATAGACATTGATGTTTTCCAACCTCTGCACTTTCACTGTCGGGATATTCCGGGCAGCCATTGTCAGGTTCTTATTTTCTGCCTTGATGAGCACGAGAGCATTTTCCTGTATACCGAGGTTCTCGAGCAGCGTCGATACCAACTTGGTCTTAGGCTCTGCAAGATTGAGACTATCGATGAGGATCAACCTGTTCTCAGCAACCTTTGATGCGAGAGCATCGACCAGTGCCGCCCGTTTTGCCTTCTTTGGGATGGCATAAGAATAATTTCTCGGCATCGGGCCAAATACTGTACCGCCATGCCTCCAGAGCGGTGAACGGTTGCTTCCTGCGCGAGCCCTACCCGTGCCCTTCTGCTTCCAGGGCTTTTTGCCGCCGCCGCTCACGAGCGCCTTGTTTTTCGTAGATGCCGTGCCAGCTCTTCTATTCGCGAGCTGATTCAACACAGCGGCATGGACGAGATGCGACCGTACTTCTGTCGAGAACATGCCCGGAAGCTCCACATCCTTGACCTTCTTATTATTTTGATCAACCATTACGACTGACGGCATCTCAATAATCCTCTATTCCTTATTAATCAGCCTTATAGATAAGGAGCAATCCATTATCACCGCCCGGCACTGCCCCGCGGACGAACAGTAAATTCTGATCCGGCCGCACATCAACAATCTCTAAATTCTTTATCGTTACATTGACGGCTCCCATATGTCCCGGAAGCTTCTTGCCGGGCCACACGCGTGAGGGCCATGCGCTCGAACCGATCGATCCGGGCGCCCGGTTGAACATGGAGCCGTGCCCGCCGGGACCGCCTGCGAACTTATGCCGCTTCATGACGCCGGCAAAACCTTTGCCCTTGCTGACACCGCTGACGGCAATCAATTCGCCTTTTTTGAATATGTCTACAGTTACGATCTGCCCCTGCTCAAACTCGCCGGTACGAAACTCGCGGAGAAACCGATGTGGCTGTACATTCGACTTTTTAAAGTGGCCGACGAGCGGCTTGGTCACCCGCCCCTGCCTCTTCTCCTCTTCAAAGGCAAGCTGTACCGACTCGTAGCCGTCTTTTTCCGAGGTCTTCTTCTGGACTACCGTGCATGGGCCCGCCTGTATCACCGTAACGGGGATGAGCTCCCCTCCGCTGAAGTGCTGGCTCATGCCTATTTTTTTCCCGATAATTCCCTTACTCATTTCATATCCCTTCACCCGCGAGCCGGACGCAATTCTCATCGAATTCCCTGGGCTTCAGCGGTTGGTTTCAGAACAACTACAGTTTTATCTCTACATCAACGCCGGCTGCAAGATCAAGCTTCATGAGCGCATCCACGGTTTGCGGAGTAGGGTCCAGAATATCCATCAGCCGCTTATGCGTCCTGATTTCAAACTGCTCCCTGGACTTCTTGTCAACATGGGGAGAGCGGAGCACTGTCCAGCGGTTGATTCTGGTCGGTAACGGAATGGGACCTGACACCTTGGCGCCGGTCCTCTTGGCCGTATCCATGATCTCTACCGCAGACTGGTCGAGCAGTCTGTGGTCATATCCTTTTAATCGTATCCTGATCTTCTGTGTCACGTGCTATTCCTTCCCTCTTTACTCGATGACCTCGGTGATAACTCCTGCGCCCACGGTCCTGCCGCCCTCGCGGATGGCGAACCGAAGTTCCTTGTCCATCGCGATCGGGGTGATCAGCTCTACGGAGCAACTCATGTTGTCGCCC
>Ga0335081_10011554_pt1 | contig 14292 bp, 15 predicted proteins | sample Lox_Sample_35_FD_206713 | JGI IMG/M metagenome (GOLD analysis project Ga0335081, IMG submission 206713) | Soil microbial communities from Loxahatchee National Wildlife Refuge, Florida, United States - Lox_Sample_3.5 | ecosystem: Environmental > Terrestrial > Soil > Wetlands | place: USA... | reverse complement strand
GCTGCTTCGCGGCGAACATCACGTTCGTGGCCCGACGGATGACGCGCGAGTCCTCCATCATGTAGGTGAGGAGCTCATTGAAGAGCTTCTGGTAGAGCGCGTCGAGGAGGTCGTCCCCCTGGATGACCTCCTCCGCCTTCTCCACGTCCTTCTCCACGAAGGAGTCGAGGGCCTTCTTGAGCTGGGCCTCGGAGAGGTCGGCGAGGGTCACGAGGTCGTGGAAGGGCTTCACCGGGGGAGATTGGTTGAGCTGCAGAGCTCGGTCGGCGATGTTCACCGACAGGTCGCCCATGCGCTCGAGGTCCACGACGATCTTGAGCGCGGTGGTGATGAAGCGCAGGTCGCTCGCGGCCGGCTGGCGCAGGGCCAGGATCCGGCGGCACATGTCGTCGATCTCCACCTCCAGCCGGTTGATGTCGCGGTCCTGGGTCCGCACCCGCTCCGCGAGCGAGCTGTCGCGCTCGATGAGCGAGCGCACGCTTGCGGCGATGGAGGCCTCCACCTTGCCGCCCATGTCCAGCAGCTTGTCGCGAAGAGCGGTGAGCTCGACGTCGAAGACCTTGTCGGTGTGCGCCTCGGGGGCCATGGCTATCCGAACTTTCCGGTGACGTAGTCGTTGGTCTGCGGCTTGTCTGGGTTCGTGAAGATCTTCTCGGTGGGCCCGACCTCGACGAGCTCGCCCAAGTAGAAGAAGGCCGTCTGATCGGAGACGCGGGCGGCCTGCTGCATGTTGTGGGTCACGATGACGATGGTGTAGTGCTCCTTGAGTTCGTGAATCAAGTCCTCGACTTTGGCAGTGGCGATGGGGTCGAGGGCACTCGCCGGCTCGTCCATGAGCAGCACTTCCGGCTGCACCGCCAGCGCCCGGGCGATGCAGAGCCGTTGCTGCTGCCCTCCGGAGAGCCCGAGCGCGCTCTCGTCGAGGCGGTCCTTCACCTCTTCCCAGAGCGCGGCCTGCCGGAGCGTCCGCTCCACGATCTCCTGGTGATTCGCCCGGATCCCGTTCAGCTTCAGGCCGGCGGCGACGTTGTCGCGCACCGACATGGTCGGAAACGGGTTGGGGCGCTGAAACACCATGCCGACCCGCCGGCGGAGCACCACCGGGTCCACCTGGCGGCCGAGGAGGTCCTCCCCGTCGAGGAGCAAGGTCCCATCGCAGCGGGCGCCGGGCAGGAGCTCGTGCATCCGGTTCAAGCACCGGAGGAAGGTGGACTTGCCGCAGCCGGAGGGTCCGATCGCAGCCATGACGCTGCGGGGAGGAACGACGAGGTCCACTCCCTTGAGGGCCAGGGTCTGCCCGTACCAGGCCCGGAGCGCCCGAATTTGGAGCTTCGGCTGCTCCCGATCGGCGGTCGAGGGCGCGACGTGCGGCGGGGGGGAACCGGCGGCGGGCCCCGGGGAAGGGGCGACGACGGCCGGCACCCCGGACGCCTGGCTCGTCTCCGCCTCGCGCCGGGTAGCGGCTTCTTGGGCCGGAGTCATCGGGCTGCCTCCATCCGGTTGCGCGAGAGGACGCGCGCGAGCAGGTTCAGGAGCCCCACCAGGAGCAGGAGGACGAGAGCCGCCGTCCACGCCTTGTGGTGCCAGTCCTCGTAGGGGCTGATGGCGTAATTGAAGATCTGGACGGTGAGCGAGGCCGTCGGCTGATCCGGCTCGAGGTTCCAGTACTGGTTGTTGAGCGAGGTGAAGAGGAGCGGCGCCGTCTCCCCCGCGGCCCGGGCCACGGCGAGGAGCACGGCGGTGACGATCCCCCCTGCCGCGGTCCGGAGGACCACCCGCAGGCTCGTCTTCCACTTCGGGACCCCGAGCGCCAGCGAGGCCTCGCGGAGCGCCCCGGGCACCAGACGAATGAACTCCTCGGTCGATCGCGCCAGGGTCGGGACCATGAGGAGCGCGAGGGCGAGGCCGCCCGCCAGCGCCGAGAACCGCTTCATCCGCTCCACCACCAGTCCGTAGGCGACGATGCCGATGACGATGGAGGGCACGCCGGACAGGACCTCGGTGACGAAGCGGATGGCGTCGCCCACCCGCCCGTCCCCCTTCTCGGCGAGGAAGACGCCCGCGCCGATGCCCACGGGCAGCGCGATGGCACTCGCGATGGCGACGAGCAGGAAGGTGCCGACGATGCCGTTCCCCACCCCGCCCCCCGACTCCCCCACCGGCGCGGGGAGGTGCGTAAAGAAGCTGAGGGAGAGGTTCGCGGTCCCCTGGGAGAGGACGAGCCAGAGGAGCGAGAGAAGCGGCACGAGGGCGAGGACCACCCCGGCGCCGCTCGCCACCGTCCAGAAGCGGTCCACGAACTTCCGCCAGCGCAGAGACTTCATGGCGCCCCCCGCGGCGCGCCCTGGCTCACCGCCCGGATGAGGAGGTGCGCGAGCGCGTTGAGGAGGACGGTGAGGCCGAAGAGGACGAGCCCCAGGGCGGCGAGTGCGCTCACGTGCACGTTTCCGGTGGCCTCGGCGAACTCGTTGGCGATGACGGCCGGCAGCGAGTAGCCGGGGGCGAAGAGCGAGGCGTGGATCTCCGGCGCGTTCCCGATCACCATGGTCACCGCCATGGTCTCGCCGAGCGCGCGGCCGAGGCCGAGGAGGGCGGCGCCGACGATGCCCGGCCGCGCGTAGGGGAGCACCGTCATGCGGATGGCCTCCCAGCGGGTGGCCCCGAGGGCCAGGGCGCCCTCCTTGAGTGGCAGCGGCACGGTCTTCAGCACCTCGATGGTCACCGAGGCGACGGTGGGCAGGATCATGATCGCCAGGATGAGGCCGGCCGCGAGGTAGCCGAGGCCGATGGGAGGCCCATCGAAGAAGGGCAGGAAGCCGAGCACGGCCTGGAGGGCCGGCTCCACCGCGTCCCGCAGCCAGGGAACGAGTACGAAGAGTCCCCACAGGCCGAAGATGACGCTCGGGATGGCCGCGAGGACCTCGATGCCGAAGGCCACCGGACGGCGAAGCGCCTTGGGGCCCATCTCGGAGAGGAAGAGGGCGAGGCCCACGGACACGGGCACGGCGACGAGGAGGGCGATGCCGCTCGTGACGAGCGTCCCGTAGATGAAGGGGAGCGCGCCGAACTTGTCCTGCACCGGGTCCCAGTCGCTTCCGGCGAGGAAGTGGATGAGCCCGAGCTTGTGGAAGGCGAGCAGGGACTGACCGCCGAGCTCGGCGAGGATGAGCCCGGCGGTCACGAGGATGCAACCGCCGAGGACCGAGATGCCGGCCCCCCAGGCGCGGTCCCCGAACTGGGACGGGCCCGTCCCGGAGAGAGGGCCCGGCCGGACCGCCGCTAGGCTGTCACTTGGACGAGGCAAGGGAGACCGGCTTGCCCTGCACCTGCAGGCCCTGGATGGTCTTCTCCACCAGGGCGACCACCGACTTCGGCAGCGGCGCGTAGTCGAGGGGGCCCGCGAGCTGCTGCCCGTCCCGGACCGCCCACCACAGGAAGCGGACGATGGCGTTCCCCTTCACCGGATCCTTCATGTCCCTGTGGACGAGGAGGTAGGTGAAGGAGGCGATGGGGTAGGCGCCCGGGCCGGGGCCGTTCGTGAGCGAGACCCGGTAGTCGGAGGGCATGGTCACCCCCGCGGCGGCCGCGGAGGTGCTCTCGATGGACGGGGTGACGAAGGTCCCGGCCTTGTTCTCGAGTGCGGTGAGCGGGAGCTTGTTCTGGTTGGCGTAGGCGAGCTCCACGTACCCGATGGAGCCCGGGGTCTGCTTGATGAGACCGGTCACTCCCTCGTTGCCCTTCCCGCCGAGCCCGGCCGGCCAGGAGACGCTCTTGCCCGTCCCCACCTTGCTCTTCCACTCTGCCGAGACCTTGGAGAGGTAGTCGGTGAAGACGTAGGTCGTTCCCGAGCCGTCGGAGCGGCGCACCACGGTGATGGGGACGTCCGGGAACTTCACGCCCGGGTTCACCTTCGCGAGCGCCGGGTCGCTCCACTTCTTCACCTTGCCGAGGTAGATGCCGGCGAGGAGCTCCGCGGAGAGCTTGAGGCTCGTGACCCCGGGGGCGTTGTAGGTCACCACCACGGCGCCGAGGACGGTGGGGATGTGGACCACGTCCCCGACCTTGGCGATCTCCTCGTCGCTCATGGGGGCGTCGCTAGCCCCGAATTCCACGGTGCCGTTCGTGAACTGCTGGATGCCGCCACCCGACCCGATCGACTGGTAGTTGAAGCGGATGTCCGGGAAGAGCTTGTTGTACTCGGCAAACCACTTCGAGTAGAGGGGGTACGGGAAGGTCGCCCCGGCCCCGGTGACCAGGATGGGGGCGGCCGAAGCGCTTCCACCGAGGAGGAGGAGAGCGCAGAGCGCGAGCTTCTTCATGGGAAACGCCTTTCTTTCTCTGACTCGGGCCGTGGAGAGCACCCGTGTGTATTGAAGCCAGGTGACGGTTCGGTGACGCGGACGTGAACAAGGAATGGCGGGGTTCATTTGACGCGGAGGGGGTCCCGCGAGGGATGTCGGGGGCTTGCGGACGGTCCCCCTGCCACGGCGGCCGATACCCTACCGGCCGCCCGTGGCGCCCCGGGGTGCGATGCGTCACGAGTTCGTGACGGCGGCTGCCGGAGGCGGCGCGGGGGGCGCTGCGGGGGGCGCTCGATCGAGCTTCACCCAGAACCGGCTTCCGCCCGATCCGCTCTCCACCCCCACCTCCCCCCCCTGGGCCTGGACGAGGTGCTTCACGATGGCGAGCCCGAGGCCGGTGCCGCCGGACTCCCGGGAGCGACCGGAGTCCACCCGGTAGAAGCGCTCGAAGATGCGGGCCAGGTGGCGGCGCTCGATCCCCGGGCCGGTGTCCGCGACCGAGAGCGTGACCGAGTCGTCGTCCACCTGCGCGGACACCGTCACCGTTCCGCCCTCCAGGTTGTACTTCACGCCGTTGTCGAGGAGGTTCACGAGCACGTGCTCGAGCGCCCGCACGTCCGCCCGGACGACCGCCTCGGCCGGCACCTCCGTTCGCACCTCGATGTGCCTGCGGCGAGCGGGATCCGAGCAAACGTCGATGGCGCGGCGCACCACGGCATCGGCGGCGACCGGCTCGAGCGCGATCACCCACTGGCGAGACTCCACCCGGGAGAGGTCGAGGAGGTCCCGGGTGAGCTGGGCGAGGCGGTCGGCGTTGCGGGCGATGATGTCGATGAAGACGCGGGCCTGGGCCGCGTCGTTCATGGCGCCGGAGAGCAGGGTCTCGGCCGCGCCGGCGATGGCGGTGACCGGCGTCCGGAGCTCGTGGCTCGCGTTGGCGACGAAGTCTCGGCGAGTGGAGTCCACGAGCCGCTGCTCCGTCACGTCCCGGAGCAGGAGGAGGACCTCGCCCCGAACGAGCGGGGCGACGTGGACGAGGAAGCTCCGCCGCCCGAGCTGCAGCTCCAGGCGCTTGGCCGTCCCCTCCAGGGCCCGCCGGGCGGCCTGGGAGAGCTCGCTGTTCCGGGTGAGCTCGAGCACGGTGAGGCCGATGGCTCGCCCGCCGGGCGCGAGCCCCTCGAGCGCGGCGTTCGCCGCTCGCACCACCCCCTCGCGCGAGAGGAGGCCGGCCGCGTCCGGCACGGCCGAGAGGAGCTCTCGCTCCGGCTGCTCCCTCTCCAGCGCCCGCAGGCGCGCCTCGCGCTCGAGGAGCAGCGCCCCGAGCCGCTCCACCGCCGGCAAGAGATCGGCCCTCGGACCCCCGGCGAGCTCGGCCTCGAGCTCCCGGACCGCGGCAGCCACCGAATCGCGGAACACCGCCACAGGCTATCCTTGGTCCGAGGGGTCCACCAAGCGGTAGCCCACCCCTCGCACCGTCTCCAGGAGGTCTCGCGCCTCCCCCATCTTCTCTCGCAGTCGCTTCACGTGAGTGTCGACGGTGCGGGTCTCGAGCTCGCTCGACATCTCCCAAACGTCCGTGAGCAGCCGCTCGCGCGACTGCACGCGGCCCACCCGTGACATGAGGGTGGCGAGCAGCCGGAACTCGAGGGGGGTGAGCTCGACCTCCCCGCCCCCGATGAAGCAGCGGTGGGTGTCCACGTCGAGCCGGATGGCGCCGATCTCGCTCTGGGGCCGCTGGCCGGGCGGCTGCGCCGCCCGGCGCAGCACCGCCTTCACCCGCAGCATGAGCTCCCGCATGCTGAAGGGCTTCACCACATAGTCGTCGGCGCCGAGCTCGAAGCCCACCACCCGGTCGAGCTCCTCCCCCTTCGCAGTGAGCATGATGACGGGCATGCTCTTCGTCCGGGGATCGGACTTCAGCTGCCGGCAGACGTCGGTACCCGACAGGTCCGGGAGCATGAGGTCGAGGAGCACGAGGTCCGGCACTCGCCGCCGCGCCGCCGCGAGCGCCTGCTCCCCGCTGTAAGCGAGCGTAGTCTCGAGCCCCCCCTGCCGGAGGTTGAAGTCGAGCAGGCTCACGAGGTCCCGCTCGTCGTCCACGATTAGAACGTTCGCCACGGTGCAGCCATAATCCATGCCGCTGTGACGGTCACGTGACCGACCAGTGGCGGGTGTGAAAATAGGCGGTTGGCGGGATCGGGCCAGCCCCATCCGGGACCCCCGATCGATGGCCAGCGCCTTTCGGGATACCATCCCCATTCGATGCGGCTCGCCGCCGCCGCCGTCGGCCTGGCCCTGGCGGGCGCCCCGCGGGTGGCCGGGGGAGGCCCCCCTCTCGTCCGCTGCCTCCTCGTCGCGCCCCTCGAGAACGCCTCCGACCTTCCCGACGCGGCGGCGGTCGCGAACGAAGTCCTCTTCGGCTCCGCCGTCGCCTCTTCGGGCCGCTCGCTCGACGAGCCGAGCCTGCGCGCAGTCTTCGCCGGCTCCGGGCTCGAACTGCCGCCGGGGGTCCCGGCGGGCATCGCGGTCGACCTCGCCGAGGTCCTGGGCGCCGACGGCGTCGTCTACGGGGAGGTGGCGGGGAGCGGAAAGGGGCGGCTGCCCTCGCTCACGGTCGCGGTCCGCCTCGCGCTCGCGGGGTCGCGGGAACTCGTGCACGCCGCCTCGGCGAGGGCGGCGCCGACCCCGGGGGAGCCATGGGCCGCCGCGCTCCGGCGGGCGGCAGGCGAGGCCGCGAAGGAGCTCGCTCCCTTCGTGGGCGGCCCTCCGCTCCCCGGGTGCTTCGACCCGGTTCGCCTCGCCCAGGTCCGGCGGCTGGCGCTCGCCGCCGGGCCGTCCGCCCCGCCTCCGGACCGGCCTTCCTCCCCTCCCGGCCCGCCGTCGGCCCCCAGTCCCCGCCAGGTGGAGTGGGTCCAGCGGCTCGCGGCGGGGCAGCGCACCCCGCTCGATGGGCTCACCTTCGACGGGCGGACCGCCCGCATCCTCCGCGCTTCGGGGCTCGAGGACCTCGCCGCCGCGCTCCGCGCCGCGCCCGGGGTGCGCATCCGCATCGAGGGTTTCGTCGACGCGAGCGGCCGGGCCGAGGAGGACCAGCGCCTCTCTCGCGACATGGCGCAGGCGACGGCCGAGCGGCTCTCCGCCCTCGGAATCCCCATGAGCCGCCTCGCCTTCGCCGGACGGGGCGACGCCTCTCCGCTTCTGCCGAACTTCACGGCGCGCGGCCGCGCCCGGAACCGCCGCGTCGAGGTCGTTCCGCTTCCGGCCACGGCCTCCCACCCCTAAGAGAGGGGTCCCCTCGACCCGGAGCCGATGCTCGGGAAAGCTTGACTGGCGGTGGCCGGGGCGCTCTGGTCGGGGGACCCGGAGGTGGGAGACGGCCGTGGGAGCGAAGGGCGATGGGCAGGGCAACAGGGAGCCGACCGCGGTGCACGAGCTCCGCCGCGAGGTGAAGGAGTGGTTCCAGGGGTTCTCTCCGGGCGGAGCCACCGCCATCGCCGCCGGCCTCCTCGCCTGCGTGGCGGCGGCGGACGTCTACCTCGGGCCCGGCGTCAACTTGACCCTCCTCTACCTCGGGCCCATCGGGTTCGGCACCGTCTTCGCGGGGCTGCCGGCCGGGGCGGGGTTGTCGGTGATCGCCGCGGCGGGGTCGCTCGGGGCTTCCCGACTCTCCGAGGAGCGCCTCCCGGGCGCGGTGGTGGCCTGGAACGCGGCCCAGCAGCTCGGGGTCTTCCTCCTCCTCGCCACCGTGGTGGACGCGTTCAAGAAGCGGCTCCTGCACGAGCAGCTCGCGGCCCGCACCGATCCGCTCACCGGCGTCGCCAACCGCCGGGCCTTCGGGGAGGCGGCCTCCCTGGAGATGGAGCGGGCCCGGCGCCACGGCCGGCCCTTCTCGCTCCTCTACCTCGACTGCGACGACTTCAAGGCCGTGAACGACCGGCTTGGGCACGTGGGCGGCGACGAGGTTCTGGCCGCGGTGGGCTCCGCGGTGCGGGAGGCGGTTCGGGTCCACGACACCGTCGCCCGCCTCGGCGGCGACGAGTTCGGGGTGCTGCTTCCGGAGATCGACAACGCCGGCGCCATCGCGCTCGCCGAGCGGTTGCGCGGACGGCTGCGGGAATCGCCCTCCACCCACGGGATCACCTTCAGCATCGGCATCGCCACCTTCCTCCAGCCGCCCGGATCGGTGGACGAAATGATCCTCCGCGCCGACCACCTCATGTACGACGCCAAGCGCTCCGGAAAAGACGCCTGGCGCGCCGAGGTGGTCGCCACGCAGAGCGGGGCAGCATGAGGGAGAGGGAGCCCCTCACCCGCGTGGTGGTCACCTGCGCCCGCGGGACCGAGGGGGCGCTGCGGAGCGAGCTCGTGGCGCTCGGGCTCAAGCATGCGAAGGGGGAGCGCGGGGCGGTGTCCTTCCGCGGCCGACTCGAGGACGGGCTGCGCGCCTGCCTCTGGTCCCGCACCGCCATGCGGGTGCTCTGGCCGCTCGCCCGATTCCCGGCCGGGGACCAGGACGCCCTCTACCAGGGCACCCGGTCGGTGGACTGGACGGAGTGGCTCACCGATCGGACCACGCTGGCGGTGGACGCCAGCGGGACCTCGGCGGGGCTCACCCACTCCGGGTTCGCGGCTCTGAAGGTGAAGGATGGGGTCGTCGACGCGCTCCGGGACCGGCTCGGCGCCCGCCCGGACGTCGACCCCAAGGACCCCGACGTCCGCATCGTCCTCCACCTCGCGGGGGGCGAGGCGGAGCTGTCCCTCGACCTCGCCGGGGAGCCGCTCCACCGCCGCGCCTACCGGGCGGCGGTGAGCGAGGCCCCTCTCAAGGAGACCCTCGCCGCCTCCGTGCTGGCGCTCGGGGAGGTCCCCGCGGACCGCCCCTTCCTCGACCCCATGTGCGGGTCCGGGACCCTCGCCATCGAGCACGCCCTGGCGGCGCGGGGGCTGGCGCCCGGGCTCGGGCGCGCCTTCGGGTTCCAGCGCTGGCCGCGCTACCGGGGCCACCTCCAGTCCGCCTGGGACCGCATGAAGGAGGAGGCCCGCGCCTGCGCGCTCCCGCGCGCTCCGGCTCCCATCTGGGCCCGGGACCGATCCGCGGAGGCGCTCGACGCCGCCCGCCGGAACGCCCGCGCCGCCGGGGTCGAGGCGGACGTGGCCTTCGCGGCCGGAGACGCCCGGGAGCTCGAGGCCCCGGCCGCAACCGGCACCCTCTGCTCGAACCCGCCCTACGGGGAGCGGCTCGGGGTCCGTCCGCTGCAGCTCGGCGGCTTCTACCGGGGCCTCGCAAAGGCCTTTCGCGGCCTCTCGGGCTGGAACCTCGTCCTCCTCTCCGGGAATCCGCTCCTGGAGCGCGAGATGGGGCTCACCCCCGAGTTCACCCACCGGCTCTGGAACGGGCCGCTCGAGGTGCGCCTCCTGCGCTACCGCGTCCCCTAGGCCCGGGGGAGAAGGGGGCGGGTTGCGGGGCTCGCAACGGGCGCACCTCCCGATCCCCTTCCCTGGCGGCCCGCCCACGGACGGCCCAAGAGAACCTCCGATGAAGACCTCCGCCTTAAGGCTCGCTTCCGCTCTCGCCGTGCTCGCCGCCGCCTGCGCCACCTTCGACCTCGTCGAGGTGTGGCACGACCCTCGCCCCGCGACGCCCGCCCGCCGCGCACTCGTCGTCGCCGCCATCCCGGACGACGCCTGCCGGGCGGCCTTCGAGAACGCCATGGCCGGGGCCCTCGCCGCCTCGGGCCTGGCCGCCAGCACGGCGGGCGCCGCCTTCCCGCGCGGCCCCCTCGACCGGGAGGAGGCGGCGAGCTACCTCGTGCAGGAGGGGATTGACCTCGTAGTCGTCCTGCGGCTCGCCCGGGAGACCCGCGGGTTCGTCCCCTCGAGGTCCCTCTACGTCCCCCCGGCGCCCTACTTCGGAGGCTGGTACGGCACCTACGCCTACGGGTACGGCGCGGCGAGCTCGACCGGCTCCCTCGCCGACGCGACCCCGGTCCTCGCGGAGGCGAACGCGTACGCGACCGGGGCGGGCCTCGGGAGGCTCGTGTGGAGCGGGAGCTCGAGCACCTTCCTCTACCGGAGCGCTTCGGCGTCGGCTCCCCGGGTGGCGGCAGCCGTCGCGAGCGACCTCGCGAAGGCGGGCTTCCTCGTCCACCGTTAGGAGACGGTCGCCCACCCCATGATTGCTCTTCGCACCTCCGTCGCCGCCCGGCCGCTCGCCGCCGCGCTCGCCCTCTCTCTTCCCGCCTCGGCCTTCGGCTGAGGGGTCGCCTCGGCCGTGGGTCCCACGGCCCGGGCGGGGGACTACTGCGGCGCCGAGGAAGAGGCGGAGGTCCCCTGGCACCTCTCCCTCTCCTACGGCTGGCTCGCCTCTACGCTCCGCTTCGACGGGGGGGTCTCCGCCCCCTTCTTCCAGCGCTCGGCGACGGTGTCGCTCGGCCGCCGGCTCGGCTCGGGCTTCACCGTGCAGGCCGGGGCCGGAGCGGTCACGGGCGGTGGCATCGACGTCTCGGGGACCTCCTACGCGATGCAGCCAGGCTTCCTCGCGAGGCTGGGGGCGACCTGGCTCGCCCTCGACGGGCGCGGGAGCTCGCCGTTCGTGGCGGTGTCCGCCGCCGCCGCGGTCTCCGAGGCGGCGACTGCGGCTTCAGCGCGCCCCTCGGCGACGCTCACCTCGGTCGACCTCGGCCTCTCGGCGAGCGTGGGGAAGGCCCTCTTCGGACTCGTCGCGCCCTATGTCGGAGCCCGCGTCTTCGGCGGCCCGGTCGCCTACTCCCTCGGCGGACGGAGCGTGACCGGCACGGACGCGAACCACTGGCAGGCTGCGCTGGGGGCGGCGGTCTCGGCGCCGCTCGGGCTCGACCTGCTCGTGGAGTGGGCACCCCTCGGGGCGAGGTCCCTCCTCCTCCAAGCCGGTGTCGGGTTCTAAGTGCGCGCCTACCGGACCTTCACTCCCATCGCCAGCCCCTCCGCGGTGGGGATCAAGGTGGCGCGGAACCGGCCGCCCCGCGCCAGCCGCTCCGCGAAGCGGCGCAGGGGGGCCACGGCCGCCCGGTCCTCCGCGCTCGGGTCGGCCTCGTGGACGTGCCCGAAGGCGAAGGCATTGTCGGCGAGGACCACTCCGCCCTCGCGGAGGTGCTCCTCGGCCCAGGCGAGGTAGTCGGGGTAGCCCTCCTTGTCCGCGTCGATGAAGACGAGGTCGAAGGGGGCCTCTCCCTCGATGGCGCGGAGCTCCTTTCTCGCCTCCCCCAGGTGGAGCGTCACCTGGCCGAGGAGGCCGGCGCGCTCGAAGGACTCCCGGGCCAGGGCGGCGTGCTTCGGCTCCCGCTCGAACGTGTGGAGGTGTCCCTTCGGGCCCATGCCGCGCAGGAGGCAGATGCCCGAGAGACCGGCGAGCGTTCCTACCTCCACCGCCTTCCGGGCGCCGCAGGCGCGGGCGATGACTTCGAGGTGGAGCCCGTCCATCGGCCCCACGTGGATGCCGGGCAGGCCCTCGCGGCTCGCCCTCCGCCTGAGCTCCTCGAGACCTTCGTCCGTCGGGTCGAAGACCGCCTCGGCCCAGCGCGCCAGCGCCGGGTCGCCCTGCCCGAACCCCTTCTCCGCGGGAGATCCCATCACCTCTCCTCGAGCTTCGCGAGCTTCGCCTCGAGCCTCTCCAGGGCCCGCTCGTCCCTCTGGGCCGAGGGCAGGGTCCCGGCGAACTCGATCGCCTCTTCCACCGCGCGCCTCGCCTCCGCCCGCTTTCCCGCTGCCTCGAGAATGGCGGCCCGCTGGCTCATCACCGATAGCTTGCGGGGCCCGTAGGCGAGCCCGACCGCGCGGGCCGAGGCTTCGAGCGCCTCGCCGTATCGGCCGGCGTCGAGGTACAGGGCCGCCAAGCGGAACGGGGGATTGTAGTCCCGCGGCGCCTCCCTCTCGGAGGCGAGAAGGTAGGGAAGGCCCCGCTCCGGCTCGCGGAGAGCGCGCGCGGCAGCGACGAACCACGAGTCGAGCATGACGCGGGCTCCGGGGCTCTTCGCCCTCGCCCGCTCCTCGACGAGAAACTCCCACCACGCCTCCGCCACCTTCCGCGCCCCGGCCTCGTCCTGCGCCGCCCCGCGGGCCTCCACCAGCACCTCGTACAGGCCAGCGCGGTCGTCGGCGAGAACGCCCGGGAGAGCCACGGCCTCCCGCGCCAGCGGCTCGAGCGCGGCCCTCGCCTCGGCCGCCCAGGACTCGCTGCCGGCGCCCTCCGCGCAGGCGAGTCCGGCCGCCACCACGTTCGCGAAGGACTGCGCCCTCGGCATGCCCCCCGCCTCTCGCACCGCGAGCTCGGCGCAGGCCCTCGCCTCCCCGCCGGCCGCGAGCGCGGTGGCGAGGGACTCGAGCACCCGGTCCCTCCGCTCCCACCCCGGCCCCCCTTTCTCGAGCGCCAGGCGAAAGAGGCGGACGGCCAGGGCGGCGTCGCCGGCGCCGTTCGCCCGATCGGCCCGCGCCAAGAGATCCGCGGCGCTGTCGCCCCCGGCCTCGCCGAGGGCCCGGCGCCCGTCGGCGAGGAGCTTCACGAGCTCGGGCGCGGTGGCGGTGCCGAGCCACCGCAGGACCGGCCTCTCCGTGGCCGGGTCGACGACGAGGAAGGTGGGCCAGACCTCGATGTCGAACCTCTCCGCCAGGGCCGCGTTCCCGGCCCGCTCCGTATCCATCTCGAGCCAGACGAACCGCCCGGCCGCCTTCACGAGCGCCGGGTCCCGCAGGACCGTGGCGCGCATGAAGTTGCAGCTCTTTCACCAGGGGGCCCAGGCCTCGACGAAGAGCGGCAGGCGGCGCGCCTTCGCGAGCGCGAGCGCGCCGGCGTAGTCGTCGGCCACGCGGGGGCCCGTCCCGGCCCCGGCCAGGGAGGGAGCGAGGGCCAGGGCGGCAAGGAGGAGCGACGGCGCGGGGCGCATGGCAGGAGATCTAGCGGGAGCGGGAGCCGGCGGCCACCGGCCGGCGGCGGACCTCGGGGATGAGGCGCCTTACCGCCTCTTCATGCTGAGCCCCATGGTGAAACGAGCCACCGGCTCGTCCCCGTACTTGTCCGGCACGGTGGCCACCACCGCCACCGGCAGGTGAACGCGCTCGCCGCTCTGCCGCGTCTGCGCCACGGCTTCGGCCACGGCCCTCCCTTCCGTGGAGCGGAAGAGCACGTCGCCGTCGGCCCGCTTCAGGAAGTCCGCGTGGAGGTCCTTGAAGAGGAGGTCGATGCGCTCCTCTCCCTCGAAGATGTGGCGCGCCGCTCCCATGCCGGCGGCGAGGTCGGCGCCGGCGCACAGGGCCGCGAGGTACATCACCCCGAGGTGGTTGCGGGTTCGCCAAGTGAGGGGGATGAGGATCTCCGAGACCTCCCCGTCCATGCGGACGATGCGGGGGCCGAAGAACCACAGGGCGGGGATCCGGAGCTTCAGGAACCGGAGGATGTTCTGGTTCGAGGGCATGGGGCCTCGCGGGCAGCCTAGACGAGAATCCCGGCGCGGCCGAGCAGGAATTCGAAGGCCGCGCTGCCGCCGGGGCGGGAGCCGGCCCTCCCTCGAGCGCGCCCGGCGGCCCGCGGGCCGCGGCGCTATAAGGCCCCGGAATGCTCGCGGGCTTCCACCCCTTGGTCGGCGGCTGGTTCGAGGGGCGCTTCGGAACCCCCACCGAGCCCCAGGAGCTGGGCTGGCCCGAGATCCGGGCCGGCCGGGACGTCCTCCTCTCCGCGCCCACTGGATCCGGCAAGACCTTCGCGGCCTTCCTCCACGGCCTCGACGGCCTCTTCCGAGACGGCCTCGCCGGGACCCTGCCGGACGAGACCCGAATCCTCTACATCTCGCCGCTCAAGGCCCTGTCGAACGACGTGGAGGTGAACCTCCGGGAGCCGCTCGCCGCTCTGCGGGCCGTCGCTTCCCAGGCCGGCCTCCCTCTCTCCGCCATCCGGGCCGCCGTCCGGACCGGCGACACGCCGCCGGCGCGGCGGCAGGCCCTCCTGAAGAAGCCGCCGCAC
>Ga0335081_10011553_pt1 | contig 14292 bp, 18 predicted proteins | sample Lox_Sample_35_FD_206713 | JGI IMG/M metagenome (GOLD analysis project Ga0335081, IMG submission 206713) | Soil microbial communities from Loxahatchee National Wildlife Refuge, Florida, United States - Lox_Sample_3.5 | ecosystem: Environmental > Terrestrial > Soil > Wetlands | place: USA... | reverse complement strand
CAGAGAGGTGTGGGGCTGCAGGCCGCTTCGTCCGCGCATTATCACCTTAGGAAGCTCTTGGAATCAGGGTTGGTCACCGAGACCCCAGCTGGGTACGCAGTAGATCGAGTCCTGTTCGAGGGCATGGTGCGAGTGGGGAGGTTCGTGGTCCCCGTCCAGACAACCTTTGCTGCATTCTTTGCTACCATTCTCTTCTTCCTACTGACTGTATTGAGACCGACGCAGGTCTATGCAGTCTGGGCCCTTGCCCTAGTCATGGCTTGCGTCGCAGTGGTCGTATTCACAACTCAGGCTATTCTTGCCTACAGTCGCAGCGCTTCTTGAACCGAGTCCTGCCTCAGTTTTCCAAAATGCTCACTCTGTTGATCAGAACCATTCCCAGAGAGAGTCGCAAGGCTGCTCTCTAGAACTTGGGTGCCTCTCTTACGCAGGTTGCTTTCTGAGTAAGAACCACACTCCGAGGATCAATGCTACAGCTCCCAAGACGACAATCGAAGTCGACGCATCTGCAACAAACCAATACCAGTTCAAGGTGGATTGCGGGCATGCAAAGATTGTACAACGTGGGCCCTGGTCCTGATAGTTTGCAAGATTCCAAATAACACCAAAGCCCACTGCGAACAATCCCCCAGCGATGAGGGAAGCGCCTAGGACTGGCCGCCTCGCCATAGTTGTCCATTCTTGTCGCATTGAGTCTGATAACTCTTCAGGCGTCTTCCGATTTACTAGCCTTCATGCGTACAAAGTCGAATGGTCGACGGCGTCTTTCGGCCCAATGTGGCTGGTTCAAGAAAAGCATGAAGTCCTAGCCGCTCTAGTCATGCGGCTAAGACCATGTGCCCTCGAAGCTGATTCGTGCCTGTGTTCCAACTGGATAGTTGTACCAGCTGTTCGCGAGCTCCACTAGGAAGCCGCCGCTGACAAAGGACCCTTTCGGAGCTCCCGTGAGATCCGACTTGGACACTGTGCAACTTCCTGGGACCTGGCTCCCATGTGAATTGCTACCCGCCGCGGGGATACCAGCAGCCGCAGGGCCTCCCGCCGTGCCGTTGAAGGTATTCCAAGTGGTGACAGTACCGTTTGTGCTGACCACAGGCGCAATGCTGCAACCCTCCACAATCAGGGGCACGGTGCTATTGTTCACTATGGTCATCGTGCACGACCCCGTGGCGAGGGTGCAGGTGACGTCAGCGGTGGAATCATATCCAAGGAGCACTGCTGGAGTACCCACAGGTCCGTTTGCAGTAGTATGGCTTGTAGTCTGGCCGCTGGGGAAGGCGGAAATCGCCACCAACCCGATTCCGAGGGCCGCTACTACGGCTATGATGGCTGTAAGCCCTATTCGACGTTTGTATTCGGCCAATTTACGTTTCACCTCCAAGGAAACTCTTGATGGCAGGGGTAGACATTGCTACGGATTCTCGAACCCTCCAAGGCTTCTTGCTACTCTTTAGCAATATATTGTTCAGGACCTTAGGCCGTCGATAACGACCACCCTTGAATTCAGGGCCTCCCAATGAGGCAAAGACTGACCAGGAACCCTATCTGACTGGCACCACCTACAGAGTGTATCGGCTCCTGCTCAAGCAAAGGAAGTCCATGGGGATTTCCGAAGTCCAGAAGGCGCTCGGATTGAGCTCGTCTTCGGTTTCCGAGTATCACATCGGAAAACTCCTCAAGATGGGTCTAATCAAAGAGGAGGGAACAGGGTACATCATCGACCGAGTTGTAGTCGAGAACGTCATACGGATTAGGAGAGTCTCCGTTCCAACTCAGGCGGGGTATGCCATATTCTTCGGGGTCTCGCTCCTATTCCTTCTAATCTTCCTCCGCCCTCCATCTCTCACTTCACTTTACTTCTTCGCTATGGTAATTTGTGCTTCAGCTCTCGTCATCGCTCTGTACGAAGCGAGGAAGACCTTGCTGCGTCTGCAGTAGTTCGAATTCTCCCCCTAGCTTCCTTTCACCCTGATTCTAAACCCGCCCGAAAGACTGGGCCATTTGACTGGGCTAGAAGGAAACCGAGCCCAACTGGCATGAAGAATCCGGTCCGTATGGCGCCCCTTGAGCATCAGGGTTTGATCCCAGTCACGGCCATCCCTACTACGCTGACTGACACAGGGTAGAGGGGGAGCTGAATGCCACACGAGCCTGAGATGAACGGACCGAAGTCAGAAGCGTTGATTTCGGATGAAGAGTGACCAACAGCCAATGGCATTGAGGAGCAAGCATAGTACGGAACCGAGTTGCTGTAGTAACCAGTGGAGTTGGCAAGGGCAGTGATTGTGTAGAGCACAGTCACGTAATCCGTGAAGACGCTGTAATTCACTGACGCGGGAGACACGCTGATTCTGAATGCATGTGAAATGATAGGGCCACAACCGTACGGGGACGGGGAGCACTGTTCATTGGCAACCGAGAAGGGATAGAATACCCAGGTCCCGGCTGGCCGGCCCAGGGAGCCTGTGAAGTTGTAGTTGGGGTTCCCCTGCCACCACGTCTGGTAGGTAACGCACGCATCCGCGGTGGTGTTGGGCTGCATCAGAAGGACGGGAGTCGTCGACTGATTCGAATCGATGCTCCAGGCGAGCACGCCAGGGCATGGCTGAGGTGGCGCGACGGCAGTTGTACCTCGTGGAGACATCGTTTCCTGCTGATGAACTACCACTCCGGCGAGCAATACAACCGCAACCAAGAGGACGGCGACCAAAGCTTTCGTCCACGCGGGCTGACTGAGTCGGGAGTGAGCTCCCGAACCGCCCTTTCCTTCCGAGGTCAGGGTAAGAACGCGGATTGCTTCCCTTCCGTCGTCCGTCAGGGCGTAGGCACCTTCGCTCGTCGTTTCTACTAGCCCCGAGAGCTTCCCCAGGTGGAACTGGAGGTGTCCGCTGCTGTCGATCCCTACAGCCTTCTTGAGTTCTGCGAATCCCATAGGTCTCTGGTTGAGCGTCCGAAGTATCTTCACTCGTACGGGATGCCCGAGCGCTTCGAACAGCTCTGCCCTTGACGCGTCGAAGTGACTCTCGGGCCTGGCCATGGCATCATTTCACCAGAGAGAGGTAGTTAATGCCTCATTTCTGGACCAGCCACATTTGCCAAGGGTTTGCTGGTCTACGGATGTGGACTCCTAGAACTATCTAGAGCCGCTCCACCGATGTTGACTCCTACAACAACAGGAACGAAGGAGTACTCCAGTAGGGACCAGACGGGACGGACCCATCGAGGAAGTCTGTAAGTGCCTAGTTCGTCGATGAATTTGAGAAGCAATCTTCCTTGTTCGGTCGTCTGGTATAGCTTGACATTCCCAGCTTGGGCATAGATCTTCACCAGGCCGTACTTCTCCATCACCCCGACCTGCCTGTCAACCTCCTTCCAGTCGATGCCTGTCATCTCTGACAATTCGTTCCTGTACCTTGGCGTTTCCATGGTCCGAAGGAGCGTCGTCCTCGAAGTAGCGCCCCGCATACCTATCATCAGGTCATAAATGTCAGAGCTGAATCCCTGGCCAGCGAACATCTTCCTGAGGCGCGATTGTCGACCGCCACGACCCTGGAACCAGACCAGCCCAATGGCAATCAGTCCCCCGACGCTGAGATGAACGGAGTACGTCCAGAACAGTCCTACGGTTCCTGAGAGAGGCGCTAGAGACGTGCCGTGAGGGGGGCTGGTCGTTCCGGATAGCACGTTTGTTCCTCCTAATACGGAACCGATGGCCATGATTGACTCTGCAAGTGTGAATATCGCCAGGGCTACGAGAACAACAGTCCGCTTGGTCAAGGACCAATGGAAGTCTGCCGTCGAAGATTTGTGCGTTTCCCAGACGGGTCTGGGAAACTGATAAGTGGTTCACGCCTCAAAAAGGAGTCATGCGCCGAAGGCTCCTGGTGGGATGCGCTGCAGTCGCAGCAGGGATGTTGTTGCTCTTCGCGCCGGTCGTTCCATCCACCGCTGTCTCCTACACTGGTCCGTCGACGGTTCCGCCCGTGAACCACTGGGTTCTCAGCGACCCATACGGGACGTACACGGGAATCTACCTCGGTAACGGGACGTATTCGATGAACCTGACATCATACCAGAAGCTAATGCATGACCCGTACACGGGAACCCCACAATCAAATGTGAAGGTTGAAGGCAATACGGTCTACATCTTCGTCCCTCCAACCGACACCATCTCCGTTCCACCTCACGGTGCCATCGCGCAAGTTGCACCTACCACAAACGATCTCGAGTCGATCACCTGTTTGCTCTTCGGGCATGGAGCGATGCTCACGAATGGAAACTACTTCTGGCGTTAGGGAGGAAGGCCGAATTACAAGTGCACGCTGTTTGGCGCTGATAACAGGAGCGGCGCTATTCGCATTCTTCGTCCCGTTCATCCCCATGTCAGTGTTCCCAGTTTTCTGCTGGTCAAACGGTCACTTCGGTTGCATGGGGGGTATCGTCCCTGGCCCCCCGACCATTGCCTCGATTAGCGACAGGCTATTCGGATATGGGGGGACTTCCTTCCAAGGATCCTATCGAGTGGATTGGCCATGAGACGCGGATATGTGGTTTTGGGATTAGTGCTTGGAGTCGCCCTCTTCGCCTTCTTTGTTCCGATTACCTACGTTCCTCCCCATTATCCCTGTGTCCACGGCTGTCCCCCAGAGGGTCAGTACGGGTCCCTTACCTATGTAATCCTTGGGCATGGAGGCTATTCTGTCGGATACTTTCCGTTTGGCCGGTACTCGGTTTGGTGACAACGCAATATGCTCATCCTATTTCATCAGTATGGGGCTCTTGCCGCCCTGCTTGCTGCTGCAAGCCATGATTCCCCATACTCCATGACTAGGCGGATTGTCGCATGGACCTGATGGTCTCGTATGCTGAAAGGCCTAGGGATACAAGTACGACAGCCAGGCCGAAGATGTAGCCCTCAGTGGGGTTGGTTCGGATCACCGTCAGCATCACTACGACGGCGCCGGCGAAGAGGACCACGAAGAACGCCTGGAACGGGATAACAGTCCTCCGCATCCTGACCATGTTCTGCCAGACGTTCCTGTCGACGGTATACCCTTCCTGGCCCTCTTTGATCAGCCCGCTCTGAAGCAGCTTCTTTTCTACACTCCCCAGCAGCAACAGGTCATACAGGTCGCCCTGACCAACGCGACCGTCCGGCAGATGACGAGCGGGACAACCTACTTCGTCTCATATTTCTACCACTTTGGGAGCTGCTGTAACCAGACCTATCCGAACGACTACTATGTGGTCCTTAACCAGGTCAACGACCCGCTCTCATGGGGAATCTACCTCAATTCCAATGCTAGTCAAGTGATTGGGGTCTTTCAATACCGCGACTGTAGGTACAACAACTGGAACGGCACTTCATGCACGCCATAGAGGACTGCGGGCACTCAGCTTCCGCCAGTGGATGTGCTGTTCGCGAACAGGCCAGGCGTAAAGTAGACAGTCATGTTATCGACGTTGTAGGACCCGTTGGGGCTCAAGGGAACATGGACCCAGAGTACGCCCACAATAGGTGAGGAAGGGAAGTTGCCGGGGCAGGCGCTGACAGGTTTGGCCCCGTAGGAGTAGAAGGTAAGGGCCGTATCTGGAGGAGTGCTGTACGGTTTCCCGTTCGCCTGACCTGTGGTACCACTTTCGTTGTCGCCATAGGCGAGGGCATAGCTGAGGCCGTGCTGCTGAGAGACGAACTTCTGGTTCGTCTGTACCTCGGCGGCGAGCGTCGCGAGATAAGACGGGAAGTTGCAGGTGGCGCCCAAGACAGGGGTAGTCGAACCGGAGACGACTTCGAAGCGGAGAAGCACCACGCTACCCCACTCATCCCCTGCGACCACCGTGTAGACTCCGGGAGTGAAGTCGCTAAATTGAATCAAACTGGTGCCCCAGAATCCCTTGGCATCGATTGTGGAGGACATGTTCGCAGAGAAGCATGGGTTCGGTGAGCAGGGGCCGATTACCTGAGCCTCTCCGCTCGTGGGCTGAAAGACGTATGCTCTGATTCCGCCCATTATGGCAGGGCAATAGTAGGGGCCAGGCTTGTACAGCTGGAGAGGCTGTACTCCTGAAATGGTGAGCGTGGACCAGTTGCCTTGGTACACGGTAATCCCCATCGGCATGGTGGTAACCCCACAAGGACCTACACCCAGGCCGCTAACCGGCCAAGTGTTCGAGGCAGAGACATTGTTGGTCTTTTGAAGGGTGTTGCGCTCGTACACCGTGATGCTGATCGTCTGTCCGGGGGCAATCGTGGTCTCGTTCAGAGAGAGCCCGAGAAGAAGACCTCCAGCTGACTCGGTTGTAATGGACTTCTGCCCAACGAAAGGTAGTGGATTGCTGCTTCGAGGGAGGGTGAAGGCAGCGACCCCGGTCATTGCCACCAAGACAATCGCGACGGATACGAAGAGCACTGAATTCATGCTCCCTCTTATGATTCTGTTGGGGCTCAACTGGATTCTTAACGGCCCGCATCGCTAAAAGAGGCTTTTCCAGACTACTCTGGAAAATCTATTTATTTTGAAACGGTCGCTTCAAGGCGATTGTCCAAGTTCAGGGTACTGTTCGCCGCGCTGTTCGCATTCGCTCTCTTCAGCACGGTGCTGCTCGGCTTCGAACTCGCGAGTTATCATCCGTGGGCCTCGGGCAACACAAACGGAACCGCGTACGGGCGGAGTTCGAACCCTGGCAATTCCCCACTTGTGCTGCTCCAGGGCGGCTCATACGTCCTTGCTCCCGTAAGCTGGGGCTTCGTGCTGGGGGCCTGGCTGTGGAGAGGTAGGGTGAAGTCGCAATGGACCCGCCTCGGATTGACCGAAGACCTCTTCAGACTGCTTACGAAGATGAGAGGGAGCGGGACAAGGACATCGATCATGGAGGAGCTCCAGACACCGAAGGACAGGTTCCAGCTATCCAAGAGTCTCGGTCTTGACTGGACTACTATTGACTATCAGGTCCGTGTGCTGCTGAAGTATGGCCTCGTGATCGAAGAGTCGGCCTACGGGAACGTGAAGCTGTACAAGCTTACCCCGATAGGGGAGGTGCTGCTCCGAGCCCTGCGGGAAATGGAAAGAAACGAGAGTCCGCTTCATCCTGGTCCAGCGTCAAACGTGTCGTTTGGTCCGTAGAAAGTTTGCTTACAGAGTCAAAAAGCCCAGGAATCTTCTCGCATTGCATGCTGTTGGGTGTTGGAAACCGGTTTCCAACAGTAGCGTTATGCGCTTTGCCTGAGCATACCTTCGCGGGGTGAAAAAGACGGTTACGAAAAGCAGGGCCATCCTCGCGGGGGCCATTGTCCTTGCTGCGTCACTGGTTGGAATCGCGGTCCCAGCCTTCGTTCCCGCTGTCGCCGCCACCAACTCACACTCGGTGTTTGTCTTTCAGAGCCAGTCCCTTCTGCTATCGAACAGGACCCTCGACATCGTGATCAATGGGACTTCGAGCTGGCCCAGCGGTCCGCTGATATGCGAAGTTCAGATTACTCATCCATCAACGAACCAGACCACGGCATACTTCAATTCGCCAAGCGGGACTTCGAATGTGACCGTGGCAATGGGAACTCCAATCTCCTTCACGGTGTCCGCGGGCTCATGCCAGCCAGCTAACGGCTAAATCGTATGTCACCTGGCCCACGGCTACTTGGACAGGGGAGCTGCGCTCGGACTCGCCTCAGCGGTCCTAGCGATTTCTGTGGTCGTCCTGGCCTTCAAGCTGCTGCAGGCTCCCTCGGTCAACGTCTACATTGGAAGCTCCGGCAACAGCACCCTCGTCACGAAGGTTGCCGGCCTCTATTCATCGATCGACGTAATCGAAATCCTTGTGGCCGCGCTGGCAGCGGGAGCGAGCGGGACCTACATCCTGCTTCCGAAAGGCGAGTCTGCCTCCCCCGGGGCCGGCATGGCGATACTCAACGAGCGCCGGAGCCAGTGGCTCGAGACTTCGAAGACCCTGAAAGACGACGAGATGAAGGTGTACCAGACGGTCCTGGACGCAGGGGGTGTAATGAACCAGGGGGACCTGGTCGCGCAGTCCGGCCTTTCGAAGGCCACCGTCAGCAGGGCCCTCGACCTGTTGGAGAGCAAGGGGCTGGTCGAGAAGCACAGGAGGGGGATGGGAAACGTCGTGCTCCTCAGGTGAAGCGGAATGCGACGGCCCTTTGCGGGCATCTAACGCGGATATTATTCTATAGATTCGCGAGCACGGAACAGTACCAAGGGCAGAGAGTGCGGTTCTTGGTATGAAAGTCTCAGCCACAGGACTTGGCCGCAGGAAAGCCTTCAGAGAATATGGCTGGTCAGCAATCATCGTGGTAATTATCGTGGTAGGTCTTTCAGGCTGGGTCGTGATTCCTTCCATCGGCATGTCCTTGGAATCGGGGCTCAACAACTACGCTAACGCGGCGGCGACCTACATAGTAGTCAGCTACAACGGCAATCCCAGTTTCTCCAACCAAACTCTTTCAAATTCGACCCTGGCTCAATTCCGGTCCATAGCAGGGGTCGAAAGCATCTACCCTGTCGGCACTAGTGAAACAGAATGGTTCCCCCCCTCGGGGGATACCATATTTCCGACAGAGAACAATATGACGGTCACAATCGCCGAAGTCGGATATACCAGCGCGGTGATCGGTGGAGATAACGGGTTCCCGCTCCAGCTCCTCGTCCTGTCGTCTGGAACTCTACCTGTGCCGGGGTCGGGCAGCTTCATACTCAACTCGAACGACCTGGGGTACAATCTGTCAAATCAAACTTTGAAGATGCAGGTTGGGGGTGTCAATGTCACTGGTAAGAGTTCGGGGTCGAGCCAGTACATCCCTCTGATAGGGAACAACCTGCAGATTCTCTGGGACAGAACCTTCATCCTTAACCAACTGGGCTCCAAGTCATTTAGTCAGACATTCGGCAGAATCAACTTCGTAATAATCAAAGCTGAGGATGTCTCCCAGGTATCAGCGATTGCAACGACTGTCACCTCCGACCTGGCCAAGGGCGGCTACAAGGCATACACAGTCGACTATGATTCCCTGACGGTCCAAAGCCTGCAATCGCTAGAGGCAGGAACGGCACCTGAATACACCCTCCTCGGCGTCGTTTCACTTGGCGCCATGATTTTCGCGGTCGGCGCCGTTTCCTATGTGTCCGTCAATCGCCGGGGTTGGGAGGCAGGGATGCTTGTCTCTCAAGGGTGGAGATTCAGGGACGTCTTGACCTACTACTTCACATACCTCGTGGTGTTGCTGTTGCTTTCGTCCGTCCTTGCCGGAGTAGTTTCTCTGGTCGTGGCTCATTATTCAGTTTCCACATTCGCCGTTTATGCCAATTCCATTGTAGTGGCTCCAACCGTCAATCTGGGATACCTAGCAGGAGGAATAGTGATCATGCTACTCGTCTGCTCCCTCGTCTCCTGGGCGATGGTAAGGAAGATCAGACGTTCGGGTCTCGATAAGACCCTGAGGGAGTATTAAGATGATAAAGCTCGAAGGTGCATACAAGAGCTACGGGTCGGTAAAGGTCCTGGATGGGATGAGTCTTCAGGTCGACCAAGGGAGGTCTCTTTGCGTAGTCGGGCGTAGCGGATGCGGAAAGTCTACCGTCCTGAAGGTCCTGGCGCTGATCACAAAGCCTGACAGCGGAACCTTGTACATGGTTGGAAAAGACGTTGCGAAGCTAGCAGATTCAGAAACGGACGAGTTGAGGAGGGAGAAGGTCGCCTACACATTCCAAGAACCCCTCCTGATGCCATACCTCACTGCCCTGGAGAACGTCACGGCAATCACAGGGGCACCAAAGGAAAGAGCGGCTGAGCTTCTCTCGAACCTCGGCCTGGGTGATCGGCTGGGCCACAGGCCCGCGAAGCTGAGCGGAGGAGAGAAGAAGCGGGTGGACGTTGCACGGGCCATCCTGAAGGGTTCGCCAATCCTGATTGCCGACGAGCCTCTGTCGAATCTGGATCCCGAGACTGGAACCAAGGTGATGGAGCTGCTAAAGGCTCGCCTCGAAATGGGAGGGGTGCTGGTCTATTCGGCGGTGGAGCCGTCGGAAGCGAGGTTCGCAGATAGCACAGTCACGATGGAATGAAGGCCGGGCTAACTCTGCCAATGAGACACCCCGTGCTTGATGTTGTCCAATCAATACGGGGCTCTTGCTGCCTTGTAGGTTTCGAACGCAGAGATAACGAAGCCGGCACCTGCTACAACGACTCCGAACACATATGATGAGAACAGAAAGTTAGGTCGCATGACTGTCAAGAGCAAGATCACCGCCGCGAGAAAGAAGACAGCATAGGCTGCTTGAAGAGGAAGGGCCGTCTTCTTGAAACGGATCATGTTCTCGAAGACGGTCTTGTTGACGGTGTAGCCTTCGCTCTCTTCCTTGAGAAGCCCTGCTTTCATGAGCTTGCTGACGTGGTAGTGGGCCAGGGAGGGCGAGCTCAGCCCCAGCCCTCGTTGGATGTCGTGAATGCCGACTGGGTCGTGCTGGCGGTACACGTACCTGAAGACCCTGCGGGTCGTCCCTTCGAGGATGTCGTCAGGCTTGGTCTCACTCAACCCATGGTCATCGTCAATGAGGTTACTTGGTTCCTGGGGGTAATAGTTCTATCAGTTGAACACCCCATTCCAAAGCGTAGAACCATAATCCCCTTCCGACATACCGTAGGCGACATGATGAGCCAAAGGAGGAAACTGTTAATCCCATCGGTAGTAGCGCTGGCTGCGGTGATCGCTTTGGCGGCTTCGATCACCTACGCGTTCCCCTCAAGTCCCTCAAATGCGCAGACATTTCCTCTCCGACAGACGGTGTCGAACTCCGATTGGAACTTCACCGCTTCGATTAATGCCACTTCCGTTCATCTCGGCCAGTCAATTCTCCTTACTACCGAGCTCAGGAACACGTCCCCGTCTAACCAGACAATCTCACCCTTCGTCCAACCTATCATCAATCCAGGAGTCTACGCGTCCAACGGGACGCAGGTCTGGGGCTGGAACCCTCCTCAAGCAACTTGGCCCGGCTTCAACGTAACGAGCGGGCAAGGCCTCCCCGCCAACATTGTCATACCAACTTCTCAACTTAGTGCCGGTCAGACATACACCATCAAGGTAGTTCCCATCTCGACCCAATTCCTGACCCCAACCAGCTTTTCGCTGAGCATCCAGTTCACCGTGCAGCACTGACCAAAGTGCCAGCTGGGATTTTCCTGTGCGTCGGACTTACTGAACATCTTGACACGCACTAGGACTTGTTGGTACGTACACAACACACTCCACACTTGCAACGTGGGTGCGACTCCCTGCCAAATCCGATTAGGAGGCCGTCTGAGCGAAGTTGAGTTCGATGCCCTCGTCTCACTCAACACTTCTGTCACGTAATTCAAACGGCAACGCGGGGCCGGCGAATCTGAAGGAGTTGGAAAGGGAGAAGTAGAAGCTGTCAACATCGAGCCAGCTAACCGTGGTGTTGACGGGTGCTCAGAACGTGTACTTCACGAGGAGCGAGCCCGCCATCACCGCGATTCCACCAGTTATCAGACCCCAGAAGATGACTGTTAGCGCTGTTTGCGAGATCTGGAACCCCCACAGATAGCAGCTGACTCCACCAAACGCGAAGTTGCCGAAGCACCCGCCTGAATAGCCCGCCCAGATTCCCAGCAGGAGCAGGATGGCACCCAACGCCGTCAGTATGGTGAGCAACCTTTGCCCTCTCCGCCTGTAGACAGCAACCCGGGCCCGAAGGCTCATTGATGCTGTCCTATGCTGGCTTCCTATTAACCAAGATAGCCAGAATCGTCACCAGCCTGCCTGTCCCTTGTGTCTGAGGCTGCTGTGGTTCGTTGGCCGGCGTGATCTCTGTAGCCACGTGTCGAGGTTGACTGTCATGGCTACCAACAGTATCTTGACATGAACGAATCAGGGCCCATCTGGACGTACTTCTCTGGGACCCACGAGAACTCCTCGAAGAGCTCCTCCATCAGATTGAACGGCTCTTGCCTCCTCTCCTCAAAGAGCAGGTGCGGGTTGCTCCCGACCAGCTGAATCCATTTCGACCGGGTCTTCGGATCGTACGTCGTGAGCTTCGCCTCGGGGTCGAACGATGCCTTGGCGACCTCCTGCAGGGTCAACTCCTGGGGAAGACGCTTGACGGGCAGACAGACGCCTCCGGTTTCGTGGTGTATCGAGCCGACGCTCACCACGCCCATGCTCTTCTTGGCCCTGGTATAGTCGACGTAGATATTGTAGTACCTCTGTGAGACGTCGTGAGTCTCTATCGTTATCGGGGCGGTTTTCCCAAGCCTCCCCCTGCGGTGAATCCCATATGCGATTCCAAGTATTCTGACGAAATCTGCAGCCTGGGCTCCGATGAGGCCCGTCTCCCTGATCTGGTCCACCCACGTGTCGAACTTCAGCTCCCGTGGGAAGGGCTTCGAATACGCCGACGCAATCCTATTCACCTTTAGGTCGAGGATGACGTGGGCCCCCATCCCGCCTGTCAGGCGAAGCCTTGGGCGGAATCCCCGACTCCTGAGCCATATCACGAAGTCGTTGACGAACTCGGCGTACTGCTTCCATCCCATGGCGTACGGCCTGTCCAGGTCGATGGGGATTCTGGAAATCTCGTAGGACTCCAGGCAGTTCACGTCAGGAACGAACCTGAAGGCCTGGTACTCCTCGATCAGGGTCCCGAGGTCGTTAGGCTCCCTTGCGACGAGCCTCTGCCGTTCCCTGTCGTTCCGCCTGATTATCGAAGGCCCTTCGCCCTTCTTGACCGCGCAGTAGACCGTCAGTCCCCTCGCTTCGATGTCTTCGTAGAGCGCTTCTCCGATCCTTCTGTAGTAGGCCAGGACAAGGAAGGTATCTTCGCGAGTAACGAAGTCCTGACAGGGCCTCTTCTCCAGGCTGTACAGATAGTGTTGCCCGACCTGGAGGGAACCCGAGACCATGATTGGTGAGAGAGCGAACTGCAGGCTCGAAGGGTAAAAGATTGCGTCGATCAGTTCAGGGTCGTTACGGACTGAGAGCCTGTACCCCAGGGAATTGTAGGTGTATCTGGGTTCGATCGTGAAAAGGAAGCTCTTCCCCTTCTTTGCCAGTGCCTGGTAGAGCCTGAGGAGCTGGGTGCCATACTCTTTCCACTTGTCTTCGCCGACTTGGTCCCGGGCGAAGTTTACCTCGAACCCCAACTCGCGGGGCGCCGTCTTGAGAGATGGCGTCAGATCTGATTGTGCGAACCTGTGGGTCAGTCTAGGCTCTTGGTAGGCCTTGCGCCTTCTGAGTGCCTCGTACTCCCGTCCAATGGCCTGGAGGTGAGACTCAGAAAGCTCCCCTAATCCCAAGTCTATCCATCCGATTCGCTGCCCTCGTCTCTCCCTTCTTCTCTGCAGATGGGACAGGTCTCGTACGCGGGATGCCAGTAACCATGATGGGGACAACGTACTGAAGCAATTGAGGACACGATTCAGCCTCCTCCCTTTCCAGGTTCGGTTTCCTTCCCATTGAGTTCTGGTGGGATATAGTTCTCCCAACGCCCCGAGTCCGGCCTATGATCATGGGTTTCCCCGCACCAGCACCTATGACGGTTCGGGTGCCCGGTGTGCCTGAGGCAGCTGTGGTTAGTGGGCCAGTCTTGGTTCCGATAACCACACGTCGAGGTTCTCACAACTATACCCCATTGGAAGACTCGATTGGTCTTGGCGATTTAAGCGGGCGGCGAGAAACCAGAGGAGAGACGACAGAGAGGGCGAGCCGAAACTGACGGGAGAAGACCTACTTGTCAAGGCTCCTGGGCTAGTCTCGCTAAGTCCACCTCCGAACAATGAAACACCTGAACCCAGGATTGTTAGATTTCACATGGAAACCATATGGCCATCTTAGGCGCTCGCTAAGCCTTATTTGCCGGCCGCTTCGTACCTTGGCTATCATGACACTGGATGAGAAGGTCCGGTACGGGATGATCGCCCTGACTGGCGCGAGCGTCGTTCTCGCAACACTTGGGGTGCACTTCAACCCGCTAGAAATAGCGGGCGGATCCGGAATGGGCTGAAGTCCCAAGAAACGAACTCTGGTTCGGCGCCCGTCTGGCTAGCTTGCGCCTTGCTTTATCTTCAGTAGCAGGTCCCCGAACTTCTCCAATAGTTCCTCCTGATCGAACGTCCAAACCTTTCTCTCTTCGTCGAAGAGCCTGTACGAAATCGTGAAGGAGAGGGCGTTCGTCTGGTCCATGACAATCAACCGGGCCCTGTCCTTGACGGGGCCGATGGAATCTGTCAGATACTGGTACGCCTCGACGATGTTATCCACGGGGA
>Ga0335081_10011552_pt1 | contig 14294 bp, 15 predicted proteins | sample Lox_Sample_35_FD_206713 | JGI IMG/M metagenome (GOLD analysis project Ga0335081, IMG submission 206713) | Soil microbial communities from Loxahatchee National Wildlife Refuge, Florida, United States - Lox_Sample_3.5 | ecosystem: Environmental > Terrestrial > Soil > Wetlands | place: USA... | reverse complement strand
ACGTTTTCAAACTTCCACAAAGGACTGAATGAGCATTGAAGAAACAAGTATTGGTCAGCGTCGACCGGGGCGAGACCCGGGTCGCGCTACTGGAGGCCAGCGGATCGGTCAGCGCGCGTAAGAGCGCGTCGAAATCCGCAACCACCCGCCGGCGCCGCAAGACGTCCAAGCCGGCGGCCGGCTATCACGTAGCCGAGCTGTACCTAGAGCGCCGAGGGGCGCGCTCGATCGTCGGGAACATCTACAAGGGACGGGTCGACAACGTCCTCGGCGGGCTCGAAGCCGCGTTCGTCGACATCGGCCTGGAGAAGAACGGGTTCCTGCACGTCGACGAGATCGTCCTGCCGGGTGTCGAGGCACCGCGCCGGGGCCGGGGCTCCGGGCGCGAAAACCGCCAGATCACCGACATGCTGAAGCCCGGCCAGGAGATCGTCGTCCAGGTCGTCAAGGACCCCTTGAAGACCAAGGGAGCCCGGCTCAGCATGGATCTGACGATCGCCGGCCGCTACATGGTCTTCGCCCCGTACGGCGAGGGCGTCGGGGTGTCGCGCCGCCTCGACGACGGCGAGCGCGAGCGGCTCCGCAAGGAGGCCGCGAAATTGGATCTGAAGGGGGCGGGCGCGATCGTCCGCACCGCCGCCCAGGGGGCCACGCGGGCGGATCTGGAGCGCGAGCTCCTGTACCTGTTCAAGCTGAACGAGGTCTTGCAGAAGCGCGTCGCCGAGACGCCGGCGCCGGCGCTGGTGTTCCAGGAGGCCGACCTGTCGGTGCGGGTTGTGCGCGACATCTACTCTTCGGCGTTCGAGCGCGCGATCGTCGACGACCCCAAGCAGCACCACCGACTGGTGTCCTTCTTCTCGCGCACGGCGCCCGAGCTCGTGGACCAGGTTGAGCTGTGGGAGGAGGATCAGCCGCTGTTCGAGGCCTTCGGGGTCGAACAGGTGCTCGACTCTACGCTGTCGCGCCGGGTTGATCTGCCGAGCGGCGGCTACCTGATGATCGATTACGCCGAGGCGCTGACCGTGATCGACGTCAACTCTGGCTCCTTCGTGGGCCGGGGCAAGTCCGCCCGCCTCGAGGACACGATCACCAAGACGAACCTGGAGGCCGCCGAAGAGGTCGTCCGTCAGCTGCGGCTGCGGGACATCGGCGGGATCATCGTCATCGACTTCATCGATATGGCGCGGGCCCGGAACCGGGATGCCGTGCTGAAGTCGCTGCGGGCTGCTTTGGACGAGGACCGGACGAAGACATTCGTGGTCGAGATCTCGCCGCTCGGCCTGGTCGAGATGACCCGCCAGAACGTCACCGACGGCGTCCGCGAGATCATGACCCGGCCGTGCCCGACCTGCGGCGGCGACGGCGTGATCAAGTCCGAGGAGACGCTCGCAATCGAGTTCGAGCGGCGGATGCGCGATCTCGCCAAGGAGACCAAGGCCGACGCGCTCCTGCTCCAGATGAACCCGCGGGTGAGCGCCGAGTTCACGCGAGACGATGCTCGCGTACTGCGCCAGATCGAGGAGGAGACCGGCAAGTGGTTTCACTTCGAGGGGTCCGAGGGGCTGCATCTCGATCACTTCGCGGTCGTGCTGGAGTCGACGCGGGACAAGGTGCTCGAGCGCGCCGTCCCATTCCGCGCCGGCGAGGAGGTCCACGTCGAGATCGTGGAGCCGCACATGTACAGCCCCGGCGATGCGGTGGCGAAGATCGACGGCTACATAATCTCGATCACCGGCGGTGGCGACTACGTGGGCGAGAAGCACCTGGTCCGAATCGAGGAGGCGGGACGCACCGAGGCGACGGCGTCGCTCCTCGACGTCCCGGCGCCGGCGGCGGCATCGTCGAACGGGACCGGCGAGGGGAACGACTCCGGGGATGAACTAGAATCGAAGCCTCGGCGTCGTGGCCGCAGAGGCGGACGGCGCCGTTCCGGTGCTAAGGCCGAGTCCGTGAGCCCATCTGAATGACTTATGCAATTGTGAAAACCGGCGGCAAGCAGTACCGCGTCGAGCAGGGCCAGACCCTGCTCGTCGAGCGACTGCCCGCCGGCGATGGCGAGTCGGTTGTCTTGCAGCCGCTGCTGTTCGTGGATGGGAGCGATGTGGTCGACGGCGAGGCCCTGACCAAGGTGTCCGTGCAGGCTCGCGTCGTGGCCCACGAGCGGGGACCCAAGCTGCGGGTGGTCAAGTTCAAGCCCAAGCGCGGCTACAAGCGGCGCACCGGCCACCGGCAGGAGCTGACCCGTATCGAGGTCACGGAGGTGAAACATGGCTCATAAGAAAGGCCTCGGCTCCTCGCGCAACGGGCGCGACTCCCACGCCAAGCGACTCGGCGTGAAGGTGTTCGCCGGCGAGGCGGTCACGGGCGGCGAGATCATCGTGCGCCAGCGCGGTACGAAGTTCAAGCCCGGCGACGGCGTCGGGATCGGGAAGGACGACACGATCTTCGCCGCGTCGGCAGGGACCGTGCAGTTCACCCGTGGCCGGCGCGGTCGTGTGATCTCGGTCGTCCCGGGCTCCGACTCCTCGGAGTAGTCGGCCCCATGGATGCCGGCGAAGCCGGCCCCTAAGCAGCCGTAACGAGCTCCGAGGTGCACAAGGGGCAGCGCTTTGCCCTGACCGGGATCGCGCTCGTGCACTCCGGGCACTCCTTGGTCTCCGGATCCTCCTTGGCCCGGCGGGACATCAGCGCGTTGACCGGCGCCACGATCAGGAAGAACACAACGGCCGCGATCGACACGAACGTGATCACGCTGTTGAGGAGGTCGCCGTAGGCGAACGTGCTGCCGTTGATCGTGAACTTCAGGGCCTCGAAGTTGTGCGCGCCGAAGATCGCGGCGACGAGCGGCGTGATGATGTCGGTGACCAGTGCCTTGACGACCGCCGTGAACGCGGTGCCGATGATGACCGCCACCGCGAGGTCCACGACGTTGCCCCGGAACAGGAACTGCTTGAAGTCTTTGAGCAGTTTTGGCACGGGTTGGCGTCTTGTTTCGTTACATGGGTGGGCGGATCCTTTGGGGCGTGGCGGACTTTGGCGATGGGACTGACAAATAAGTGGCCTGAGCGCCAAAGTCCTCGTTGCGCGGCTCGCGGACCGGCAATCCGGACGTGTTGGGGCTGCGCAGCTTGCCGCGCTCGGCATCGACACCCGGGTGGTTTCGCGTTGGGCTAGCGACGGCTACCTGAATCAGGAGCTCCCACGTGTCTATGCCGTGGGACACCGTGCGCCCAGCGTCGAGGCGGATCTGACGGCCGCCGTGCTCTACGCCGGCCCGGGCGCGATGCTCAGCCACGCCACCGCGCTCTGGTGGCGCGGGCTGATCGACCGCCAACCGTGGCCAATCGAGGTCAGCACGCCTCGTCGCTGCCGGTCGCTCGACGGCGTCACGGTGCACGCGCGGCGGACGTGTGAGCGTGACTGGCACAAGGACCTGCCGACAACCACCATCGAGCAAGCGCTGCTCGACTTCGCCGCACGCGCGCCCATCGAACGCGTCCGCTACGCGCTCGCCAACGCCGACTACCACAAGGTGCTCGACATCCCCGCCCTCCACGTGATCGCCGGTGCCGGCCGCGCCGGCAGCACCAAGCTACGCACGGCGCTAGAACGTCACGAGCCGAAGCTCGCGCGCACCCGCAGCCCGCTGGAGCGGATCTTCCTGCCGTTCTGCGAGGCACACGGGATCCCGCTGCCAGACGACGTCAACGTGCGCATCGCAGGTGTGCTCGTCGACGCGGTGTGGTGGGAGCAGCGTCTAGTGGTTGAACTCGACGGCAAGCACAACCACAGCTCGTGGGCGCAGATCCAGCGCGACCGCAGCAACGAGCTCAAGCTGCGGGCGGCCGGATTCGACGTGCACCGGTACGGCACCGTCCAGATCGAGGAACAGCCCAAGCCCGTCGCGCGCGACCTTCTCGCCCGGCTCAGCTCGACTGCGCAGTCGGCCTGACGAGGATCTCGTTGACGTCGACATGCGGCGGCTGTGACACCGCGAACATGACGGTGCGGGCGATGTCCTCGGCCTGCAGCCTGCCTTCGCCGGGGTTCTCGAAGAACGGCGTGTCCACCATCCCCGGCTCGATCAGCGTCACCCGCACGCCGGTGTCGTTGAGCTCGAGCCGTGCGGCCTCGCCCATCGCGGTCACCGCAAACTTGGTGGCGGAGTACAGCGACCCGGGGAGTGCCCGCCGACCGGCGAGCGAACCGGTCAGCAGCAGATGGCCGCGGGACTCTTTCAAAGCCGGGATCGTCGCACGGATCGTGAGCGCGGCGCCGTACACATTCGTGAGCACCATCGAGCGCCAGTGCTCCGGCGTGTCCTTCAGGAACCCGCGCGCGGCGCCGAAGCCGGCGTTCGCGAACGCGACGTCGAGGCGGCCGTACCGGTCGAGTGTGGATTGCACCATCGCCTGCTGCTGGTTCCACTCGGTCACGTCGCACTGCACCGCCAGCGCGCGTTCGGAACCGCCCAGTTCGGCCGCGAGTTCCTCCAGCCGGTCGGTCGACCGCGCCGCGAGCACGACGCGGTAGCCGGCGCCGGCCGCGGAGCGCGCGGTGGCCGCGCCGATGCCGCTGGATGCACCGGTGATCAGGAATACGGGATCGGACATGCCAGGATGATTACCCATGCAAGACCGCGCGCGAATCCACGTCCAGGCCGGCGGCGGCGGCGACGGCTGCCTGAGCTTCCGGCGCGAGGCGCACGTGCCCAAGGGCGGCCCGAACGGCGGCGACGGCGGTCGGGGCGGGAGCGTAATCCTCGTGTGCGACGACTCGCTGCGGGATCTCGAGAGCTTCCGGCGGAGGGCGCACTTCAAGGCGGGCCGCGGCGGGCACGGCGAGGGGTCGCTGCGCCATGGCAAAGACGGCACCGATCTGACGATCTCGGTGCCGCCGGGGACGGAAGCGCGGGTCGAGGCGGACGGCACCGTGCACGACTTCGTGCGGCGGGGACAGCGGGCGGTGGTGGCGCGGGGCGGTCCGGGCGGGCGCGGCAACAAGCACTTCGCCGGGCCGACCCACCAGACTCCGCGATTTGCCGAACGCGGGCTCGCGGGGGACGAAACGTGGATCACGCTCCAGCTGAAGCTGCTCGCCGACGTGGGTCTCGTCGGGTTGCCGAACGCGGGCAAGTCGTCGCTGCTCAGCCGTCTCACCCGCGCGCACCCGAAGGTCGCCGACTACCCGTTCACGACGCTCGAGCCGGTGCTCGGGACGCTCGAAGCCGACGACCGCCAGCTGGTGATCGCCGACATCCCCGGGCTGATCGAGGGCGCGAGCGCCGGCGCCGGGCTCGGTCACGACTTCCTCGCCCACATCGAGCGCACGCGGCTGCTCGTTCACGTGCTTGACCTGGCGCCGCTCGATGGCTCGGATCCGGAAGGCAACTACGCCACGGTCGAGCGGGAGCTCGAGTTGCACAACCCCAGCCTCGCGGTGCTGCCGCGCGTGCTCGCGCTCTCCAAGGCGGATCTCGTCGACGAGGACGCCCGGAAGGCGGCGCGGGTCCGCTGGGAGGAGCGCCTCGGTCCCGGCACGCCGGTGGTCGTGACCTCGTCGGCGACCCGGCTCGGTCTCACCGAGCTCGCGAACACGCTTCTCCGTCTGGTGCCGGCGGAGAGCGCCGAGCCCGCGCCTGACGACGGGGTCGCGGTGGCCGACGGGGTCGCGGTGGCCGACGACGAGCTCGCCGAGCACCGCGTGTTCCGCCCCGCGGGCAGGCGCTCGTACGAGGTGGTGAAGGTCGCGGACGGCGCTTACCGCGTCACCGGGAAGGGCATCGAGCGCCTGGTGGCGCGCTACGACCTGGACAACGAGGATGCGCTCGCATACCTCGAGCGGCGGCTGCGCGGGATCGGTGTGATCCGGGCGCTCGAGGCCGAGGGCTTCGAGCCGGGCGACGAGGTTGAGATCGCCGGGATCGAGTTCGACCTCGATCCGGAGTAACCGGCGCGCGAAACCTTACGCGTATGTAGCATCGCCGCACTTTTCGCCGGTCAACTCGCTCCTGAACAACACGTACACGAACGACGGGTTCTTCGGCAACCAGACCAACGGCGATTTCGCCGAGTCGACCACGACTGCCGGGAACCCGATCAACTGCTTCAGCGGCAACAGCGACACGAGCGGGACGGTCACGAGCTCTCCGTCGACCCTGCAGCAGACGAACTCCTCCTGCGGGCAAACCGCGGCCGCGCCGGACGCCAACCCGTTGTTCATCAGCCAGGTGAACTGCGACTCGCAGTTCTTCGGCGCGGGCTCGCCGTGCCCGCCGGGGGCGAACTACCCGCGGCAAACGGGCGTGGTCATGCACCCCCTGCCGAGCGGTCTGGTGACGATGCCCGATCCGTGCTCGGGCGTGCCGGCGAACCCGTGGTGCAGTGGCACGGTGATCCTGCCCACGGCGGGGCGCTGCACCCCGCGGTTCGTCACGGTCCCGCTCCGGATCGCCAAGCGCGAACGCTTCCGGTCGGTGTCGGTCAAGATCGGCCGCGGCAGGTGGCGCCTGCACAAGGCGAGCGGTCGTCGCGTGCGCATCCGGCTCGATCTCGGCGCCGGCGCCAGCCACAACGTGTGGGTCAGGTACCTCGAGCGCATCACCGTGCGTGGCCACCACGAGTTCGTGAAGTTTGCGCAGGTGTACCGCCGGTGCTGACCGCCAAGGGGCGGACCCGCCGCAGCAGGTAGCATCGCCCGCCCCAGCAGGTAGCATCGCGCGCCGCGGCGCACCAGGTAGCATCGCGCGCCGCCGGATAGTCAGCGGAGGAGAGGAGACCGGGAGATGCGTCGTGTCGTTGTTCTTGCCGTGCTCGCGTGCGCGCTGTTGGTGGCGCCCGCGGCTGGTGCCAAGGTCCTGCTTGTCGGCACCTACCATGGGGTTCGCGGCCACTACAAGTCGATTCAGGCAGCGGTTGACGCGGCCCGCTCGGGCGACTGGATCCTGGTCGCGCCCGGTGATTACAAGACGACCTCGAGTCGGCACCCGCGCGGCCGCGCATACGAGGCCGCCGGCGTGCTTGTCACCAAGCCGAACATCTGGATCGTCGGCATGAACCGCAACTCGGTAATCGTCGACGGCACCAAGAGCGGACCGGCATGCAGCAAGAGCGCCGCCGACCAGAACTTTGGGCCGAAGGTCAAGCGCAAGGCGCAGGGGCTGAACGGGATCATGGTCTGGAAGGCCAACACGGTCTACGTCGAGAACCTGACGGTCTGCAACTTCTTGGGCGGCGCCGGCGATGCCGGCAACGAGATCTGGTGGAACGGCGCCAACGGCGGCGGCAAGATCGACGGCCACGGTATGTGGGGTTCGTACCTGACGACGACGAGCACCTTCTACAACGGCGAGCACACGGCGGCGGCGTACGGAATCTTCTCGAGCGACTGGACCGGCGGAGAGTGGATCCACACTTACGCGAGCAACTTCAACGACTCGGGGTACTACATCGGCGCCTGCCAGGACGTGTGCGACCAGACGATCAACGATGGGTGGGCGCAGTACAACGCGCTGGGCTACTCGGGCACGAACTCCGGCGGCCCGTTGCTGGTCGAGCACTCGCAGTTCGACCACAACGCAGAGGGCTTCGACACGAACTCTCAGAACAACGACGACTGGCCCTCGCCGCAGGACGGGAGCTGCCCTCCCGGCGTCGCTTCGCCCATCGCGGCAGCTCCGACCTGCTGGGTGTTCTACAAGAACAACGTCCACGACAACAACAATCCGGACGTTCCGTCCGCAGGTGCGGCGGCCGCCGGGCCGGTGGGGACCGGCATGACGATCTCGGGCGGACGCAACGACACGATCATGGACAACCGGTTCATCAACAACGGCGCCTGGGGAGCGGCTTTCGTCCCCTACCCCGACCTCGAGACGCCGCCCAAGAATGCGATCCCGTGCGTCGGCGGCGTACAAAACTTCTCCGTCACGCTGTTCGGGCTGCCGGTGACGATCGCGTGTTACTACGAGGACTCGGGCAACGCCATGATCGGCAACACGTTCACCCACGACGGGTTCTACGGCAACCGAACCAGCGGCGACATCGCCGAGCTCACCCTCACGGGTGGCCCATCGAACTGCTTCGCGTCGAATGTCGATACGCACGGCGCGCTGACGAGCTCGCCGGCCGGTCTCGAGCAGAGCAAGCCGACGTGCGGTGGGCCGGTTTCCGCCAACGGCAACCAGGCGTTCCTCGCCGAGTCGCTGTGCGACTCCCAGATCCTCGGGAAGGGGTTCGGATGCCAGCCCGGCGACAAGTACCCGCGCCGGACGAAGGTCGTGATGCACCCGCTGCCCAAGCATTTGCAGACGATGCCGAACGTGTGCGCCCACGTGCCCGCCAATCCGTGGTGTCCAGGGCCCCGGGGCAAGAAGCACTGATGACGTAGTCCCCGGCGACGCAGCGCTCGGGCGCCTCCTAACCTCTGAGGCGACATGGGCGCAGTGGTGGTCAAGCTCGGCTCGAGCATCGTCGCCGACACGCACGGCGAGGTGCGTACGGACGTGCTGCGGCGGATCTGCGACGAGCTCGCCGCGTTGCAGAGGTCGGGACGCCGGCCGGTGGTCGTCACCAGCGGCGCGATCGCGCGCGGGATGGGCGTGATGCAGCTGCCGTTGCGGCCGCGGGCGATGGACGAGCTCCAGGCGGCGAGTGCGGTCGGGCAGGGCAAGCTCTACCAGGTCTACGACGAGCTCCTGCGCGCGCGGGGGCTCCAGACCGCCCAGGTGCTGCTGACGTTCTTTGACATGAGCGCCCGCACGCACTACCTGAACGCCCGCCAGACGCTGCGCAAGCTACTCGACTGGCGCGTGATCCCGGTGATCAACGAGAACGACACGACCACCACCGATGAGATCTCGTTCGGTGACAACGACTTTCTCGCCGCCCAGGTGGCGATCCTCATCGCCGCCGAGAGGCTCGTGCTCCTGACCGACGCCGAGGGCCTGTTCACCGCGGATCCTCGGCTTGATCCGGGCGCGCGGCTGGTCTCCGAGGTCACGTCGTTCGAGGAGCTCGACAGCCTGGCGATCGGTCATGCGACGTCCCCGCTCGGTTCGGGAGGGATGCGGTCGAAGGTGGTCGCCGCCGAGATGGCCACCGCGGCTGGGATTCCCACGGTGATCGCCGGCGGTCTCCACGAAGGCGCGTTGCTCGCGGCCGGGGTGGGCGAGCAGGTCGGAACCAGGTTCGCGGCCCAGTCAGGCCGGTATTCGAGCTTCAAGCTGTGGCTGAAGTACGCCAAGCCCGCTCGCGGCCAGGTCGTGGTTGACGCGGGCGCGGCCCGGGCGCTCCGCGAGGGCGGGACGAGCCTTCTGCCGGTCGGGATCGTCGAGGTGGCCGGGGAGTTCGACGCCGGCGACGCCGTCGAGGTGGCATTCGATGGCGAGCTCGTCGGCAAGGGGATCTGCAACTACTCGGCGGTCGAGCTGCGCCGTGTGCGCGGCCTGAAGTCGGCGGACGTGCGCGAGCGGCTGCCGCGGGCCACCGAGGAGGCCGTCCACCGCGACTACTTCGTGCTTGCGTAACCTGTACTGGCGAGCATGGCTGTCGCCGCGACATCAGTAGCCGAGACGTGCGCTGCCGCTAAGCGGGCCGCGCGTGAGCTTGCCGGCCTGCCGTCGGGCGTCAAGGACGCCGCGCTCGAGGCAATCGCGACCGAGCTGATCGAACGCACCCCGGAGATCCTCGACGCCAATGCCCGCGACCTCGAGGCCGGCCGCGAGGCGGGGCTGACCGAGGCGCTGATGGACCGGCTCGCGCTCGACGCGGGGCGCGTGGCCGCGATCGCCCGCCAGGTCAGGGACATCGTGGCGCTGCCGGATCCGGTTGGTGAGGTCGTCGAGGGCTTCCGCCTCCCCAACGGGCTCGACGTGCGCAAGGTGCGCGTCCCACTCGGGGTGATCGCCGTCGTCTACGAGGCGCGGCCGAACGTCACGATCGATGCCGCGGCGCTGTGCCTGAAGTCCGGGAACGCGATAGTGCTCCGCGGATCGTCGATGGCCGCGCATTCAAATGCAGTGCTGGCTGCGGTGGCGATCGAGGCGGGTCTCTCGGCCGGCATGCCCGAAGGGGCGATGGCGCTCGTCGCCGGGGGCCGCGCGGATCTCGAGCAGCTCGCGACGCAAGAGGGGGTCATCGACCTGATCATCCCGCGCGGGGGGGAGGGGCTGAAGGCCGCCCTGAAGGCCGTGGCGACGGTGCCGGTCATGTACGCGGCGTCCGGGAACTGCCACGTGTACGTGGACGCGACTGCGTCGCTCGACGATGCGCTGGCGATCACCCTGAACGCGAAGGTCCAGCGCCCGAGCGTCTGCAATGCCGCCGAGACGCTGCTGGTTCACGCGGCGGTCGCATCTGAGTTCCTGCCGCGCGCTCTCGCTGCGCTGTCGGCCGCCGGGGTCGAGTTGCGCGTGGACGAACGCACGCAAGGCTGCGCGGCGGGCGTGCCGGTGGCGGCCGCCACCGAGGAAGACTGGGCGACCGAATATCACGCGCTGACGCTCGCGGTTCGCGTGGTGGACTCGGCCGAAGAAGCGATCGAGCACATCAATCGCTACGGCTCGGGTCACTCCGAGGCGATCGTGACCCGAGACACCGAGGCTGCGCGCGCGTTCCAGCTCGGCGTGGACGCCGCGTGCGTATACGTGAACGCGTCCACCCGGTTCACCGACGGCGGCGAGTTCGGGATGGGCGCCGAGATCGGAAACTCGACCCAGAAGCTCCACGCGCGCGGCCCGATCGGGCTGCGCGAACTGTGCTCGTTCAAGTACCTGGTCGAGGGCGGGGGCCACGTCCGGGCGTGAGCGAGCCGGGACGCTGAGCGAGCAGTGCGGGTCGGGATCCTCGGCGGAACCTTCAATCCGCCACATCTTGGTCACCTCATCTGCGCCCAGGAGGCGTACCTTCAGCTCAAACTCGATCGAGTGACGCTGATTCCTGCCCGGATACCACCGCACAAGCCCGTCGATGACGAGCCCGGTCCAGAGCACCGACTCGAGCTGTGCCGGGTTGCGGTTGGCGACGATGAGCGGTTCGACGTCTCGGATCTCGAGATCACGCGACACGGGCCTTCGTACACGGTCGATACGCTCGAGTTGCTGCACTCCCGAGAGCCTGAAAGCGAGCTGTTCCTGATAGTGGGCGGTGACATCGCCGCTGGTCTGCGGTCGTGGCGCGAGCCGGAGCGGGTGTTGTCGCTGGCGACGCTGGCGGTGGCAGGGCGGCGGGGGACCTCGCGCGCCGAGGTCGACGAGGCGCTGCGTGACCTTCCAGGCGGCGAGCGCGCTGAGTTCTTCCAGATGCCGACAATCAGCATCGCTTCGACGGTTCTGCGCCGTCGAGTTCGCGCCGGGCAGCCGATCCGCTACTACGTGCCGGACGCGGTCGTGAGCTATGTCGATCGACACCGCCTCTATGGGGGGTAGCCTGAACCTTATGAACCCCGAACAGCTCGCAGTCGAGATCGCCGAGTACGCATCCGATCGGAAGGCGCTCGAGATCGTTCAGCTCGACCTGCGGGGGATGATCGGCTACACCGACTACTTTGTGATCTGCAGCGGGCGGAGCGAGCGCCAGACGAAGGCGATTCACGACGGGATCTACCAAGGACTGAAATCGGCGCACGGCCGGCTGCCCCAGCGGGTCGAGGGCCTGCCGGGCGCCCGCTGGATCCTCATGGACTACCTCGACGTCGTGGTCCACGTTTTCACCCCCGAGACGCGCGAGTACTACCGACTCGAGCAGCTGTGGGGTGAGGCGCCGGCAAGAGCGGTCGGGGCCGGAACGGCCTAGGCCCCGCGCACGGCCTTGCGTCCGGCGTTCACGCTCGAAGCGGCCGTGCTCCTCTGTTCTCCTCGGCTTTGCCGTGGGCGTGTTCGCGGTGTGCACGCTTCCCGGGTCGATTCTGGGGGTGCTGCTCGCCGACAAGGTCTCGCGGCCGGGCTTCGACGTGATCATGGGGCTGGCGCTCATCGGGCTGGCGTGGTGGCTCGTAATAGGACGTCGTCGGCCGCCCCATCCCCATCGCGTTCCCGGGCCGGAGCGCGTGATCGTCGACCGGGACGGCAAGGAATACCGCTATCACGCCAACGTCAAGCTGGGGGCGGCGTTCAGCGTCGTCGTCGGGTTCGTCTCGAGCTTCCTCGGGATCGGCGGCGGGGTCGTGCACGTGCCGCTGCTTGTGACCGTGCTGGGCTTTCCCACGCATGTCGCGACTGCGACCTCGCACTTCGTGCTCGCGTGGATGGCGCTGGTGGCGACGCTGACGCATGTGGTCGTCGGCACGTTCCACGGCGGCGTCGGTCTGCGCCGGGCGGCCGCGCTGTCGGTCGGTGTGGTGTTTGGCGCGCAGCTCGGCGCCGTGCTGTCGCAGAAGCTCAGCGGCACCGTGATCCAGCGACTGCTGGCGGTCGGGTTGCTGGCGCTGGGCGTGCGGCTCGTTCTGAGCGTCGTTCTCTGACCCGGGAGCCGGAGGCCGTGACCGGGGAGTCGGAGGCCGTGACCGGGGAGCCGGAGGCCGCGAGCGGCGCCGGCTACACCGTGGCCAGGAGCTGCGGCGCGACCTCTTTCTTGCGGCTCATGACGCCGGGCAGCTCGATCGTGCTGTCGTGCGGCGCCACCCCGAACGCCCGTCCAACGGTCGCCACGTCCCCAGCGACGAGCAGGTCGGTCCCCTTGCTGAGCACGTCGGTGACCATCAGCGCGTAGAGCTGGAGGTCCCGGTTCTCGCGCGCCTTGCGCATCGCCGCGATCAGCTCCTGGCTCCGGTCCAGCAGCGACTTCCCGACGACCTCGATCTGGGCGATGCAGATCTGGTGCCCGCTGCTCGAGTGATACTGCTTGGCGTCGCGCGAGATGATCTCCTCGGCGGTCACTTCGGAGACGTCGGAGGTGGCCTCGAACATCTGGCGCCCGAACTCGGCCGCGTCGATTGCGAGCACCCGCTCGAGGTATTCCACGACCTGGTGGTCGCGCTCGGTCGTGGTCGCGGAGTTGAGGATGATCGTGTCGGACATCACCGCGCCGAGCAGCATCGTCGCCGTCGGCGGGCTCGGCTCCATGCCGTTCTGGCGGAAGCGTTCGATCACGAGCGTGGCCGTGGAGCCGACCGGGTCGAAGGTGGCGGTGACCGGGATCCGGGTCTCGATCGAGCCGATGTGGTGGTGGTCGAGGATCTCGACGATCTCGGCCTGGTCGACGCCCGGCACGCTCTGCGCCTGCTCGGCGTGGTCGACGAGCAGCACGCGCCGGCGCGGGGGGGACACGAGATCGGAGCGGGTGACCAGGCCCACCGGGTAGCGCTGCGGGTCGATCACGACCGCGGCGCCATAGTGGCTCTCCTTGATCTGCTCGGAGATGTCGGCGACGAGGAACTCTGTGGTAGCGGTCAGCGGATCGCGTTCCATCAGCGCGCCGCACGGCGCCGCGAGCGTGATCATCCGGCCGGAAACGTAGCTGTCCAGCCGGGACACGATCACGGCGGTCCCGTGTTCGCGCGCCAACTCGAGAATGTCGTCTTCAGGGGTCGAGTCGTTCGACAGCACGATCAGTTTCGCGCCCTTCTCGATCGCCATTCGCTGGGCGTCCGTCCGGTTGCCGACCACGACCACGTCGCCCTCGGAGATCCCGGTGCGGGTGAGGTCCATGGCCTGGACCCACACCCGGCCCGACAGCGCTATGTCCTCGCCGATGAGAAGTTTGCCGTCGAGCACGTCGACGATCGCGCCGACCTGGGTGGGCGCGTCCTGAAGCGTCGAGGTATCGCGCGTCTCGCGGATGTACCGGTGCGCCAGCGACCGCTCCGTGACCACGCCGGCGAGGGCGCCGTCGGCGTCGACCACGGGGACGAGCTCGAGGCCGGCTCGGGCCATCGCGAGGCCGGCCTCGCGGACCGGCGCGCTTTCGCTCGCGATCGGGAAGTTCCTCTGCATAACGTCATAGGCGCGGATCATGATGTGGGGGAGGAACTGCGGCTGGGGGACGCCACTCCGTTCGAGCAGCCAGCGGGTCTGCGCGTTGCAGGCGCCGAGCCGCACCGCGGTGTAGTCGTTGCGCGTGTCCAGCCGTCCCTTGAGCTCGGCATAGCCGATCGCGGAGGCAATCGAATCCGCGTCCGGATTGCGATGGCCGGTGACGTAGATCGGTGGCATGGGGGTGCGATTATCGCCGCTGGTCCTGGGCGATCTCAACGCGCTTTCTTGCCTGGGTCGCCGGCGCCGGCGCTTGCCCGCCGGTGGCCGGGCGCGATACGGTCCACACACACCGGAGTCGAGGGCAGCGGCTCGCGGCTGCCGG
>Ga0335081_10011551_pt1 | contig 14294 bp, 8 predicted proteins | sample Lox_Sample_35_FD_206713 | JGI IMG/M metagenome (GOLD analysis project Ga0335081, IMG submission 206713) | Soil microbial communities from Loxahatchee National Wildlife Refuge, Florida, United States - Lox_Sample_3.5 | ecosystem: Environmental > Terrestrial > Soil > Wetlands | place: USA: Florida... | reverse complement strand
TCCGGAACCAATTGGTTTTCCAGATGCCGAACGCAATCCCGACCGCCATCCAGATGGACCCGAGTGTCTTCGCGGGCGTGCTCAAGCCCCACCAGAGGAACGCGCAAACCACAAAACCGACCAGCGGGATGACAAAGTTGAGGAAAGTTCGTTCCGCGCCCTTCCAGAAATAGTGAACGAAGGAAGAGGCGTTGACGCCGACGAATGCCAGAAGCGCGCCGTAGTTGAGTAGCTCGATGCCGCGGCCGAACGTCAGGAAAAACGAGCCGATCAGAACGATGGCGCCAATGAAGAGCACGTTGTTTCGAGGAACGCCATGCTTGGCGTCCACTTCACCAAAAAACGACTTGGGCAGCGCGTTGCTTTTTCCCATTCCGTAGAGCAAACGCGCAGCGCCAATTTGCGCGCCCATGCCAGAACCAAAGTTCGCCACGAGCAGAGTCGCTCCAACAATCTTGAACATCGGAGCCCAGGCTCTCGCCGCAGCGAAAACGTACGCCTGATCTTCATTGGGAAACGGTTGCGAGGCAGGCCAGACAAGTTGGGCGACGTAAACTTCGCTGGCCGAGAGGATGCCCACGGCGAGGCAGGTGAGCACGGTGGCCAACATAATGTTGCGCCGGGGATTTTCGGCCTCTTCGGAGAGCGTAGAAATGCCGTCGAATCCGATGTAGGTCAAGACTGCGATCGACGTGCAGCCCAACAGATTGTCAGCGGTAAAGGTCTGCGGATCGTAGAAGGGCCGAGTGAAAAATCCGGGCTCGTTGTGCGGATGGCCAAGGATGTACCGGATGGTGGTGACAAAGACGATTACGACCACCGCACTCATAGCCGCAGCGAGTCCCGCATTGACGCGAGCAGAAGTCTTGATCCCTTGCAGGTTCAGCAGCGTGAAAACTACCGCGAAAAAAATCTTCCAGGCCCAGACCGGCAAACCGGGCGCAAACTCGTGCGCCTGTCCCGCGCACCAGATCGTGCAAATGAGGGGGTTCACGATGTAATCCATCACCATGCTCCAGCCGGTGATGTAGCCCGCGGCGGGATGAATTTCGCGCGCCACATAGGTGAAGGCGGAACCTGCGCTCGGGTAAACGCGCGCCATTTTGCCGTAGCTGACGGCCGTCGCCATCATGGCGACCATCGCGATCAGCACCGCGGAAACGACCAAGCCGTGGCCGCGATTGCTGAGCGCGCCGAAGGCGGACATGGGCGCGACCGGCTGCAAGACGATGACCCCGTAAAGGATCAGGTCCCAAAGAGTCAGCGTACGCCGCAGATGCGGCCCCGTGTTTCCGCCCATTTCGTTGCTCAATCGCTGCTCCTTTTCCGTGACGCTGCAGCATACGAATCATGGTCGGACTCGAGAACAACTGCGCGTGTCAGGTTTTTCGGCCGGTCGGGATTCAATCCCTTGCGCAAGCCCACCGCCAAGCCGAGGAGCTGCGCTGGAATCGCGGCGAGAGCCAACCGGGCGAATTCGGGCTCGTCGAATTCCAGTTCCACAGCCAAATCGCTGGCGCATCGCACGGCGGAAGTAACATGATTGCCCACTACCACCGCGGCCGCGCCAAGCCCCTTCACTTCCCCGACGAGCAGGCTCTCTTCTGCCGCAGTTGCGTCGGAAAGCAGAAACGTGATCAACGTATCCCGACTCGCCATGGACTTCGGTCCATGGCGGAACTCGAGCGTGTGATAGGCCTGCGCATAAGAAGACGACATCTCCGTCATCTTCAACGCGCCCTCCTGCGCCAGCCAGTAATGGGTTTGTTGACCGAGAAACACAAAATCGCCGAACCTGCGCCCCGCCCCGAAGGCCTGAATCTTATCAGCATTGTTCGCGAGCCAAGCAGAAGCTTTTGCAGGTAGGCGTCCCAGCGCAGCAGTGAGTTGCGCGTCGCCAGTGAAGTCAGCCGCCAGCTTGGCGGACAGCAGCAGAATCGCCGTGAACGAGCGCGTCATCACCAGACTTTTCTCGTCGGCCCAAGGCAAGCTGAGGGTGACTGTGCATGAATCGGCCAGTTCGCTGTGTTCGTTGCAAGTGATACCGAGCGTATGCACGCCATCTCGAGCGGCGAGCAGTTTGGCGACTCGCAAGACTTCCGTAGTCTTGCCCGAGCGGGAAACCAGCACCACTTGCTTCGCGCCTGTCCGGGTGAGTATTTCCTCCGATGCGAAGAGCATCTCCGATGCAGGCACGGCCGCGCAGGTGGTGCGCAGCAGTTTTGTCCACTGCGCGGCAATCATCCGAGACAGGTAATAGCTGGAGCCACAGGCGACAAAGAGCCACGGCTCGCCCGGAGAAAACAGCTTGGGAATTTCCGCGAAGGCCGAGCTGCTCGCGAGGCGCTTCGCAGTTTCCGTCCAGGTTTCCGGTTGGGAGAGAATCTCTCGAAGCGTGTTTGCTCCACTTTTTGCTAATGCTTCGCGATTCGACCGCCGACCCGTTTGCATCTTCAAAGTCTTTGGCGATTTTTTCTTCACGCGAATTTAGCAGCTCAAACGCAAGCTGCAGGCTCCATGCCTTCGTCGTTGCGACGCTAAACAATCGATGTCAAGACTTCAAATCCGTGTATTGAATCGTTTCAATGCTGCATTTTGCAGAAGCTTGCGGATTCATGCAAGACAAAACTGCGAACGCATTTCGGCGGCTTGTCCGCTGTCCAGAACGCCGCTGTCATTTTTCGTTCGAACTCGCCTGTACGAACGTACAGTGTGCATTTTTTCCACAGTCGGTGTTTCTTTGGTTAAACACATCTAACTTTCGCTGTGCCACCGTTGCGCGCCGCATAGTCTAATTGGGTAGCACCTCGTCCCAGCCCGAGGGCCCATCCGTATGGACGAGGACCTTTCTGTGACCCGGCCTAGCACTCTCAAGCTGATCTTGTGGCATATCTTCGGCTTGTTGCTGGTTCTTTTTGCCGCCTTTTCGCTGCGCAACGTTTCCCTGGAACCAGATTCGGTTTTGCAAGGATTTTTGCAGGTCATTGGCGCGCTGCTGGCGTTTGTTTTCTCCGCACTGAGTTTCGTTCGCTTTCAAGGCACGCAAGATCGCATCTCGCTGATCTTGGCCGGCGGATATCTGCTCTCGGGAGCGGTGCTCTCGGCGTCGAGCGTTCTCTTTTTTCAATTTCTGCAAGACACTCCGGCCCGCGCATCCTGGGCGCCCGTGGCCTGGTGGCTCAGCCGCATGATTCTGGCATTGCTGTTGCTGGTCGCGCTGCTAGTGGAGCGCTTCATTCCTCGTTCGCGGCACACGAAAACGGAGATCACGGGCGCGCTGTTGACGGTAGTCGCGGCCACATATCTTCTGGCTTTCGCGCTGCGACGGCTTCCGCCGGAAGTTTCGCGCCATCCGGTGGCGTTCATCCCCAGCCCGCAGCAACTTCTGCCGGGAGTGATTTTCTTAGCGGCGATGATCTGGTATCGCCGGCGTCTGCGCACGGAAGACTCCGCATTCGACCGTACGATCTATGCAGCAGCCTGGATGAATTTCGCGGCGCAGTTGGCAGCGTGCCAGTCAGAGCGTCTGCTCGACGCGCCATTTGTGCTGGCGCAGGTTTTGACGGTCAGCAGTTACGCTCTGGCTCTGGGCGGAGCGTTACTGGATAACGCCCATCTCTTCGAACAGGTCCATCATCTGGCGGTCAGCGACCCGCTCACTGGCCTGGCAAATTACCGCCGCCTACTCGACGTGCTGGAAAGCGAAACGGAGCGAACGAATCGTACTGGGCGTTCCTTTGCGGTTCTCCTGCTCGATCTCGATGGATTGAAAAAAATAAACGACAACTATGGCCACCTGGTGGGCAGCCGCGCGCTTTGCCGAGTCGCGGCGATTCTCCGGATTCATTGCCGCGCCATTGATACGGCAGCGCGCTACGGCGGCGACGAGTTTGCGCTGGTGCTGCCGGAGTCGAAAGATGTAGAAGCTCACCAGGTAGCCAATCGAATTCGCCAGGTCATGCTGGAAGACAAGGACGAGCCGCGGCTTTCTGCCAGTATTGGCATCTCGGTTTATCGCGGAGATGGCGAGCGCATTGAAAAACTGCTTTCGGAGGCCGACCAAGATTTGTATGCCGAGAAGGCGCGGCGCGTGAAGCGGGGAATCGCGGCGTACCACGCGCGGCAACGAGCGCGGAAGAGCACGACCTAAAGTTTCTGTACTGAATGAGCGGATAAGGCGCAGGCCAGGCCGAGCCGCAAGTTCGAGCTAGAAAACGGTGCGGTGCTGAACCGTTTCTTTCGTTTTCAGGGAGAAGCGGGGCTTGACGGCACCTTTGTTCATCACTCGATCCGCAACGTATTCACCGACGGCAGGTCCGTGCTTAAAGCCATGGCCCGAGCCGCCACCTAGTAGCCAAACGTTGTCCATCTCCGGGTGGCGATCTATTAGGAAATCTCCGTTGGAAGTGTTCTCGTACTGGCAGACGCGCGTTTCGACGATCGGCGCGTTCCGCAAAGCTGGAAAACGTTTGGCGACATAGTCGCTGACGACTCTGGCTTCCTCCTCAGTGACGATCCGCTCCTGCGTGTCGGGATCGACGCGTTCGCCGTGATGGTCGAGTGCAATTTTCAGGCCGCGTCCTTCGATATCCGGCATTCCGTAGTATTCGTCTTCCTGAAAGAGCCAAGTGGGCAACGCAGGCGGCGAAAACCGCGCATCACCGGCCGGCACGCCGAAGAAAAACACTTCCTGGCGGCTCGGGAAAATGCGCTGGCCAAGAACTTCTGGAAAAACCTTGCCGAGCCAGGGCCCACAGGCAAACACGAACTGGCCGGCAGCGACCGTTTCGCCGCTGCTGCATTTCACCGCCACGAGACGCCCATGGCTCTGTGGCGTTTCGACTTTGCCGATTCGGAACTCGACGCCTCGTTTGAACGCGTCTTCCGCCACAGCCGCCACCGCTCTCCGCGCCATCAGCACACCACTGTGCGGTTCGAGAAATCCGCGGGTCACATGTTCGAACGAAACTTGCGGATACCGGCGCTCCAACTCGGGGCGCTCCATGGCTTCGAACGGTACGTCGCAGCGCTTAAGTGTGGCCATGCTCTCGCGAACACGAGAGTCATCGGCACCGGCCAGCCATAACACACCTGTTTCGTGGAAGAGGCTGTGTCCGGTACCCGAAAAAAAGCTTTTCCACTGCTGCAGCGAGCGTTGGGAAAACCGCGTATACAGCTCGTCCGCCCCGTAGCCCATGCGAATGATGCGCGATTCGCCACCGGAGCTGGCGCGCGCGTTGGACGGCCCGTAGGCATCGAGCAGCACGACGCGCTGTCCTCGTTGTGCCAGATGCCAAGCGCTCCAGGCGCCAAAAACGCCCGAGCCAATCACCGCAACATCGAATGTTTTGCCTGCCGCCATACCGCTGCATCCTATCGCATTTGCCGCACCAGGAAAAAGGCTCTACTACCAACTGTAGTTTTGCAGTCCGGCAGTGGTACCATGCTGCGTTTCGCCGCTCATTTCAGGAGGTTGCCGTGAACCTGGTTCGCCGAATTGGTGCGTGGTTTCTCGTTGCGGTCGTGCTCAGCTGTGGAGCGTCTTACGAGTCGCGCGCTCAGCAGATTGATGTAAAAACCTACGACGCCATGAAATGGCGGCTCATCGGGCCCTTTCGCGGCGGGCGTGCGATCACCGTCGCTGGCGTGCCGAGCCAACCGTACACCTACTATTTCGGCGCGGTGGCCGGCGGCGTGTGGAAGACGACCGATGGCGGAAACTCCTGGGATCCGCTGTTCGATAAGCAGCCGATCTCCTCGATCGGCGCCATTGCAGTGGCCGATTCCGATCCGAACGTGATTTATGCCGGATCAGGCGAAGCGTGTATTCGCGGCAATATTTCCTACGGCGACGGCGTTTATAAATCCACTGACGCTGGAAAAACTTGGACGAACGTGGGGCTCAAAGATACGCGCCACATCGGCGCCGTGATCATTCATCCGACGAATCCGGATATTGTTTTTGTCGCGGCGCTGGGGCACGCGTATGGCCCAAATACGGAGCGGGGCATTTTTCGTACCCGCGACGGCGGCAAGACCTGGGAAAAGGTTTTGTACCTGGATGATCGAACCGGGGGAATTGACATCGTGTTCGATCCCAACAATCCGCACGTACTGTTTGCCGCGATGTGGGAAGGCTGGCGCACGCCGTGGACGCTGAACAGCGGCGGCGCCAAAGATGGTCTGTATCGTTCGAACGACGATGGCTCGACCTGGAAGCGCGTCGAAGGCAACGGCATGCCGGAAGGAACGTTGGGAAAGATCAGCGTTGCCGTATCTGGGGCGGATTCGAATGTCGTGTACGCGTTGGTCGAAGCGAAACAGGGTGGCCTGTATCGCAGCGAGGATGGCGGCGCGAACTGGACGTTTGTGAATGCCGACCATCGTTTCACGCAACGGGCGTGGTATTTCACGCATGTCTGGGCCGATCCGAAAAATATGAGCGGCGTGTATATCGCGAATACCGGCCTCTATAAATCCACGGATGGAGGAAAGAGCTTCGAACGTTTGAATTCGCCGCATGGCGACAATCACGCGCTGTGGATCGATCCGAACAATCCTAACCGCATGATGAACGGCAACGATGGCGGGGCAACGATCAGCGTGGATGGTGGCAAGAATTGGACTACTCAAAATAATCAGCCAACCGCTCAATTTTATCATGTGGCGGCGGACAACGATTTTCAGTTCCGCGTGTATGGCTCGCAGCAGGACAATTCTTCTATCGGGATACGCACGCGCAGCGATCATGGCGCGATTCTGCCGGGTGATTGGGACGCCGTCGGTGGCGGCGAAAGCGGCTACATCGTTCCCGATCCTCGCGATTCGAACATTGTTTACGCCGACGACGAAGGGCCGATCCTTACGCGCTACGATCGCCGCACCAATCAGGCACAAAGCATCCAGGAATGGCCGGAAGATCCCAACGGACATCCCGCAGCGCAGCAGCGATACCGCTACACCTGGACGATGCCGATTGTCATCTCGTCGCACAACCCGGACGTGATTTATCACACGTCGCAGTATGTGTTTCGTTCGAACGATGCGGGACGCACTTGGACCACCATCAGCAAGGACCTGACCCGCAATGACGCCTCCAAACAACAGGATTCTGGTGGCCCCCTGACGAAAGACCAATACACCGTCGAGTATTACGACGTGGTTTTCAGTCTGGCAGAGTCGCCGAAACAGCAGGGCCTTCTTTGGGCGGGCACGGATGACGGCTTTGTGCAACTGACACGCGACGAAGGCAAGAGCGGCTGGACCAATGTCACGCCGAAGGATGTGCCGGAATGGTCGGCGATCAGCTTGATTGAAGCGTCGCCCTTTGATGCGGGCACGGCATATGTAGCCGTGGATGCGCACAAACTGGACAACTTCAAGCCGTATATTTTCAAGACCAGCGACTTCGGCAAGAATTGGACCAAGATCGTCACGGGTTTGCCGGAAAACGTGTATGTGCACGCGGTGCGTGAAGATCCCAAGCGGAAAGGCTTGCTCTACGCGGGAACCGAAACGGGCATTTTCGTCTCTTTCAACGATGGCGCGAATTGGCAGTCGCTGCAGCTCAATCTGCCTGTCACTCCGATTCACGACCTGGTTATTCACGACGATACGCTGGTCGTCGCAACGCATGGCCGCTCCTTCTGGGCGCTCGATGGCCTCGGGCCGCTACGGCAGGCAAGTGCGTCGCTCGCCAAGGAAGATGCGCACCTCTTTACGCCGGACACGGCTTACCGCACGCGTGAAGGCCACGGAAGCCCGCGGCGGTATCCGGTGGGGGAAAACCCACCTGCGGGCGTCATTCTCTACTACTACCTGAAGGAGGCTCCAAAAGAGCCCGCGAAGCTGGAATTGCTGGATGCGAACGGCAAAGTGGTTCGAGCGTTCAATAGCGAAGAAAAAAAGACGGAAGGTGCGCCGGAGGAAGGTGAACGCGACGAACCGATCGAGCACATTCCCGCGAAGGCGGGGCTGAACCTCTTCGTCTGGGATTTGCGCTACGAATTGCCGACCAAGGTTCCGCTGCTGATCTACGACGCCGGAGAGCCGCTCGGACCGCTAGCGCTGCCCGGAAAATATCAGGCGCGGCTAACGGTGGCGGGCAAGTCGCAAACGACCTCATTCGAAATAAAAATGGATCCGCGCGTGCAAACTTCGCCGGAAGATCTGCGAAAGCAGTTCGATCTGATGATCAAACTGCGAGACCGTCAGCACGAAATGAATACCGTGGTGATCGCCATTCGCGATTTGCGCGCGCAACTACAGGCGATTGAGCGGCGCGTCGGCTCAGGCGACGGTGGAAAACCGGTCGTGGCGGCGTGTGCCGATTTGCGGAAGAAAATCGGCGAAATCGAGGAGCAGTTGGTACAGGTAAATTCGAAGTCGAGCGAAGACCAGGCCAACTACCCCACCATGCTCAACAGCAAAATCGCCTATCTGCAGAACGTTGTAGACAGCGCCGATACGGCGCCGACCCAGGCGGAAGAAGACGTTTTCAAAGACCTGGATGGGCGCTTGGACACCCAATTGGCGAAGTGGCGCGAAGTGTTGTCAAAGGATCTGCCGGCGCTCAACGACACGATGCGCAAGAACAACGTTCCCAACGTGGCGCCATCCGCCGCCCAGCCGAGTCGATAAAGCGGTTTACGGCTCGTTGCTCATCTCGAGCGCGGCTTTACGCCGCTGCCGGCCACGAACACCCGCGCAGCCGTAGCGTGTGCCTCCGCGCAGCGGAATAAACACGCCGCTACAAGGCAGCCGCTAAGCTCTTTGCCCAGTGCGAAAGGTGGTTGAGAGAGCGCGTGTCGGTAGGATCGAGATGCAGCGGCGTGACGGACACAGCGCTGGAAAAAATCGCTGCGTAGTCCGTGTCTGGCTCGACGTCGCCGTCGATGCGCTGCTCGGTCAGCCAGAAATAGATGCGTCCGCGCGGATCGCGGCCTTCCGTAAGCTGGTTGCGCGTGATTTTCTTCGATTGCCGCGTGAACTTGACTCCCCCGCTCCACGGCTCCGGCACGTTCACGTTCAGCAGAACTTGGTCCGGCAAGCCTTCCTTGAGGATGAGCTCTGCTGCGGAGCGCGCCAGCCGTGCTGCCGGTTCGAAGCTCACATTCGGCGCTTTGGAGCAGAGCGACATCGCCAGCGCCGGCACATGATGTAACGCCGCCTCGCGCGCTGCACCGACCGTTCCGGAATAGTACACATTCTCTCCGAGATTGCCGCCGTGATTGATTCCCGAAATGACCAGGTCGGGCTTATGCGGCAGCAGTTTATGCATCGCCACGATGACGCAGTCCGCCGGCGTTCCATCCACGGCCCACGCGCGTTCGCCTTCCTGATGGCAAATGATCGGCTGGCGCAACGTCAACGCCTGCGCCGTTCCGCTCTGCTCCCGACTCGGCGCCACAATACTCACCGTAGCAAAATCCGCCAACTCCTCCGCCAGCGCATTCAACCCCCGCGCTTGAATACCATCATCATTGGTCAACAATATATTTTTCATCGATCTATCAACGCCGCTTCTTGATTTTCGCAAAATTCCGCTGCTTCTTTAGGTGACTCAGCCTGACTCTACTCTTTATCCACAACCACAGAATGCCGTAAGGAACTGCTAACGCAGTTAAAACTCCCAAGGCTTGCTCTTTGGACAGATGGTATTTCCTGGAGATCGGTATCGGCAGAGCTATTGCCGCGATAATCGTGATCCAGTTCAGAACGTGGACGGCGATCCAAAGCCAGGGTGTTTCGCCAGTCTGGTCTGTGTAGACTCTCCAACTGCGCAGAGTCGCTCGTCCATCGTCAAAGATACTTTTCAGAACCGACATGTCGCAACGACGAACAAAAGCTCAGCAGGAATTTCCGCAAGCTGGAAAAATGGTCGGGACGACTGGATTCGAACCAGCGATCTCACCCACCCCAAGGGTGCGCGATACCAGGCTTCGCTACGTCCCGACTGCTTAGGAGATGGGGTAAACAGCGTAATCAGGCTATCACTTGCGTTCGAGAAGCGTCAAGAATGCGCGCAGCGAATCACGCAGGTCCAGCAACATTTTGCGGCTCAGCATCTGCGCCGCGCCCGCGCCGGCATCAGCAGCAGCACCAGAACCAACCGAACCGCCCGAAGCTGCGGCCGGTTCGCCTTCACCGCTGCCATTTTGTTCCCGCAAGTGCCGCCGCGCCCCGGCAATCGTGAAGCCTTCGTCGTAAAGCAACCGCTTGATGCGCAGCACCAGTTCCAAATCTTCCTGGCGATACAACCGATGCCCCGCGGGCGTCTTCATCGGCTCAAGCATCGGGAATTCCGTTTCCCAATAGCGCAGCACGAACGGCTTCAGGTTCGTGATCCGGCTGACGTCACCAATCCGGTAGAACTCTTTTTCGGTGTCGGTTTGCGCTGCTATCGCGGTGCTCGGCATAGCCGTCCTGTCGGGAGGGGACGCGCTATCGTAGCAGTTTGCGCTGCAATTCAGTAGCAGGTTGTCCGCTGTAGCCGCCCTCTTCAGAGAGCGCGATCTCAAATCGCCGGGTCTGCCTCTCTTCTCTGCGTCCTCTGCGCCTCTGCGTTGAGCTATTCTTCTCTTCTCGCTTTTTTCTCTCTCTTCCTCAATCTCTGCACAAACCGCACCGGAGTGCCCACAAACGCATACTTCGAGCGTAACTGATTCTCCAGGTAGCGCTCATAGCTGAAATGCAACGGCTGCTTCTGGTTCGTAAACAACAAAAACGTTGGCGGCGCCGTCTTCGCCTGGGTGATGTAGTAGATACGCACCGGCCGCGCTTTCGGCGTCGTGCCGCGCTGCAAATCCACATCTTCCTTCAGCCAACGATTCAATTCAGGCGTGGAAATATGGCGCCTCCGGTCTGCCGCGACCTGATCAATCAGCGGGTACAGCTTGCTGGCTCGTTCGCCGGTTTTTGCAGAGAGAAACACAATCGGCGCGTAACTTAGAAACTTCAGCTTGCCGCGAATGAGCTTCTCGTAGTCGTGCATCAGCACGCCCGGATCGACCCGGCGCGTGTTGTCGCGATCGCGACGACCAGCGCCTCCTTCGTCTCTGCCATGCGAATCGCGTTTCCCGTTCGCTCGCTTCCCTTCTCCGCTGGGTTGCCGGTCCGCGGCGTCGCGCGCCGCCTGCACCGCCAAATCCCATTTATTCACGACAATAATCACCGACCGCCCCGACTGCTCGGCATAATTAGCAATCTGCGCGTCGCCTTGCGTCACGCCTTGTTCGCCGTCCACCACCAGCAGCGCCACATCGCAGCGCTCCAGTCCGCGCCGCGCCATTACCACGCTCAACTTCTCGGCAACTAGCTTGGTCTTTCCCTTACGACGGATTCCGGCCGTATCCACAAACCGATACACGTGCCCGTCGCGCGTCACATCTGTATCTACGTTATCCATCGTGGTTCCGGGAATCGGCGAAACAATCGAACGCTCTTCGCCACACATGCGATTCAGCAACGTGGATTTGCCTACATTAGGCCGTCCGATAATCGCGACCTCGACGATTCCCCTATCGCTGTCGTCGCCCTCGATGTCCGAAACAGCTGTGCCTTCCACTTCCGCCAGTGCCGCATCGAGCAGGTCATCGACGCCGGTCCCATGCTCCGCCGCGATTGGAAACACCGGCACACCCAGCTCATGAAACACCGCCGCATTCACTTCCTGCGCTGCGGAGTCAACCTTGTTCACCGCCACGACGAATGGCTTGCCTGTTCCGCGCAACAGCCGCGCCAACTCCTGATCGAGCGGCGTCACACCGGCCTGGCTGTCCACCACCAGCACGAGCAAATCCGCCTTCTCGATCGCCACGCGAGCCTGGCGAAAAATTTCCTGCGGAATCAGCGCTTTGTCATCCGGAATGATCCCGCCGGTATCCACAATCTCCAGCGCCTTCCCGCGCCACTCCGCCTTGCCATAAATCCGGTCACGCGTAATTCCCGGCTCATTCGTCACAATCGAGCGCCGCGTCCCCGTCAGCCGATTAAACAACGTGGACTTGCCCACATTCGGCCGCCCCAGAATCACCAACGATGGAAGCTTAGTCATCATTTCCTGAAACTTGTACCGCTTCTCTTTCTGCTAGGCGAGACTTGGCTGGCTGACGCTCGATAAGCGCTGCAACCTAGATTTTTGCTCAACTGGCAATCTTCCAATCTACCGTATCCCCGCTGTTCTCGAAAGGCGATGCTGCGGTTCATCGCGGTGTTTGAAGAAAGTCGCGCAAAAATAAAGCGCCCCGGATTTCTCCAGGGCGCTTAGGCCGAAAGGTTTTACAGCTTGGAATCAGAAGACGATTCTGGCTACCAGCTGTATGTTGCGGGCTTCGCCGGGGCCGATGGCCGGTGCACCGTTGAAATCACCAATGGTGTCGGACACTTGGCCGAAACCGCTGGCCGTGGTGCACACGCCGGTGACCGCATTTGGCGAGCAGACCCCACCTACGGCTCCGACGCCAGATGCAAAATTGATGCGGTTCAGGAGATTGAAGAAGTCCGCGCGTAGCTGAATCTTCACGCGTTCGGTAATCGGGATATTTTTGATCAGTGACAAATCGACGTCACCGAATCCCGGGCCTGCAAATTTGTTGCGTGAGAGGTTGCCGGTGGCGCCTGGGCAGGCCGTGCCTCCGGGCGAGCAAAACGCAGCTGGGTTCCACCATTGGATGCCCGGTATGTTGGAATCGAAATTGTGGCTGAGTCCGGCGTACGGATTCCCAATCAACGATAGCCCGGAGAGCACTTCATCCGACGGCTGCCCGTTATGCCAGATCATTAAGCTGCTGACTTCATAGTCGTTGAATACGCGTTTCGACCAACCCGATGTCGCCCACGGCGCCTTCGGAACATCGTAAACCAGGTTGATGGTGAAAAGATTGCGCGTGTCGAAGTCGCTGTTGCCGTAGTCCAGCAAGCGATTCGTCGGATCATCCAGGATCGCTCCGCGGTATTCGCTGATTTCGTCAAGCGCGTGCGACCACGTGTAAGAGAACGACGATGTCAGCCCTCGCCAGGACCGTGTGCGGAACGAAGTCTGCAGTGAATTGTAGTTGGAAGTGCCAATCGTGTTCAGCTGCAGGATGTTTCCAAAGTTCGGGAATTGGCCGTTGGCGTTGATGTTGGAAACGATGTTCAGCTTTCGCCCCTCATTGCCGACGTATCCGATTTCGAATACAGCTCCATTCCCGAGGCTCTTTTGGACTTGCAGGTTGTATTCGAAGAAATACGGAGTCCGGAAATTGGGGCTCACAGAATAAGCGCTGAGTCCTTTCGGGTCCGTTGGTGCGGCGCAATTGGGATCGCTGCAGGCTTGGACGCCGGGGAAGATCGAGGCTCCTCCGGCCTGCACCACGCCCCAGTTATAACCGCTCCGCGAATAGGTCGAAATTGGAGAAGGTCCGAACGCATTCCCTTCGATTCCTTGTGGCGCCGAAATCGGCGGACGGAAGTCGAGGAAGGGATTCAAATTCACCTGGTCGTAGAAAACGCCGATTCCGCCCCGGACGACCAGATCACTCTTCGCGGTCGGCTGGTAAGCGAATCCGAGACGCGGAGCAAAGTTGTTTCTGTCCGGCGGAAACAGAGAAGACAAACCCGCTCCCTGGATCTCGAAGCCGGTCCCTGGAATGAAGTTCGCGATGTCTTTGCGGTCGCTGGACATGGGAGCGAAGTATTCGTAACGCATCCCAAAGTTCAGGTTGAGCTTTTTGGTGAGCTGAAATGAATCCTGGAAATATAGGTTGTAAGCTTTGGCGCTAACAAAGCGTTCCGGATTGCCCACGGCAATTGTAGAACCGCACAAGTCCCCCGCATCGGTATGTGAAGCGTCGCAGGACGAGACGTCGCCAGCTAGGAAATCCGCCAAGGCGCAAAGCAGAGGATTGTTGGTGCACGTTGCGCTCCCTGCCCAAGGACCGGCGGTTCCGTCGAAGACAAATTGACCGGTGCCCCGGCGATGATAGAACTCATCGAGATGTGCCTGCCGGAATTCGCCGCCGAAGCGCAGTTGGTGTTTACCCAGGTTATAGGAAACGATGTCCGTCAGCTGCCAGGTTAGGTCGCTTCGGCCTTCCGGCGGGGTCAATCCAATCTGTTCGAATCCTCCCGACCCTCCCCTGGACTGCGGAGCTATCACGATGTTCGGAGCACCGAGAATCGGATCGCCGTGATTCGTCGCGTCCGGACTCAAGAACAAGCCCATCGCTTTGGTATCGAAACCGTTGTTGAAGTCGTGAAATAGTTGATTGAAGTAGTTCGCGCCGAATAGCAGTTGGTTGGTCATTCTTGAA
>Ga0335081_10011549_pt1 | contig 14297 bp, 6 predicted proteins | sample Lox_Sample_35_FD_206713 | JGI IMG/M metagenome (GOLD analysis project Ga0335081, IMG submission 206713) | Soil microbial communities from Loxahatchee National Wildlife Refuge, Florida, United States - Lox_Sample_3.5 | ecosystem: Environmental > Terrestrial > Soil > Wetlands | place: USA: Florida... | reverse complement strand
CGGCGATCCCGGGAGCGCCGACGACGCCGGCGGGGGTGTACCAGATCCAGTTGATCGCCACGGCGCCGGGCAACGTGCACCAGACCGTCAGCCTGACCGTGCACGTGATCTAGAGCGGCAGGGGAGATTGCCCCCGCCGCATCGGCGGGGCTAGTGTGAATTTGGACAGCAGGAAGCAGGAAAAATTCGCAGCAGGAAACCTCCCGGGGGTAGCATGGGGCACTGTCTCTCCCCGGGGTGTTGACGGTGGACTCACTCCAGAAACGCAAAGCTGCCGGCGAGCCTTTTGATTTCTCCTCAGGGCCGGAAAGCGCGGTACTCGAACTCATCAATGTGGATGCGCCGCTGGAACAGGTGCTGGCGGAGCTGTGCCGGGCGATGGAGGTGCGCCTGCCGGGGATGCTGTGCGCGGTGCTGCTGACGGACCGGAGCGGGGCGCGGCTGCGGCTGGGGGCGGCACCGAGTCTTCCGCAGGCCTGCCACGAGGTGCTGGAGGGGTGCGCCATCGGGGCGGACTCGCATCCGTGCGGTGTGGCGGCGCACCGGCGGGAACTGCTGGTGATTTCCGATCTGCATACGGATCCGCAATGGGGCCGCTACCGGGAACTGTCGCTGGCGCACGGAATGAGAGCGTGCTGGGCGGCGCCGATCGTGTCCGCGAAGGGAGTGCTGCTGGGCGTGCTGGGGGCCTTCTACCGGGAGGCGCACGAGCCGTCGCGGGGAGAGCTGCGGACGGCACAGAGCGCTTCGCAACTGGCGCGAATCGCCATGGAGCGGCAAATCCACGAGAAGGCCCTGAGCGACGCGGAAGAGCAGTACCGGACGATGGTGGAGCAAGCCATTCCGGCCATTTTCCGGACGACGCCGGAGGGAGCGTACCTGAGCGCGAATTCGGCGTGCGCGCGGCTGTGCGGGTACCCGAGCCCGGAGGCGCTGCTCGAATCCGTGCGCGACGTGACCACCGATGTGTACGCGGACCCGGCGCGGCGGGCGGAATACCAGAAGCAGATCGAAGAGAACGGGGAAGTGCGGAATTTTGAATATGAAATCCGGAGGAGGGACGGGAGCCGCATCTGGGTCAGCGAATCGTCGCGCGCGGTGCGCAGTCCGGACGGTTCGATCGCGTTCTACGAAGGATCCGCGGAAGACATCACGGAGAGGAAACGCGACGAGACGGAACGGCACGCGATCAGCGAAATCATCGCGGGAGTGTCGTCGACTTCGAACCTGGACGAGCTGCTGAGCCTGATCCACCAGTCGCTGCGGCAGGTGCTGTACGCGGAGAACTGTTTTATCGCGCTGCACAACCGCGACACGGCGCTGTTCCATTTTCCGTTCTTCGTGGACGAGTTCGACCAGCCTCCGCCGCCGCAGAAGCTGGGGAAAACGTGCACGGAGTACGTGTTCCGCAGCGGGCGGCCGATGTCGATCTCCCAGAAGGAGTTCGACGAACTGGCGGAGTTGGGCGAGGTGGAGCTGGTGGGGACGGCCTCGCCCTCGTGGCTGGGCGTGCCGCTGCGAACGCCGACGGAGACGATTGGCGTGCTGGTGGTGCAGCACTACACGGATGAACATGCCTACAGCCAGCGCGACCTGGAATTCCTGGCCTCGGTGGGCGGGCAAATCGCGCTGGCCATTGAACGGAAACAGGGAGAAGACGCGCTGCGGGAGAGCGAACGGCGGTTCCGTGCGCTGGTGGAACAGCTTCCGGGCATCACCTACATCGCGGAGCTGGGGCCGGAGGGGCGCTGGGACTACGTGAGCCCGCAGATCGAAACGCGGATGGGATATTCGCCGGACGAGTGGATTGGACTGGCCAGCACGTGGTGGAACCGGGTGCACCCGGACGACAAGGAACGGGTGGTGGAGGCGGAACGGGAGTTCGAGAAGAGCGGCAAGCCGCTGCGGCTGGAGTACCGGATGATCGCGCGGGACGGAAGGGTGCTGTGGTTCCGCGACGAGGCGGTGCTGCTGCGGCGGACAAGCGACGGCCCGGCGCGCATGCAGGGAGTGCTGCACGACATCACGGAGCAGAAGCGGCTGGAAGACCAGTTGCGGCAGGCGCAAAAAATGGAAGCGGTGGGGCGGCTGGCGGGAGGGGTGGCCCACGACTTCAACAATCTGTTGATGGTGATCCAGGGACACACCAGCCTGCTGAGTGAACGTCTGCAGGAGGGGAGCGCGGAGCGGCGCAGCGTGGACCAGATCCACAAATCGTCGGAGCGGGCGGCCTCGCTGACCCGGCAACTGCTGGCCTTCAGCCGCATGCAGGTGATGCAGCCGCGCGTGCTGGACCTGAATACGGTGGTGGCGGACACGGGAAAAATGCTGCGGCGCGTGATCGGGGAGGACATCGAACTGATCCTGCGGTACGACAGCGGGCTGGGGCGGGTGAAGGCGGACCCCGGGCAGATCGAGCAGGTGCTGCTGAACCTGGTGGTGAATGCGCGCGACGCGATGCCGAACGGGGGAAAAGTGGTGATCGAGACGTGCAATCTGCTGCTGGACGAAACGGCGGCGCGGAGGATCACGTCGCTGGAGCCCGGCTCGTACGTGGTGCTTTCGGTGAGCGACACCGGTGTGGGAATGGATCCGGAGACGCAATCGCACATCTTCGAGCCGTTTTTCACGACCAAGGAGCAGGGGAAAGGCACCGGGCTGGGGCTGGCGACGGTGTACGGCATCGTGCAGCAGAGCGGCGGCCACATTACGGTGTACAGCCAGCCGGGGCAGGGAGCGACGTTCCGGCTGTATCTTCCGCGCGTGGAAGAACCTGCGGACCGCGGAAGCGGAATCCGTCCGCGGCCGAAAATCCCAAAGGGCTCAGAGACGATTCTGCTGGTGGAGGACGAGACGGAGGTGCGCGAACTGACCCGCGAGGCGCTGCGGCGTGGAGGGTACGCGGTGTTGGAAGCGCGGGACGGCGAAAGCGCGCTGCGGCTGTCGCAGAATTACACGGGTACCATTCATCTGCTGCTCTCCGACGTGGTGATGCCGAACATGGGCGGGCCGGAACTGGCCGGGCGGCTGCTGGAGATGCGGCCGCAACTGAAAGTGCTCTACATGTCGGGATATTCGGAGTTCATTTCCGCGGGGCACGGGGAGATCGGGCCGCTGACGTACTTCCTGCAGAAGCCGTTTTCCTTGGAGTCGCTGGGAAAGAAGGTGCGGGAAATCCTGGACGAAGTATCCCTGGCCGCAGACTCACCGGGAGTATCTCTGTCGTAGACCGCAGGGCCCGTTGCGGGCCAGCCTGACCGCCCTACTGTCCCCTGTTTGCGTATCGTCCTTCCCCGCTTTACCGGGCTGGCCTGCTGCTCCTCCCACCCCGAGATTTTCACCGATGCCCTGAAACGAAAATCGCGGAACCCAACACTATGGCGTGACCTCCCGACTGGTCCAGAGCGACGGGATGGGACGAACCAGGCGAGAGAGGCTCAGGTAAAGGACCAAGTTGTTGGGAAGAGAGGAGTTGAAGCCCATGAACCGCATCTTACGCCGCGCCTTGATTGGAGCCCTTGGAGGGTTGCTGGCGAGTGTCCCGCTGAACTTAGTGGTGGGAAGCGCCCTGGGGGCCGCGGCGCTGGGAGTCTTGCTGGGAGTGGCAGTGGCGGCGCCGGTGCAAGTGGAACGGGGCGTTTATGTGGACGCGCTGATGTTCGGCGGGTCGCTGGGAATCCCGTTCTGGGGACTGGCCAGCCTGCTGCTGTTCCCGTTGATTACCGGACAGAGTCCACAGTGGGATGCGGAGGGAATGCGGGCGCATTTCCCGGCGCTGGTGGGCTGGGTGTGTTACGGCGCGTTGCTGGGCGTGCTGGTGGTGGGGCTGAGCGATCTGGCGGCGAAATTCATCGGGCCGGAAGCGGAGGCTGCGGCTCCGGCGGAAGCGAGGAAGCGCCGCGTCGTAATCCTGGGAGGCGGGTTCGCAGGGATGCAGACGGCAGTGGCGCTGGAGCACGAGCTGCGGGGAGACCCGAGCGTATCCATCACACTGGTGAGCGAGACCAACGCGCTGCTGTTCACTCCCATGCTCGCGGAAGTGGCGGGAAGCAGCCTGGAGGGAAGCCACATCAGCACACCGCTGCGAACCAGCCTGCATTTCGCCACCTTTATCCGGGGGAAGGTGAAAGCAATCGATACGGAGAAGCGGTGCGTGCTCCTGGAGATGGAAGCGGCAGGCGGGCTGGAGCCGGAACCGCCGCGGGAACTCGAGTTCGATCAACTGGTGCTGGCGCTGGGCGCTGTGTCGAACTATCACGGGCTGACGAACGTGGAGAAGTATTCGTTCAACTTCAAGAGCCTGCTGGATGCCATCCGCATCCGCAACCACGTGATCGAAATGTTCGAACGCGCAGACCGGGAGACGAACGAGGCGGCGCGGCGCGCAATGCTGACCTTCGTGGTGGCCGGAGGGGGGTTCGCGGGGGTGGAGCTGGCGGGAGCGATCAACGATTTTGCCCGCGGGATTCTGGCCGATTACCCGATGCTGAAGCCGGAGGAGGTGCGCATCGTCCTGGTGCATGCGCGGGAGCGCATCCTGCCGGAGCTGAGCGAGGGGCTGGGAGGTTACGCCCGGCGGAGCATGGAGACACGCGGGGTGGAATTCAAACTGGGAGTGCGGCTGCAGGATGCGGGTCCGGGAACGGTGATGCTGAGCGACGGAGAGATCCCGGCGCAGACGCTGGTGTGGACGGCGGGCGTGGCGCCGAACCCGCTGCTGGCCACGCTGCCGTACGAACGGGACAAACGGGGCGCGGTGAAAGTGGAGTCCACGATGGCGGTGCCGGGCGCCACGGGGATATGGGCCGTAGGCGACTGCGCGGCGCTGAACGACGGAAAGACGGGAAAACCGTGCCCGCCGACGGCACAGTTTGCCATCCGGGAAGCGGCGACTCTGGCAAAAAACCTGAAGTCCGTGCTCGAGGGCCGGCCGGCGAAACCGTTCCACTTCGACTCGCTGGGTGCGCTGTGCGTAGTGGGACATCAGACGGCGTGCGCGGAGCTGACGGTGCCGTTTGCGCGGGAGAAGTCGCTGCGATTCTCCGGGCTGCTGGCCTGGCTGATGTGGCGGGGAATCTATCTGTCGAAACTGCCAGGGCTGGAGCGGAAGGTGCGCGTGCTGCTGGATTGGACGATCGAGCTGTTTTTCCCAAAGGACATCGTGCAAACGATCGATTTGTCCTAGGAGAGGGCGATGGTACAGGAGAACCTGGTGATGAGATTACCGGCAACGAATAGCGCATTGAGCGATACCCGGGCGGGCCACGAAGGGCTGTTCGCGGGAGCGAAGGCGGGCGCGCTGGCGGGCACGCTAATCGGGGCGGCGGGCGGAATGCTGTGCATGTCCATGCTGCACGAGTCGCTGCCTTACGGGATGCTTTCAGGCGCGGTGTACGGCCTGGTGTTCGGAGTACTGTTCTGCCGGCGGTGCGCCAGCCCGGGAGCGGGGCTGATCTGGGGCCTGGCGTATGCGTTCTTTTTGTGGATGGTGCTGCCTGCAGGGCTGCTGCCCTGGCTGACCGGCCGGAACTCCATGGGAGTGATGGACGCAGCGCGTGAGAATTTTCCGGCGCTGGTGGGCTACCTGATCGCGATTGGGACGCCGCTGGGGGTGGGCCTGGGGCTGCTGGGCGAGCTCGAGCCGCGAACGGGACGGCGGAAGTACGTGGCGTCGCGCGCGGTGGTGGTGGGGGGCCTCTCGGGAGCGGTGGCCGCGGGGATTTTCCAGGCCTGGATGCTGAAAGGCGGATACTTCCCGCTACTGGCGGGGATTGCGGAATCGAGCATCGGCGGCGCGGCGCTGCTGCATTTCGTGGTCGCGGCGGTGCTGGGGGTGGCCTTCGGGCTGCTGTTCCAGCAGGACATCTATGGATACGGGTCGAGCATGGGTTGGGGCGCGGGATTCGGGATCTTCTGGTGGTTTCTGGGACCGCTGACGCTGCATCCCCTTTTTACCGGGGCGGGAGTGGATTGGTCGGCGGACCATGCGAGCGAGCTGTTTGGTTCGCTGGTGGCGCACATCCTGCTGGGAGTGATCGTGGGAGTGGTCTACGCCACGGTAGACCGGCTGTGGGTGCGGCTCTTCGTGGAATCGGACCCCATTCGGCGGGAAGACGAGGGACCGGGGTTGCGCACGATTTACTCCCTGGGGTGGGGCGCGATCGCCGGGCTGGTTGGCGGTGCGGTTTCCGCGCCGGTCATGGTCCAGACGGGAGTGATCTCGAAGCTGGCGGGGCTGGAAAGCAGCCTGTCGCTGGTCCCGGCGCTGGCCTTGTACCTGCTAGGGGGTGCGTGCATCGGAATGACCTACGGCCTGCTGTTCCGGGAGGAGGGCCTGAGCATCGGGCGGGGGATTTCCTGGGGCTGGGTGTTCGGGCTGATCTGGTGGTATGTGGGCCCGCTGACGCTGCTGCCGCTGTTGAGAACCGGGGAGGCGGACTGGAGGCCGGAGGCGGCTGCCTCGCTGCTGCCGTCGCTGGTGGCGCACCTGGTGTTCGGCGCGGCGACGGCTTTAACATTCCTTTTACTCGAGCGGAGGTACTCTCGCTGGCTGCTGCTGGACCCGCGCCACGTGGCGCGGGAACAGCGGCGAACGCGCCCAATGGGGACGCCGGCTCCGGCACTGTGGCTGTTCCTGCTGGGGATGGGAGTGCTGCTGCCAATCCTGCTGGGGTAAATGCCGCGCGGTGAGGCGGGAAGGCTGCGGGCAGACCGAAGCGTGTGTGGCGGCAGGCGTGAGGCGCAGGGCCGGCTTCAGGATTTTCAACAGATCCGCGAGGCAGCTGTCCGGCGCGTATTCATCTTCTTGCTTCCGTGTAACCGGTTTGGGAGTACTCTATAGCCCCATTCGACCGGGCTCGGGAGATGACTCTAAAGGAGGGCACACCTTTGGACGACGGGAAGCTCGATCAGCTCGTAGTCAATACCATCCGCACGCTTTCGATGGACGCGGTGCAGAAAGCCAACTCCGGCCATCCGGGGACGCCGATGGCGCTGGCGCCGGTGGCGTATTGTCTGTGGCAGCGATTTCTCCGTTTCGATCCCACCGATCCAATCTGGCCGAACCGCGACCGCTTCGTGCTCTCGGCGGGCCACGCCTCGATGCTGCTCTATTCGCTGCTGCACCTGGCGGGAGTGCGCGCGGTGAATCCGACGTACGAGCGGCTGGGCGAGCTGAGCGTGAAGCTGGAAGACATCATGAATTTCCGGCAGCTGGACAGCAAATGCCCGGGACATCCGGAGTACCGCTGGACGAGCGGAATCGAGACGACCACGGGCCCGCTGGGCCACGGGGTGGCGACGTCGGTGGGGATGGCCATCGCGGGGCAGTGGATGGCGGGATATTTCAACCGGCCGGGGTTCGACATGATCGGGTACCGCGTCTACGCGCTCGGCGGGGACGGCTGCATGATGGAAGGAATTTCGTCGGAAGCCGCGTCGCTGGCCGGACACCTGAGGCTGGGCAACCTGTGCTGGATCTACGACAACAACCACATCACCATTGAGGGGAATACGGCGCTGGCGTTCAGCGAAGACGTGGCCACGCGGTTCATGGCCTACGGATGGAACGTGCAGCGGGTGGGCGACGCAAATGATTTGAGCATGCTGGAGCGGGCTTACAGAGCGGCGCAGAACACCCCGGACCGGCCATCGATGATCATCGTGGACAGCCACATCGCCTACGGCGCGCCGCACAAGCAGGACACCAGCGGGGCGCACGGCGAGCCGCTGGGCGAAGACGAAATCCGCGCCACGAAGAAGAACTACGGGTGGCCGGAAGACGCGAAGTTCCTGGTGCCGGACGGGGTGCGGGAGCATTTCGCCAACGGGATGGGAGCGCGCGGCCACAAACTCCGCGAGGAGTGGATGGCCAAGTTCGAGGAGTACAAGAAGAAGTACCCGGATCTGGCCGATCACCTCTTCAAGATGCAGCACCGGCAGCTTCCGGCGGGATGGGACAAGGACCTGCCGACGTTTCCGACCGACGCCAAAGGAATGGCGGGGCGCGACTCCTCCGGAAAGGTGCTGAACGCAGCGGCGAAGAACATTCCGTGGCTGATCGGAGGCGCGGCGGACCTGGCGCCCTCCACCAAGACGCGGCTGACGTTTGAGGGCGCCGGAGATTTCCTGCCGGAGAGCCGCGGCCGCAACCTGCACTTCGGGATTCGCGAGCACGAGATGGGAGCGGTGCTGAGCGGCCTGTCGCTTTCCAAGGTGCGGCCGTTCGGCTCGGGGTTCATGATCTTCAGCGATTTTTCGCGGCCGGCCATCCGGCTGGCGGCGATCATGGAAATCCCGGTCATCTATATCTTCACGCATGATTCGATCGGCGTGGGGGAGGACGGGCCGACGCACCAGCCCATCGAGCAACTGGCCTCGCTGCGCGCGATTCCGGGGGTGCTGACCATCCGGCCCGGGGACGCCAACGAGGTGACGGAGGCCTGGCGGCTGGTGCTGCAACTGCGGCACGAGCCGGCCATCCTGGTTCTCTCGCGGCAGAACGCTCCGACCGTGGACCGGACGAAGTACGCGCCGGCTTCCGGTCTGACGAAGGGCGGATACGTGCTGGCGGACGCTCCCGGAGGCAAGCCCTCCGTGATCCTGATGGGCACGGGCACGGAAGTGCAGCTGTGCATTGACGCGTACGAGCAGCTGAAGAAGGAGGGAATCGCCGCGCGCGTGGTGAGCCTGCCCTGCTGGGAACTGTTCGAGCACCAGCCGGAGAGCTACCGGGATTCCGTTCTCCCGCCGGAGGTGAAGGCGCGCGTGTCGGTGGAGCAGGCGTCCACGTTTGGATGGTCGCGATACGTGGGCTACGAGGGCCACAGCATCGGCATGCGGACGTTCGGAGCCTCCGCGCCGCTGAAGGAACTCCAGAAGAAGTTCGGCTTCACGTTGGAAAACGTGATTGCAGCCGCGCGGGAGCAGTTGCAGCGCCACGGCAAGAAAACCGGGTGAAGCCGGCGCTCGCGCCGGGGAGGCGGGGGCGCACATCGATGCGGGCGGCACGCGCCGCTGGAAACTGGGATAATGGGACTGGAATACGCCATTCACATTTGAGGGCCGCTCGTGGCCGCAAGGCGACGGGCGAGGGAGGAAATCATGAGTGACGCGAAACAGCAGAGCGGGGGACAAACGGCCGTCGCCAATCCGCTGAAGGGGCTGAACGAGTTCGGCCAGTCCGTCTGGTTCGATTACATCCGGAGGAGCATGCTGACTTCCGGCGAGCTGGACCGGCTGATCGACGAGGACGGACTTCGGGGAGTCACGTCCAATCCGGCAATTTTCGAAAAAGCGATCACCGGAAGCAAAGACTATACGGACCAGGTGGCGGTGCTCGAAAAGCAGGACGTGGATCCCATGTTCCTGTACGAGCAGCTGGCCATCCAGGACATCCAGGGCGCGGCCGACCGGCTGCTGCGCGTGTACGAACGGACCAAGCGGCGCGACGGGTACGTGAGCCTGGAGGTATCGCCCTACCTGGCGCGGGACACCAAGGCGACGATGAGCGAGGCGCGGCGGCTGTGGAAGGCGGTGGGACGGCCGAACGTGATGATCAAGGTGCCGGCGACGCCCGAGGGCGTGCCGGCCATCGAACAGTTGCTGAGCGAAGGGATCAACATCAACGTGACGCTCCTGTTCGCCATGTCCGCCTGGGAAGCGGTGGCCAACGCCTATATCCGCGGGCTGGAGAGGTACGCGGCATCGGGCGGCGACGTGTCGCACGTGGCCAGCGTGGCCAGCTTCTTCATCAGCCGCATCGATTCGCTGGTGGACTCGCAGCTCGAGGCCAAGATGAAGGCGGCGGTGGGCGCGGAGAGATACAACGTGGAGGACCTGCTGGGGAAAACGGCCATCGCCAACGCCAAGCTGACCTACGCGCGGTACAAGGAGATCTTCTCCGGGCCGAAGTGGCAGGCGCTGGTTGCCAAAGGCGCACAGACGCAGCGGCTGCTGTGGGCCAGCACAGGGACAAAGAACCCGGCGTACAGCGACGTGCTGTACGTGGAAGAACTGATCGGGCCGGACACGGTGAACACCATGCCGCCGGCCACCTACGACGCCTTCCGCGCCCACGGCGTGCCGAAAGCGTCTCTGGAGAAGGACCTGGCGGGCGCCAAGGCCACGATGGAAGCCATCGCGCGGCTGGGCGTGAACATGGAGCAGGCGACCGCGAAGCTGCTGGACGACGGCGTGAAACTGTTCGCGGAAGCGTTCGACAAGCTGCTGGCCAGCGTGGACAAGACGTGCAAGTTCTTCTCCAAGGAAAAACTGAACCGGCAGACCTATTCGCTGCCGGAGCCGATCGGGAAGGAAGTGGCCAAGACGCTGGAAGATTGGCGGCTGACGGGAAAGGTACGGCGGCTGTGGGGCCGCGACGCGACGCTGTGGACCGGTGCGGACGAAGCGAAGTGGCTGGGCTGGCTGGGAATCTGCGACGATCAGCTGGCGCACCTGGACAAGCTGACGGGTTTCGCGAGCGCGGTGAAGAAAGAAGGCTTCACGCAGGCGCTGCTGCTGGGAATGGGCGGCTCCAGCCTGTGCCCGGAAGTTCTGAAGATGACCTACGGGAAAATCGCGGGAGCGCCGGAGCTGTTCGTGCTGGATTCGACGGACCCGGAGCAGATCCGCGCCGTGGATGCGAAGATCGACTACCCGCACTGTCTGTTCATTGTGTCGAGCAAGTCGGGATCGACGCTGGAGCCGAATATCTTCAAGGCCTACTTCTTCGAACGAGCCAAGCAGACCCTGGGTGCGGAGCAAGCGCCGAAACACTTCGTGGCCATCACGGATCCGGGCTCGCAGATGCAGCGCGTGGCCGAGGCGGACAAGTTCCGCTGGATCTTTTACGGGCTGCCGAGCATCGGCGGGAGGTTCTCGGCGCTCTCCAACTTCGGGATGGTGCCGGCGGCGGCCATGGGGCTGGACGTGCCGAATTTCCTGGACCGCGCAGAGGAGATGGTGCACGCATGCGCGGCGTGCGTGAAGGCGGAAGACAATCCGGGCGTGTCTCTGGGCGTGGTGATGGGCGTGGCCGCGAAGCACGGACGCGACAAGGTGACCATCATCGCTTCACCGGCGATCCATGACCTGGGGGCCTGGCTGGAGCAGTTGCTGGCGGAATCGAGCGGGAAGGAAGGCAAGGGCCTGATTCCGGTGGACCGTGAGCCGCTGCTTTCGCCGGAGAACTATGGGAATGACCGCCTGTTCGCCTACCTGCGGCTGGAGACGGGATCCGACGCGGGGCAAGACAAGGCCGTGGAGGCGCTGGAGAAGGCGGGCCATCCCGTGGTGCGCATCGCCGTGAAGGACATTTACGACATCGGGCAGGAATTCTTCCGCTGGGAGATCGCCATCTCCACGGCGGGAGCGGTGATCGGGATCAACGCGTTCAACCAGCCGGACGTGGAGGCCAGCAAGATCGAGACGCGGAAGCTGACCGCGGAATACGAAGAGAAAGGAAAGCTGCCGCCGGAAACGCCGATCCTGGAAGAGGCGGGAGTAAAGTTGTTCACCGACGCGAAGAACGCCGCGGAACTGGCCAAGGCGACCGGTGGAGAGAAGACGCTGGTGGCCTACCTGCGGGCGCATTTCAACCGCATCAAGCCGGGAGACTACTTCGCCCTGCTCGGCTACATCGACATGAACGAGGCGAATGAGAAGGAGCTCTCCGGAATGCGCAAGGAAGTAATGACCAAGAAGAAGGCGGCCACGTGCCTGGGGTTCGGGCCGCGCTTCCTGCATTCCACCGGCCAGGCCTATAAGGGCGGGCCGAATACGGGAGTGTTCCTGCAGTTGACCTGCGACGACGCGAACGATCTGCCCGTGCCGGGGCAGAAGTACACGTTCGGCGTGGTGAAGGCGGCGCAAGCGCGCGGGGACTTCGAAGTGCTGGCAGAGCGCGGGCGCCGGGCACTTCGCGTGCATCTGGGCAGCGGCGTCGCCGCGTGCCTGCGGTGCCTGCGGCGCGCCGTGACCGAGGCTTTGGGATAGTCAAAGGACCGAAGCACGACCAAAACGAAAACGAGGGGAGCGCAAAACGATGCAAATCGGAATCGTGGGACTCGGCCGCATGGGTGGCAACATGGCCCGGCGCCTGATGAGGAACAAGCATCAGGTGGTGGGCTTCGCGCAGGACAAGGCGGCGGTGGACAGCCTGAAGAAGGACGGAGGGGCGGCCGCGGATTCTCTCGAATCCATGGTCAAGCAGCTCAGCAAACCGCGCATCGTGTGGCTGATGGTGCCGGCGGGCGACCCCACCGAGCAGAGCGTGATCACGCTCAGCAAGTTGATGGAATCGGGCGACATCATCATCGACGGCGGAAACTCGTATTACAAGGACGACATCCGCCGGTCGAAGATGATCGAGCCGAAGGGGCAGAAGTACGTGGACGTGGGGACGAGCGGCGGCGTTTGGGGCCTGGAACGCGGATACTGCCTGATGATCGGCGGGCCGACGGACACGGTGAAGTACCTCGACCCGATCTTCAAGACGCTGGCGCCCGGCGCGGGAGACGTCGGACGGACCCCGGGCCGGCCGGCGAACAAGGGAACGGCGGAAAACGGCTACCTGCATTGCGGGCCGGTGGGCGCGGGCCACTTTGTGAAAATGGTCCACAACGGCATCGAATACGGCATCATGCAGGCCTACGCCGAGGGATTCGACGTGTTTCGCAGCTTCAACAGCGAGCAGATTCCGGCGGACCGCAGGTACAACTTCGACCTGGCGGAGATCGCCGAGGTGTGGCGGCGCGGCAGCGTTGTGGGCTCGTGGCTGCTGGACCTGACGGCGCAGGCATTCATCGAGAACCCCACGCTGTCGAGCTTCTCCGGCTTCGTGCAGGACTCGGGCGAGGGCCGGTGGACGATCGAGGCCGCGATCGAGGCGGCCGTGCCGGTGGAGGTGCTGGCGTCGTCGCTGTTTACGCGGTTCCGCTCGCGGCAGGAGCACACCTTCGCGGAGAAGGTGCTCTCGGCGATGCGGCACAAGTTCGGCGGGCACGTGGAACGGCCGACGGGCGGATAAGACGCGGCGAAACAGGCGGGAGGGGAGCCCGTGGCGACCGAAAAGGTGGACATCCCGGAGGAGCGCGAGGTTGCCGCGCCGGCCGGCGGCGTCGTCCAGCAGAAAAAGACGCCGTGCATCATGGTCATTTTCGGAGCCATGGGCGACCTGACCAAACGAAAGCTTCTGCCTTCCCTCTACAACCTGGCGAAACACAATCTGATGGCGGACAACTTCGCGGTCGTGGGCGTTTCGCGGGCGTCCATGAGCCACGAAGAATTCCGCGAAAAACAGCGGGCGATGATGGACCAGTTCGCCACTGATACCCTCGACCCCGCGCTCGGAAAGTGGCTGGTGGACCGGTTGTATTACTCGCAGGTGAACTTCGACGACAGCGAGGCGTACAGGACGCTGGCCGGCCTTCTGGACAAGCTCGACAAGGAATGCAAGACCGGGGGAAACATCTTCTTCTATCTGGCCACGGCCCCGGAGTATTTCGGTGTGGTGTCCAGAAACCTGAAGGCGTCGGGCCTGCTCAATGAGGAAAACGGAAGCTTCCGCCGGGTGATCGTAGAGAAACCCTTCGGGACGGACCTGGAGACGGCCAAAGCGCTGAACCGGGAATTGCGCCAGGAGATGGAAGAAAAGCAGATATACCGGATCGACCATTACCTGGGCAAGGAAACGGTCCAGAACATCATGGTGTTCCGCTTTTCCAACGGAATCTTCGAACCCATCTGGAACCGGCGGTACATCAAGTACGTGGAGATCACGGTGGCGGAAACGGTGGGCGTGGAGACGCGCGGAGGGTACTACGAAACTTCCGGCGCCCTTCGCGACATGGTTCCAAACCACATCTTCCAGCTCGTCACGCTGATTGCCATGGAACCGCCCATCAGCTTCGACGCGGACGCGGTCCGCGACGAGCAGGTGAAAATCCTCCGCGCCATCCCTCCCTTCCCGCCGGAGGAAGTGCTGAGCCGCACGGCGCGCGGGCAGTACGGCGAAGGCGTGGTGGGGGGGGAGCATCTGCCCGCCTACCGGAGCGAGGAGAAGGTTTCGCCGAATTCCAACCAGCAGACCTATGTGGCCATGAAGCTGCTGATTGACAACTGGCGCTGGGCGGACGTGCCGATTTACCTGCGAACCGGGAAAGCCCTTCCAAAGCGGGTCACCGAGATCGTCATCCATTTCCGGCGCGCGCCGTTTGTGTTGTTCCGGCATACCGCCATCGAGCAATTGATGCAGAACCGGCTGATACTGTACATCCAGCCGGAAGAAGGCATTTCGC
>Ga0335081_10011548_pt1 | contig 14297 bp, 13 predicted proteins | sample Lox_Sample_35_FD_206713 | JGI IMG/M metagenome (GOLD analysis project Ga0335081, IMG submission 206713) | Soil microbial communities from Loxahatchee National Wildlife Refuge, Florida, United States - Lox_Sample_3.5 | ecosystem: Environmental > Terrestrial > Soil > Wetlands | place: USA... | reverse complement strand
AGCACCCGACGTATTGTTTGTCCCCGGTAAACCGCGGTATCGGATGATCATCCAGCGCGACGCCGCGGGCCGGATCACGGGCTTTGCGGAACGGCGCGAGGCCTGGGATCTGGTCTGGACGCGAATCTAGAAATAGCGCGTCTACTCGTCGCGCAAGGCTTTCGATGGATCGATGTGTGTGGCGCGATGCAGTGGGATCCAGCATGCCAGCATCGCCACCAGCACCAGCACCGCGGGAACCAGGACAAACGTGGTGGCGTCAGCAAGTCCGGTGACGAAGAGCAAGCTGCGAATCGCACGCGAGGCGACCAGCGAGACCCCCAGGCCCATCACCACGCCGATCGTCACCAATTGCATCATCTCGCGCAGGATCATTATTTGGACATCGGTCGCGGTTGCACCGAGCGCCATGCGGACTCCGATTTCGCGCGTTCGCTGGTTGACGGAATACGAGATCACCCCGTAGATCCCGACAGCAGCCAGAAGCAATCCCAACAGGCCGAATACCCCGAGCAGGGCCGCCGAGAGGCGCGGCGCCCACAGCGACGCCAGAATCACGGAGCGGACGGTTTGCGCGTGCAGGAGCAGGTGCGGCTCAAGCGTCTGCACCTCGCGCGTGACATTCGCCAGCACCGCCTCCACGTCGGCAGTGGTACGGAATACCAGCGCTGCCGTCGCGCCGTAATCTTGCGCGAATGCGGTGTAGATCAGGGCTTGCGGCGCCTCGCCCACCGCGATGTACGTGGCCTTCCTCGCCACGCCGATTACTTCGAGCGAATAATCGGTGCCGTATAAACGCAGCCGGTGGCCGATGGGATCCCGGTTCGGCCAGTAGCGGGCCGCGGCCACATCATTAATCACCGCCACGCGCGGCGCATTGGGGCCGTCGAGTTCGTTGAAATCGCGGCCGCGCATCAGCGGAATACCGGTAGTGCGAAAGTAATTCGACGAAACCGGGCTCATCAGGATGAGGCGCCCTTTGCCCGCATCCGGATCGTCATCGAGCGTCACGGTGCGCGCCAGAGAGATGCGAAAGAGGTTGTCGCGCGAGAGCGCGGCCGAGGCCACGCCGGGCACTTGGGCCGCCTTCTCGAGCACGCGGCGCTGAAATTCGCGGCCGCGCGCTTCGTCGTATCCCAGGTCGCCCACGTTGAAGAAAATCATGCCGACGTGTTCGGCGTCGAAGCCGGGGTCCAGTTGTTCAGCGCTGCGCAAGCTGCGGATGAACAGGCCGGCTCCTACCAGAGCCACCACGCACAGCGCCACTTCGACAGCCACCAGCGTGGACCGCGCGCGTTTTCCACTCCAGCCGAAGGCCGGTTGGCCGGTGCGGTCTTTCAGATCGGTGGACAGATCGGGCTTGGTTGCGCGCAGGGCCGGAACCAGGCCGAAGAGAATTCCCGTCAGCAGGGATATGGCGAAGGTGAATGCCAGGACGCGGGCGTCGAGGTCGATGCGAAAGATGGCAGCGGTGAGTTGCGGCGGCCGCAATGACCAAAGCACCTGCCGCGCCCAGGAAGCCACCGCCAGACCGACGGCGCCGCCGGCGAGCGCCAGCAGCGTGCTTTCGGTCAGCAATTGCCGGATGAGCCGCCAACGGCCCGCGCCTAGCGCCACGCGGACGGCAATCTCCCGGTTGCGGCCTGTTGCCCGCGCCAGCAGCAGATTGGCCACGTTGCTGCACGCGATCAAAAGGACCAGCCCCGCGACAATCATGAGCACCATGCCCGACTCCGTCATCGCGGAGCGCGTGCCCGGATGGATCGCGCTCTCCGACAGCGGCAGCAGCTTCGGGCGGCGCCCCTCGTTGTCCCGCGGGTACAGGCGCTCGAGTTCCTGCGCCACGCTGCGCATCTGCGCTTCCGCCCGCTGGACGCTGACACCCGGCTTTAACCGGCCCACCACCGTGAACAGCAAGGCGCGGCGCTGGCTTACCCAGGAAGTGTCCGGGTATAGCTGCGTATACATCATCATAGGCACCCAGATCTCGGACGGGCTGAGCAGGTTCAATCCCTGAAAGCCATCGGGCGCCACGCCCACGATCCGGAAGTTGTGGCCATCGAGCGGCAGATTGCGCCCTACAATGAGCGGATCGCCGCCGAATTGCCGCATCCACAACGCGTGGCTGATCACGGCGACGGGATTGGCTCCGGGGCTCGAGTCTTCATCCGGCAGAAAAGCCCGGCCCACCACCGGCGCCACACCGAGCGTCTGAAAGTAATTGCCGGAGACAATCTGGAACGTGACCGGCTGCGGCGAGTCGCCGCCCGTCATGCTGCCGACCACGCTGGCGTAGAGGAGCAGGGAAGAGAACCCCTGGTTCTGATCGCGGTAGTCTTTGTAGTTCGGATAGGAGCAGAGCAGATAGCCGGGGATGCGCGGGTCGAGGGTGAAGACAGCCGCGAGGCGCGCGGGCTCCGTCACGGGCAGAGGGCGCAGGAAAATGGCGTTGATGAAGGTGAAGATGGTGGTGTTCGCGCCGATCCCAAGGGCCAAGGAAAGCATCGCGACCAGGGCAAATCCGCGGCTCTTCGCCAGCGTGCGCAACCCGTAGCGAAGATCTTCGATGAGCCCGGCCACTTGTGTGAAACGTTACCTTACCACAGGCCGCGTGCGGCTGCATGATTAGCGGGATTTGGAAGGGCGGCGCTCCGACGGGCGGACATGGCGAGCTGCTGGTCGTTCGCTACCGCCGGCTTCAGGCCGGCCAACTCGGTTTTGCGCATCATTCGGCCGGAACCCTTGGCCGTCGCGCGGCTGCGACCGGCAAGAGTCCCAATTGGACCCTGGCCAATGAGAAGGCATACGCCAGGTTCAATGGCAGAGTCCACCATATCTGAACAGGCGAACGCTTGAGACGTTTGACCACGCTGGAGAGAGAATAGAAACGCTGGTTCGCGTATTGGAGACCCGCCAAAAGATCGTCCACACTCATTTGACTCGGCCGAAACACCACGTCCGTTCGTCCGTTGTACTTTCGCCAATCTCGAGTAAGGATGCGCCCCTGCGATTCCAGCCTCTGAAACAGTGGGGTGCCCGGATATGGTGTCAAGATATTGAACGTCGCGTTTTGGACACCGGTCTCTTCCAGGAAATCCAGCGTCTGCCTGAAGATCGCTGCGGTGTCATGGTCAAACCCAAAGACGATCCCGGCTTGAATGGCAATCCCATGCGCGTGGACGCGTTTGATAATGCGGGCGTAGTCTGCCACGCAGTTGAATCCTTTGCGTACCTCTTTCATACTGGACTGGGAAACCGACTCCAAGCCAAGGAATAACTGCTTGCACCCACTCTTGGCGGCGGCGTCCAGAAACTCGTCGTCCTGAACGTGAATCGTGGCCTGGCTGCTCCACCACTTGCGATAAGGCGCGATCGCACGAAACAGCTGTTTCGCATATTCCTTATCCGCGGCGATGTTGTCATCCCAAAAGATGATTCTTTTCCCGTGGAAGGAACCGAACTCGGCCGCAACCTCAGCGATCGGCCGTTTACGCAATCCGTGTTGGTACATCGTAACGATCGAACAGAAGTCGCACCGGTTCGGGCATCCCCTCGTGGCAAATAGGACACCGTTTGTGAAGTCGTTGCGATGGAAGAGCGCCCTTCGTGCCATGGGCGCGCCCTCCAGAGAGACAGGGCCGGCCTGCCGGTATACGCGGCCATAGCTTCCCGTCAGGAAGCCACTTAAGAACGCCTCCCAGAGGCCTTCGGCTTCCCCTACAAAGATCACGTCAGCATGTTGGCTGGCCTCGTCCGGCATCAACGTTACGTGCGGCCCACCCATTACGACGCACACTCCTTGCGCCCGGAACCGCGCCGCGAGATCGTAGGCGTGATGAGCGCTCGGCGTATGAAAGGTAATCCCGACCACGTCGGGGCGATACCCCCAATCGATACGTTCCGCCTCTTCATCAACGTGAGATACGTGCCACTCGGAGGGAACCCGCGCGGCCAGATAGGGCATCGTTATTTGCTGGAAGTTCAGGAAGCGTGAACTTCGTGCTCGGCGGATCTCATCCGCAGATGCGGTGATAAGAAGGAGCTTCGGCATAGCACCGAAATTTCACCCGATGCGATCAGGCTCGACGAGCCTTTACCCATATGCATAACATATCGTGGCTGCTGGCACACAAGGCGAATCGTCGGGAAACCGGGCCTGCGGCCGGTGGACCGGCAAGTCAGCTTGTGGCGGGGGTTGCCCCAGAGGCGTTCAATTAAGCTTTCATTCGCGCTGGTCGAAAAACAGCGAATCTCCCGAGCAGGAGAACACGCTCAGGTCGCCACAACAAGGCCGCCTGCGGCCCGAATGACCTCTCCGGTAATCCAGGCTGATTCGTCCGATGCCAGGAAAACTGCCAGCGGCGCGATATCCTTGACGCGACCGAGCCGGCCGAACGGTGTCTTGCTCGCCAGTCGAGAGCCGGCGCCTCCGTCAAAGGTCCCCGCAGCGATATTGCCTTCGGTCTCGGTATGACCGGGCGCGATGGCGTTACCGAAGCGCTTGATCGCCTTCTGCACCATGAGAATCGACCCGAGCACGTTGACGTTGTAGTGAACGTGAAAGCTCTCCTCGGTGATCTCCGCTAAAGCACCGAAGCGGAAGACCCCAGCGTTGTTAACCAGAACGTCGAGCCTTCCGAAGGCGGTATCGACTTCTTTGAACAGCCGCGCAACCTCCGCGGCCTTGGACACGTCGGCCCCGATCGCAATCGCTTCACCCCCGCTGTCGATGGTCGTCTGAGCCACTCGTTCGGCGCCTGTCTTGTCAGACGAGTAGTTCACTGCCACGCGCGCACCCGCTGCCGCAAGCGCCGCTGCAATTCCGCTGCCGCTGCCGGCAGATGCTGGGACAATTTCCGCGCCCCACTCGTGGACGAACTTCTTGCCGTGGCTCACGCCCATCTGGATAGCCGGCGCCGCGCTATGGTACTTGCGTGCTTTCGTCGGCTGGGTGGCTGCCGAGCGGATGCGCCGCGTGGCGGTGTGCACTGCGGAACCGGCCTGGCAGCGGCGGCTGCGCGAGATTCAGCAGCGCCTGCGGATTTCGCGGCCCGTCCTCATGCTCGAATCCGGCTTAACCGAAGTGCCGGTGGTGATCGGATTCTTCCGGCCTGTGATTCTGATGCCGCTGGGCCTGCTCACCGGGTTTCCAGCCGAGCACGTGGAGGCATTTCTGATCCACGAGTTGGCGCACATCCGCCGCTGTGACTACCTGGTGAATCTTGCGCAGAGCTTCGTAGAAGGACTGTTGTTTTATCATCCGGCGGTCTGGTGGATCTCGGCGCAAGTGCGCGCCGAGCGCGAAAACTGCTGTGATGACGTCGTGGTCGCGCTCACCGGCGACGCTCACGGCTACGCCGCGGCGTTGACCACTTTGGAAGAGTCGCGGTGGATGTCAGCTGAAACCGCCCTCGCCGCGACGGGAGGCAATCTCATGAAACGCGTGCATCGTCTCTTAGGCGGCCGGCAGCCTCGAATGGCTGCGGGACCTGCAGTTGGCTTACTTCTGATCTCGGCGTGTCTGGTACTGGCGGCCCGGAGCTCGAAACCGCCCGCCTCCGCGCCGCAAATCGTGGCGGCGCCATCGAGTGCTCCGGCCCCGGTTAATCGCGAACAGGTTCCCGTTCGCCTCTTGGCGCAAGCCCAGTCCACACCGACGGCCCGGCCGGAGACTCCTTACCAGAAGTGGCTCAACGAAGACGTGGCTTACATCATCAGCGAGGGGGAGCGGCAGGCCTTCCGGCGCCTCGAGACCGATCGAGAACGCGAGCACTTCATCGAGCAGTTCTGGCTGCGCCGCGATCCCACGCCCGGCACGCTGCGCAATGAATTCCAAGAGGAGCACTATCGCCGGATCGCCTACGCCACCGAGCGGTTTGGAACTTCCAACAGAATACCCGGCTGGAAGACTGACCGCGGGAGCATCTACATCACCTTTGGCCCGCCTGACGAAATCGAGCGGCATCCGGACGGCGGACCGTTCCACGGAGATAATGCGCTCTATCCCTTTGAAACGTGGCATTACAAGTTCATCGAGGGAATCGGCAATGACGTGTCGATCGACTTCGCGGACGAGGCTCGTGACGGCGCGTACCACATGACTATGGATCCCTCCCCCGGAAACGGAACACGCATCGAGGACCCCGGCGGGCGATCCGGCGGCGCACCCCAGCAGTTCCGGCGGCTGAATTCCGCTCCGCAGGCGCCTCCGCAATAAATGGCCAGGGTCAGGACCCCTGGCCGCTTCACCTATGCCCGTAATCGGTGAAGACGTAATCTCTTGTCTTTACCATCGTGTGGCACGCGAACCCACACTTGGCGTCGTTCCCCTGCGGCGGCTTGCCGGCCAAGGTACCGGGCGTGAACGCATCGGAGCGAGCGTCATAGTCGAACACGGCATATCCCCACCCGCCGCTGTCCGCGAACCTCTTGCTGTCCTTCACCATGAAGTCGACGTCATGCTGCGTACCTGGCACCGTCGCCGCGGGGAACGTCTCCATCTTTTTCGGGATCCAATGGATCTTCGCCATCTTGGCCCCGTCGGGGAAAGGCTTGCCGTTGCCGGGAACGCCGTCCAAGTATGCCTTGATCATCACCGGATTAGCGAGGATCGCAGCAATATGGGGTCCGTCCTGACTGATGGAGACAACCTGCCAGGCCTCATATCCTCTGAACTCAGAGAACGAGAGCCCATTCGGCACTTTCACGGTGTACTTATCCTGCGCGGAAATGGCCCAGCCGCCCGCCAAGGCGAGAACTCCCGTAATCGTCGCAATCCCCAGCATTCTTTTGCCCTTCATCGCCAGCACCTCGTTTATCAAGTTTAGATCCTACTTCTTCATTTAACTAATTCCTTGTCCTGGCTCACTCCTGCGCTCTGTAGCATTTCCCACAGTATGTCCGCTGCCCTTTTGGGAGTCCCATTTTGAACCGGATCCGATGCACTGGCGGGCCGCGGCGCACTACAACGCGGCCAACGATCACACGGCGCTGCGCACAGTCGCGAAAGACCTTCGAGGCAATTATCCGTCGAGCGTGGGGCCCAATGAACCGCTCACACTGGTCCGTCCCAAGACCAGCGAGCCATGGGAAGACCAGTCGGGACGTCGTCTGGCGACGCCGGGTGGGCTGACATTGCCGCCGTTGCCCAGCCAAAGTAGGCCTTGAGCGTGGAACGCAAACGGGGCTCGTCCGGGAAACCGGCGTCATCGAGGGCCTGCGCGAAGCAGGTCTGCGCTCGCTCGTCCATCTCCACGTGCTCGCCGTTTCCTGAGTGCATTCGAACCACACTGGACTGATCACCCATGGACTCGGTGTAGTCTGAAGGTCCGCCGAGCGCCTCGGCCCAGTAGGCCGCCAAACGCTCCGAGTGTTGGGGGTGGTAGCCGTGCGAGAATGCGTGGCTCACAACCGGATCCGCCAGGCATCGCGCGTGCCAGGCTCGCGCCAGGTTCCGGAACGCGTGGCGCCCGCCCGCAGCCTCGTAGATCGTCTGCATCATCGAGACCAATTTCGCACGCCATCCCGGAAGATGACAAATCCTATGGCAGTCTCGAAGCGGCTACTTCACGGGAGCGCCGGGGGTGGACTGGAAGCCGCCGAATAAGCTTCCTGCCGCCCGGCAGGGTAACGGTGCGTGCGTTAGCGGTGTGGGCTGCCGTCCTTCGCGCGATAGCCATCCAGGGTGACCGGATCGCCCTTCTTCAACTCCGTCCTCGTGCATCCCCTGTGAAGAAGGCCGTTGGGGCTGCCCATTTCGAAGCTCCAGTTGCCGACCTCGCCGGTTTCATCCTTTCCGTAAACGTACAGCCAGCCGCGCGGATTGGTCCATTTGAACCTGGTCACTGTGCCGGAGACCGTGACCAGCTTGTTTTCGTCATACGCGGCGGCGAATGGGTGATGCGCCGAGAGGTGCATCGTGGTTAAAAGCAGCGCGGCGGCCGCAGCGCAGAAGGACGCGGCTGGTTGTGCCGTCGCAAGGCTAAGGCCGCACCACGGCGCGCAGGTAGACCAGAATCGAAGCCAGCTCGGCATCGTTGTAGGCCGCTAACACCGCCGAGTGTTTCCAGGTGCTGCCGTCCGCGGTTTCGACCGAGCCCGGCGCCACCGTTCGCAAAACCGGCGGCGGCGTGGTGAGGTCATAGAAGATCACGCCGCGGGCGGTCTTGCTCACGATCAAAGCCGGCATCCGTTCTCCAGCTATGGCGGCTGTTCCCACGGCGGGTGTCGCGAGCGCTCGCAGCGCCGCAACATCGGCAGGCACCTTGCCGATGGGCGTGGCCACCGGAATTCCAACGCCGTTGACTTCGTGGCAAGTGGCGCAGCGGCCGAAACTTCGTACGGCGTCGAAGAACAAGTCGTGCCCTCCGGCTGCTTCGCCGGAGAGTCTGGCCGCGGGCTCTTCCGCGGGACGTCCCGCCGGGATCGTGGGGTTGCTGATGCCGTTCAAGGTCGCTACATAGGCCACCACCGCCGTCAATTCGGAGCGGGATAGCGACATGGCGAAGCTCGCCATCGCGGTCCCCGGAACTCCGCGTGAGACCGTGTTCGCGATAAAGGCCTGGTCGAACCCGCGTCCCGAAAGGCGCGGGGCGCCACCGCCAGCACCCTTGGGTCCGTGGCAATATCCAGCCGCGCAGGTCTTGACGAACACATCCTCACCTTGCTTGAGCGCATCCGCTAAGTTTTGCGCGCCAGCCAGCGCCGGAACCATGCACAACAGCACGCGCCAAAAACGCATGGTGTCCATCATAACGTGTTTGCCTCACGGTATCGGCTCATGATAGCGTCTACCACATGCCGCATCGCGTTCGCTGCTTCCTACCGCTTCTGCTGGCTGCCGCGGCTTGGGGGCAGCAACCTCCACCCATCGGCGTGCCGCACGTGGACCTGGGCTTGGGCCCGTTTGTCTTCGATACTGCCGAGCAGCACAAGATCCGCGTCGTGGTGGTCACCAGAGGCCTGTCGCACCCTTGGAGCCTGGCCTTTTTGCCCGATGGCAACATGCTGATCACGGAACGCGCCGGCCGGCTGCGCATCGTCCGCGACGGTGTGCTCGACCCGCAACCGCTGGCCGGGATCCCGAAAGTGAACGCGGTTCGCAACGCCGGCCTGTTTGACATTGCGTTGCACCCGAAATTCGCAGAGAACAACCTGCTCTACTTCACCTACAGCAAGCCGGGCGAGAACAACCAGCAGGCCACCACGCTGGCACGCGGCCGCCTGACCCGGGCCGGCCTCAGCGACGTGAAAGACCTCTTTTCCGGCGAGTGGACCACGGTGCTCGGCGGCTCGCGCATCGTGTTCGCGCGCGACGGAATGATTTACATGACCACGGGCGCGGCCTTCGGCAACCTGGCGCAAGATCCGAACAGCGACTACGGAAAGGTGCTGCGTCTGCGCGACGATGGCGCCATTCCCAGCGACAATCCCTTCGCCGGCAAACCCGGATACAAACCGGAGATTTACACGCTGGGCCACCGCGATCAATTGGGGCTCACGGTTCATCCCCAAACGGGCGCGATCTACAACAACGAGAACGGACCCAATGGCGGCGATGAGATCAACTTGATTCTGCCAGGGCGCAACTACGGATGGCCGCTGGTCAGCTACGGGCGCGCCTACGAGGGTCCGCGCATCGCAGACGTCCCTTGGCGCGATGGCCTGGAACAGCCGCTGGTGTTTTGGGTGCCGTCGATTGCGCTATCGGGCATGACGTTCTATTCGGGCGACCGATTCCCCGCTTGGAAGGGCAACATCTTCGTGGGCGGGATGCGGCAAGGCGAAATCCCCGGGACCGGCCGGCTGGAACGAGTGGTTTTCAACGACAAGATGGAAGAGCTGCGGCGCGAATCGCTGCTCACCGAGCTGAAGCAACGCATCCGCGACGTGCGCCAAGGCCCGGACGGGCTGCTGTACGTTCTCACCGAAGAAGAGAACGGCGCGCTGCTTCGCATCGAGCCGGCGCAGTAATTGAAGGAAGTCGCTTACATTCTGTTCGGCGCCGCATTCACGCTGGCGATTGCGATCGCGTTGGGCAGCCTGTTGCTGCGGCGCTTGCGAATTGCGCTCCACCGCGAGGAAGCGGCGGTAGTCGCATTCCTGTGCGGAGCGGCACTGCTCAGCCTGGCGACGTTTTTGCTATGCGTCGTGCAACTCGCCTACAAGGGAGTCTTCCTCGCCGGCGGAATTGCCGTGATCGTCTGGGCGTGGCGCACGCGGGAGAAGACAGCGGCACGGCCCTCGCTGCCAGCACCGTTACGTGCTTGGAACCTCCTATTTTTGGCGATTGTTGCCGGCTTTTTTGTTCTGTACTTCTTTAATGCACTGGCCCCCGAAGTCAGCCCGGATGGCAGCGGCTACCACCTGGCCAATGTCGCACGCATCTGGAAGCACCACGGTTTCGTCTGGGACTTCCATTCGATGTACAGTTACTTCCCGCAGGGAACCGAAATGCTGTTCCTGGTGGCCTTCGTGTTCGGGCACGGTTCAGCGGCTGCGCTGGTACATCTCGCGTTTCTCTTGAGCTTGGCTTGGGCAATTGCCTGTTACGGGAGGCGTTTTGGATTTCCAAAGGCAGGACTGTTCGCGGCGGTGCTGGTGTTTGCCAGTCCCGTAGCCGGCAAGGCCGGTAGCTCGGCATACAACGATTTGGCAGTCGCCGCCATCGTCTTCGTTCTGTTCTATCTGCTTCAGGTTTGGGATGAAGATCAAGCGCCTGAGCTCTTGATTCCGATTGGATTATTAGCCGGCTTCGCGTACGCCACGAAATACCCGGCGGCCGTGGCGCTGCCGTTTGCAGCGGGATATTTGTGGTGGCGCGGACGGAAAAAGAGCAGGTCCTGGCAGGCGATTGGGATCTTCGCTGTAGCCGCGGCAGTGATGGTGGTGCCGTGGATTCTGCGCAATTGGATCTGGCTGGGCGATCCATTCTCGCCGCTCCTCAACCGCTGGTTCCCGAATCCGTATTACCACGTGGGCATGGAGCAGGCGTATCTTGCCGACGTGCGCCATTACGAAGGACTCGAACACTGGTGGCAGATACCGTGGCGCCACATGGTCAGCGGAGAACTCGTGGGCGGGGTGATCGGCCCGATCTTTTTCCTTGCGCCATTGGCGCTCCTGGCGCTGCGGCATTCGGCGGGCCGTCGCCTGCTTCTGGCCGGGTTGATCTTTGGCCTCCCCGCGCTGGCGAATGCGCAGACGCGCTTCCTGCTTCCCGCGCTGCCGTTTGTGTCGCTAGCGTTGGGGCAGGCGCTGGCTAAGCCGCGGGCACTCTTGCCGGCGCTGGCGGTTGCGCACGCGGTCGCCGGAGTGCCGGTGGTGGTGGGGCTCTATTCGAACGGTTACAACTGGCGTGTGGAGTCGCTTCCGGTGGCAGCTGCGCTACGGATCGTGCCCGAGCCGGTATTCCTCGCCGAGCACATTGCGGATTATCCGCTGAAGTACACGCTCGAACGGAAGACGCCACCGGATGCCAAATTCTTTACATGGAGCGTGGAAGAGAGCGCATACATCAACCGGAACTTGAGCCCTTCGTACGAGTCGGCGCTGGGCAATCTCGGCAAGGAGTTGGTTTCTGTTCCGCTGATTGCTGACCAGCAACCCTCCGTGCGCGCGCGTTTTCGTTTTGACCCCGTGACTGTAAGGCGCTTGCGAGTGGTGAACACGGCTTCGGCCAGCGGCTACTGGACTATCGCAGAATTGCGGATCTATTCGCAGGGTAGGGAAGTCCCGCGGGCGCGTGAGTGGAAACTCACCGCCGAACCCAACCCGTGGGAAGTGGGACTCGCGTTCGATCGCAACTACGCTTCGCGTTGGTCGAGCTGGCAAGCCATGCGGCCCGGAATGTTTGTGGCGATCGATTTCCAAAAGGCAGAGACGGTGGACGAAATCGTCTGCGAAGTGGCGCCCCATCAAAAAGCTCAAGTGCAGGTTGAAGTCGTGTCCGATAACGGGCAATGGATGCCAGTGAACGCGGCCGTCGAGCGCAGCACCGTAGCGATGCCGGCCGACCTTCGCCGCGAAGCCGTCGGCAGCCTGAAGGCCCATGGCATCACACACCTCGTCCTCCGCGAGACGGATTTACCCACGGCGGATATTCGCAACGTCCCGGCCTCCTGGGGGTTAGAAGAGGTCGGCCAAGTTGGCCCGTTACGGATCTATCGCGTGGAGTAGTTGATGGAAGGCGGCCAGAGCGGTGGTTTTCGGCCACTTTCTGAGGATGCACAAATGTCTTAAGTGACTGAAGATTCGCGGCTTACTGTTTGGCCCGAACAGTGCTACGTAGCGGCCGGAAGCTGGCGGAACTGTGATCGAGCGAACTTCAATTCTGCGGTGGTCGGCCGCGCTGGCAGTGCTGGTGGCTAGTCTTTCACCGGCTCGTGCGCAGGATCCGGACGATCAAAAACGTGGGGTGGCTCGCATCAGTGTGGCAAACGGCGAAGTTTCCGTCCGGCGCGGCGACTCCGGCGATTGGGTTCCGGCCGTGATCAACGCCCCATTGCTCACCGCAGACCAGCTCTCGACGGCGCCCAATTCGCGCGCCGAAGTGGAGTTCGATTCCGGCAACGCGCTCCGCATCGGCGGCGACGCGGTGGTGGTGCTGTCGGAACTGGAATACAACCGCTACCAGATGGCAGTGGAGCGCGGGACGGTGACGTTCCGGGTGTTGCGTCCTTCTGGCGCGGATATTGAGTTGGATACGCCGAGTGTTTCGGTGCGGCCCTCCAAGCAGGGGAGCTATCGCATCGCGGTCAGTGACGCGGAGTCTGATATCACCGCGCGCAGCGGCGATGTCGAGGTATTCACGCCGCGGGGTTCGCAGTGGATTTCGGCGGGGCAAACGATGCAGGCCCGCGGCTCGGCGTCTGATCCGGAATTCCAGATTGTGCGCGCGTTGCCGACTGACGATTGGGACCGCTGGAACGATAGCCGCGACCGGCCGGAGACGGCATCGAAGAGTTATCAATATGTGCCGCCGGGCGTCTACGGCGCCGAAGACCTGGATCCGTACGGAAACTGGGTGAACGTTCCGCCATATGGAAATGTGTGGCAGCCCACGGTGGGCCCGGATTGGGCGCCGTATCAGCAGGGGCGCTGGGTGTGGCTGGATTGGTATGGGTGGACCTGGGTGAGTTACGACCCGTGGGGGTGGGCGCCGTATCACTATGGCCGTTGGTTTAGCGCGCCCGGTTATGGCTGGTGCTGGTATCCGGGAGTGATCGGCGTGCGCCACTACTGGTCGCCGGCGCTGGTCGGCTTTTTCGGATTCGGCGGTGGGGTCGGCGTAGGTTTCGGTTTTGGCAATGTGGGCTGGGTGCCGCTCGCGCCTTATGAAGTGTTCCACCCCTGGTGGGGCCGCGGCTACTATGGACGGCCGGGATATTTCGGCGGCGCCGCCGTCAATGTAAATGTGATCAGCATGTACCGCAATGCGGGCGTGCGTAATGGCTTCACGGCCGTGAGCGGGGACGATTTCCGCGCGGGACGATTTAGTAACCTGGTTCGCCCAACCGGCGCGCAGCTCCGTGTAGCAAGTTCCGTGAACGGTCCAATTCCGGTAGCGCCGGATCGCGCCAATCTTCGTTTCTCCGACCGCCAAACGGGCTTTGTGCCGCGCGCCGTTACCAACACGCGGGTGTTCTCGTATCACCAGCCGGCCCCTACACAGCGCATGTCGTTTGAGGAACAGCAACGCGGATTCAGGCGGGCCGCGGGTGGAGTGACCGCTCCGAGCCAGACCGGCGGCTGGCAGCGGTTCGGATCGCCGCGCGCGTCGCAACCGGCGGAGCGCCAGGCCGAGGCGCCGCGTATTCTGACTACGACTCCGAACCCGACGAGCGGCTGGAGCCGGTTCGGCGATCCGGGTGGCGCACGGCCGCAGCAGGCTCAGACGCAGCCGCGGTCAGAAGGTCGAAATTCCGCCGCGCCTCCGGCCGGTGCGACTTCATTCGGTTCCAGCGGCAGCCGGCCCGAGTCTCTCCGTATCGCGCCGCCAGTAGTGCGAGAACGCTCGGGCGGAGGGTCACGCCCGTCCGGCAATAGTGGCAATCATGGTGGCGGCGGAGGGGGCCATAGCGGAGGGGGCGGCCACCGATAGAGCTTTTACCAAGGGGCAGTCAGTTTCTTCCCAACGGCCCGGTCCCGATTCAGCGTGGGACCGGGCCATTTTTTTGTGTGCCGAGCATTTTCGACAGCTCGGGGGTGTAAGTCCCCTCTACAACCTGATGGAGGTGAAGTAGTAGCGAAGCGCAAGGGCGTCGCCGTGAGGCGGGGTCTGAAAGAAGCGTGGAGCA
>Ga0335081_10011547_pt1 | contig 14297 bp, 12 predicted proteins | sample Lox_Sample_35_FD_206713 | JGI IMG/M metagenome (GOLD analysis project Ga0335081, IMG submission 206713) | Soil microbial communities from Loxahatchee National Wildlife Refuge, Florida, United States - Lox_Sample_3.5 | ecosystem: Environmental > Terrestrial > Soil > Wetlands | place: USA... | reverse complement strand
CAAGGACGGTTTGGGTTCGAAAATCCTCACGGTGCCGTTGAGACTTCGATCGGATTCGATGCAGGTCGAAGTAGGTTTCCCCAACCACCGTTTCGGAAGGCGAATCGGCGACGTGCGACGCACTGCTCTTGTTCGTCATGGTGTTCCTCCCGCGTTCTAAAGCAACGGGTAACTTCTCAAACCATCGTCCGTGCGTCAAAGCAAGGTGCAAGCGCAATTCCATCCGGACGAAGGTGGAAAAGTGATCGAACAAATTGAGGCGAAGCCTCCTGGCGCCAGCGAATTTCGTATACATTCTGCGAGAGTTAGCAAAGGTGGACCCAGTAAGACAGGGCAACCGACCAAACAACTCGCGCATCAGTTCGGGAAATAGTTCGGGAGCGCTGATGCCAGTGGGTTGGCATCAGCACGCAGATTGGCACCGCAAATCCCGTGCACACGAGCGCGGATTCCAGAGCGGTGACCAAATCAAGGTTAACGGGGCTTACCGATAAAGGAGATCACTGCGAAACCTGCTGTGCCTTTTGGTTTATAGAAGTCTATTCCCTGAGGTGGATGGCACCAACATAGATACAAGCAGCGTCACTCGAGCTATATCGGCCGAACTTCTTTAGAAGTCAAACACAAGCAGATAGAGCGCGCCTATCACAAGTAATGCACCGTAACCGCCATGTGAGAGAGCTGTGGCGAGATGTGGATTGCACCTGGCGTGCTCACCACAAGCGCATCTGATCTACTGCTCTGGTGTGCGATTCGGGTCATTTAACGTCTCGTAATCTTTGGCATCCGAACTGCCCTTGCTCAATGGGAGTCCGGGAGCTGAAAAACGCCTGAGAACGAATCGGCTCGAGAGGATTGTATGGGTCAGTCTTCAATGAATCGGAGAGTCGAAACCGATGAAGCTAGGGTTTTTCGTCACGCTCGGCATGGAGAAATTTTATGTCGGATGACGTATGAAGTCACACTCATCCGGGAGGGTCTGTTCCGTTGTTTCCTATTGGCCATCGAGGAACTGGAGTAAGGCAGGCCCGGGGAGCCTGGATGATATGGTTCGGTGAGCGCGGCGGGTCATTCGCAAGCGTTCCCAAGACATTCCGCCGTCCGTCCGACATTTTGCTCCGAGGATGAAGCGGAGGTTCGAGAATATCTCTTCGGAAACAGCGTACGCCAGGACGCGATGCAGACCCTCAAATGCTCCGCAACCCCGAGTGTGTTTAAGGATGCATGTGCGATGGTCTATCAGTTGGCAACGGCAAGCCCATTGGCATGACGACAGATCGAGCGGCTGACTCGCTTAGCGACCTTAGTTCCAGCATGTCTTTCCGCTCAGCTACTTCCCCGACGATTGTCATCCATGCCGCTCGGTACCACGATGGCCTCATGATTGAGGGGATCGTGGAAAGGAAATGCCATGTTCACAACTGTCGTGAACTTCGACCCTAACCAACGGGAGTTGAAGCTCAAGGGGCGATCTGAGACGGACTCCGCTAAGGTCTTAGGCCCAAACATCACTATGCCCGCCGCCCACTTCGGCCGGACACATCGGAGATGCTACAACGGGAGATCCGGACCGGAACTCGCAATCTTTTTCCTGCTACTGGCACCCGCCACGTCGAGGGGGGCAGAGCTCAAGCCAGAAACCATTCAGGCATGGAAAGCTCATGTGTGTGCGGCTAAGGTGCGCATGGAGGAGCGCACCAATGGACGAGTTCCATTCCTTTGGGTGGATGAGGACCGTGACCTGACCCAACGGCTGCGGGTGGGCGAGATTCTGCTCAAGCCTGTGGATGGTGAGAGCCCACGTCCGGTCCCGGGGGGCCTGATCCATGACTGGATCGGTGCGGTGTTCGTTGCAAAAGCCAAGCTCGATGACGTGGTGGGCGTGCTCAGCGACTACGATCACTACAAAGATTTCTATAGACCCATGGTGGCGAAGGCAAGGCTCCTCGAGCAAGCGCCTGACCAACAAAGGGTGACCCTGCTGATGGTGCAGAAGGCTTTTTCCGTGACCGGCGCCGTGGAGACCGACAACGAGATCCAGATCGCGAGGCTGGGTGCCGATAGGGCATATAGCATGAGCACTTCGGTCCGAGTGCAGGAGATAGCTGACTACGGGAAATCCAGCCAGCACGCCCTACCGCAGGATCACGGTCCAGGTTACGTCTGGCGTACGTTCTACGTAACGCGACTCGAACAGCGCGACGGCGGAGTCTACATTGAGATGGAAATGATCGGCATGAGCCGCGGCATTCCGGTATTGCTACGATGGCTGATCCAGCCGCTGGCGGAGTGCCTTCCCCGAAACGCCCTGTTGGCCACGCTCCAGGACACCCGGGACGCCGTAATCCTGAGAATCGAACCAGCATCCTCGAAATCACAGAGCGTGGCGCAGGCGGCACACCGATGACCAGAGGAGATGGTGCGCACCAATCGAAGTCCGTCAGCTCAAGCCAGTGTTCAATGAAGGCTTCCGATCGGGGTAAAGAAGCTTTGTTTTCGATTTTGTAATCCCGTTCACGGCTGAACCCGGACTTCGGGGTGGGAGAGTGAGCACATAAGAGAATTTCCGCTGATATCCCAAAACTCGTTGATTTCAACCTTGAATGCCACGATCATTCCTCCGCGGATTCGAATTGTGAACTTTAACACTTAGAGCGTTTAGCAGCAGTCAACACGCAACGCACGTTGGCAGTGGTTACCGTCCGAGGATGGGAACTCCTTCTACGTTGCGGTTCTGGGTTCTTTCGAAGTCCTTAGCCACCGCTGCATGCTGAGAGCACCCCAACTTCTCGGCCGAAAGCATAACAAGCATAATCCAAACTAGATCGGCCGTGAGCAGGTGCAAAACCTGCATCCAGACGGGAGCCAAGAGGAGAACGGTTATCAGACCGAACGCAAATTGAAGAAGAATGAGTGCAAGCAGGTACTTGGCTAACCGTCTTGCAGCCGCAGAGGTTTCAGAACTGAGGGCGCGGAGTGCGAGCATCATGAGAAAGATCCCAACAGCCACGGCGATGGCGGGATGGAGGATCCGCAGTCGTAGGAGCGCGTTGGATGAACCAGAGAAGTCCCAATCAAGCCCCTGTATCAGGGAAGTGGCATGGAACACGGTATCTCCCAGCGCGGCGATGGCACCGGTCACGGCAACCACCAACACCCCAAGCAATCCAGTCATGTGCCAAACGTACAATTTGGTGGCATGTATTTGATCGTGGTCAGGTGCTTGGGTCCCAACGGCCTGCCCTGGCGCGGATGCACTAGCGGCTTTTGCGCTGAGAGCAAGCGAAGCAATCAGCAAAAGAGTGTTCACCAGGTGGAGGGAGAGGATGAACACGCGCGTCATGGAAGCGTTATTGCCACCCTGTCCGAAGAGCACCAGGGCGGCTCCAAGCAAACCCTCCGTAAGTGTGAAAAAAACCGCGGAGGCTGCGTATCGCCGCACCGGATGGCCCGAGCTAAACCGCCGGAAACCGAGGAACACTAACCCCAGCACCAGCACCGCGGCCACGCCACTGGTGGCGCGATGGGCGAACTCGATGAGCGTGGCAATCTGCGTGGCGTGAGGAATCATTACCCCTTGGCAAAGGGGCCAGTGCTCCCCGCAACCCGCGCCCGAACCTGTCGCCCGGACCACGGCGCCCCAAAGGATAACAAGAATGTTATAGGCGAGGACTGACCAGGCATAGACCTCGAAATGACGATTCTGGAAAGTCCGACTGTCGTTACTCATAGAAAGTGCCCGGCGAAGCAACCTGTGGGGTCAACTCGCATTTGGTCGCCGCCCCGAGCCGTACCGACAACTTCAACTGTTCTTGGCCGATAACTCAGGGGGATGCGAGAGCGGAACTTCTCACGCTGAACGGGTTAGTTCCTTCTCGAACTCCGTGCGTAAGGCTGCAGGCCAGTGATACGACTCCTCATCGTTAGGATACTGGCCTTGGGTCACGTCCTGGTGAAAACGTCGGAATGCCTGGCGCATGGTGTTCCCTGTATCCGCGTAGCTGCGCACGAACTTGGCATGGGGCCCAAAACTCAAGCCCACCAGATCGTGGAAAACCAGTACCTGTCCGTCACAGTCGGGGCCGGCGCCGATTCCGATCGTGGGTATTCTCAGCCGATTTGTGATCACGGCTGCGAGTTCCCGTGGGATGCCCTCCAAGACCAAGGCAAATGCGCCCGCTTCTTCCAGGGCCTCTGCATCGGACAGAAGGTCGGAAGCGGCCTCGATTGTACGGCCTTGCACCCGATAACCACCTAGAACGTGAACAGCCTGGGGGGTGAGGCCGATGTGTCCCATGACCGGGATTTCCGCATCCACCAGCCGCCGCACGAGTCCGGCCCTCTTGCGTCCACCTTCGAGCTTTACGGCTTCCGCGCCGCCTTCCTTGATGTAACGCATCGAGCAAGTGATGGCCTGTTCGTCGCTGATATGATAAGTGCCATAGGGAAGATCTGCGATCAGCAGCGCCCGTTGAATCCCTCGTCGTGCTGCCTTGAGGTGGTGAAGCATCTCCTTCAGGGTGACCGGTATCGTAGAAGCGTAGCCCATAACCGTCTGAGCGAGGGAATCACCGACAAGGATCATGTCGATGCCCGCCTCGTCGACGAGTCGGGCGGACGGATAGTCGTAGGCAGTCAAACAGGTGATCTTCAAGCCTCGCAACTTCCGGTCGAGGATGAGAGGTACAGTGACTTTGCTCACGGCCCTGGAATCCTGGTCCATGGCTTCCCTCCACTAGATCCGATTTCAAACATCCTGCTAATCGCTGCGTCAGGGCGGCCAATAGGGTAGTTCGTCGGCGCCATCGACTTTCTGCCTCCGATGGCCCTAGTGTTGGGGCCCGAGTCGGCATCCTTCCAAAATGCGTAGCTTCGATCTTGCATCCGGCTGCGTCCATAGATGAAATTGCCCATAAGGCCCCTCAAGATTTTCGCTCCCTCTTTCGCCAGTATGAGTGCTGTCCACGCTGCGAACACCACGCCTGTGCACATTAGCGCGAGGAGAACACAAATCAAATATTCCAGGACTATATACATGCGCTCATTGCCGTGATTGTCGCGAGCCCGATCCAACTCGTTTTTTCTCAGCCCCTCGTCGTGCGTATCAGCATCTCCAGCCCGCTGTAGAGCGTGATCTTCTGGTGTCCCCTGAAAGCCGTAGTTCCCAGGCCTCCCACCCCGCCGACCACCGATCCGATGCCCGCTCCCCTACCACCGAAGATCGCCCCCAGTAAAGCTCCGGCTCCAGCGCCGATCGCGGTGTGCTCAATGGTATTGCGGCCTCGTCCGCCCGATTGGATAGCTCCTTCCACATCTAGCTTATCGCCGGAGGGCGCGTGATAAAGCTCGATGATCTCGGCTTGGATCGGCGTCCGGCGGCCATCGGGCATTACCAATCGGTCGAATTCCAACATCATGGTGGTGTGACCTTCGACCTTTCCGGACATTTCGATGGACGCAATGTGACCGTAGATTCGGGCGTTTCGGTATGGCCCCTGGTTCACCACGGTCGCGCTGAAGGGATCCCCGACTTGCGAGTCGGTACTTGTTAGAGTATCGTCCAGGCGGACCCGCAGTGCGAGGTCGTCGGGAACAGTGAAGGGTCGCTCCGACGCGGTAAGGGTTGATGAGAAGACCAATACCAGCAGCAGAAGCAAGCTAAGATGCGTCGAACGACATTGATACGCGGATCCCAGCGGGCGATTTGGATTGAGCATGGAATGTCTCCTTCGAGCCCCCGTGCCGGCCGCACTCCGTCCACCAACAGATGCGTGAAGTGGTCGCCCCGGTAGCGATTGAATTCGAGAACACGACTTCAAAACTGCGACACAACACCGATTGTTCGATCGAGTTCAGCGCGTGCCAGCACATAAGCCAGTTTCGCTTGTACCAAGTCAGCTTGCGCCTTGTAGGCTTCAGCGTCCGCTTTTCGTCGTTCGGAGACGAGGACGACACCCTGCTGAAATTGGTTCGAAGCCAGGCGCTTGCCTTCGCTCCGCAAGTCAACCAACTGCTGTGCGATCTCGACCATGGTCCCGGTGCGTTGCAATTTGTTATAAGTCTGCTGCACCTGGACCGCCACTTCTTCTTTCAGGCGTTCGAGGTTAACCTTAGCCTCGCGGACCTGCGCCTCCCGCTGGCGCACTTCAGCGCGCCGCCGTCCGAAATCGAAGATGTCGTAATTCATGACCACACCAACGGTGCCGAAGTTGTGGACAAGGAACGGTACCCCATCCTGATAGCTGTAACGGGTAAAGGCCGTTACATCGGGGATGAATTTAGTCCGCGCCGCGCTTACACCGGCACTGGCCTTGCGCACCGCGTCTTCCGCCAATCGGACCTCCGGATTATTCGCCCAGGCCGTCCGCAGGCATTGATCTTTTTGAGGAAGGATGACGTCGGTCTCTACTGCCGGGTCCAGTTCGAGCTTGGTATCGAGAGGAAGCCCGAGCAGGTCGTCAAATTGGGTATTCAAGTCGTTGATCTGCAGATCCACCGTCAGTAATCTCTGTTTCGCCTCCAACATTCCGGCTCGATTGCTGATCTCTGCCACTCTGAGCGCCGAACCATTCTGCACATCGTCTGCACTCTCCCGAAGATCTTCCTCAGCGTACCCAGTCTGTTCCTGAGCTGCTTGCCGGTTCAATTGCGCCACCAGTAGAGCGTAGTACATTTCACGTACCTTGAACGCCACATCAAGTTCTGTCTGTCGCGCTTCGTCCTGCGAGGAGGCGACCTCAGCTTCCGCCAGCTTGTTCTCTTGCCTGATCCTGAACAGTTGCGTCAGGGGTTGATCGAGGGATGTGCCGCTTCCAATGAGTGTCTTCTTGCCTTGGTCGACGAAAATGTCGCGCGGCGGTAATGCCCCCACTCCCGGAATCGCACCGAAGCTGGCGGCAGGGACATCAATATTCTGCAGTTCACTGATGTGCATGACGTTCGTCTCGTTCCGCAGCGTCGGAAAATACAGTGACTTCGCGCCTGCCTTCTTTTCCTGATTCTCCTGAATCTGCAGGCGCGCGATCTTCAACGCCCGGTTCTGTTTCAGCGCCAACTGCACCGCCTCGGGCAAGGTAATATGGCGAGCGGAAGCAGCATCGCCTGGCTCTCCGGCATGGGCGAGGGTGCCGGACAGCAGCACGGTGATGAGCAATGGCTGTAGTTTCCATTTCATGGGTGCGTTTCCTCCTGCGGCTGCAGCGAGCTAAGATGGCCGTAGTTTAGCGGCGACTTGCGCATCAACGCGGTCAAAAGAAGGCCCACAACGCAAGCCCATGCCAGTAATTGGGACCCGTCGATGAGGCTCAAGCCGTATGCTTGAAGACGTACCCGGGCTCCAACCAGTTCGGCAGCACGGGCGCCCGCCGCAGCCGCGCCGGATGATTTGGCGTAAACGGCCGCAGCCAAAGCGCGAAGATTGTCGTCTGTAATCCAGCTTCCCCGAGCCACGTGCAGACCCAAAAGGTTCGAATGCAGCTTCTCGCGGTCGGCGAGAAAGTGGCCCATGTAGATGGCGCCCGTGGTTCCACCAAATAAGCGGATCGTGTGAAAGAATGCAGAGAACGTCAGAATCCATTGAGGTTTCGACAACCCCCCCGAGAAGATTCCCTGCAGGACAATGCATCCCACAAGTCCGATGAAAGCAAACGATTGCCCGACGCCCATGAGCAGCTCGGTGCGATAGTAATTCGCTGCCGACCAGGTGGTGGTGTAATCAGCGTTTAGGCAGACAGCAAAGGCTGTGCAGGCCAAGCCCGCAGCCATCAGCAGACGTGGGTCCAGTTTGCGAAGCAGCATGAGCGCAGCGACAAACGCAACCAGCAACAGGGGAGCAGCGCTCCAGATCACAGCCGGCCCGATCTGATTGGCTTCGAAGCCATGAATGGCGAGCGACTCCGGAATCAGGATGATGGTTCCGGTGAGCGTGAATCGAAACCAGAAAAGCAAGGCGCCCAGCAGTACCGTGTTCCATTGCCAAAGATAAGGTAGCGCTACCAGAGGGTTGGGACCGCGTAGTCGGCGTATGAACGCACACAACAAGAGGAACGAGCCGGACCAAAGAAACGCGTTGAACACTCCGGAGCGCCACCAATCGAGCCGCTCCCCTTGTTCGATGGCGGTAAGCAGCAAAGCCAGTCCGGCGCTCAGGTACAGGAACCCGGCAAAGCTGGGCACCGGACTACCCTTCTTTCGGCGGGGGGCTGCCGGTATCCCGAAATAGATCAGGATCATCATCACCGGCGCAATTAGGGCTGAATTCCAGAACATCCAGTGCCAGGAAAGATGCTCGCGGTACCAGCCGTATAGCGATGGCGCTATGTTGACCGCCCCATCTACAAACGTTGCGTAGAACGCGATCGTGAATGGAAGGAATCGCAGCGGAATATTGCGAAGTGCAAAGGTCAGGGTGAGCGGATAAAAGGTGCCTGACGTCAGTCCCGCGACGATCAATGCTGCAACCAGCAGGCTATAACCGTGTATGAGCGGCAGGTAGGCACAGGTCATGGTGAATGCTCCAGCCGCATATAGAAGGATGCGCCGTGGTCCGATTAACCCTCCGAGATAAACGCTAAAGGGCCCAATGAACATGAGGCCCGCGTTAAAGGCGTTGTCGAGCCATGCGCCTTGGTCGAAACTAATTCCGACGTGACCCTTCAGATCTGCGAGCCCGAGCGAAAGCATGCGGCTGGTCAGCGTGACAAGCCCAGCGCCTATGACGACCCCCAGAATCCCTAACAGAGGCCGGGTCGAGACTTGCGAGGGAATAGCAGCGGCTGCGGCGTGCGCAATCTCGATATGGGTGGGCGGACGAGTTGTAATCGTTGCAGTCGCCATGATGCTCCGGCTATCATCTCGTGCGGATCGTGGCAATCACAGAAAGGCCTGGTCGCAATTTGGCGGCTAAGCTGGCATCATCCAACCCGACCTTCACCGAAATGCGCTGCACGACCTTGGTGAAGTTGCCGGTAGCATTGTCGGGCGGCAGCAGCGCAAAACGGGAACCGCTGGCGGGAGCAATCTCGACGACTCTGCCATGGAAAACCCGCCCGGGGTATGCGTCAATGCGGATCTCCGCGGGATCGCCAACTTTGACATTGGTTAACTGCGTCTCGAGGTAATTCGCCTGCACCCATTTCGTCTTGTCAACAAAGGGAATCACTTGCGTTCCGGGAGAAACGAACTGGCCCCGCCGGACCTGCCTCTCGCCCACGGCGCCATCATCGGGAGCGGCGATCTTTGTGTATCCGAGGTCGATTGTCGCTAGGTCGAGTGAAGCCTCTTTGGCATGGAGGGCAGCGATAAGTTGCGCCTCTTGGGACTCCAAGACCGCCTTTTTGCGCCTCTCGGCCTCGACGGCCAGTTCACTGCTATGCAGAACCGCTTTCGCCTGCTCAAGATCAGCCTCTCGACTCGCAAGCTGAGCAGCAAACATTTGCGCCGCGGCGACTGCCTGCTCAAGTGTTTGCCGGGTGGTCGATCGTGTTTGAAAGAGCGCCTCTTGCCGCCTGCGTTCCTTCTGTGTGCGCACAACGTCAGCTCGAACTGCCTCTATGGCATTCTGCGACGCAGTAATCTGATCGTTTGCCTGATCGACTCCAGCCAGGGCGCGCTGGATCATTGAATCCTGAAGCTCGCGCTGGCGCCGATTCTCATCGATCGCGGCCTTTGCAGCCTCCACAGCCGCATTCGCCTGGGCGACATGCGCCAGGAAATCTTTGTCCTCAAGTTCGACGAGGATTTCTCCCCTGTGCACCTGTTGGAAGTCGGAGACCTTGACGTCCTGAACGATGCCGTCAACCTTCGTACTGAGCGGCGTGATATCTCCCCAGACATAGGCGTCGTCCGTCACCTGTTCGATTCGTCCACCCTGCCAGGCATTCCACTTGTGCGTGATCGTGGCTGCTACCGCAGCCGCAAGCAGGACCACCAGCAGGGGAGTTCCATACTTTTGCCAGAGCGGCGTCGTGGGCTGTGTTACAGCGTGGTCCGGTTCAGCGGCTCGGGCGGGAACCGACCTAGTGGCAGCCGCCGGTATGGTCTGTTGTGCAGTAGTGGGCGCCGCAGAGGACTTATGTGACGGCGTCAGCGCGGTTCGATTTGCCGCGTCGCCGTTGTCAGCCCCAGCCTTTTGGCGCTGCGGAACCGCAACTTGTTTCTCGGGCTCACTGGTGTCCGTAGGTGTCATGTTCATTCCTTATTAATGTGCTGTGTGCCCTGTAGTCGACTGCCATCCTTCAGTGCCTTACGGCTTGAGGTGTGCATTTTTCCATCCACAATCGAAGGTCGGTGATGTATTTGAAATATAAAGATGATCGGTGCTTTGGAATCATGGCCGGTTGTGCCAATCGGTTGGCAGCGGCAACCCACTGGCATTAGGGACGTTGAAATCGTCGACCTCCATACTCCCGGTAGTTTGCCCGATTTATTTCGTGCTCAACCATTTAGCCCCCCCTTTTTGCCCACTTGTCGGTCGGCATGGCAATTGCCTCTTTATGGCGGGGACGGGGCGAAGCTCGGGCCCAGAACTTATGCAACCCTCGAACTCGACCAAGTCAGTTTGGGGCAATGCCCGGTCCCCCGGGGTAGGGAATTGACAGACGAAGTCTGCCAAGGACATAGCGATCTTGCGACCGCCACATGATTGAGCAGTGGATTGCGGAGAGCGAACGTCGAGCGTGGTTCCTGTCAGGATTTGCGAGAAGTTTATGGGCAGAACAGGATGTGAACCATCGGGCCGGCGGTCAACGCGGCAATTAGAAAAAGGATATTGATAGTTCAAAAGGAGAAATTAGATGAGCACAGAGTTTCAGACGCCTCAGACTGTTGATACCGCTCCACGGCCCTTCCGGCTAGATGTCCCTCTTCACAATCTGCTCCAGAAAGCAGACGCAAAAAGTCCCCTGGCGCCTCCGCCGCCCTCCGCGCGACCTCAGAAGCTGCCCGAACCTGTATTTCCGCAGCGCCCTGAGTTGCTCACCGAGGGGGAATTGTCCGTCGACGCTCACGGTTCCCCAACCGATCCCTACAAGCGCCACTGGACGGCTACACAAGTTTATGGAGCGATGAAAGGATGGATGTTCCCCTATCTGAAGTCGCGCCTGCTGCCCGGCGATTTCCATCCCATCATCGCTTACCTGTTCACGGAGTGGAAATGCAATCTCGATTGCCATTATTGCTGGGCTTTTGATAATCGGGTGAAGGGTATGAGTGAGGATACCGCCAAGCGCTCCATCGATTGGCTGCACTCGACGACGTGCCGGGTGCTGGCGTTGATGGGCGGAGAGCCTCTGCTGCGGCCGGACTTTGCCCATAAGGTCGTATATTACGCGGCCAAAAAAGGCTTCTGGGTGTATCTGCCCACCAACGCGCGCCTGCTGCGGCCCGAGGTGATCGACCGGCTGGCGGATGCGGGTGTGGCCACCGTCAATTTTGCCGTGGATACTGTTGCGGAGAAGCCTGGCCTGCCGAAAGCCCTGAAGCCCGTGCGGAAGTACTTTGATTACCTCATCCGCAAGCAGTATCGCTACGGCTACACCGTCTTTTTCAACATGAACATCTGCCGGACGAACCTCGAAGACATCAAGATGCTTACGGAAATCGCCCACGACAACGGTATCGCTACCGATTATCACATCAACGAAACGCCCATGCTCGACCAGCCCCAATTTAAGCATCTCGACGAGAACAGCACCTACATTATGAAAGAGGATTGGCCCAGCGTGGATGCCCTGATCGACTGGATCATTGAGAAGAATCGGGCCGGCTACAAAATGGTTAATTCGGTGAAGCGGCTCCAGGACATGAAAGCCTTTATGCGCGGTGAGGTGGAGCCCTGGAACTGCCGCGCAGGGCAGAACAACGTGATCATCCGCGTGGACGGAAGCTTGGCACCGTGCTTCCCCATGTATTCCGCCACCTACAACTGGGGCACGATCGGAAATCACAAGTTCGAGGTGAAGCAACTTGACATCATGAAAAAGGAGTGTCAGACGCACTGCTTCTCTACGCTCAACCACAACCTTGCCTACTGCTATGACTCGGCGCGGGCGATCAAGTGGGTCCTGAAGCAGGCGGGCCGGGCGTTCCAAGGCGTCAGCGGCAGCTTTGAGGATTGAACGCTCCCCGCTTGGTAGCTCCTATTTGTTTGAACGTTACGTGCTCGCTTGTTTGAAGGTGGGATCGGCCCTCGCGAACGCTTGAATGCCGCAAATTGGCGTTTCGGAATCAAGCAGTCGCAAAGGCCAAGAGAAGAAATGGTCAAGCGAGTTCGCGACAAGGCAGGCATATGGCATTCCCAGACCGCCGCACAGCGAATGTATTACTGACGATTTTACTTTTTGCTGTTTTGCTCGCCATCACCTATGCTGCCCGGCATATCCTTCTGCTCTTTTTCCTCGCCATACTGTTTGCGTACCTGCTTGACCCGGTGGTGAGGTTTCTGCAACATCATTCACTTCTTTTCAGGAATCTTAGGGGCCCGGCTGTAGTGGAAGTCTATCTCGCCTTCCTGATCGCAACCGCACTGGCTGCATACGGAGTCGCGCCGGGACTACTGAAGCAGGCCGGTAAACTGCTCGACGCAGCGCCTGCTTTACTGGACAGCCTTTCGAACGGTGAGATCGCCACGCAGATGCGGGATAACTATGGGTGGAGCGATGCGCAAGAGCGCCGCCTAAAAGCATTTCTGGCGGGCCATCGAGAGGATGTGCAAAGCCTCGTACGAATTGGGGAGCAGTATACGTCGCACGCGGCGCAAGCGATTGGGTGGCTCGTTTTGATCCCTCTCCTGGCAATCTTTTTCTTGCTCGATGGGCCGTACGTGGCGCAAGTCATCGTTCACCTCGCGTCTGCCGGGGGCAAGTACAGAGTTGTCCAGGAAGTTGCTGACGAAATAAATGTCACGTTCAGGAGGTACATCCGAGCAAAGGCGATTCTCGGTGGCCTGTCGTTCATCTTTTATTCGGCAGCTATGCTGCTGTTGAACTTCCCATATCCATTCGCATTAGGTTTCTTGGGAGGAGTTCTGGAATTCATCCCGGCTGCAGGTTGGATGATTTCAGCGGCGGCGATCGTCGGCGTCGGCATTCTCACTCACTCCTCCTGGATTTGGATGGCCGTGCTCTTGGGCATCTGGAGAGTCGTTCAGGATTATTACAGTTCACCGCGAGTCATGGGGCACGAGTTGGAGATTCATCCCCTGATGACGATATTTGCAGTGTTGGTGGGTTGGCGAGTCGGGGGAATTCTCGGCATCTACCTCTTGGTGCCCACCGTCGCGGCCATACGTGCGATCTGGCGCAGGTATGGTCTTTCTAGGGCGCAGCCACAAAGCGTACCAGAGTTGGTTCATACCACGGTTAATGACGGTTATTCCCCAGTCGGCCTACAGAGTCTAGGTTCGAACAGAAGTCAAACTGACACAGCGGCGCCGTAAGGTCAGCGCCCACCGATTTTGCCTTTCAGACCTCCTCCACGTTACCCGCCTCCTATTTCGGAGTGCGCCATGTACATTCCACTGCTTGTGAATATCCGGCCCCCGCGTTCATCGGTCCATCCAAGGGTCGTCAATCTGAATCAATCTGGTGGCTACCAGCGCGTGCTCTCCAGATGGTCCTCTTGATGCGGAGCGGAAGGTGCCAATGGGTTGGCGTTGCCAGCCCACTGTCACCGGCATTTTGGCATCTTCGCGTCGATGGTCGTTCCTACCCCCACCAACCATGTACGTACTCAACTACTTGCAGAGTGACCGAGCGAGGCAGGAGTGTGGTACGGGGTTTGCACTACTTTGTGAGCGAGGCAGCAACGTGATTGTTGCTGGCGTGATCCAACGGCGAATGCGCGACGCACAATGTTCGCGCCAACTCAAGAGGAACCTATGCATGAGCGTATCCCACGTGTCGTGATCGTCGGAGGGGGTTTCGGAGGCCTCGCGGCCGCCAAGGCACTCAGGAAAGCACCGGCGCAGATTATCTTGATTGACCGGACAAACCACCATCTGTTTCAGCCTCTGCTCTATCAGGTGGCGACGTCGGTGCTGACACCTGGCCATATTGGCTCTCCGATTCGCGGAATTCTAGGCAACCAAAAGAACACGACGGTAATCCTGGGCGAAGTCACAGGGTTGGACAAAACTGAGAAGTACGTCTTTGTCAGCGACGCTGACCGGCAGCACGTACCGATTGCCTACGATTACCTTATTCTCGCCACAGGCGTAACCCACAGTTACTTTGGCCACAATGAGTTTGAAAAGTACGCACCGGGATTGAAAAGCCTGGCGGATGCCGTGGCGGTCCGCA
>Ga0335081_10011546_pt1 | contig 14298 bp, 10 predicted proteins | sample Lox_Sample_35_FD_206713 | JGI IMG/M metagenome (GOLD analysis project Ga0335081, IMG submission 206713) | Soil microbial communities from Loxahatchee National Wildlife Refuge, Florida, United States - Lox_Sample_3.5 | ecosystem: Environmental > Terrestrial > Soil > Wetlands | place: USA... | reverse complement strand
GGCTTGCGCTCCATGCTGAGCGCCGGAGAGATCGAGGACATCGCTCGCGACGGCGTTGCGCGTTTTCCAAAAGATGCGGAGCTCTATATCCGTCCCATGTTCTTCGCAGAGTCCGGTTGGATCTACCCCGATCCCGACAGCACGCGGTTCGCGCTTTCCGTTTACGATTCGCCGCTGCCGAAGCCGACGGGCTTCTCGGTCTGCCTCTCGCGCTTCCGCCGACCGGCACCGGATCAGGCGCCGACCGATGCCAAGGCGTCGTGCCTCTATCCGAATTCCGGCCGTGCGCTCAAGGATGCGCAGAACCGCGGCTTCGGCAATTGCGTGGTGCTGGACCCGCTGGGCTTCGTCGCGGAGCTCGCGACCGCCAACCTCTTCATGGTGAAGGACGGTGTCGCGCATACTCCGGCCGCTAACGGTACCTTCCTCGCGGGCATCACGCGCCGGCGCGTGATCCAGCTCCTGCGCGATGCCGGCGTCGAGGTGATGGAGCGCTCGATCACCTTCGAGGAGCTGATGCAGGCGGACGAGCTTTTCTCCGTCGGCAATCACGGCAAGGTGCAGCCGATCACGGGCATCGAACAGCGGCATCTGCAGCCGGGTCCGATCTACAGCCGCGCGCGCTCGCTTTATTGGGAATTCGCTCATAGCTCCTGAGCGTGCCGGGCCGGTGCGAGTGCCGGCAGCGCCGGCGCTTGCGGTCGGCTACGTGCGGGCGGCGTGGCTCACGCCCGAGGGCGAGGTCGAGCGCCTCGATCCCGTCGAGGCCGTGCGCCGCGCGCGGCGTGAGCCCGTTATCCTCTGCCATGCGCGCGCCGTCGCTCGCCGCCTCGGCGTCGAGCCCTTCGCCGCCCTCGATATTCTCGAGCTCTTCGCCTTCGTCCGGCCTGCACGCCCGCTGGTGCCGACACCGCGAGGCATCGCAGCCGCTCTGAGCTTGCCCGTGCCGCGGTCGCTCGAGGAGGATGCGCTCACACTGGTGCGCGCCTTCGAGGCCTTGCTCGCGGAGCTTCTCGCGACGGGCGACGGCGAGGCCAAGGCAGTGGCGCAGCAGATGGCGGCGGGCGGCTGGGCCTGGGGCGAGGCGGTGCTCGCGGCGCTGGCGGCCGTCCCCTTGGGCGAGGCGGCAGGGCTCGCGGTCTGGAGGCGCATCGGCGAATGGGCGGAGCAAGCGCCGGAGCCGCCGCCGGGACACGAGCCCGTCGAGGAGAGCGAGGCGCGACAGAGGCTCGCCGAACTCTTGGGGAGCGAGGCGGAGCCGCGGCCGCAGCAGGCGGATTACGCCGCCGCCGCGAGCGCGGCCTTTCGCCCGCGCGAGCATCCGGACGAGCCGATGGCGGTGCTTGCGGAAGCCGGTACCGGCGTCGGCAAGACCCTCGGTTACATAGCGCCCGCAAGCCTTTGGGCGGAGAAGAACGAGGGGGCGGTCTGGATCTCGACTTTCACCCGCAATCTGCAGCACCAGATCGACACCGAGCTCGACCGGCTCTATCCCGCCGCCGAGGAGAAGCGCCGCCGCGTGGTGCTGCGCAAGGGGCGCGAGAACTATCTCTGCCTCCTCAATTTCGAGGAGGCGGTGGCATCGCTCCCGGCTCGGCCGGGCATCGCCACGGGCGTGGGCCTGATGGCGCGCTGGATCGCCGCGAGCCGCGACGGCAGCATGGTCGGCGGCGATTTTCCGGGCTGGCTCCCCGACTTGATCGGGCGAGGGCGGAGCCTCGGGCTTACGGATCGCCGTGGGGAATGCATCCACTCCGCCTGCGCGCATTACCACCGATGCTTCATCGAAAAGAGCGTGCGACGTGCGCGCCGGGCACGGCTCGTGGTCGCGAATCACGCGCTGGTGATGGTGCAGGCGGCCTGGGGCGGGCTGGACGACGGCACGGTCCCCACGCGCTACGTCTTCGACGAGGGTCATCACGTCTTCGACGCCGCCGACGGCGCCTTCTCACTCGCGCTGACAGGGCGCGAGGCGGTGGAACTCCGCCGCTGGGTGCTCGGCGTCGAAGGCGGCACCGGTCGCGCGCGCGGGTTACGCCGGCGCCTCGAGGACCTCGTGCTCGGCGATGCCACGGCCGAGCGCGCCCTTGCGGAAGCGCAGGCTGCGGCGCGGGTGCTGCCGGGCGAGCATTGGCTCCAGCGCTTGCAGCAGGGTGGCCCTTACGGCGAGGCCGAGACGTTTCTCGCGCATCTGCGGCGACAGGTGCTGGCGCGCGCGGAGTCGAGCGAGACCGCCTATTCGCTGGAGACGGAGGCGCGGCCGCCGGTCGAGGGACTTCTCGCCGCTGCGGCTGCGCTGGGGCTCGCGCTCCGGCGCCTCGCCGAGCCGCTCGATGCGCTCGCAAAGCGCCTGGCAAAGCGGCTCGACGAGGAGGCCGAGACGCTCGACCCCGGCACGCGCCAGCGCATCGATGCGGCGGTGCGCAGCCTGCGTCGCCGTCTCGACGGCGAGCTCTCGGGCTGGCTAGCGATGCTGCGGGATCTCGCGCAAGAGCCTGCGGAGGTGCTCGTCGACTGGTTTGCGGTCGACCGCTTCGACGGTCACGAGATCGATGTGGGGATGCATCGCCACTGGATCGATCCGACGCGTCCCTTCGTCGAGGAGGTTGCGAAGCCCGCGCAGGGTTTCCTCGTGACCTCCGCGACACTCACGGACGGAACTGGCGACCCCGAGGCGGATTGGGCGGCGGCGGAAATGCTGACGGGGGCCCGGCATTTACAGCACCCGGCGCTGCGCGCGCGCGTGCCCTCACCCTTCGACTACGGTGCCCAGACGCGCGTCTTCGTCGTGACGGACGTGAAGCGCGACGACGTCGAGCAGGTCGCGGCGGCCTATCGCACGCTCTTCCTCGCGGCAGGAGGGGGGGCGCTTGGGCTCTTCACGGCGATCCAGCGCCTGCGCGCGGTCTATGCACGAATTGCCGCGCCGCTCGAGGAGGCGGGCCTGCCGCTCCTCGCCCAGCATGTCGATGCCATGGATACCTCGACGCTCGTCGACATCTTCCGCGCCGAGGAGGATGCGTGCCTCCTTGGGACGGACGCCGTCCGCGACGGCGTCGACGTGCCCGGGCGCTCGCTCCGCCTCATCGTCTTCGATCGCGTGCCTTGGCCGCGGCCCGACATCCTGCACAAGGCGCGCCGGCGCGAGTTCGGCGGCGCGCGTTACGACGACCGGATCACGCGGCTCCGCCTTCGCCAGGCCTTCGGGCGTCTCGTGCGGCGCGCCGGCGACACCGGCGTCTTCACGCTCCTGGATTCGCGGCTGCCCTCGCGCCTCCTCGGCGCCTTTCCCGAGGGGGTTGCGGTCGAGCGAATCGGCCTTGCCGAGGCCGTAGAGAAGACGCGGGCCTTCCTTGCGCCGCGGGCCTGACCTCAGCAAATGTTGCATTGACAAGCGGGGCCATGGACGGCCTTCTACTGCGCCCGCACGAGGGCGAACGGGGCAGGAGCGGGTCTATGCTCGACCATCATTCGGCGCTGATTTACACGATGGTGCTGGCGTCGGCCGCCGACACCGGCATGAGCGACGCCGAGGTCCACATCATCGGCGACGCCGTGAATCACCTGCCGATTTTCTCCGACTATGACAACTCGCGGCTCACCAAGACGCTCTCCGCGTGCGCCGATCTCGTGCAGAGGGATGATGGGCTCGACGTCGCGATCAGGGAGATCAAGTCGGCCTTGCCGCCGCGCCTCTGCGAGACGGCCTACGCGCTCGCCTGCGACGTGATCGCGAGCGACGGCGAGGCCTCGCAGGAGGAGCTCCGCCTCCTGGAGATGCTGCGCGACCGCCTCAAGATCGATCCGCTGGTCGCCGTCGCAATCGAGCGCGCCGCGCGCGCGCGGTTCATGACACTCTGAAAAAAAGAGCCGCGGCGAACCGCGGCTCTCTCAACTCCGGTATCGGCGGGTGGATTAGAAATCCATGCCGCCGTGATCGTGCCCGCCCGGCATCGCCGGGGCTTTCTTCTCGGGCTTCTCCGCCACCATCGCCTCGGTGGTGATGAGAAGACCCGCGACGGAGGCCGCGTCCTGAAGCGCCAGGCGCACGACCTTGGTGGGATCGATGATGCCGGCCTTCAGCATGTTCACGTACTCGCCGCTCTGCGCGTCGAAGCCATAGCCGGCGTCGTTGCTCTCGAGGAGCTTGCCGATGACGATCGAGCCGTCGGTGCCGGCGTTCTCGGCAATCTGCCGTGCCGGCATCTGGATCGCGCGCCGCACGATGTCAACGCCGACCTGCTGGTCGTGGTTCGTGGGCTTGAGCTTCGCGAGCGCCTTGGTTGCGTAAAGGAGCGCCGAGCCGCCGCCGGCGACGACACCTTCCTCGACCGCGGCGCGGGTCGCGTGCATCGCGTCATCAACGCGATCCTTGCGCTCCTTCACCTCGACCTCGGTCGCGCCGCCGACCCGGATCACGGCCACGCCGCCCGCGAGCTTCGCAAGCCGCTCCTGCAGCTTCTCGCGGTCGTAGTCGGAGGTGGTCTCCTCGATCTGCGCCTTGATCTGGCCGATCCGGCCCTCGATGTCCTTCTTCTTGCCGGCGCCGTCGATGATCGTGGTGTTCTCCTTGTCGATCCGGATCCGGCGCGCCTTGCCGAGCATATCCAAGGTCACGTTCTCGAGCTTGATCCCGAGATCCTCGGAGATGAGCTGCCCGCCCGTGAGCACCGCGATGTCCTCGAGCATCGCCTTGCGGCGATCCCCGAAGCCCGGCGCCTTGACGGCGGAGACCTTGAGGCCGCCGCGGAGCTTGTTGACGACGAGCGTCGCGAGCGCCTCGCCCTCGACATCCTCGGACACGATCAGCAGCGGCTTCCCGCTCTGGACCACCGCCTCCAGCACCGGCAGCATCGCCTGCAGCCCCGAGAGCTTCTTCTCATGGAGGAGGATGAAGGGGCTCTCGAGCTCGCAGATCATCTTCTCGGCGTTGGTGACGAAGTAGGGCGAGAGATAGCCGCGGTCGAACTGCATGCCCTCGACGACGTCGAGCTCGGTCTCGAGGCTCTTCGCCTCCTCGACCGTGATCACGCCCTCGTTGCCGACTTTCTGCATCGCCTTCGCGATCATCTCGCCGATCTCGGTCTCGCCGTTGGCGGCGATGGCACCGACCTGGGCGATCTCGTCGTTTGTTGAGACCTTCTTCGAGCGCTTCTGCACGTCCTCGACGACCGCAGCGACGGCGAGGTCGATACCGCGCTTCAGGTCCATCGGGTTCATGCCCGCGGCAACCGCCTTCGAGCCCTCGCGCACGATCGCGTGCGCGAGCACGGTCGCCGTGGTGGTGCCGTCGCCGGCGATGTCGTTGGTCTTGCTCGCGACCTCGCGCACCATCTGTGCGCCCATATTCTCGAACTTGTCCGCGAGCTCGATCTCCTTGGCGACGGTGACGCCGTCCTTGGTGATCCGAGGCGCGCCGAACGACTTGTCGAGCACGACATTGCGGCCCTTGGGGCCGAGCGTCACGCGTACCGCGTTCGCGAGAATGTCGATGCCGCGCAACATGCGGTCGCGCGCATCGCCGCTGAAACGAACTTCCTTCGCAGCCATGGAATCAATTCTCCTTCAGATACGGATGCGCCGCCCTCAGGCGACTTTCTTGGAGGCGGACTTCTTGCCCTCGACGATGCCGAGGATGTCGCTCTCCTTCATGATGATGAGCTCCTCGCCGTCGACCTTGACCTCGCTGCCCGACCACTTGCCGAACAGGATCCGGTCCCCGGCTTTGACGTCGAGGGGATGGATCTTGCCATCCTCGCCGCGCGTGCCTGCGCCTGCCGCGACCACCTCGCCTTCCTGGGGCTTTTCCTTCGCCGTGTCGGGAATGATGATCCCGCCGGCAGTCTTCTCCTCCTGCTCTACGCGCCGGACCAAAACCCGGTCGTGCAAAGGACGGAACCGCATGGAACTTCTCCTCCAAATCGCTGATTTTGCAAAGAAAATGGCGAGTTGTTAGCACTCGCCACTCAAGAGTGCCAGGACAATACTGAAATCGGCCGCCCAGCGCAAGCACGAGCGCACTGGTTGCATAGGTATGGTGTTTTAGTGCGCGGTCGTCGTCGAGCCCGGATGGGACTATGCCTTCACCGGCTATGCGGCACATCCCAAGCCCTATCTCAGAGCGCACACCGCGCGTCTGATCAGCGCTCTCAGTGTGAAGTAACGAAGGATTCCGGAGCGACCGCTTCGGATCATCAACTGTATTCGAAGACCGTCCTAGCGTGCCGCCACCGGCTTCGCTCCGGTCTGCTCGAGGGCCTTCACCACCTTTGCGATCGCGGCCGACTTCTTCACTTGGTCTTCGCCGGCTGCGACGAGGGCGTCGACGTCGGCATCGTCGATGGTGAGGCCGGTCGGAATGCTCTGGAGGCGCGCGCGCGTTTGCGGGTCCTCGACGCCCGCGAGCGAGAAATGCTCGACATAGCCCTCGACGTCGTCGCAGGGATACCCGTCGATCACAGCGGCCGTCCCGCAGCGGAGCTTCTTAATGCGCTCGACGAGGCCTGCGATCTTGATGCGCGCGAGGCTCAGCGTCTCGAAATTGTAGCGGTCGATCTGCAATCCCGTGACCGCCCCGACGATCCGGCCCACGCCGCCCACCGTCGGTTCCTTTGCGACGCTCGAGTCTTGCGCGGCTTCGCCATCCACGCTGATGACGAGAATGCGCCGCACGTGCTCGAAGCCGCGGCTGCGTTCTAACTGAGTATCGAACTCCAGTTCGATGATTTGGGCGAGCATGCCGCGCATCGCGAGATTGTCGGAGATACCGCCGTCGGAGAGATGAACGTAGCGTGTCCGTGAGGTATCCAGATACGCCTCTGCCCCATTCGCGAGAGCCTTCCGGCGCAGCATCGTGTCCTCGTCGGCCACGATCTTCTCGTCGATCCAACTCGGCCGCCATCCGCCGCAGCGATCGGCGTGGTTCTCGAGGTTGATCGGCGAGAACAGCACGGGGAACCCGTTCGAGGCCGCGACCGCGCGCGCGAGCGGGAAACTCGGCAAGTCTGTACAAATGATGTCGAAGGTCTCCTGATTGAAGGTAAAGACGTCGCCGTAGGAAATGTCGGTGGCGCCGATCCAAATTACCGGCGCGCCCCGCTTGATCAAGTCGGCGTACGTCGCGCCGTGGAACATAAGATCGTCATAGACGCTCTCCATGTGGTCGCTGGTCCCGTATTTTCCGGGTGGCATCCAGCCCCAATGCCACGGCAGAAGGTAAGTACCCCAGATGTAGCCATTGATGTCCTGCTTCAGGAAATCCTTCTCGTAGTCGGTGAAGATGCGGTCGCGATAGAGGCCGTAGTAGGCGGCCGTGAAGGTGCCGCCGGATACGGATCCGATGCCGGTGACTTTGTCGAGGAGGCGGGTGGGCGTACCGGATTCTCGCACGGGCATGTCGCGCATGCCCTTGAGCACGCCGTAGGAGAACGCCGACGAGCGCTTGCCGCCGCCGGACAAGGCGAGCACCAGCAGCAGATCGGGCGGAGTTCCTTTTCTCCAGAACGAAGGCAGGCGATATCCGCCTTCGCCCAGCGTGACGTGGCCGGGAACGGCGGGGTCGATGACGGCGGGCTTGCTCTCGTAAACCGCGGGACTACCGCAAGCGCTCAGACCTAGCAGTGCGCAAAGAGCGAGAAGACCGTATCGTCCGGAGCAAGCCATTGCCGCCACCTTCATTGAGATCCTGAGCGGGGAAAGCGCTTCATATCGTCCTCATCGCGGGCTTCGGGCGCATGAGACAAGGTCGCGCCATGCATTCATTCTTGGTGCGACGAAATTTCCAGCGTCACCAGGCGAGCGAGCAATGTCGCGGGATACAGTTGGCCGACGATCGCCTCGAGATTGGCGAGGCTTCGCGCGAAGGGATGCACGGGGACGATATCGCCGTATCCCACCGTCGTAAGCGTGGTGAAGCTGAAGTATAGGAGCCTTCCTCCGACAGTCGGATCAGTGGCGACGAGTCCATCGCCGAATGCTCCCGGCGCAAAGAACAGGACCATTGCCTGCAGGTAGGCAAACACCAGGGCCATGTGGAGATAGACCACGACTGCGCCTTGAACTCGGTGCGCGCTCACGCGGCCGGGTCCGAACACGACCCGGCCGATGACCCCCGTCAGCACAAACAAAAATCCGAGGGCGACAAGAAGAATCACCAATTGACTGAGTTCGGATGGCCACACGTATCGGAATGCTTCCGCGACCCAGCCGGCTGCCGCAGCCAGCAACGTCACGATCAGGGCGGCGCGATGTGGAGCAATCAGTGCCACCGCCGCGACGACGACCAAGGATGCGAGGTGCACCTGGATCGACCGCGCAGCGAACACCGACAAGCCGCTGAGGGGTATCAGGACGAAGATCACCAACAGCTCCAGGACGAGCAGGGCGGTAAGGGCCGGCTCGCGCGCCCACGCTCGCCAGCGTGCAAAGCGCCCGGAACTGTCGGCACGCATCATCGGTTTCTCCGTTGGTTGGATCTCGTTGTCAGCACCATCGCGGAATCCCACCATGCGGCCCGCGCTCCGCGTAGGGAAGAATTACGCGCCAAAGGCCGGTCGGCCCTGATGTAAATCAATGCCGGCGGGAGCCTCGGGGGCACTCAATTCTCATTCGAGCAAATGCTCGTGGCGGGCTCAGCTATCCAGGCCTTTTGGTTGTCTTGTACGAAGGCCGGAAATGCGCGAATGCTTGCTTCGGAGCAGCGGCGTTCCGGAGAATCTTGGTTCGGGTCTTTCTTGGATCCGCGACAGCGAGCAGGCGAGCGCGAGGCGACTACAACTTGGCCCAGTCGATGGAGGGATGCCATGTCGATCTCGTTGGATCAAGCCGCGCAGGCGTATCGCGAGGCCATGCGGCAAACCGTCAAGCAGTACTCGCTCTGGTATCTGATCGAGGGCGTGCTGCTGGTCGCGGCCGGGATTCTCGCGATTGTCTATCCCGTGGTTTCGTCGGTGGCGGTGGTGGTCTTGCTGGGATGGCTGCTGATCGTCAGCGGGGTCTTGCAGGGCATCAGCCTGATCGGCTCCGGCCAGGTGCCGCATTTCTGGTTGCAGCTCATTTCGGTCATCCTCGCCGTGCTCGTCGGTTTGCTCTTTTTGCGCGACCCCGCGCAGGGGATGCTGACGGTCACGCTCCTGCTGATCGTCTTCTTCATGATCGAGGGCATCTCGAAGGTCATCTTCTCGCTGACGATCCGGCCCTTTCCTAACTGGGGCGGGGTCTTCGCGAGCGGGCTCGTCGGGATCCTCCTCTCGGTGATCCTGTGGGCCAGCCTTCCCGTGACGGCATTGTGGCTGATCGGACTGCTGCTCGGGATCAAGCTGATCAGCGTGGGCGCTGCGATCGCCTACCTCGCGTGGCAGGTGCGCCGGGGCTGACTCTGTCAGTCGTTCTCCTGCTGCTCGCTGGCATCTAGTCGATTGCCGCGATGAGACCGCCGTTCGGCTCGCGCGCGAGCGCCGCGAGGGCCTCCTCGATGCCCCCGCCCTCTCCGGCTGCGAAGTTGGAACCCCGAAATGGAAATAGGCCGCAAATGCGACCTATTTCCGCCTCTAAGTCCTAATGCGATCAGGTAAGGCAAGGGCATCCTGCATCTTCTCCGCGAGCTTCAACCCGAAGGGACAAATCCCATCCTGCGAGGAAGTGCCCCTCGATCAAATCAGACCTGGGCAATCTCTGGGGAGGGACCTAGGCGGGGGCTGCGGAGTTCTCGCGGCTTTGCGACCTCGCCTTGGCTGGGCGGAGGGATCGCCCGGGTAGGCTGCCAGGGTGGCAGCCAAGGGTGCGGAAGGGTTGCGCAAGAGAGTAAGTCATTGATATTGGCTGTGTCTATTAATCTGGTCGTTATACGCAATCCGCGGGCTGCGTATAACTTCCTTGACGCTCCCTTCAGGACAAGTTATACGCAATCCGCGGATTGCGTATAACATCCATCCATCATGATCGACGAAGTTCCCCTCACCATCCAAACGGTCTACGCCGACCTCCTGGACCGCTCCGCGTCCGCAGCATTCAGCGAAGCATTTTCCCAGGAGGGCGTCTTCACCCCGAAGACCGTTCGCGGGCGTCGCTATTGGTACTTCCAGCGCTCAACAGCAGATGGGCGCACGCAACGCTACGTCGGACCGGAGACGCCCGAAATCCTCGCTCGGATCGCCCATCACAAAGAAACCCGCGATGATCAGCGCGACCGTCAAGCTCTCGTTTCCACGCTCGTGCGCTCCGCTTATCTCCCGCGCCCGCTTCCTCAGATCGGTGAGATTGTTGCCGCTCTGGCAAAAGCCGGGGTCTTCAGACTTCGAGGCGTGCTAGTCGGGACAGTCGCCTATCAGACCTATTCCGCAATGCTCGGAGTGCGGCTTCCATCGTCGGCGGTCCAAACCGGCGATGTCGACATAGCGCAATTCGCGAACATCTCGGTTGCAGTCGAAGAGAAATTGCCCGCCATGTTGGAAGTGCTCAAAGAGGTCAACGCTTCCTTCCGTCCGGTACCGCATATTCATGATCCGCATCGCGTGACCGCCTATGAGGCCAGTGGCGGCCTGCGCGTCGAATTTCTTACCCCGAACATAGGCCCTGACACCGATGAGCCCGAGGCCCTCCCGGCGCTCGGCACAGACGCTCAGCGGCTCCGCTTTCTGGATTATCTAATTCGTGATCCAGAGCCAGCCGTGCTGCTGCACGGTGCAGGAATTTATATCCTGGTGCCAGCTCCTCAACGGTTTGCGATACACAAGCTGATCGTCTCACGCCGTCGTACGGGAGGGTCTGCGAAGCGAGATAAGGACATTCGCCAGGCCGAGGCGCTGTTCCAGGTTCTATCAAGAAAGCGCTCCCACGAGCTGCGTACGGCATGGGCAGAGGCGTATGGGCGCGGGAAGACCTGGCGGCTGCTGCTCGGCGAGGGCTTAGGCATGCTTCATCCCGCAATTCGTGATCAAGCGCTCAATGCAGTAGATGCCCACCGGTCGATCATACCCGGGCTGGACCTTAAATTTGCCGCGCCACCGGCCCGCTACGACTTTTCGCGGGAGATTGTCAGTTTCCTGGGGGAGGCCGCCGGGGCGCGCGTTCGCTGCGCGATTAGCCGCGAGGCCCTAGAAGATCATTTTCAAGCCGACGGCCTCGATAAGGAGGGCCGGCTTGAGAAATTTCGAGAGCATCGAACAGAGATCGAGCGCATGGCGCGCGCGAAATACCTGTATTGGCCCGTGGAGGAGCCAGAAGCTGTTCTGATCAAGACCGCGGACGTTCCAGAATTGATCAGGCAGGCAGGCGGGCCTCAACATCCAGCAGAGAGGGGACAATCCATGCGGGCATCTCGAAAGAGATAATCCTCTAAACGCTGCAACGTCTATAAAGGAGCGCCGAGCTCCCACCCGGACGTTCCTGCAACCCGTCGATCCGCGCGTCAACTAACGGCGCGACCCAGCGAAGCACGTGTCTCAACGAGACATGATCTTGGCGTGACGGCGCCCCAGACATGTCCACCATGGTTCAGGCGTACGCCATGGGCCCCAGGGACCTGGCCCGGCAGAATGCGCGGCGTCACGCTCGGCGGAGTCCTCGGAGCAGATTGCCGGTTGCGGTGGTGGTGATGATCATGATCATGAACATGATGAGCATGGTGATCATGATACCGAACTCGGTTACGCGCACAGGCGACATGGCGCGGCGGGTAGGCCGCATAGCCTGGAGGCAACGAGGCATACGATGGCGTCAGAGCCAGAGCCTGCGTCCGGCCGCGCCGACCGCTCTCCGCCAATGTGCCGGCGATAAGGGACGCGCAAAACAGGCCACCGCTGTCGGAACAGCCCCGTGTTGGTATCCCGGTTGGAACCCCGAAACGAAAATAGGCCGCAATCGCGACCTATCTCCGTCTCTAATGCCTTGATACGATGGTGGGCGCTGTAGGGATTGAACCTACGACCCCACCCGTGTGAAGGGTGTGCTCTCCCGCTGAGCTAAGCGCCCGAAAGCAGCCGTTCGTTTAGGGCGAGGGGGTGGCAGGTGTCAAGGAAACCATCGCCCTCGGGGATGGCACGCGACGGCGAGGGCATACTAGACTGACGGCATGCGCATCCTTCGCATATGCGCCATCGCTGCGTTCGCGCTGGTCACGACATTGCTCTCCCCTCCGGGGGCGCGGGCGGACGGGCGGCTCGCGCTCGAGTACGATGCCTTCGTTGCAGGCTTTCCCGCACTCTCCTTCGATTTCGAGATCGAGCTCGACAAATCGAGCTATCGCGTGACCGGCGGCGCCCGCACCAACGGACTTGCGGATGTGCTGATGAATTATCGGATGCGCACCGAAAGCGACGGGCGCGTTGAGGGCACGACGCTACGGCCCGCGGCGCACCAGACGCGATCGGACGGTCATTGGCGTCTCCGCACCACGCACATCGTCTTCGCGGGCGCGGAGATCGAGGCCGAGGTGACGCCGCCCGTCGATCATCCGCTGGAGCCGGACATCGTCGCGGGCTCGCTCGATCCGCTGACGGCGATCCTCGCCGCGGGGCGCGAGATCGGGGCGCAGGGACGCTGCGACCAGCGCGTCAAGGTCTTCGATGGTCGGCGCCGCTTCGATCTCGAATTCGCGGACGGCGGACAGCAGCATCTGCAAAAGGGGTTCGGCATCTTCGAGGGCGCCGCCCGCTACTGCATTCTCCACCTGCACAAGGTGAATGGCTTCGAGAGCGACAACAGGAAGCCCGGCACGCCCGCCGATGTCTGGTTCGCCTCGGTCGCGGAGGCGATGCCGCCGGTCCCGGTGAAACTCGATTTCAACAGCCAGTTCGGCTGGGCGAGCATCTACCTTACCGAGGTCAAGACGGGAGCAGCCGCTCCGCCGCCGGCGCCAATTCGCTGAAGGCGTGGATGACGGCAACGGGCGGCGGGAGCCCAGCCCGGAGACTGCCATATCCGTATTCCGCCCAGATCGCGGCGACACCCGCCGCCGCCGCCGCCAAGAGATCGTTCGCGTGGTCGCCGACGGTGATGGCGCGCGCGGGCGCAACTCCGAGCGTCTGCAGGGCCGCGAGCAGGGGCGCAGGATCGGGCTTTCGCACGGGGAGGCTGTCGCCAGCGATCACCGCTCCGAAGAAGTGGTCGAGATCGAGCGCGCGCAGCATGATCCGCGTCGCGCGCATCGGCTTGTTCGTGCAGAGGCCGAGACGCCATCCCCTTACTGCCAAGCGCCCGAGCGTTGCCTCGGCGCCGGGAAAGGGGCGCGAGAGCGCGGTGGCCCGCGCCTCGTAGATCGCCAGAAATCGCGGCTGCGCCTTCTCGATCTCATCGCGGCCAATGCCGCGCGCGAGGAGTGCGCGCTCCACCAGTTTCGGCGTCCCGTCGCCGACCATGCCTGCGACCTCGGGCGTCTCGAGCGCGGGGCGGCCGAGTTCTTCCAAGAGCTGGTTCACGCTCGTCGCGAGGTCTGGGAGGCTGTCGACGAGGGTCCCGTCCAGGTCGAGGACGATTGCCTTGGGCGCGGTGGGCATTCACATTTCCTTATCCATTAGGGTCTACATATTCGTTCATAGAAATTGAATTGGCCCGGCGCGCGGCCTTATGCCAGTTTGCCGCGCGCACGACCACCCCATGTCGACGATTCGCCTTCGCCGATGAACACACGGACCCACCCATGACCGCCGAGCTCGCCGTCATCGTGCTCGCGGCAGGCGAGGGCACGCGCATGAAATCGGCGCGGCCCAAAGTGCTGCACGAGATCGCGCATCGCCCCATGATCGCCCATGTCCTCGCGACAATCGGTGAGCTGGCACCGCGGCGCACGCTCGTCGTCATCGCGGAGAACGGCGGGGCTGTCGCTTCCGCGGTGGCGCCTGCGGAGACCGTTGTGCAATCGCCGCCACTGGGCACCGCGCATGCGGTGAAGGCGGCACTCACGGCGCTGGGCCCTTTCAAGGGCGAGGTCCTCGTTGTCTACGGCGACACGCCGCTTCTGACACCGGAGGCTCTGCGCTCGCTCCTCGCGGAGCGCCGCCGCGGAGGTGCAGCAGTCGCGGTGCTGGGCATGCGGCCCGCGGATCCCGGTCCCTATGGGCGCCTCGTGCTCGCGGCGGACGGCAGCCTCGAGGCGATCGTGGAATCGCGCGACGCCGACCCCGAGCAACTCAAGATCGGGCTCTGCAATTCCGGCGTCATGGCGCTCGACGGCGCGCTCGCCCCGGAGCTTGTGGGCGCGGTCGAGAATTCCAATTCGAAGCGCGAGTTCTATCTCACGGACGTCGTCGCGATCGCGCGCCGGCGCGGCCTTCCCTGCCGCGCGATCGAGGCGCCCGCGGA
>Ga0335081_10011544_pt1 | contig 14298 bp, 10 predicted proteins | sample Lox_Sample_35_FD_206713 | JGI IMG/M metagenome (GOLD analysis project Ga0335081, IMG submission 206713) | Soil microbial communities from Loxahatchee National Wildlife Refuge, Florida, United States - Lox_Sample_3.5 | ecosystem: Environmental > Terrestrial > Soil > Wetlands | place: USA... | reverse complement strand
TACATTCCCCGCCCGCTGCACGACCTGCTAACTCAAGCCGCCGCTGCTTTGACGAAATAAAACATCAATTGCCGTGAACCGCATCACTCTGAAACAAGAAATGGACCAACGCTGGCCCGGCCAGGTACAATGCCGGTTCGACGCCGGTACCGCCTGCGAAGCGACCTGCACCCATGCCGCTCTACCGGAATTGTGCGGACGCCTTTTTCTTGAGTGGCACTTCAGCTTCGGCGGATTGGTCGTCGAGGAAGGCGCGAACGAATGGCAGTTGCGTTACGCATTTTACGGCGAGGGCGAAGCCGGCTGGGTGCATGTGCTGGTCACTGCGCCCCTCGCCGAAAAGACGTTTCCGAGCATCGTCAAATTCGTTCATGCGGCGGACTGGCATGAACGCGAAGCCGAGGATTTATTCGGCCTGATTTTTGAAGGCCATCCGCGCCTCGGCGATTTCATCCTGCACGACGACGCCTGGCAGGAAGGTGTCGAACCGATGCGCCGCCATTTCGATCCGCAGGCGGCGATGCGCCATCGCAAACCGGATGACGACTGGCGGCCGACACGAATTGTTCAGGAACCGGGCGCGTTTGTGATGCCCGTCGGTCCAAAATACTCCGGCGTGACCGAGTCGGTCCACTTCCTGCTCGAAACGGTTGGTGAAGATGTCATCCGCTCCACGCCGCGCCTGTTTTACAAGTGGCGCGCGATTGAGAAACTCGCCGAAGGCAAAACGGCGGATGAGGTTTTGTTGTTGGCGGAGCGGTTTGCGGCGACAACCGCATTCGCCCATGGATTGGCTTTCTGCCAGGCCGTCGAAACAATTTGCCAAGCGAACCTTCCGTCGCGCGCAAAAATTCTACGGGTGTTCCTGGCAGAATTCGAACGGCTGCGCCAGCACGCTGGCGCGATTCAGGAAATCTGCGAATCCACCGCACTGGCGGTCGCCAACAGTCAGGCCGGAATTTTAGAGGAGGATTTGCTGCGGATTTCCGGTGAACTCACCGGCCACCGCTACTTGTTCGGCTTGCTCGCGCTCGGCGGGCTGCTTTGCGACTTGCCGGATGACGTCTGCCACAAAGCCCTCGAAAAATCGCAAAAGGTTCTGGCGCAACTCAACGGACTTGAAAAACGCCTGCGCGTCTCCAGCAGTTTTCTCGACCGTCTTGAAGAAGTCGGCATCGTGCCGGAGCGGACGGCGATGGTTTATGGCCTGCTCGGACCCATTGCTCGCGCGTCCGGGGTTGTCCGCGATTTGCGCCGCGCGCAACCGTATTTGGGCTACGAACATTTTCAATTCGACGTGCCGGGCGAGCAGGAAGGCGATGGTTACGCGCGGCTGCGTATTTTGTTCGCCGAAGCGCGGCAATCGGTGCGCATCATGGAACAAGCCCTTGCCGCGCTGCAAAGCGGCAGCGTTCGTGAACCGATGCCACTTCGTGCGGGTGCGGCTTTGGGCTGGGTCGAAGCCCCTCGCGGCGGTGCCTTTCATTGGTTGCGGCTGGACGGGAATGGCAAAGTCGTGCGCTATCGGATTATTCCGCCTTCGTTTGCCAATTGGCACGGCTTCCATTTATCCGTGGAGAAATTCGCGTTCCAGGATTTCCCTATCATGCTTTCCACGTTCGATTTGTCCGTAGCGGAGAACGACCGATGAAACCATCAACCGAAAATCTTAAACCGCGATTCGTATGAGCCAATGGGTCCTCAACGGAATCCGCGCGGGAATCAAGACAACCGCGTATCCGGCCAGGCCCGAAACGGCAGCCGGCGTGTCGCCGGGCCTGCCGCTCGGTGGTGGCCACCCCGCACAGGAGGTTGATTCGCTGATTTCGCGCTGCCCGACGCGGGTGTTCGGAGACAGTGACCGCCAAATCATTGCGGACGTTCGCCGTTGCATTCATTGCTATCGTTGCGTTCGAGGTGTGGAGCAACCGGTTGGCTGGCAGCAAACTTATGAGTGGGGGACTGTCCGCGACGGCCACCATGAATTCGGCCAGCCATTCGAGCGTTCCATTCACCTCTGCGTCGTGGACGCGGGCGATTGTGGCGCGTGCCTCAACGAGGTCAAGCAGCTCAACAATCCGTATTACAACATGCACCGGCTTGGCTTTTTCATCACGCCCACACCGCGCCACGCCGATGTGCTGCTGGTCGTCGGCCCGGTGACGGATCACATGAAGTTCGCGTTGAAAAAAGTTTATGACGCCATGCCGACGCCCAAGCGGGTCGTGGCGGTCGGTGCGTGCGCGCTGTCCGGCGGTGTTTTCGCGGAAAGTTTTGTCTGTGCCAAAGGTGTGGCGGACGTGTTGCCCGTGGACGTGGAAGTGCCCGGAAACCCCGCACCGCCACTGGCGATTTTACACGGCCTGCTTGTCGCGGTCGGACGCAAAACGCCGGCGTCGTGGAGAATTCAAGCCAACCCGGTCAAAGCCTGAATGGATACGCCGACACTCATTTCGATTTTTTTTGTGCTGTGCGGTGTGGGGGTTCTACTGTCGCTCGCTGCGCGTCCTTCGCGGCAGGGAAAGGTGATGGCGTGGCTGGGCAGCTTCGCCTCCATTGTATTGGTTTTGGCGGGCGCAAACGCACTGCTCTCCGGGAAAACCTTCAGCGAGCCACTCTGGTCGTTGCCGGGCTTGGGCGCAATGCTCACGTTGAAAGTTGATCCGCTCTCCGCTGTGTATTTATCCATCACCGGTTTGGTGCTCTTGCCGGCTTCAATTTTTGCGGGAGGCTCCGGTGGCCGTCCGCAAGGACCGCCGCGCGCTTTCACGGTGCTCATGTTCGGTCTCTATGCCTCCATCGCCCTGATTTTGCTCGCTGGTGATGTCGTGCTGTTCCTGCTGGCGTGGGAAGCCATGTCCATTCTTTGCTGGCTGCTGATTGTCTGCGGCGAGGATAGAAGATGGAAGATGGAAGATAGAGACGGAAATCGCGCCGCTCCATCCTCCATCCTCCATTCACCATCTTCGTCCGGTTATTTGCTGCTGGCGATGGGCGAAGCGGGAACGCTTGCGGCGACACTCGCTTTTCTTTTGCTCGCGGCCGGCGCGGGATCGCTGGATTTCGGCACAATCAAATCGGCAGCGCCGGGTTTGGGAGTCGGCGTGCACTGGATGGTTTTCCTGCTTTCATTCTTTGGTTTTGGCGTGAAAGCCGGATTGGTGCCGGTGAATTCCTGGCTGCCGCGCGCCTATGTTGCCGCGCCGCGCGCGTTCGTGCCGGTGCTGGCGGGCGCGACCTTGAACCTCGGCCTCTACGGAATCCTGCGGGTCAACGCCGACCTCATGCCGGCGACACACGCTGCGCCGGGTTTGGTGGCGCTCACCGTCGGCACACTTTCGGCGCTGGTCGGTATCCTTTATGCGACGACGGACAATGATCTCAAAATCATGCTGGCGCACAGTTCGATTGAAAACGTCGGCATCATTGTCGCCGGGTTCGGCGCGGGAATGGTGTTTGTCGCAACAAATCATCCGGCATTGGCGGCGATTGCGTTCGTGGCGGCGCTGTATCATTCAATCAATCATTCGCTTTACAAAACGCTGCTGTTTTTCGGTGCGGGCGCAGTGGAAGTCCAAACCGGCACACGCGATATGGACAAACTTGGCGGCTTGATCAAATGGATGCCCCTGACCGCGCTGGGTTTTCTCATCGGCACCCTGTCCATCGCCGCGTTGCCGCCGTTCAACGGTTTCGTCAGCGAGTGGCTCACGCTGCAAACGATGCTGCGCTCGGCGGAATTGTCCTCAACCGGCGCGAAAATGGTTTTCGCCCTGTGCGGCGCGGGACTGGCGCTCACCGCGGCGCTGGCGGTGACGTGTTTTGTCAAAGTTTTTGGGATGAGTTTTTTGGGGAGGCGGCGGCTGGATGAAAATCAAAAAGTCAGTGAAGCCGAATCCGGCGCCCTCGCGCCAATGGCCATTCTTGCCGCGCTGTGCCTCGCGTTCGGTGTGCTGCCGACCTATGTGATTCCCACGCTAGACACCGCAACCAATCCGCTGGCCGGCGCAAGCGCCAGCGAAGCGCTTGTGCCGCCATTTTTCGCCTCCAATCCAGCGCATAACGATTTGCCGCCGGCATTTGTCGAAGACTTTCACAATCTCGGCGCGCAAGTCGGACAAAATGTTCTGCCCGGACGCGGCCTCGTTGTGCTTCGTCGCGGCGGGACGGAAAATCCAGTGGTCTTTGCCATGTCCACCTCCTACACGTTCGTCGCGCTGATTGTTTTGCTGCTGGCGACTTACGTTATCGTCCGCCTGTGGCAGACGCGAGATCGCAAGCTGTCGCGGCGGGTGCGTTGGGACGGCGGTGTGCGAAATTTGTTGCCGGAGATGACTTACACGGCAACCGGCTTTTCCAACCCGGTGCGAGTGATTTTCGATGCCGTGTTCCGTCCGACCACGGTGGAAGACACACGCGAAACGGTGGCCGAGCATTTCCGCACGGCCATCCGCCGCGAAAGAGAGCGCGTGCATCTGGTGGACAAACTGGTTTTCCATCCGGTCCGGACGGCGGTGATGTGGTCCGCCGGCCGTCTGGCGTTGATGCACCACGGACGATTCAACGCTTACGCCGCCTATGCACTGATGACATTGCTGGTCGTGCTGGTCGTGTTCTTGTTGTTCCAAACGTCGTGACGCGGTGGCCGTCCGCAAGGACCGGCAGTGAAAATGATTTATGGGCGCGAACGGTTTGTTGCTGGAATTGATTTTCGCGCTGTGCGTTGCCGGCGCGCTGGCGGGAATTGTTGTCCCCGACCGGCGCAATCCCGCACTGCTGGCGTGGGCCGGCTCGCTGGCGGCGTTGCTGACGTTGTGGGTCGCCGGAAATGTTCTGTGGTCGGACCAAACTTTCCAGGCCGAACTCTGGACGATTCGCGGATGGGGAACGCTGACAATTTCACTCGACCGTTTGTCGGCGCTGTTTCTGGCGGTGGCGGCGGTTGTCGTTCTGGCCAGTTCCATTTTCTCGGCGGGATATTTGAAGCGATACGCCGGGCACTACAGTCTCAAGGCGCTCAATGCCTGGTATCTGCTGCTGTTCGCTTCCATCGTGCTCATTCTGATTGCGAACGACGTGCTCCTCTTCCTGCTGGCATGGGAAGCGATGTCCATTTTGAGTTACCTGCTCGTCAACTTCGAGAACCGGCGCGGCGAAACCAGCCGCGCGGGTTATCTCATGCTGGCAATGGGTGAAGCAGGTTTTGTGGCGGTCGCCCTGGTGTTCCTGTTCCTCGCGGTGAAAACCGGCTCGCTGGACTTTGCCACGTTCAAAACGGCAGGCGCAAATTTCGGCAGCTTCACCCGTTGGACGATTTTTCTGCTGACGTTTTTCGGTTTCGGCGTCAAAGCCGGACTTGTGCCCGTTAACACCTGGCTGCCGCGCGCTCATCCCGCCGCGCCGGCAAACATGTCGGCGATTCTCTCGGGCACGATATTGAATCTCGGCCTTTACGGCATCGTTCGTGTGAATCTCGACCTCGTGCCCGTGACGCAAAACGGGATGATCGGGGCGGGCGTAGTCGTGCTGATCGTTGGAACGATTTCCGCGCTGGTCGGAATTCTCTATGCGACCACCGAAAACGACCTCAAAGCCATGCTCGCCCACAGTTCGATTGAAAACATCGGCATCGTGACTGCCGGACTCGGCGCGGGAATGATTTTCACCACCTACGGCAAGCCCGCCCTGGCAGGCATCGCCTTCATCGCAGCGTTTTACCACATGGTCAACCATTCGACGTATAAATCGTTGCTGTTTTTTGGCGCGGGGACCGTGGATGACTGCGCCGGCACGCGCGATTTGAACAAGCTCGGCGGTCTAATTCACGCAATGCCGTGGACAGCAGGTGCATTTCTGGTCGGCACGCTGGCGATTTCGGCGCTGCCGCCGTTCAACGGTTTCGTCAGCGAATGGCTCACGCTGCAAACGATGCTGCGCTCGGCGGAACTGCCCTCAACACTCGTGAAATTGGTTTTCGCGCTCTGTGGCGCCGGACTGGCGCTGACGGCGGCGCTGGCCGTGACGTGCTTTGTGAAGGCGTTCGCGATGGGCTTTCTTGGCATGTCGCGCTCGGAAGAAGCCGCGAAGGCCACTGAAGCGAAAGCTCCGGCGATTGTGCCAATGATTTTTCTGGCCGCGCTCTGTGTGCTGCTCGGCGTGTTGCCGACCTATATGATTCCTGCATTGGGGCGCGAGTTGCAGCCGTGGCTCCCGCAATGCAAGGCTGGCGCCGACGCCCTGGTGCCGCCGTTCTTTGCCTCCAATCCAGCGCAAAGTGGCCGCCCGCAAGGGCTGCCGCCCGCGTTCGTGGAAGACTTTCATAACCTTGGCGCGCAAGTTGGACAAAACGTTTTGCCTGGACGCGGTCTGGTCGTGCTTCATCGCGGTGGCGCGGCAAACCCGGTCGTTTTTGCCATGTCCACTTCCTGCATGGTGGTCGTTTTGATTGCTTTGCTGTTGCTGACTTACGTCATTGTGCGCTTGTGGCTGACGCGCGGGCGAAAATTGGAACGGCGAACGCGGTGGGACGGCGGCGTGCGGCGATTGCTGCCGGAGATGAGTTACACGGCGACAGGGTTTTCCAATCCGGTGCGCGTGATTTTTGACGCGGTATTTCGGCCCACCACGGTTTCGGACACGCGCGAAACGGTGGCACAACATTTCCGCACCGCGATTCGCCGCGAGCGGGTGGCGGTTCACGTGGTGGACCGGTGGCTGATCCGGCCGGCCCGAAACGCCGTGGCGAATTTGGCCCGCCGCCTCGCGCTCATGCACCATGGACACCTCAATGCCTATGCCGCTTATGTCCTGCTGGCATTGTTGGTGGCGCTGTTGATCACCCTGCTTTGGTAGAAAAGGCCCGCTTGAAGAAAATGAATTTATCACTGCCATTTATCGGTCGAGCCATGGAAATTGCGCAACTTCGGCGGCTCCACACGCGGCGCAAACACGTGCTTATCCTCGGACCTGAAGGCGTTGGCAAATCGGCACTCGTCGCGCTTCTGGGGAAGACGTTGCAGTTCATCCTCTGCCCGCAATCGGAAACCTTGGGTAAAATTTGCGGCAATCTCGAAATCGAACTGAACTCGACCCCGCCGCACTTGCCGCTGGTCCAGAGAAAAAATCGCCTGCTGCAAATGCTGGTTGCAGCCGGCCAAACGGTCGTCTTCGACGGCGTGGGTTGGACCACGCACAAAATCAGTTCATTTCTGGAAGGTGCGATGGAACGCGGGCCGGTGTGGATTTGTGCGCGATCTGAACGCGCGCGGGACATCGGACATTTCTGGCCGCTCCTGGCGCGCTTTGAGAAAATCGAGTTGCGACCGTTCTGCTTTGCCGAGACGAAGGCGCTGCTGGCCGCCGCGATGGCAGGCGGACAGATTCCACCATCCATCCCACCATTCACCCGGCAGTTGCATCGGCTTTCCGGCGGACTGCCGCTGGCGTTGGTCGAACTTTTGGAACAATTCGCCGCCGGCCACTACGATTTGTCGCGACGCACCGGCTGGCAACTGCTTGAACTGGACTGCCACATCCGACATTTGCTTCCCACAGTTGCATGAACCCCGCACTGCCATTGAATGAACCACAGGAACGGCGGCTGACGGTCGTGCTGGCTCGGCTGGAAAGTGCCTTGCGCGATTTGCGCGCCGACGCTTTGCATCCGCCGGAAAGTTCGCGGCTTTCCCGTTACGAAGACCCGATTGATCCGGCTTTGGCCGAATCGCTCGCACAGACCATCGCCCACGCCCAGACTCAAGTCGGGCAGATGGCACGCGACCTGGATTTGCCGGCCGGAACAAATTCGGTTCGACGTTTCCATCTGGCCGCGCTCGAATTGCTGAACATTGACCTGTACGCCTCACGGGCAGTGGGACTGCGGGGCTACGGCAAAGTCGCGCCAGCCACCGCGGATTACCTCGAGGCCGGACTCGCCCGACTCGAAACCGCATTGGACGAAATCATCCGCCAGTTGCGAAGCGGCAAATCAAACCAGACAAGCCGCAAACCTTGAGTCATGTTCCCAGCCGCCGACATCCTGAATCGCGTCACCGTTCTTGCCAACGAATTAAAGCTGGCCAATCTCCAGCCGCAAATTGCCGCATGCCGGAACCAGCTTCACACCGGCAACGACGGGATGGATGTGGCCGTGTTCGGCCGGTTCAAGGCCGGCAAAAGTTCGTTTCTGAATCGTCTCGTCAACCGCGACGTGTTGCCCGTCGGTGTTGTGCCGCTCACCGCCGTCATCACGCGATTGCGTTTCGGTGCAGACGACCGTGCCACTGTTACTTTTCTTGATGGCGCGACCAGGGACATTTCACTCGAAGAAATCCATTTTTATGTTGGCGAAAATGAAAATCCCGCCAACCGGAAAAAGGTCGCGGCGGTCGAGGTGGAATTGCCCGAATTGAAACCGTTCGCGCCGCTTCAATTCGTGGATACGCCGGGGCTGGGCAGCGCTTTCGCGCACAACACCGAAGCTGCGTTACACTGGCTGCCGAATGTCGGCGCGGCGCTGGTGGCCGTCAGCTCTGACGCGCCGCTATCCGAGCGCGACCTGGCGTTGATTGAGGATTTGCGCCGCCATACGCCGAAAATTGTTTTGCTGCTGACGAAGGCAGATTTGCTCACGGAAGCCCAGCGCGCCGAGGTGCTGGCCTTTGTCCGCGAACAGTGCCGCCGGCAATGGCAGGCGGAATTGCCGGTGTTTTTTTATTCCAACCGGCCCGCGCTGGAAAAATTCAAATTGGAATTGAACGAACGGCTGCTGTTGCCGTTGCTGCAAAATCGCGGTGAAACCGCCGGTCAAATTCTCCGGCACAAGCTCGCGTCGCTGGTGGCGCGGACACTCGACTACGCACGGGTGGCCCTGGCTGCCGCGACCCAGGCGGAATCCTCGCGCGCCGCGTTGCGCAGAAAACTGGCAGAAGAGCGCCGCCAGTTCGATTTGTTCCGCGAAGAACTTCAGGTGCTGTCGCGCCAGTGGTCAGCCCGGGCGCTGGATCATTCTCTTGCCCGGCTGGAGCCGACCCAACAAGCACTGCAAATTGAAATCACCGGCGCGCTGCGCGCGCAATTTTCACGATGGCCGTCGCGTCTCCCGCCGCTCCTGCGCGTCTGGCGCAACTGGCACCAAAATTTCCTGACGCAAGAACTCACCGAAATCTCGCGCGCGGAAAAGGCCGCGTTTCTCGAACCGCTGCAACGGGTGGAGCAACATCTGGTGCGGGCGCTCCAGGCTTTCCAGCACCGGCTCGCCGATTGCGTGCAGGCCGCGCTCGGCGTCGCGCTTGCCCCGCACGACATGGTTCTTGAAGTGCCCGAACCTGCCGCGCCGCCGATTGACATCGGATACGTGGACGCGGCATTCAGCCTCATCAGCCCATTCATTCCGATGAGTTTGTTCCGTCCGGCGATTGAACGTTCGCTGTCGCGCAAGTCCCGTTGGGAAATCCAAAAGAATCTCTCGCGTCTCGCCGCTGACTGGCGCGACCGCGTCGCCGCGGGCATCAACGAATTGACGCGCCAGGCCGAACAGCAGGCATGGAATGAATTGACCACGCTGGAACAAATGCTGGCCCAAACGCAATCACCTGCGCCGCGCCTGTGCCGGATGATTGCAGACTTGGAAAGTTGCGCGCCTGCCGCCATTATGCCGGGCGTGAACGACGTGCCGGCGCCAATTTATTCGCTGTTGAAAAACGGCGGAAGTCGCGAAGCCGTTTTGGAGCAAGTGCTGCGCGAAGTGCTCAAACATTTTTGTTCCGAGACCGGCACTATTCATGGGCTTGATGCCGAAAAGCAATTGCTGCATCTCGTCGCGCAAACCGGCTTGCCGCCGCAAATGCTCGAGGTCATCAAAACCATTCCCGTCGGCAAAGGCATCGCCGGACAAGTTGTCGCGCAAGGCCGGCCCGTGACGGTTTGCAATTTGCAGACAGACACCAGCGGCGTTTCCAGGCCTGGCGCGAAGCAAACCGGGGTCGGCGGCGCGCTCTGCGTGCCGCTGCGCAATGGCGGCACTATCGTCGGCGCCATCGGCATCGGCACGACGCGGCCCTACGAATACACACCGGAGGAAACGCACACGCTGGAGGAAATTGGCCGGCTCATCGGTTCGCACCTGGGCAGAGTTCCATCCGCAACTGCTCCATAAATATTCCGGTCGCCTGCAGTTACGGATGGAAATATCGGCTTGTCTTTCCTGAAGCGGAAGTTATCGTCGCGCCATGCCCGCTCCGCTGCTCGCAATTGAACATCTGCGCGTGGATTTTCCGGAGGTGGTGGCGGTCAATGACCTTTCGCTGACGGTCGAGGCGGGCGATGTTTGCGGTCTCATCGGTCCCAACGGCGCGGGCAAGACCACAACGATGCGCGCCGTCTCCGGTTTGCAGGAACGCACGCGCGGCTCGGTGCGCGTCGGCGGACACGAACTCGCCAGCGAACCGGAGGAACTGAAAAAACGGCTCGGTTTCATGCCGGACTTCTGCCCCGTCTATGACCAGCTCACCGCCGCGGAATTTCTGGACCATTTTGCCCGCGCGCACGACGTGCCGGACCGGACGAAACGCATCGGGGAATGCCTGGAACTCACCTGGCTCACCGAAAAGCGGGACGCGCTCTGCGAGGAACTGTCGCGCGGCATGAAGCAGCGGCTGGTGCTCGCCAAAACCCTTTTGCCCGATCCGCAAGTTTTATTGCTGGATGAGCCGGCCAGCGGCCTCGACCCGCTGGGACGGATTGAGTTGAGGAAGCTATTGCTGAAACTGCGGGACGTGGGAAAATCGGTGCTGATTTCCTCGCACATCCTCACCGAGTTGTCGGGTTTCTGCAACAAGGCGGCCATCATGGAACGCGGCAAACTCGTCATGTCCGGGACCATTGCCGAACTGGGACAAAAAATGGGGCGCCGCCGGTTGTCGGTTAAATGGCGCCATGCCGGCGAAAAGGCCCTGCAAATTTTGAAAGGCGCGGGTGTCAAAAACCTCGAAACCGCCGCCCAGGGCGCAACGTTTGAATTTGACGGCGATGCTGAGGCGCTGGACGGATTGTTGAAAACTCTGGTGCTTGAAGGCGTGCGGGTGACCGAATGGCGCGGCAGCGGCGATGACTTGGAACAAATCTTCCTGCAATCCGGCGCCAGGGAATTGATGTGAACATCACCGAAAATCCGGTTTTTCTGACGCAAAAGCGGCTGGTGCATCGCGCCGGCGTGCTGGCCGCCATTTTGATTGCCGCGTTGATCGGATTAAGCCTGTTGTGCGGGTTAATTGCTTATTTCGCCGACCCGCGCGATTTCAATTTTTCCGGGCCGCAGGAGGCGGGCAAAATGTTTTACGCCTGGGTCATCGGCGTGGAAACCCTGGTGCTGGTCATCGGCGGCTTCAGCCGGATTTTAAAAGTTCTGACCGACGAACGCAAAGCCGGTTTATGGGACAGCAATCGCCTGACGCCGCTCCCGCCGTCGCAAATCGTCGCCGGCTACTGGTTTGGCGCGCCGTTGCGCGAGTTTTACATGGGCGCCATTCTCGCCGCGATTGGCCTCGTCATCGTCGTCCTGGCGCGGTTGCCGCTGGCGCTCTGGCCGGGAACCCAGATTTTGATTTTCAGCACCGCACTTTTTTTCGGGTTGCTCGCGGTCTTGATTGGACTGGTCGCTCAACGTCCGCAAGGCGGTGCCGCCTTTGCCGCGCTCGCGTTTGTTTTTCTCCCGATGTTCTCCTTCATCATGCCCAAATTCATGCTGACCAATTTCCTGCTGCCGGTGTATGCCATCGCCAATTTCTTCAATGCCGGCCAGCCCCCGGAGACAGCTTCCGTCCAGGATTGGAGCGGTCTGCCGGAAATTTTCGGACTGCCGGTTCCCCCGATTTTATTGAGCCTCGGATTGCAGTTCGTCATCGGCATTTTTCTCTGGCGCGCGGCCGTGCGAAAGACCGCCAACGCGTTCCACCCGCCCCTGCTCCGCTGGGAAGCCGTGGCGATGTTTGGCATACTCCTCTTTGCGCAACACGGCCTGATATGGGGACTGTGGCACGGGCAATTTCCTGCGCCATCCGGATCGGAAAGCAATGCCAACGACGTTCCCATGCTGCCCATCGTCCACGCCGGAACCATTCTGCTGGCGACAATATTGCTGGCGTTCGTCAGTCCGGACCCCGAGCGCATCCGGATCGAGGCTCTGCGGGCCGGCGACGGAAATTTGCGGAGGGTCTTTTCCCGCAGCGCCGTGTCCCTGGCGCTGGCGCTCCTGGCGGTGGCCGCCGTGGCGTTGTTCACGCAATGCGCGGCTTCGATATCAACCAACTGGAAAATCTATGCCGTCGCCACCGGCAATCTGCTCGACTTCTTTCTGGTGTCCGTCCTGCTGCTGGAATTCTGCCGGCTGCGGTTCCGACGCCGCGCGCTCGGCTTCGTCGCGCTATGGTTATTCGTCCTTTGTGTGTTGCCCTTCATCCTCGCCGGCGTTTTCTCGGAGTTGGCCGTTGGACGACTGTCGTTGCTGTCGCCCGGCGTTTTGGCTCTCGCCGATCACGATATTCTTAACGACCCAACCAGTTCGGAATTGAATTACCTGTTGCTGACCGTGCTGGCCCATTTCGGAATCGTTGTGCTTCTGTTCGTCGCCTGGCGGAATCAATGGCAACGGTTACTGGCCAAAGTCATCCTCGCCCCGCCACAGAAATAGTCGCGGCGTCCCCCCGCCCGCCTCCAGAATTGAATTGTTCCCTGGTCCATTTCGCGGCAATCTGTGCGTTGCTATGCAGCAGGTGAACCTTGGCATGATTGGCGGCGGCACCGTGGGCAGCGGCGTGTTTCACGCCCTCCAGCTCAATGGTGACCTCATGGCTTCCCGCATCGGCGTGAAGGTCGCCATTCGTAAAGTTGCGGCGAAGGCTTTCGATGAACCGCGTCCGTATGCCATCCCCCGTTCAGTGCTGACGACCGATTGGCTGAGCGTCGTCAACGATCCGGGTGTTCACATCGTCGCCGAACTGGTTGGCGGCACGAGCATCGCCCGGACGATGATTCTCACGGCGCTCAAGCTGGGCAAACCCGTCATCACGGCCAACAAGGCGTTACTGTCGGCGCACGGCGAGGAGTTGTTTGCCGCGGCCAAAAAATACGGCACGAACCTGTATTACGAGGCCAGCGTGTGCGGCGGCATTCCCATCATCAAATCGCTGCGCGAAGGCTTTGTCGGCAACCGCATCAATGCGCTATACGGCATCGTCAACGGCACCTGCAATTACATCCTCACCCGGATGAAGCTTGAAGGCGCGGATTTTGCCGCCGTGCTCGCCGACGCGCAAAAGCACGGCTACGCCGAAACGCCGCCCGATCTCGACATTGATGGCTGGGATTCGCAGCACAAGATCGGCATCCTGGCCTCGCTCGCGCACGGGTTCTGGGTGAAGCCGCAAAAAATCCACGTCGAAGGCATCCGCCACATTTCGGCGATGGACATCAAATTCGCAAGCGAACTCGGCTACACCATCAAGCTGCTTGGAATGGTCAAACGAATTGACGAATTACGATTGACGATTGACGCCTCAAGCAAAAAAGCGGCATGTAAATCGTCAATCGCAAATCGTAAATGCAGAGTTCAGGTGTCCGTTTATCCGACGCTGATTCCGAATTCGCATGTCCTGGCCGGCGTAAACCTCGTCTTCAACGCTGTGTTTGTCCGCGGCGACGTGGTGGGCGATACGCTGTTTTACGGGCGCGGCGCCGGCAAGGACGCCACGGCCAGCGCAGTCTTGAGCGACCTGGCGGACGCAGCGCTGGATTTGAAATTTGGGACGAAACATCGGGTGCCGCCGTTTGTGCCGCACGAATGCGCCGGCGCCGTCGTGCCCATTGCCGAGGTGGTCTCACAGTATTTCGTCCGGCTCAATGTCGTGGACCAACCCGGCGTTCTGGCCAAAATCGCGGCAATTTTCGGCCAGTCAAAAATTGGCATTTCCTCCGTGATTCAACCAGAAGGCCACGAAGGCAAAAGCGTGCCGCTGATTCTCATGCTGCATTACGCGACCAACGGCGCGGTGACCGGTGCCTTGAAGAAAATCGGCAAACTGCCCGTTGTTAAAAGCAAGCCCGTGATGCTGCGTGTGGAAAATTTTGAGTGACCCGAATGTTTGAGAAAGCACAGTGATGGCTTTGATTGTTCAGAAATACGGCGGCACGTCGGTCGGCAACCCGGACCGCATCAAAAATGTCGCGCGCCGCGTAGCGGATTATCGCTCGCGCGGCGACCAGGTGGTCGTCGTGGTCTCAGCGATGAGCGGCGTCACGGAT